>OFTX01000093.1_pt1 | contig 54874 bp, 56 predicted proteins | sample 1775051 | NCBI WGS metagenome assembly OFTX01 (sample SAMN08195772, study PRJEB24354) | sludge metagenome | isolation source: sludge from phenol fed wastewater aerobic bioreactor A | place: India: Nagpur | collected 2016-09-15 | reverse complement strand
AGTCGCGTGATACACCCTGGTCAATTTTGGATCGGCATCCCCGCCTTCAGATGGTCAGTTTTCGGTCGGCGTCAACACGAGTAGCGCACCTGGGGGCGTTTGAATCGCATGAAAGGTTCTCCTTAACTGTCGTCGCGCAGGCTGGGGCTGGCACCGCTGCCGCCGCTGTCGCCCGAGCGCAGCGTGTGGGCCGCGACCGTCGCGCCGTGCGCGAGACGCTGATGGCGCTGCAGGCGCTGCGCCCAAGCGGGCGGCGCCGCGGATGCTGCTGGCACGTCGGACGCTGCCGCAGGCGTCGAGGTCGCCGTCGGCGCAGCGGCTTCGGCCACGAAGTTCGCCACGCGCTCGCGCATGGCCCTGGCGCCGGCCGCCACCCGGTCGCCAACCGCGCCGGCTCCGCTGCGCGCGACGTTCGCCAGGCCCGCGCCGGCGGCATGCATCCCGCTGCCACCTGAGGCTGCGGCGCCGGCCTCGTAGGCCGAGCGTGCGCTGCCAGCGAGCGAGCCGGCCGAACGACCGGCAGCCGCTGCCCCACCAATCACGCTGCGCGCAGCGCCGGGCGCCATGCGCGCCCCGGCCGCGACCGCCGCGCCAGCGCCGGCAACGGCGGCACCACCGGCGACGGCCAGCCCTGCGCCGCCAACCACCGTGCCAGCCGCCGCGCCCGCGCTGAGCTGCGGCGCACCGGCCACCAAGCCGGTGGCAATGCCGGGACCAAAGATGCCCAGCCCAAACAGCGCAAGCGAGGCCAGCATGATGGTCAGCGCGTGGTCGATGCTCGGCTCGGCGCCGGGCGGCGTGATGAACTCGCCGAACAGCCCAGTGCCGATGCCGACGATGACGGCCAGCACCAGCACCTTGATGCCCGAGGACACCACGTTGCCCAGCACCCGCTCGGCAAGGAAGCTGGTCTTGTTCCATAGCGCGAAGGGAACCAGCACGAAGCCCGCGAGCGTCGTGAGCTTGAACTCGATCAGCGTCACGAAGAGCTGCACGGCAAGCACGAAGAAGCTCACGATCACCACAAGCCATGCGAGGAACATCACGACGATCACGTCGAGGTTGGCAAACACCTCGGGGAAGCCCGTCAGGTCGCCGATTTGCGTCATGATCGGCCGCGCGGCCTCGATGCCGACCTGCGCGAGCCGGCCCGGCTGCAGCAGCTGCGCCTGCGTCAACGCCGAGCCCGACGCCGTCAGGCCCAAGCCCGCGAAAGACCGGAAGACGATGCCGGCCAGCGTGTTGAAGTTGCCGATGATGTAGGCGAAGGCTCCGACGTAGAGCACTTTCTTGATCAGCTTGGCGATCACATCGTCGCCGCCGCCACCACCCGCGTTGCTCATGGCCCAGAACAGGCCGGCGAGCGTCATGTCGATCAGCACCAGCGTCGCCGTCAGGAACGCGACCTCACCGCCGAGCAGGCCGAAGCCGGAGTCGATGTAGCGCGAGAAGACATCGAGGAAGCGGTCGATGACGCCAACGTCGTTCATGGCATCAGTCCTTTGCCGCCGAGGCCCCTGCTGCAGCGGACTCGGCGGCCGGCGGCGCGGGTGACTTCACCGGATCGGCGGCATAGGGTGCTTGGCCGCTCCCCAGGAATCGCCGCCGCGTGGCCTCGGCCACGGCGTTGCACTGTGCGTCGCCGACCTTGGCGTGGTCGGCCTTGCAGGCCTCACGCAGGGCCCGCAGCCGCTCGGGGTTGGCAACCAGCGATTCGACGCTCTCAATGGGTGGCGGCTTCTTCTCGCAAGCGACCAGCGCCAGCGTGCACAGGGTCAGAACGAGGATTCGTCGCATAGCGTTTCCTCCCGTCAGTTCGAGTAGAAGTTGACGGCCGCGGGCGTGTAGGGCGTGCCCTCGCCCTGGAAGCGCCTGCGCACCTCGCGGGCGCGTTCCTGCACGGCGACCTGGCGCGCCTGCTCGAGCGCGGCCGCGCGGTCCTGCGTGATCTGGAGCTGCTGCGCCTGGATTGCCTGGCGCGACTGCAGCGCGAGCAACTGATTGGTGGCCTGCATCGCCTGCAGGGCGCCCGTGGCCGACTGGCTGCGGTTCACGAGGTCCGTCAGCGCGCGCTCGTCGGCCGCGAAGTTCTGCATGGCCTGCGACTGCACCTTGGTGGCCGTGCGCAGCGCCTCGAGCGAGTTGCGCCAGCGCGTGCGCGCATCCAGCGCCATCTGCGTGCCCGAGATCGCGGCGGTGTACGACTCCGGGTAGAGGCGCCGGAAATCCGTCTCGATCTGCGAGACCGTGAAAGCCAGGCCCTGCGCCTGCTGGATGAGCTGATTGGTCGCATCCAGCGTGGCGCGCAGGTCGGCCAGCACGCTGAACGGCAGGCTCGTCAGGTTGCGCGCCTGGTTCATCAGCATCTGCGCCTCGTTCTGGAGCTGCCGGATCTGGTTGTTGATCTGCTCCAGCGTGCGCGCGGCCGTCATGGTGTTCTGCACCAGGTTCGTCGGGTCGAGCACGATGTCGCCGACGCCGAACAGTGCGTGGGCGGGCTGCGTGACGCCGAGCGCGAGCGCGCCGGCAAGCGCCAGCGCGAGGACGCGGCTCTTGAGGGAACGGGGTTTGAACGAGACGATGTGGGTCATGGCGAGACTCCTTCAGACGGTGGTGGATCGATGAGGTCGGCGGCCCAGGCCAGGCCGCAGTGCCGCAGCCAGTGGGCCGCGAAGTCCTGGGCGCCGTGCGCCGCGACCACGGCGTCGATATCGCGCTGGTGCTGGGGTGTGGAGGCGCCGGCGAAGGCGAGCGCCACCGGGCCAAGGTCCAGGTCGAAGACCCGGTTGCCCAGCCGCGACTGGTAGTAGTAGTCCTGCTTGGGCTGCGCCTGCGCGACGATCCCGATCTGCCGCGCGTTCAGGCCGAAGCTCTCGTAGATCTTGCGGATCTGCGGCTCGGTGGCCTGTGGGTTGGGCAGGAAGATGCGGCTCGCGCAGCTCTCCACGATGGCCGGAGCGATGGCCGAGCCCTGGATGTCCGCCAGGCTTTGCGTGGCGAAGATGACGCTCACGTTCTTCTTGCGCAGGGTCTTGAGCCACTGGCGAATGCGCGCGGCGAACACCGGGTCGTCGAGGAACAGCCACGCCTCGTCAAGGATCAGCAGCGTCGGCGCACCATCCAATCGTTCCTCGAAACGCGCGAACAGGTAGCGCAGCACGGCCAGGGCGGCTGCGCGGCTGGCCATCAGCTCCTCCATCTCGAAGCCCTGCACGTCGGCGGTTCCGAGCCGGTCGTGGTCGGCGTCCAGCAGCCGGCCGTGCGCACCGCCCAGCACGTAGGGCGCGAGCGCCTGGCGCAGCGCGTTGGATTGCAGCAGCACGGACACGCCGGTGAGCGTGCGCTGCTCCACCGGCGCGCTGGCTAGGCTGCCGAGCGCGGACCAGACGGCCTCGCGCTCCTCGGGGCCGACGGCCACGCCCTCCTGGATCAGCCGCCCTTCGAGCCACTCGGCAGCCCAGGTGCGGTAGCCCTCGCGGTCGATGCGCGCGAGCGGCTGGAAGGCGATGGCGTTCTCGTCATTCGCGCCACTCGTGCCACTGGCGCCGCCAATGCCTTCATCGTCCGAGCGGCCCAAGTCGTAGTGCTCACCGCCCAGGCCCAGGATGGTGGCGCGGATCGAGCGTCCCCAGTCGAACGCGAAGATGCGCGAGCCGGCGTAGCGGCGGAACTGCAGCGCCATCGTCGCGAGCAGCACCGACTTGCCCATGCCGATCGGGCCGACCACCAGCGTGTTGCCCACGTCGCCGATGTGCGTGACGAGCCGAAACGGCGTGGCGCCATCGGTGCGCGTGACGATCAGCGGCGGGCCGTCCAAGTGCGCGTTGCGCTCCTGCCCGGCCCACACAGCGGACACCGGCATCATGTGTGCGAGCCCCAGCGTGGAGACGATGGGCTGGCGCACGTTGGCGTAGGCGTTCCCTGGAATGGAGGACAGCCAGGCCTCCACGGCGTTCAGTGTCTCGGGGATGGTCACAAAGCCCCGGCCCTGGATCGCCCGCTCGGCCTGCCGCAGCTTCTCGTCGGCCGCAGGCGCGCTCGCGTCCATCACCACGACCGTGGCGGTGAGGTGGCCGAAGGCCACCTGGTCGCTGCCCAGTTCCTGCAGCGCCGCGTCGGCGTCCACCGCCTTGTTGCTTGCGTCTGTATCCACCAGCGCGCTCTCCTGCTGGAAGATGGTTTCGCGCAGCAGCGCCACGATGTTCTTGCGCTTGGCGAACCACTGGCGGCGCAGGCGGGTCAGCTCCTTTTCCGCCTCGGCCTTGTCCATGCACAGGAAGCGCGTGGACCAGCGGTAGGCGAAGCCCAGGCGGTTAAGGTCGTCCAGGATGCCCGGCCAAGTGGAGGTCGGGAAACCGCGCACGGTCAACACTCGTAGGTGCTGATCGCCCAGCATGGGAGCCAAGCCGCCGACCAGAGGAGCATCGGCCAACAGCGCGTCCAGGTGCATCGGCGCTTCGGGCACCGCCACCGGGTGGCGGCGCGTGGACACCGCGGCGTGCAGGTAGGTCAGCGTCCCGGCGTCGTCCAGCCGGGCGATCTCGGGCATCACGCCATCGAGCAAGTCGAGCACCCGGTCGGTCTCGGCCACGAAGGCGGCCAGGCGCTCGTGCCAATCCACGCCTTCGCTGGTCCGGTTCTCGTACAGCAGTCCGGCCGCGCGGGCGCGGGATTCTTCCGGCGGCAGGTACTGCAGCGTCAGGTGGTAGCGGCTTTCGAAGTGGCTGGCCGATTCCTCGAACGCGGCACGCCGCTCCTCGTCGACGAGCCAGGACAGCGGCTCGGGGAAGTCGGAATGGGGATAGTCCGCCGCCGGCTGGCGCTCTGCTTCGATGAACAAGGACCAGCCCGAGCCTAGCCGGCGCAGCGCGTTGTTCAGGCGGGCGGTGGTGGCCACCAGCTCGCCCTGTGTGGCACTGTCCAGGTCCGGCCCCCGGAAGCGCGCGGTGCGCTGGAACGAACCGTCCTTGTTCAGCACCACGCCCGGCGCGACCAACGCGGCCCACGGCAGCCAGTCAGCCAGCAAGGCGGGACGCTGGCGGTATTCGGCGAGGTTCAGCATCGCATTGCCCTCACACGTCCACTACACGTCGAGCAGCGCGCGCTGCTTGATGTGGCGCGCGAAGACCTCCATGAATTGCGGGTCCGTGCGTGCCCCCCAGACCGCGAGCGAATGGCCGACGAGCCACAGCAGGAGGCCGGGAATCCAGAGCTGCAGCCCGAGACCGACGGCCGCGGCCAACGTGCCGTTGGCGATCGCCACGGTGCGCGGCGCACCGCCAAGCAGGATGGGCTCGGTGAGCGAACGGTGAAGAGAGACTTCGAAACCTGGAACTTCGAATCCTTGCACCCCGAAGCCGGGCACCTCGTGCTGGTTCGTCTGTAAGTTCATGCCAGCACCGCCCCACCAGCGAACGAGAAGAACGACAGGAAGAAGCTCGACGCGGCGAAGGCGATCGACAGGCCGAAGACGATCTGCACCAGCTTCCTGAAGCCGCCCGACGTGTCGCCGAATGCGAGCGTCAGGCCCGTGGCGATGATGATGATCACCGCGACGATGCGCGCCACCGGCCCCTGGATGGATTCCAGGATGGACTGCAGAGGCGCTTCCCAAGGCATGTTGGAACCGGCGGCGTGCGCGGGCAGTGCTACAGCCAGCAGCAGCGTCGTGAGCGCAAGCACCTGCAGCGCCGTGCGCGTGCGCCCGTCGTGCACGGACGGCCGCACAAGCGCATTTGCGGAAAGGATCAAACTCGTCATGGCGTTTCTCCTGGAAGTGAGGGTGGTGAAGGGAGCGATGTGGGAAGCAATGGAAGGGGCGCGGATGCCAGCTCGTGATCGAGCCGATAGCTGTTCCCGTCGAGACCCGTGACACGCGCGATGGCCCCGACGCGGCGCGCACGGCCGCGCCCGGCGATGAAGACGATGACGTTGACGGTCTCGGCGATCAGCGCGCGCGGCACGTTCACCGATACCTCCTGAACGAGCTGTTCGAGCCGCGTAAGCGCGCCGACGGCAGACCCCGCATGCACGGTGGCGATGCCGCCGGGGTGGCCCGTGCCCCATGCCTTGAGCAGGTCCAGCGCCTCGGGACCGCGTACCTCGCCGACGACAATGCGGTCCGGCCGCAGGCGCAGCGTGGAGCGCACGAGTTCGGTCATGCTGACCACGCCGGGGCGCGTGCGCAGAGGCACGTGGTCATGCGCGGTGCACTGCAACTCCACCGTGTCCTCGAGCACGATCACGCGGTCGCCCGTGGCTGCCACCTCGTCGAGCAGCGCATTGGCCAGCGTGGTCTTGCCGGTACTGGTGCCGCCAGCGATCAGGATGTTCTGGCGTTCACGCACGGCTGCGCGCAGGAACGCAGCCTGGTCGACGGTGAGGATGCCGGTGGCCACGTAGTCGTCCAGAGGGATCAGGCCGACCGCGCGCTTGCGCAGTGCGAACACCGGGCCCGGCGTGACCGGCGGCAACGCGCCCTCGAAGCGCTCGCCGGTCTCGGGCAGTTCGGCGGTCAGAAGCGGCTTGCCCGCGTGCACCTCGGCGCGCACGTGCGCGGCGATCAGGCGGATGATGCGTTCGCCGTCGGCGGCCGAGAGCGTGACGCCCATGGGTGCGCGACCCGTGCCCAAGCGGTCCAGCCACAGCGAGCCATCGGGGTTCAGCAGCACTTCGACCACGTCCGGATCGGCCAGCGCCTGCGCGATCTCCGGGCCCATCGCCGTGCGCAGCATGCGGATGCGCCGATCCAGCGCCTTCGAGGCCGGCGCAACGGGAGATGTCGGCTCGCGCGCAGGCCGGCTCATGAGGCGGCCTCCGGTTTGCTGCCGGCCGGGGATGCCGGCCGATCGTCTCCAGCGGTACTCCTCTCGGAAGCATCCAGCCCGAAGAACTGGCTGTCCTCCGGCTGGATCTCCTCAACCACGTCCTTGACCAGGCTGCGCCCGCGCAGCAGGTGGCGGCCCAGCTGTTCGATGAACTGCTCGAAGCGTGCGCGCCCCTGCGCGCGCGCTGCCTCCTGGTGCGCTTCGGGCACCGACGTGCTGACGGTGAGGAAGTAGCGCACGTACAGCGCCACCGTCTCGATCAGGATGTTCTGATCGCGTTCGATCTTGTCGATTTGCCGGGAGAGGCGGTCCAGGCGCTTCGCGGTGGCGGCTTCGCGCTGGTCGCCGCTGTCGGGTGACAGGAACGAGGACAGCGCCGCGGCGATGATCGAGGACTTGGACAGGCCCTTCATTGCGGCCAGCTCGTCGAGCCGCCGCGCGTGGTCGCGCTCGAGGAAGATGTTCAGGCGATGACGACGAGGCGGAAGGCTCATAGCGCGATCCCATCGTCAGGGTCGAGCGCGGCCAGCCGCGCGGCGCGCTGCAGGCGCGGGTCGAGCTGCGTCGGTAGCGGCAGCGGTGAATCGTCGTCGTCGAGCAGACTCAGGTCGTCGGGACCTGGCTCGGACTGCTGCGTGTAGGTCACTTCGCCCAGTTCGGGCTGATGCTGCTGGCCACCGTCATCGACGTGGCTGGCCAGGCCTGTGCCGCTCGCGAGCGCAAGATCGAGGATCGGCGCGGCCAGTGGCGCGAGACCACTCCAGTCGTCGGCGCGCGCCGCGGGTGCGTCTGCATAGCGCTCGCCAGTGCTAAGCACGGGTGCCTTCTTCACGCGCTGCGTGAAGTTGCGGTCGAGGTAGTAGCGGATCTTGCGCGCCTTGACCGGCGGATGGCCCGACACCATGACGATGGCGTCGTCCGGCGGAAGCTGCATCACTTCGCCCGGCGTCAGCAGCGGCCGTGCCGTCTCCTGGCGCGACACCATCAGATGCCCGAGCCACGGCGCGAGTCGGTGGCCGGCGTAGTTGCGCTGTGCGCGCAATTCGGTTGCCGTGCCGAGCGCATCGGAGATGCGCTTGGCGGTGCGTTCGTCGTTGGTGGCGAACGCGATGCGCACGTGGCAGTTGTCCAGGATCGAATGGTTCTGGCCGTAGGCCTTGTCGATCTGATTGAGCGACTGCGAGATCAGATAGGCCCTCAGGCCGTAGCCTGCCATGAACGCCAGCGCGGACTCGAAAAAGTCCAGGCGCCCGAGCGCCGGGAATTCATCCAGCATCAGCAGCAGCTTGTGGCGGCGCTCGATGCCGTCCGACCCGTCCAGGGATTCGGTGAGGCGCCGACCGATCTGGTTGAGGACCAGGCGGATTAGCGGTTTGGTGCGGCTGATGTCCGAGGGCGGTACCACGAGGTACAGCGACACCGGATGTTCGGCTGAGATCAGGTCGGCGATGCGCCAGTCGCAGCGTGAGGTCACGGCGGCCACGGTCGGATCGCGGTACAGGCCGAGGAAGGACATGGCCGTGGACAGCACCCCCGAGCGCTCGTTCTCGCTTTTGTTGAGGACTTCGCGTGCGGCCGAGGCGACGACGGGATGCGGATGGCCAGTCCCATCATTGCCCAGATGCCGGGTCGTCATCATCCGGTGCAGCGTCACTTCGAACGGGCACGCCGGGTCGGAGAGAAAGTTGGCGACACCGCGCAGCGTCTTGTCCTCACCGGCGTAGAGCACATGCAGGATCGCTCCCACCAGCAGCGCGTGGCTAGTCTTCTCCCAGTGGTTGCGCCGCTCCAGCGCACCCTCGGGATCGACCAGGATGTCGGCGATGTTCTGCACGTCGCGGACCTCGTGATCGCCGCGACGGACTTCGAGCAGCGGGTTGTAGGCCGCACTCCGGGCATCGGTCGGGTTGAACAACAGGCAGTGCGAGAAGCGTGCGCGCCACCCGGCAGTGAGGGTCCAGTTCTCGCCCTTGATGTCGTGGATGACCGCGGAGCCCGGCCAGGACAGCAGCGTCGGCACCACCAGCCCGATGCCCTTGCCCGAGCGCGTCGGTGCGAAGGCCATCACGTGCTCGGGGCCGTCGTGGCGCAAGTAGCCGCTGTCCTTGCGGCCGAGGAAGACTCCGGACTCGCTGATCAGCTCGGACTTGCGGATATCGTCGATATCGGCCCAGCGGGCCGAGCCGTAGGTGGTGACGCGCCTTGCCAACCGTGAGCGCCAAACGGCCATGCCGATCGCCACGCAGGCCGCGAGCATTCCGCTGCTCGCCGCGATCGCGCCGCCGCGCAGGAATACATCCGGCGCATAGGCGTCATACCAGTACCACCACTCGAACAGCTTCCAAGGCTCGTAGACCGGAAACCCCGCAACAACGGACCACGGGTGCCCCAGGCGCGATTGATACCCGAGCGCGTGAGCGGTCCACTGGGTGGCAGCACACACCCCGCCCAGGGCCACACCGAGAACAGCCGCGACCTGGCCAAGCAGAATGCCGGTTTGGACGCTTGACGTCCCGCCTTCGCCAATTTTGGATCGAACTGCCATGTCCATTCCCTTGGGCGCTTGATCGCGCCGTGCGCATGTGCGCCCCATGGCGCGCATCGCACGAGTCTGGAATCAATGGCTCGCGCGGTACACACACGAGGGGGTAGATCAGCGTAGGCTGGCGAGTGCGTCGCAAAAAGAGACGCGTCTGGCTGCCTGGATTCCAGGAAGCTGAAGACCCAAGGCCCCAATATCTGAACTTGGAAGCATCCACGGATGCAACCGCGCTGTCCAAGGCCGATGGCGCGACGTGATATGCACGAGCGCTGGGAGGACGTAACTTCTATTGCAAGGTGTTGACGTGACCGAGGAACCTTTGGACTGGCTCGGAAATCCCAAAGCGCTGCTGCTTGTGCAGCACGAACGTGGTGATGTGCACTTCCTCGGCCAGCGGCAAGACGACGACGTCGTCGCGCTGCAAGGCACACGCGTGCCCAGCATCGCCCAGGCCCACACCGATGCCAGCTGCGATTCTGGTCACATATCCCGAGAGCGTGCAAGCCGTTCCCGCAAGCGAAACGTGCGCGGCGTATGAACGGACGACAGTACTCATCTGCCCGAACAGACCGGGAAGACGCTCCTCGCTGCAAGACAGAAGTGGGAATGCAAGCAATTCGGGTAAAGACAATGACGGCCGGGCTGCGAGTTCATGACCGCGAGGCAGCAGCGCCATGAGGGAATAGCGCCACGCCAACTTCTGGGCGATGGTTTTGTCATCCTGCACACCGAAAGAGAAGCCCACATCAACTTCCTCGTGTCGGAGCGCGCTGGCCAGTTCGCAGGCTCGCATCTCCGCAATCTCAAGAGGCAACTCGGGCGCTACTTGGCCCCATCGGCTAAAGCATTCGGACAGCTTGGGCTGAGCAATTCCATCCGCCACGCCGACGCGCAGCGGTGCCTGATACAGAGCATGCGTCTGGCGCGCCATGCGCTTGACGCGCTCTAACCGGACGAAAAGTTTGCGGCACTCGGGCAGCAGCCGCTGGCCTGCCGGCGTAAGCTGAAGCTTGCGTGGAATGCGGACGAACAAGGGAAGGCCCAACTCCTCTTCTAGGTCGCGGATCGCTCGAGATAGGGCGGATTGATCAACATGAATGCGCTCGGCGGCTCGCCGGAAACTAAGGTCCTCCCCAACGGCGATGAAGTAGCGGAGCTGCCGAAGTTCGAACATTCAACCCCCGTCGCCGGAACTCTTGTTCGAGAATGACAGGGCGAACGTGCGCAATCCAATGCGCGATTGGCGAATTGCCATCGGCGACATTGACGGCTCCCCAGATGTAGACACCCCGATGACCTGCTTGAAAGCCGACGATCCAGCTTGAATCCAGGTAGCTAGCTCCGTCGAACAGCGCAGCGGCCGCCTTCGACCGAAGCTGTGTGAAAACGCTGACGCATCAAGGTGAAGTGGTAAATCGACCTCGCAGATCGACGCAGGCGGCGTTTTCTCCGATGAGGTAAGGGGTCGAGGACCACCAAGAAGACGCATCTTCAACGTTTTCACTCAGCCTCGACCCATAGCGGACATCCACGCTTCATGAGAATATGGCGGCGGCATTGACGGAGGCGCAGGCAACTCCGCTCTTCGTGCCAATGTGCGCGAGTAATGAGCTTCTTGTTCATCTGGGCCATCCATGTGAGCGCAGGCGCCATCGAACTATGCTCCGCCGAAGCGCGGTGCGCGCTTTTCCATGAACGCAGCGACGCCTTCGCGGTAGTCGGCACTTCCGCCAAGCTCACGCATGTAATCACGCTCGAGGTCGAGTTGCTGCTCGAACGAGTTCAGCGCGCTCGCCTGCAACGCCTGCTTGATGCGCGCCAGACCGAGCGTCGGGCCGGTCGCGAAATGATGCGCCAGCGCATCGACCTCGGCGGCCAGTTTGTCATCGTCGACGCATTTCCAGATCAGACCCCAGGCAGCGGCCTGCTCGGCGCCAATCTTCTCACCGAGCATCGCGGCCGCCGTCGCGCGCGCCTGGCCGAGCAGGCGCGGCAGGAAATACGTACCGCCTGTGTCCGGAATCAAGCCGAGCTTGCAGAACGCCTCGATGAAACTCGCCGAACGGGCAGCGATAACGATGTCGCAGGCCAGCGCGATGTTGGCTCCAGCGCCCGCAGCCACACCATTGACCGCACAGACCACTGGCACCGGCAACGCTCGCAGCGATTTCACCAGCGGGCCGTAGTAGCGCTCGATCGATTCGCCGAGGTCGGGCGGCGCGCCATCCGGCGCCACAGAGCGGTCGGCAAGATCTTGGCCAGCGCAGAACGCACGCCCTGCACCAGTGAGTACGAGTACACGCAGGTTGGAGTCGGCATTTAGTCCAGCTAGCGCATGGCGGAGTTCCTTATGCATCGCGACGTTGAAGCTGTTGAGCTTGTCGGGCCGATTCAAGGTGATGCGAGCAATGCCGTCGCAGCGCTCGAAGAGAATGTGGTGGTAATCCATGGTTCGTCAGGAAGTTAGAGTCAAATTCCGTGGGGCAATCACAATGTAATCGGCCGACAGCACCACACTAGCGGATGGCACCGGAATAGGCCGACTGGTTGAGCAGTCCCTTCGTGCACGTTCACGGCGAAATTGACCGCCAGACTGACCGGGCCGTCTGGCAGTGTCGTGCCCCTAGGATCGCGCGCCTCATGGCACGGCAACTTCGCTGATCTGCATCAGCGGGCGCAAGTCGGTGTAGTTGGAAACGTCCTTCATGATCTCTTTCGCATGCGGTCCGAACGCGGCCTGAAACGCCTCGACCGATTCGACGAATACGTGGCCCATCGCCACATACGGTGATGGCGGCGCACCCGGGGCACTGCTCACAATCCCCTTGTCGACCGAGTAGTGCTTGCACGCCGGGCCCAGGCGAGCCGCGAACATCGGCATGTGTTGATCGCGATAGTACGCATGGTCGAACCGGGCTCCCGGGGTGTTCGGGTACATCACACTGACTTTGATCACGGCAAGACTCCGTCGGGTTGGCAATCGTTCAACGCGAATCCCTGGGTCAACGACCGCAGCTCAGACAACACGAGACGCTTCCGGTCCGGCCCGACATGGGTCTGCGGCGCCACCACGCACAACGACGTCAGGCAACGCTCGGTCAGCCGGTGGTAGGCGGCTGTACCCTCTCGTTTGCGTGCGACCTCGTCGTCATCCAGTGTTCGCATCACCTTGGCGGGTGCGCCCACCACCAGCGCGCGCGCTGGCAGCTTGCGGCCCGCCGGCACAAAGGCGCAGGCGGCGACGATGGACTCTGGACCGACCTCGGCACCGTCCATCACGACCGCGTTCATCCCCACCAGCGCGTCGCGGCGCACGACGCAGCCATGCAGCACGGCACCATGGCCGATGTGGCCGTTCTCCTCGACGATCACGTCCTGGTTCGGGAAGCTGTGCACGACGCAGGTGTCCTGCACGTTGGCGCCACGGTGCAGTTCGATGCGTCCGAAGTCGCCGCGCAGGCAGGCGCAGGGGCCGACGTAGCAGCCAGGCCCGACGATCACGTCGCCAATCAGCACGGCGCTCGGATGCACGTAAGCCGTCGGATCCACGACTGGGCCGATGCCGTCAATCGCGTAGCAGTTCATTTCGCGTTCGGGCGCTTCAGCACCAGGGTCAGAATGTCATAGCTGGCGACGAGTTCGCCGTCCTGGTTGTTGACCTGCACGTCCCAGGCGACGACGCCTTGCGCCGGCTGATCCTTCCTCGCCGGCTTGTCGACCTTGCGCTTGCAGGTCAGCCGCGCCTGGATTGTGTCGCCGATGCTCACCGGTTTGACGAAGCGCAACGTGTCGAGGCCGTAGTTCGCCAGCACGGGACCGGGCGCCGGTGAGACGAACAGCCCCGCCGCCGCCGAGAGCACGAAGTAGCCATGCGCGATGCGCTTGCCGAACTGCGTTTCCTTGGCAGCGACCTCGTCGAAGTGCATGTAGAAGTAGTCGCCCGAGACGCCGCCGAAGTTGACGATGTCGGCCTCGGTCACAGTGCGGCGGTGCGTGAGCAGTGAGTCGCCGATGGCGAGGTCGTCGAAATGCTTGCGAAATGGGTGAACATCTGCCTCGTTGACCTTCGCTCCGCGTACAAACTCGCCGGTTACGGCGGCGAGCATCGAGGGCGAGCCCTGCACTGCGGCGCGCTGCAGGAAGTGCTTCACCGCGCGCAGGCCGCCGAGTTCCTCCCCGCCGCCGGCGCGTCCCGGCCCGCCGTGCTTGAGCACCGGCAACGGCGAGCCATGGCCGGTCGACTCGACCGCAGCCTCACGTTCGAGCACAAGGATGCGGCCGTGCAGCGCCGCAGCGGCCGGCACGAAGCGCGCAGCGGTCATCGGGTCCTTCGTGACCAGCGTGCCGACCAAGCTTCCCTTGCCGCGCTGCGCGAGCGCGAGTGCCTCGTCGACCTCGTCGTAGGCCATCAGCGTGCTGACCGGACCAAAGGCCTCGATGTCGTGCACCGTGTCGTCGTGCAGCGGGTCCTTCGCGAGCAGCAGCGTCGGCGCGAAGAAGGCGCCTTCGGCGACGCCATTGCCAACCGGCTCGAAGCCGTCGCGCGCTCCGTACACCAGTTCGGCGCCGCGCATCAGCGCAGCGACACGTTCGGCCACGTCCTGCGCTTGGCCGTGCGATGCGAGCGCGCCCATGCGCACGTCCTCGCGTGACGGATCGCCGACCACGATCTTGGCCAGCCGCGCCTTCAGCCGCGCTGCGACCTCGTCGAGGTGCCGGCGCGGCACGATCGCACGCCGGATCGCCGTGCACTTCTGACCGGCCTTGACGGTCATCTCGCGCGCGACCTCCTTGACGAAGAGGTCGAACTCCTCGTCGGACGGCGTCACGTCGGGAGCGAGCACCGCACAGTTCAGCGAATCGGCCTCGGCGTTGAACGGCACCGAGTGGCGGATCAGGTTCGGGTGCGCGCGCAGCTTCGAGGCGGTATCGGCCGAGCCGGTGAAGGTGACCACGTCGGAACCATCCAGGCGATCGAGCAGGTCGCCGGTCGAACCGATCACGAGTTGCAGACTGCCTTCGGGCAGCAGGCCCGAGCGCTGCATCAGCCTCACCGCCGCCTCGGTCAGGTAACTCGTCGCAGTCGCGGGCTTGCCGATGCAAGGCGTGCCGGCAAGGAAACTCGGCGCGAACTTCTCGAGCAGGCCCCAGATCGGGAAGTTGAATGCGTTGACGTGCACCGCGACACCGCCGCGCGGCACGAGGATGTGCGTGCCGGCAAAACCGCCCTTCTTGCCCAGCGGGATCGCCGGGCCTTCGTGCACGACGTTGCCCGAGGGCAGTTCATTGTTGCCGACGCTGGCGTACGCGAACAGCGTGCCGCTGCCGCCCTCGATGTCGATCCAGCCGTCGGCGCGTGTCGCGCCCGTGTGGGCCGAGACGGCGTAGAGCTCATCCTTGTGCTCAACGAGGTACTTCGCCAGCGCCTTGAGCCGCTCGGCGCGCTGCTGGAAATCCATCGCGAGCAGGTTTTTCAGCCCGGTCGTGCGCGCGAACGCGAGCGCCTCGCCGAAGTCGATTGCCTCGGCGTGCGTCGCGGCGACAGGCTTGCCGTTGATCGCGCTGCGCAGCGTTTGGGCGGGTTCACGGCCGATCCAGCGGCCGGCGATGTAGCTCTGCAAGGTGCTTGTCATGGGGGTTGAGAAGAAGAAAAAGTCAATCAGGTCAATCGGACGCGACCGCCGCCGGAACCTTCACCGCGGCGAGTCCGCCAAGGAAAAGGTCGGCGACGATGGGTGTCATCGCGTTGTGGTCCAGCGCGCCATCGGGCTTCATCCAGGTGAACATCCAGTTGATCATGCCGAACAGCAGCATGGTCAGCGGCTTGGCGAGCGCGGCATCTTTCAGATCGGGCCGCAGCGCACCCACCACGTCGGCAAAGCCCTTCACCACGCCGCGCTCTCGATCGAGCACGCGCTGCTGATCGTCAGCTTCAAGGAACCTCACGTCATCGGTCAGCACGCGGTGCGCGTGCTGCGCATGCGCGTACTCGGCCACCAGTGAAGCGATCAGGATGCGCATGCGGTGCTGCGGCGTTCGTGTGCCGGTCAGCGCGTCCTCGACGAGGGCTTTCAGCTTGGCGACGTGGCCGTCGCATATGTCGAACAGCAGCGCATACTTGTCGTCGAAGTAGTGATACAGCGAGGCCTTGGACAGTCCGCAGGCCTCGGCGACCTGGTTCATCGAGGTCGCCGGGTAGCCGCGCCGGGCGAACAGCTCCGCGGCGCGCGCGAGGATGGCCTCGCGCTGCTCGTCGTATCCGGCGGAACGGGTGCGGGCCATTGGTAACCTGCCCGTCAGCGGCGCCCGGCCGCCCGAAGCCCCTGAGGTACCTCAGGGGCTGCAAAGGGACTCGTGGGGCGCCCCAGCGACAGCGAATGCAGTGAGAATGGGGCCGCCATGGCTAGCGCTCGTCGAATGACAGCACCACGCGCTCGGTCATCGGGTGCGCTTGGCAGCACAGTACGAAGCCGCTGGCCACTTCGGCCTTGTCGAGCGCGAAGTTGCGCTCCATGCGCACGTCGCCCTCGATCACCTTGGCGCGGCAGGTGCCGCACACGCCGGAGGTACAGGAGAAAGGCACCTCCATGCCGGCGGCCGCCGCGGCATCGAGGATGCTGGGTTGGTCCTTGGAGAAGTCGATCTCGCGGCGCAGGCCATCGCGGATGATCACGATTTTCGCGCGCTCGGCATCGCCCGGCCGCGCCTCGTGGATGACTGCACCCACCGGCGCCGGCGCTCCAGCCACCTGCGGCACGATGCCGAAGCGCTCGATGTGAATGAGGTCCTCGGGAACGTCGGCGGCGAGCAGCGCCGCCTGCGCCTCGTCGTTCATCTGGAAGGGGCCGCAGATGTAGGCGTGCGCGATGCCATCGGCCGGCAACACCGCGTTAAGAAACTCGCCGACCTTCTCGCGGTTCAGCAGGCCCATGTTCAGCGGCGAGTCGGTCGGCTCGTCGGAGAATACGTGGTGCAGCGACAGCCGCGTGAGGTAGCGGTTCTTCAGGTCCTCGAGTTCCTCCTTGAACATCGTCGAACGCAGCGCTCGGTTCGCGTACAGCAGGGTGAAGCGGCTCTTCGGTTCGCGTGCCAGTACCGTCTTCATGATCGACAGGATCGGCGTGATGCCGCTGCCGCCGGCGATGCCGACGTGGTGGCGCTGCGCGGCCGGGTCCAGCGGGACGAAGAAGCGGCCCTGCGGCGCCATCACCTGGATGAACTCGCCCGGCCGGACCGACGAGCAGATCCAGTTCGAGAACACGCCGCCAGAGACCTTGCGCACGCCCACGCGCAATTCATCGTCGTCGACGCCTGCGCAGATCGAGTACGAGCGGCGCAAGTCCTGGCCGTCAATCTGCTTGCGCAGCGTGAGGTACTGGCCTTGCGTGAAGCCGAACACGCTGCGCAGCTCGGGCGGCACCTCGAACGAGACAATCACGGCTTCTTCGGTGTCAGGCACGACGGCGCGCACCTTCAGTGGATGGAACAAGACGCTCATGGAATCAGATGGGCTTAAAGTGCTCGAAGGGTTCGCGGCAGGCGAGGCAGCGGTACAGTGCCTTGCAGGCCGTTGAGCCGAACGCTGTCTGGCGCTCGGTGTCGGTGCTGCCACAGCGCGGGCAGGTGATGTGCTCGGCGGCGCGTCGGCCGACGAAACGGATGGGCACAGCCCCGTCAGCGGCCACCGGGCTGGGTGGGGCGATGCCGTACGCGTTCAGCTTGCGGCGGCCTTCGGCGCTCATCCAGTCGGTGGTCCAAGCCGGCGCGCGGCGCAGCGTCGCGCGTGCGGGGCCCAGGCCCTCAGCCTCGATCGCGTCGAGCACGCTCTTCTCGATCACCTCGGTGGCCGGGCAGCCCGAGTAGGTGGGCGTCAGCACGACCTCCAGCTCCTCGCCATGGTCGATGACCTCGCGCACGATGCCCAGGTCGCACACCGACAAGGCAGGCACCTCGGGGTCTAGCACGCCATCCAGCACGCGCCAAGCCCGCTCAACGCGGACGCTAGGCACATTCACCACACGCCCCCGGGGTAGGTGCGCTGCAGATACTGCATTTCGCTGAGCATGTGGCCCATGTGCTCGCTATGCACGCCTTGCTTGCCGGCGCTGACGAAGGGCTGCGCGCCCGGCACCTGAAGACCGCCCTCGGCGAGGATATCTGTCATCTCGGCCAGCCAGGTGTCCTTCAGGTCACTCCAGCACGGGCCGAGCCCGCTGCCCCGGGCGGCATCGTCCACCGCATCGGCGGCAAACAGCTCGTTCGTATAGATCCAGGCCGCGTCGAGCGCGGCCTCCATGCGCCGACGCGACTCGCCGGTACCGTCACCCAGCCGCGCGACCCAGTCGGCCGCGTGCTGCTGGTGGTAGCGGGCTTCCTTGATTGCCTTGCCGGCGATCGCGGCGAGCTCGGCGTCGCTCGAGTCGGCGAGCCGGTTCCACAGCAGCTTCAGGAAGGTCGAGACGATCGTGTTGCGCACCACCGTGAACGCGAAGTCGCCGCGTGGCAGCTCGACCAGCGTCGGGTTGCGGTAGTCGCGCTCGACGCGCAGGAAAGCGAGCTGGTCCTCGTCGAGGCCATGGCCGTCGACCTGCCCCGCGCGCGTCAGCACCGCACGGGCCTGGCCGATAAGGTCCAGCGCCATGTTGGTCAGCGCGATGTCCTCCTCGATGATGGGTGCGTGGCCGCACCACTCGGCGATGCGCTGGCCGAGCACCAACGCGGTGTCGCCGATGCGCAGCAGATACTGCACTTGGGGGTCTTGGTCGACCTGGATGGATGCTGTCATCGTCGCCTCCGCCTCACATGTGGTCCACTGCCTCGGGCAGCTTGTAGAAGGTCGGATGGCGGTACACCTTGTCTTCGGCCGGATCGAAATACATGTCCTTGTCGGCCGGATCGCTCGCGACAATCTGGTCGGAGCGCACCACCCACACGCTGGTGCCTTCCAGGCGGCGCGTATAGACATCGCGCGCCATTTGCAGCGCCATCTGCGGGTCGGCGGCATGCAGGCTGCCGCAGTGCTTGTGGTCCAGGCCGGCCTTGCTGCGCACGAATACTTCCCACAGTGGCCATTCGGATTTCATCGTCATCGTTCGCTCCTCGTGTTCAGGCCGCTTCCGCGACCGTGCGTTGCTTCTCGGCGTGCGCTACAGCGGCCTCGCGGACCCACTCGCCGTCTTCCCAGGCTTTGACGCGCATCGCCATGCGATCACGGTTGCAGGGACCGTTTCCGTTGACGACGCGCCAGAACTCGTCCCAGTCGAGCTCGGCAAAGTCGAAGTGCTGGCGCTGCTCGTTCCACTTGATGTGCGGGTCGGGCAAGCTCACCCCAAGCACGCGCGCCTGCTGCACGGTGGCGTCAACGAACTTCTGGCGCAGCTCGTCGTTGGAGATGCGTTTGATGCCCCAACGCATAGACTGCGCGGTATGCGACGACTGCTCATCGGGCGGACCGAACATCATCAGGCAGGGGTACCACCAGCGGTTCACTGCGTCCTGCACCATGGCCTTCTGCTCGGGCGTGCCTTTCTGCATCATCACGAGCAGCGCGTCATAGCCTTGGCGCTGGTGGAAGCTCTCCTCGCGACAGACGCGGATCATCGCGCGCGCATACGGGCCGTAGGAGCAACGGCACAGCGGCACCTGGTTCATGATGGCCGCGCCGTCGACAAGCCAGCCGATCGTGCCGATGTCGGCCCAGTTCAGTGCCGGGTAGTTGAAGATCGAGCTGTACTTGGCCTTGCCCGAATGCAGCGCATCGATCAGCTCGTCGCGCGAGACGCCCAGCGTTTCCGCGGCCGAGTACAGATACAGGCCGTGGCCGCCCTCGTCCTGGATCTTGGCCAGCAGGATTGCCTTGCGCTTGAGTGTGGGCGCGCGCGTGACCCAGTTTCCCTCCGGCAGCATGCCGACGATCTCCGAGTGCGCGTGCTGGCTTATCTGGCGAACCAGCGTCCTGCGGTAGCTCTCGGGCATCCAGTCTTTCGGCTCGACGAAGTCGCCTGCGTCGATGCGGGTGTCGAAGCGCTCCTGAAGCTTCAATTCCTCCGCGGAGCGCACGGCCTTCGGGCCGTCGGGCTCGCGCGGTATGGTGTCCATCGCTTGGGTGTACATGTTCAGTCCTTTCGCATGATGCTGATCAGCCCGCAACCGCGGACTTGCCCTTGAGCGCGTACGAGCGACCGCGGAACACCGCGACGCGCTCGCCCTTCTGGTTCGTGACCTCGACGTCGGAGACGCCGGTGCGGCCTGCCTTGTTCACCTCGGTGCAAACGGCGGTCAGCACATCGTCGTGCCGCGCTGGCGCGACGATGTCGATGCCGAAGCAGGATGTCACGGTCAACTCGTTGTAGGAGTTGCAGGCGAACGCGAAGGCCGTGTCCGCCAGTGCCGCCACGAAACCACCGTGGCAGATATCGAAGGCATTGAGCATGTCCTCGCGCACGGTCATTGTCAGCGTCGCCGTCCCCGGCGCGATCGCGACGATCTCAATGCCGAGGGCCTTGGCTGCGCGGTCGTTCGCAAACATGCCGTCGCGCACCAGCTCGGCGGTCTTCTGCAACGTTCTCTGATTGTCCATGTCTCTGCGTCCTCATATTGTCGACCAACTAGTCAGTAGCTTCGCCCGACCGGTCGGTCGATAATAGATGTAAATGGGGAAAACTGCAACAAGGATGAGGATTCTTACTAGTGAGCGACGGAGATGTGGCGGGCGAATCGCCTTCGTTTTGCCACCAATACGCAATGCGTGCAGTGCGTGGGTCCGTAGGGCCGGTGTCGTCGGCCAGGACCCTGTGCCATAGCAGTACGCCTCATGCGCGCCTGTCGGACCTTGGTTCGGCCTACCAGATGGAAGGCGCAGAAGTGTTCGCAATGGTCAACGGACCGATTGATGAGCGCTGGCAGCGACCAAAGTGCACCTGCTGGCCAGGTAATATGGAGTTGCGCGATCTAGCGCCTGCAGCAGACAGCGCTACGCTGGTTCCTTCCGGCATCCTGGTAGCGCCTCAGCGCCTCTTGCAGGCAGCCTTCGAGCGATATGCAGAACAGAGCTATTCTGGGCTGGACGTCAAAAAGGGCGCCCTCAGGCGCCCTTCCATTCGTCAACACGGGTCTCTACAGAGCTGCGGCCAGTTCGGGAACAGCCGTGAACAGGTCCGCCTCCAGGCCGTAGTCGGCCACCGAGAAGATCGGCGCTTCGGGGTCCTTGTTGATCGCCACGATCACCTGGGAGTCCTTCATGCCTGCCAAGTGCTGGATCGCCCCCGAGATGCCGGCGGCGATGTAGAGCTGCGGCGCCACGATCTTGCCCGTCTGGCCGACCTGCAGGTCGTTGGAGGCGTAGCCCGCGTCCACCGCCGCACGGCTGGCGCCGATGGCCGCCCCCAGCTTGTCGGCCAGCGGCGTCATCACTCCGTTGAACTTCTCGCAGCTGCCCAGGGCGCGGCCACCGCTGACGATGATCTTGGCCGAGGTGAGTTCGGGGCGGTTGCTCTTGGCGATCTCGCTGCCGACATAGGCACTCTTGCCGTTGCCCGAAGCCGCAGCTACGGCCTCCACAGCGGCCGATCCGCCCTGGCCCGCAGCGTCAAAGCCGGTGGCGCGCACGGTGATGACCTTGATGGCGTCGCTGCTCTGCACGATGGCGATTGCGTTGCCGGCGTAGATGGAGCGCTCGAAGGTGTCGGCGCTGATCACCTTGCTGATTTCGCTGATCTGTGCGACATCCAGCTTGGCGGCCACGCGCGGTGCCACGTTCTTGCCGCTGGCGGTGGACGGGAACAGGATGTGGCTGTAGTTCGATGCGATGGCCAGCACCTGGGCGGCCATGTTTTCTGCCAGGAGGTTGGCAAAGACGTCGGAGTCTGCATAGATGATTTTTTCGACACCTTCAATATCAGACGCGGCCTGTGCAGCAGATTGGGCCTTGGTACCAGCAACGAGCACATGAACTAAACCATCCCCAAACATGCTGATCTGCCTCGCCGCAGAAACGGTGTTGAGTGTGGCTCCTTTGATACTGGCGTTGTCGTGTTCGGCAATGACGAGTGCGGTCATGTCAGATCACCTTTGCTTCATTCTTGAGTTTTTCAACGAGTGCGGCCACATCGGCCACCTTGATGCCCGCACCGCGTTTGGCGGGCTCAAACACCTTGAGCGTCTTCAAACGCGGAGCCACGTCCACGCCCAGATCCTCAGGCTTGACGCTCTCCAGAGGCTTCTTCTTGGCCTTCATGATGTTGGGCAGCGTCACGTAGCGCGGCTCGTTCAGGCGCAGGTCGGTGGTGATGACGGCGGGCAGCGTGATTTCCAGGGTTTCCAAACCGCCGTCGATTTCACGGGTGACCTTGGCTTTGTCTCCGGCCACTTCCACCTTGGAAGCGAAAGTGGCCTGTGGCAGGTCTGCCAGCGCGGCTAGCATCTGCCCGGTCTGGTTGGCGTCGTCGTCGATGGCCTGCTTGCCCAGGATGATCAATCCCGGTTGTTCCCTGTCCACCAAGGCCTTGAGCAGCTTGGCCACGGCTAGCGGCTGCAGTTCCACGTCGGTCTCGACCAGGATGGCGCGGTCGGCGCCAATCGCCATCGCGGTGCGCAGCGTTTCCTGGCACTGGACCACGCCGCAGGAGACGGCGATCACTTCCGTGGCTACACCCTTTTCCTTCAGGCGCACGGCCTCTTCAACGGCGATTTCGTCAAAGGGGTTCATGCTCATCTTGACGTTGGCGATGTCCACCCCGGTGCCGTCGCTCTTGACGCGCACCTTGACGTTGTAGTCCACCACGCGCTTGACGGGGACAAGGATTTTCATGGTATTCACTCCCTTCAGACGCGTTCGATGATCAGAGCGATGCCCTGCCCCACCCCGATACACATGGTGCACAGCGCGTAGCGCCCGCCAGAGGTGTGCAGGCGGTTCACCGCCGTGGTGGCCAGGCGTGCACCGCTGGCTCCCAGCGGGTGGCCCAGCGCGATGGCGCCGCCCCAGGCGTTGACGCGTTCATCATCGTCCTGAAGTCCCAGCAGGCGCAGTACCGCCAGCCCTTGGGCAGCAAAGGCTTCGTTGAGTTCGATCACGTCGAGCTGTTCGAGCTTGAGGCTGGTGAGTGCCAGCACCTTCTGCGTCGCCGGCGCCGGGCCGATGCCCATGATGCGCGGGGCCACACCGGCCGTGGCCATGCCGACGATGCGAGCCCGGGGCCTCAGGCCGTTCTTCGCGGCCGTGGCTTCGTCGGCCAGCAGCAGCGCGCAGGCGCCGTCGTTCACGCCGCTGGCGTTGCCGGCGGTCACGGTGCCATCGGGCCGCACCACGCCCTTGAGTTTGGCCAGTGTTTCGAGGCTGGTTTCGCGCGGGTGTTCGTCGGTATCGACGATGATGGCGTCGCCTTTTTTCTGCGGAATGCTCACCGGGCAGATCTCTCGCGCGAGGTGACCGGCCTTGATCGCCGCCACGGCTTTCATCTGGCTGGACAGGGTCATGCGATCCTGCGCTTCGCGCTCGATCTTGAAATCGGTCGCCACGTTCTCAGCGGTCTCGGGCATGGAGTCCACGCCGTACTGCGCTTTCATCAACTTGTTGACGAAGCGCCAGCCGATGGTGGTGTCGTAGACGGCGCTGTTGCGGGAAAACGCGCTTTCGGCCTTGGGGATGACGAAGGGCGCGCGACTCATGCTCTCCACGCCACCCGCGACCATCAGACCCGCCTCACCGGCCTTGATGGCACGCGCTGCGGTGCCGATGGCGTCCAGTCCCGAACCACACAGGCGGTTGACGGTGACGCCGGGCACCTCCAGCGGCAGACCGGCCAGCAGGCTGCTCATGTGGGCAACGTTGCGGCAGTCTTCACCGGCCTGGTTGGCGCAGCCGAAGATGATGTCGGTCACCGCTGCCCAGTCCACATTGGGGTTACGCGCCATCAGCGCACGCAGCGGGACGGCGCCGAGGTCGTCGGTGCGCACGGAGGACAGGGCACCGCCGTACCGGCCAAAGGGCGTGCGGATTGCATCGCAGATGAAGGCTTGGGATGAGGTCATGACAAGGGGACGTGAAGATGAAAGAAGACAGGACAACGGGGTCCAGGCTTCAAGCGAGCAGACGGTCCAGCATGGCAGGCGTGGCGCGCGTCGCGCCGAAGCCGCTCGCGGCCGTGAGCCGATCCAGTTCCTGCTCCAGGCGGGATCGGGGCTGGGCTCTGGCCCAGTGCACGGGGCCACCCTCCCATGACGGGAAGCCGTAGCCGTTGACCAGGACCACATCGATGTCGCCGGCACGGTGCGCCACGCCTTCGCTGAACAGCAACGCGGCCTCGTTCACCATCGCGAACAGCGCGCGGCACTGGATCTGGTTTGCGCTCAGTGGCGAACGATCGATGCCACGCTCGGCGGCGGCCTGCACGATGATGCCGCGCACCACCTCGTCGGTGATCGGACTGGGCTTGCCGTCGCTGTACGTGTAGTAACCGGCCTGGGTTTTTCGCCCCATACGGTCCATCTCGCACAGGCGGTCGAGGATGTGCACATAGCGCTCCCTGGGGTCACGGGTGGCAGCGTTGGCCTGCCGCATGCGCCAGGCGATTTCCAGACCCGACAGATCGGCCACGGCAAACGGTCCCATGGCGAAGCCGAAATCGGCCAGAGCCTGGTCCACGTCCTCGGGCCAGGCACCATCTTCCAGCATGAATTCGCACTGCTTGCGGTAGGCGTTGTAGATGCGGTTACCGATGAATCCGAAGGCGTTGCCGCAGAGGACGGGAGTCTTCTTGAGCTGCCGTCCCAGGGCCATACCGGTAGCGATCACGTCGGGTGCGCTGTCATGCCCCTGCACCACCTCCAGCAGCTTCATGACGTTGGCCGGGCTGAAGAAGTGCAGGCCCAGTACGTCCTGCGGTCGGGATGTGGCCGATGCGATCGCGTCGATGTCCAGGTACGAGGTGTTGGTGGCCAGGACCGCGCCCACCCGGGCGTACTGGTCGATCAGATGAAAGACCGATTGTTTGACCGCCAGGTCCTCGAACACGGCCTCGATCACCACGTCGGCGGCCTGCAGCGAGGGCCAGTCCAGCGTCGCCGTCAGCCGGCCAAACAGGGTTTCGGCCTTGGCCGCATCGACCTTGCCGGCATTCACGCGCGAGGCGAAATGCTCGGCGATGCGCGCCGAGCCACGCTCCAGCGCGTCGCCCGATTGCTCCAGCAGGCTCACCTGCAGCCCGGCTTCCAGCGCGGCGATAGCGATTCCCGACCCCATGGTGCCGGCACCGATGACGACGACGTGCCCGAAGGCTCGCGGCTCGGTCGACAGGTGGGCCGGCAGCTTGGCAGATTCGCGCTGGACCCGGAACTGGTAGCGCAAGGCGGCAGCCTCGCTGCTCTGCATCAACGAAAGGAACAGCTCGCGCTCGCGCTGCATGCCCATGTCAAACGGCAACGCGCTGGCCTGCACCGCGTCCAGCAGGGCCTGGTAAACCGACTGGGCACGCTGACGCTTGTTGAACCGGGCTGACGCCTGACCGACCACGGCCTGGACCGCAGTGGCATCGACGCTACGGTCGCGTGCCCGCGGCATAGGCGAGCCGGGCCGCGCCAGTTCCAAGGCCAGGGCCGACGCCGCCGCCCACAGATCCTGCTGCACCACCCGGTCCAGCAGTCCGGACGCTGAGTGTTCGGCCGCGGTCTGGGGCTGTCCCGACAGCATCATCGCCAATGCCCGCTCCGCGCCCATCAGGCGCGGCAGCTTCTGAGTGGCGCCAGAACCGGGTATCAGGCCCAGCTGGATTTCCGGCGTGCCGACGCGGGCAGAGGCCAAGGCCACTCGGGCATGGCAACCCAATGCCAGTTCCAGGCCACCGCCCAAGGCGACGCCGGACAGGGCCGCCACCACCGGCTTCGAACAGCCTTCGATGGCCTCGATGACGTCGCGCAGCATGGGCGTTTCAAACTGCAGCGGTGTGCCGAATTCGGACACATCGGCACCGGCCGAAAAGGCTTTGTTGGTGCCGATGAGCACAATCGCCGCGACTTGCGGATCGGCTTCGGCAGCGCGGACCGATTCAACGACGTACTTGCGCAGCGCGATGCCCAAGCTGTTGACGGGAGGTTCGTTGAGGTCAACTCGTGCAACCCCGAGAGCGACCGTGGATGGCTGGTTCATGGGTGGTCAGGGGCCTCAGATGATTGGCGGTTCTTCGGTGCGTCCAACTCGTCAGGACGCGGATCTACAACCCCGTCGACATTGCGTTCCGAAATTTGCGTGTGGGTGTACTAGCCGGTGCTCAAGCGTTGGGAAACGTCCGCAACTGCGGAGCCTTTCTCTTCGCGAAGATCGAAATGTTGTAGCTGCAACTCAGCGCACCGTCCGATGTCCACGACGACACGGCCAAGTCGACCAACCCCAAGCTTGGCTTGGAACGAAGTATTCGCGAGGCACGCACCTCGACGTCGCCAAGGCATTCATCGCCCGTGCGCGGGCAGCCAAAGAATTCGAGGTTCGTGACCGATGCGCCTGCAATCGCGTGGCCATGCGTCCACATCGCTTCGATGAAGAGCTTGGTGGCGAGCGCGAAACCGAACCACGCGTTGCGCCCGACGCCGGTATCGCCGCCGAACTTTGCAGAATAGTCGTCAGCCTCGCCCGGAGCGATGCGGAATGGCCCGCTTCCGAAATGCGCGCCCGGCACGCAGTCCTCCAGCCACAAGCCTGCGGTGCTCGCGGAAGCAGCACGCTGCAGCCGCGGCCCGGCACGCACTGCCGAAGCGCTGCGCGGCCACGTGCCTTCGGGTCCCGCACCTGCAGGAGCATGAACCGAGTGAACGTGTGCGATCAACGTACCTTCGCGGTCGAAGGCTTCGGTCCGGCATTCGAGTCCTTCGGAGGCTGGTGCGAGGAAAGTGTGGACGACGCGCAGCGGTGTACCTGCAAAGACAGGGCGTGGCAGCCGAAGTTCAGGCACCGAGAGGCACCCGCCTTCGAGATGTTGGCCCGCCGCGCTGCGCTGGACCTGGCCCATCATCCTGCTCGTCGTGTGCGCGCCCGAGGCGATCAGGCCGCCGAAGAAGCTCTTGCGCGCGGCCTGTGGATCGGTGTGGATCGGCTGCGGATCGTAGCGCTGGCCGAACGCGACGATGTCGTCCTCGCTCAGGCAGAACTCGCCGCAGTCGATGGGCGTGTTCCACGGGATGTCCCAGAGCGCGGCGAGCGGTACGGCCTTAAGCATGCTTTTCCATCTGAGCCAGCACCGAGATCGAACCTTCCTGCGCGACGCCTTCGTCGGTGCGTATGGTGATCGCCGCCGTCCACACGCCCGTGCCGTTTCCCTTTGAGCTCGGACGCATCGAGAGGATTTCACTCTCCACGAAAATGGTTGCGCCCACGTGGACCGGCTTCCGGAACGTCCAGCCGTCAATGGAAATCAGCGCGATGGCCGCCTCGTCGAGCCAGCCGCTTCGGGTCAGGAGGCCGATGGCATAGGAGAGACCCATGACACCGTGAACGACTCGCTCGCCCCCGAGCGGACTCGCGAAGCTGGCGTCGGTGTGCGCGCGGCTGTGGTCCCAGGTCAGGGCCGAGAACATCACGAGGTCTGTCTCCGTGATCGTTCGGCCCTGGCTGCGCCAGCGCTGTCCTGGTGCGAGCGTGTCCAAGGCACTCGCTCCTCAGCTCACCATTCTCGTCTTGTCCACCCAATACTTCGCGCGCACGTCACGCTTGAGAATCTTTCCAACAGAGCTCCGCGGCAGCGCTTCGACGATCACGATCTCCTTGGGCGCCTTGACGGAGCCGATGCGCTCCTTGCAGAACGTGATCAACTCCGCAGGTGTCACGCTCGCTTGTTCCACCAGTTCCACTTCGGCCAGCACGCGTTCGCCCCACTTGGAATCGGGCACGCCGACGACGGCACAGTTCTGCACGGCCGGGTGCGAGAGCAGCGTCTTCTCGACTTCGACCGAGAACACGTTGAAGCCGCCAGTGATGATCATGTCCTTCTTGCGATCGACGATATAGAAGAAGCCCGCCTTGTCGCGGTAGCCCACGTCGCCGGTGAGGAGCCAACCGTTGTACGTGGTACTCGCGGCGCCTTCCTCCTGGTTGTAGTAGCCGAGCATGAGACCACTGGAGCGCACGACGATCTCGCCGACCTCGCCGTCGGGAAGCAGCTTGCCGTCAGTCATGATCTCCACCGCACAAAGGGGCGTCGAGCGGCCGCAGCTGGAGAGACGTTCGGGCGCAGAGGTGATCGCGTCCACGTGGTCCTGCGGACTCAGGAAGGTGTTCGGGAAGGATGTCTCAGATTGACCGTACACCTGGCACATCACGGGGCCGAAAACGTCGATCGCGCGGCGCACCTTGTCGGGCGACATCGGCGCGGCGCCGTAGATGAAGTAGCGCATCGACGAGTAGTCGTACTTGGAGACGTCTGGATGGTCAAGCAGCTCATAGATCAGCGTCGGCGGCACGAAGGTGTGGGTGACCTTGTGCTCCTGGATCAGCCGCATGATCCCCACCTTGTCCGGCTTGGACAGAAGCACGCCCGTGCCGTTCTGGGCGAGGCACGTTTGCATCACGTAGCCTGCGGCGTGCGTCAGAGGCGCTACCGCGAGAAAGACCGGCCTGCTGTTCATTGGAGCGACAGCCATCATGTTGGCAACGTGGTTCTCCATACCACGGTTGGCGACCATGACGCCCTTGGGCTTGCCCGTCGTTCCGCCCGTCGGCTGGATCAGCAGCAAGCGGTCTGGATCGTGAGGCACCTCGAAGTAGTCGCTTGATGCATCCGCTGTCCACGCCGCGAGCGAAGGGTCTTCACCATCGGCGTCGATGCAGACGAACTCGCGAATCTGCGGCGCAAGCCGCTTCACGTCAGCGATGGCTTGGGCGAATGCGGTGCTGTAGAAAAGAATCTCGCAGCCCATCGTGTCCAGGATCGAGGCGTTCTCGGCGATTGAGTTGCGGGAATTGATCGTGATCGGCACCATGCCAAGGCGCATGAACGAGAGGTAGACGACGAAGGCACCGATCTCGTTGTAGGCGAGCACAGCGCCTTTGCTGCCGGTTTGGTAGCCGTGCGCCTGGAGCGCGTTGCCGATGCGGAATGTGTTCGTCCGCACCTGGTCGTAGGTGAGCCGCTCGCCGCTTGCGCCGTCCAGCAGGCAGACCGTGTCGGCGCCGATGCGCCAGCCGCGGTCGAGGTAGTCGATTCCATTCATGATCTGTTTCCTTCTTCGTCTTTCTTGGCCTTAGCCACCCAGGTACGATTGCGCGACCCGCTCATCCTCTTTCAACTGTGCCGCAGGGCCGGACATGGCGACACGCCCTGACTCCAACACGTAGGCCCAGTTGGCGAGGTCGAGTGCGAGCCGGGCGTTCTGCTCGACAAGCAACACCGTCACGCCCCCGGCGTTCAGTCTTTCGATGATCGAGAAGACTTCACGAACCAGCAGCGGGGAAAGGCCCATCGAGGGTTCATCGAGTAGCAACAGCCGCGGCCGCGCCATGAGTGCGCGCGCCATCGCGACCATCTGCTGCTGGCCGCCCGAGAGCGTCCCCGCTGCGTCGGTCTTCTTTGCCTCGAGGGCCGGAAAGAGGGTGTACATGCGTTCAAGATCCGTCTCAATCTCGTTGTCGCGGCGCGAAAACGCGCCGAGGCGCAGGTTGTCGTCCACCGACAGCGGCGCGAAGAGCTGACGGCCTTCGGGCACTTGGCCGATGCCGAGGCGCACGCGCCTTTCCGGCGGGAGACCGCCGACAGGCTCGCCGTCGAAGACCACTCTGCCGGCAGTCACCGGCTGCACGCCGGAGATCGCGCGCAGCAGCGTCGTCTTGCCCGCGCCGTTGGAGCCGATGATCGCGACGATGCCGCCCCGCGGTACCTCGAGCGACACGCCGTGCAATACCTCGATCCGTCCGTGGTTCGAGACGAGGCCGTCTACATGCAACAAGATTTCGGGGCTCATGAGTTCTGCTGGACGGAACCGCCCAGGTAGGCTGCGATCACTTCAGGATGGACCTGCACTTCACTGCCTGACCCTGCGGCGAGTTGGCGGCCGCGGTCGAGCACCAGCACGCGGTCGGAGATGCCCATGACCATGCGCATGTCGTGCTCGACCAGCACGATCGACACGCCGGATTCGCTCACACGGCGAAGCAGCCCGGAAATCTCCTGCTTTTCTGTCGGATTGAGTCCCGCAGCAGGCTCGTCGAGCAGCAGCACGCGCGGCTTCGAGGAGAGCGCACGCGCGATCTCCAGCTTCTTCAGGGCGCCGTAGGACATCGAAGCTGCCGACTGCTCGGCGAGTTTCTCCAGACCTGCCAGGCCGAGCAGGTCGAGCGCGTCCTGCTCGAGCGCGGCCTCGCTGTGCCGCAGCGTGCTCGGATGTATCAGGCCGGCAATCAGGCCGCGCTTGGCGCGCAGGTGTGCCCCCACGAGCACGTTCTGAAGCGCACTCATGTTCATGCAGACCTGAAGGTTCTGGAACGTCCTCGCCACGCCGAGCTTGGCGAGCAGGTCCGCGCGCAACGCGGTGACGTCGCTTCCCAGGAAGGTGATCGAGCCCGAGGTCGGCGCGTAGATGCCGGAGATCAGGTTGAGCAGCGTTGTCTTACCGGAGCCATTGGGTCCGATGATGGCCTGAATGCCGCCTTGCGGAATCGTGAAGGAAAGATCGTCGACCGCGGTGAGGCCGCCGAAGCGCTTCACGAGGCTGCGCAGTTCGAACATCGGCACCGCCGCTTCGCTGCCGCTCATGATCGCCTCCGCAGTGAAGGAACAATACCCCGGGGCACAAGGATCATTCCGCCCACCAGAATGGCACCGAACACGATCGTTTCTATCCCTTCCAGCTTGGAGAGCAGTTCCGGGAGCAGGACCACCACCACCGCGCCTACGATCGATCCCCCGATGGAGGCCATGCCGCCAATGACGACCATGGTGACCATTTCGATCGAGTGCAACACCCCTGCGACGCCCGGCGTGACGAAGCCAAGGTAGTGCGCAGAGATGCTGCCCAACAGGCTCGTAAGGAACGCGGAGAGGACGAAAACCTTCGTCTTAGTCGCCCCGACGTCGATGCCCGAAGAGCGCGCGGCAACCTCCGATCCATGTATCGCCTGCATGGCACGGCCGAAAGGCGACGTCACCAGATGGATGGCACCGGCCGAGACGAGCAGCAGCAGGACTGCAGCAACAGCGTACCAAGCCATTGGCCTTTCAACGCTCCAGCCGAACAGGCTCAAGGCGGGCACAGACATGCCATCGGGCCCGCCGGTCCATGCGGTCTCCGTGTTGAGGACCACGTTCACGAGCGCACCGAGGCCGAGCGTTGCCATGGCAAGATAGTGGCCGCGCAGCATGAAAATCGGACGGCTGATAACAAGCGCAATCATCGCGGCGGCGAACGCCGTCGTCGCCAGCGCAGCGAAGGGAGGCCAACCGAAGCGCGTTGTGAGGATTGCCGAGCCGTAAGCGCCGATGGCATAAAACGCCGCATGCCCGAGGCTGACTTGGCCGGTGTAGCCCATGAGCAGGTTCAGGCTGATGGCGACGCCCGCGGCGATCAGTACGCGCACGGCCACATCGACCAGCCAGGCGTTGTAGAGCGCGACCGGTAGCACGGCGAGCACGAGCGCCAGGACCGCGAGGAACTTGTGATTCTTGCGCATCTTTACACCCGATCGGAAGCGCGCGCACCGAAGATGCCTTGCGGGCGCACGAACAGCACGGCAATCAACACGAGGAATGCGACAGCGTCCTTGTAGGCCGACGAGACATAGCCCGCCGCGAGCGCCTCGGCCACCCCCAGCACGAGGCCGCCCGCGAGCGCGCCGCCCACGCTGCCTAGACCTCCGAGGGTCGCCGCGGTGAAGCCCTTGAGCGCCATCGTCGTGCCGATGTCGAAGTTCGTGTAGGTGATCGGCGCGAGCACGACACCACCGATGCCGCCGAGCGCGGCGGAGATCAAGAAGGCGAGCAACATGGTGCGTTTCAGGCCGATGCCAAGGAGCTGCGCTGCCAGTTGGTTGTAGGAGACCGCGCGCATTGCTTTTCCAGCCACCGTCCCGAAGAAGAAGTACGCCAGACTGATGGCGGCGAGCAGCGTCGCGCCCAATACCCACAGCACTTGCGGCACGAACGTTGCCCCCCCTATGTGCAGAACTCCCTCGCCGGAGAATGCGGGCAGTCCGTGGCTGTCCTTGCCGAGCGTGGCCTGCACCACCCCACGGATCACCAGCGCAGCGCCCATCGTGATGATGATGAGCGAGATCGGATCCGCTCGGCGCGCGGGGGCTACCGCGAGCTTCTCGACCAGCACGCCGCAGAGGCACGAGGCCGAGATGCCAAGCAGCACGGCCACCGCAAGCGGTGCGCCCGCAGCGTAGGAGGTCGCGGCCACCATACCGCCCACCATGATGAACTCGCCCTGCGCGAAGTTGATCAGGCCGCTGGCCGCGTAGACCATCGAAAACCCCACGGCTGCCAGCGCATACATGGCGCCGAGCGTGAGGCCCGTGATCAGGAACTGGAGAAGCTCGGGTGACATACTCGTGCGCTCCGTCAGGGCACCAGCGTCCACTTGCCTTGCCGGACTTCGAGCATCCGGAAGGCCAGCGGGTCGAGGCCCAGGTGGTCGGTCGCGCTCATCGTGTACACGCCACCCGCACCGGCGAAGCCCTTTGTCTGTTCGATCGCGTCGCGCACCTTGGCCTTCTCGGTGCTGCCGGCGCGCTTTATCGCTTCAATGGCGATGTAGAACGCGTCGAATGCATAGCCGGCGAAGGGCGAGACGTTGGTCCTGTAGCGCGCCTCGTACCCCTGCTTGAACTCGGAGAGCATCTTCTTCTGCGGGTCGTTCGCCGGCAATTGGTCCACCACGAGCATCGCGGGCGATGGCAGGCGGATGCCTTCGGCCGCGCTGCCAGCGAGTTTGAGGAAGTCGTCCGTTGCCACGCCATCCGACATGTAGAGCGGCACCCGAAGGCCCAGTTGCACGAAGTTCCTGCTCGCGATCGCCGGACCGGGTCCACCGCCGTAGACGAGGACCGCTTGCAGGTCTGGCAGCGCCTTGATCTTGGCGAGTTGCGCGGTCATGTCGCTGTCCTTCGGCCCGAAGGTCTCGTCAGCGACCAGCGTCATGCCGGCGCTGCCCGCGACGGCCTGCGCTGCCTGGCGGCCCGACTGGCCAAAGCCACTCGTCTCAGAAAGCAATGCGACCTTGGTGATGCCGCGCTTCTTCATGTCGTCGAAGATCTTTCCCGCGGCCATGCGGCCCGTGGCCGGCGTCTTGAAGACCCACTTCTTCACAGGCAGGACGAGCGCTTCGGTGCTGGCCAGGGCGATGAAAGGCACTTCGGCTTTTTCGACGAGGGGCACGACGGAGAGCGCGCCACCGCTACCACTTCCCCCAATGAGGATATCCACCTTGTCGCTCTCGATAAGGCGTCGCGTAAAGGCGCTGGTCTTGGCCGCCTCGCTTGCGTCGTCGTACGTGATGAGCTGCAGCTTGCGCCCGAGCACACCGCCCGCAGCATTGACCTGGTCCACGTAGAGTTCCAGGGTCTTGAGCGCGGGATCGCCTGCATAGCCAATCGGGCCCGTGGTCGAGAGCACCGCGCCAATGCGAATCGGCTCCTGCGCACCAGCGTGGCTTATGCAACCGGCGAACACGAATGCCGCAACCGCGGCAGAAAACACTTTTCGAGTCACTTTCACGTTGTCTCCTTTGTTAAGCCAATATGGCCTCAAAACGAACCTTCGCGGCACCAGATTTCAGGCCGGCAACCACGATCCGAACATCGGCGGAAAAGAACCGCCGCCCCTGGAGTGACGTACTGACCCGGTTTGATCAGAATGCCGCTTCAATTCGATCCCTCGCTGTACACGTTGCCGCAGATACTTCTGGACTGAGTCCCTTGAATCGGCCGCGCCGAAGTCGTAGCGGCTTCGTCAGCACGTGTGCAATCTCGCCCAGAATGTCGCGTCGAAAGACCAGAGCAAAGATGACGAAGACCACACCTTGCGATGCGGTTGCAATCAGAGGCGTTTCCTTCGGACTCATACCGACAAGATATGGACCGTCGCGGCGCCCGTCTCCAGGCCGGTCGCCGCGCCACCGAGCATTTGCGCCAAGCCAACCTTGGCGCCCTGAATCTGCCGGCTGCCCGCTTCACCGCGCAGGTGCTGTGCGATTTCGCAGATATTGCGAACGCCCGAGGCGGACAGCGGATGTCCCAGCGACAGCAGCCCGCCACTCGGATTGACCGGAATACGGCCACCCATCGAGGTCGCACCCGAACGGAGCAAGGCAACGGCGTCGCCACGTGCGCACAGGCCGAGGTCTTCGTAGTGGATGAGTTCCTCGCTTGCGAATGCGTCGTGCAACTCGACAAGATCCAGGTCTTCAGGGCCGAGGCCGGCCTGCTCGTAGGCCAGGTGCGCGGCGCGGGCGCCGAGCTCCATCGAGGTGAGATCCTGCTTCTTGTAGGCGTAGTCACCCGACACCAGCACCGAGGCGACGATGCGCGGGTTGCGCGAGCGACCGCCGTGCTTGGCCGCGAAGGCTTCCGAACAGAGAATCACGGCCGCCGCACCGTCGGTGTTTGGGCAGCACTGCAGCAGTGTGATGGGATCGGCCACGGTGCGCGAGCCGAGCACCTCTTCCACGGTGAAGCGCTTGCGGTATTGCGCCATCGGGTTGACGGCGCCGAAGTCGTGGGCCTTGACCGACACTTGTGCGAAGTCCTCCCGGGTCGCACCGTGCGTGTGCATCAGGCGCTTGGCTTGCAGTGAGAACATCACAGGCATCGTCATGCCGTGCATGCCGTCGAGGTCGTCCTTGGCCGGCGGGATGAGCTTGCCCGCCACCGGGCTCGTGGTCATGGACTCGACGCCGAGGGCGATGCCGACGTCGCAGTAACCCGCTGCTATGTCCTTCCAGAGCCCGCGAACGGCCGTGGCGCCGCCCGCGCAGGCGTTCTCGACGTTCACCATCTCGATGCGCGTGACGCCGACTTCCTTGAACACGGTCTGGCCGGTGATCATGTCCGCATACAAGCGCGAGCTGTAGGCAATCTGCAGCTGCGATCGTTCGAGAGCGGCGTCGGCGAGCGCCGCGCGAACGGCCTCGCTGCCCAGGTCGGCGATGGTGCGCTGGGGAAATTTTCCGAACTGGCTTTGCCCGATGCCGAGCACAACGACGGGTTTCATAGGGTCTCCTCAGGCAGCATCAGCAGGGTAAAAACGGAAGGACTCGATCGGCTTGCCGTCGTCCTCGTAGAGCGTCGCGATCTCCACGCGCATCGGGCTTCCCATAGAGGGAGGGTGATCGCCTGCCGCACGGATCTGACCGAAGACGCGAATGCCGCTCGGGAAGAGCACGTAGCCGACCGAATAGCCCGCAGGGAAGCGGCCGTTGGACATGTGCACCGTGGACTCGGCGAAGAGCTCGCCTCCGCTGCCGATGTCTGCCGACTCCATGGATTCGCTGCCGCACTCGAGGCAGACAGCCGCGCGCGGGAACCCGGTGAAGCCGCAGCGCGTGCAGCGGCCGCCGGTCAGCACCGGGCCCGAGGCATCGATGCGATAAAGATCTGGCCGTAGAGGAGTGGGCGAGTTCAAAGCGTTCTCTCCAGAGATAGGGGTATCAGGGGGCCGTGGGTTTGACGATCGGGGCATAGCCTTCAGGGCATGCGACCGGCGTTCGGCTGAAACGTGGACCCGGCGCAGGCACGTGGACGCCATCGCGCTCGATGAAGCTGCCGCGCGCGATGTGATGCGGATGAAGCCGGGCTTCCGGCATTGAGAGCACGGGCGTGACACAGGCGTTCGGCGCGTCAAGCTCACTGCACCATTCGTCGCGCTTGCGGGCCGCGAAGCTGCTCGCGAGTTCGGCGGTGCGTGCGGGCCAGGCGTCGCGTGCGAAACGATCGCGCGTTCTCGTTGCTTCGTCCTCTGCACCGACGAGCGCGCACAGGCTCGCGTGGAACTGCGGCTCGATCGCGCCGACGGCCACCTCCGCGCCATCGGCGCAGGCGTAGGTGTTGTACAGATGCGCGCCGCCGTCCAGGAGGTTTTGGCCGGGCTGTCCGGGGGTGCTGCCGGATGCCGCGAGGACGTAGGCCATGCTCATGAGCGAGAGAGCACCATCGATCATTGCAGCGTCGACCACCTGCCCCTCCCCCGAGCGGCCGCGTTCCATCAGTGCCGCGAGAATGCCAAGGCACGCCCACAGTCCGCCGCCTGCGAAGTCGCCCACGAGGTTCAGGGGTATCGCGCGACCCTGGCCATCGCCTCGATGAGGCATCGCCGCCAGGGCGCCGGTCAGTGCGATGTAGTTGATGTCGTGCCCCGGGTCGCCCGCGAGCGGACCAGTCTGGCCCCAGCCGGTGACGCGCGCGATGACGAGCCGTCGGTTGCGAGCGTGGCAAGCTTCGGGGCCAAAGCCGAGCCGTTCAAGCGTGCCAGGGCGAAAGCCCTCGATCACGAAATCCGCTTCGTCAAGGAGTTCCCACGCACGCTGCTGGCCCGCCTCGGACTTGAGATCAAGGTCGATGCGCTTCTGCCCGCGTGCGAAGACATCGAGACGCTGAAAGAGCGGGTTCCCGGGATCCTGCGGACCCGATCTTTCGACGCGTACGATGTCGGCACCGAGATCCGCCAGCAGCATGGCCGCATAGGGCGCTGGACCGATGCCGCCGAGCAGCACGCCCTTCAGGCCCCGCAACGGGCCGCCGCCATGGTTCGAGGAGGTGTTCGCCATGGCCCTACATCGCGCGCGCGATGATCTCTTTCTGGATCTCGGTAGCGCCGCCGTAGATGCGCTGGATCCGAGCATCGGTCCACATGCGCGCAATCGGGTACTCGACCATGTACCCGTAGCCGCCGTGCAATTGCAGGCACTCGTCGATCACCTTGTTCTGCAGCTCGGTGTTCCACCATTTGCACATGGCGGCGTGCGTCCGCTCCAGTCGGTCCTCCATCACGAGTTGGATGCAGTGATCGATGAAGAGGCGCGCGACGTATGTCTGCGTCTGTGCCTCGGCGAGCTTGAACCGGGTGTTCTGCAGGTCCCACAGCGTCTTGCCAAATACTTTGCGCGCCTTGACGTGGTCGGTCGTCAGGCTGATCGCGCGCTCTGCGGCCGCAACACCGATAAGACCGAGCACCACGCGCTCCGTGCGCAGACCATTCATCAGTTGGACGAATCCCCGGCCTTCCTCGCCGCCTACGAGGTTGGCGGCGGGCACGCGTACGTTGTCAAAGAAGAGTTCCGCGGTGTCCTGGCCCTTTTGACCGACCTTCTTCAGGATGCGCCCGACCGAGTAACCGGCGAGCCCGTTCGTGTCGACGATAAAGAGAGAGATGCCCTTGGAGGGATCTTCATGATTGGAGGTGCGTGCAGCCACGAGTACGACATCACCGTTGTAGCCGTTGCTGATGAAAGTCTTCGAGCCGTCGAGCACGTAGTCATCGCCGTCGCGCCGTGCGGTGGTACGGATCGCCTTGGCGTCGGAGCCCGCTCCCGGCTCCGAGAGCGCGAACGCAAACACCGATTCGCCAGAAGTGAGACGGGGAATCCAGTGCCGGCGCTGCTCGGGTGTCGCAGCATGCAGGAAGATCGGCACGCCCATGTTCGCGAGTACGACGCCGAAGCTCGTGTCGCCCGCCCGCACCTGCTCCTCGATGATGACCGCCTCGTGCAGGAAACTCCCGCCGTGACCGCCGTCCTCCTCGGGGACGCTCACGCACAGCATGCCGAGCTCGCCGGCCTTTTTCCACACCGAGCGATCCACATACTGCTGTTGCTCCCATTTCTCCGCGTGCGGAACCACCTCGGTCTCGAAGAACCGCCTCACCGAGGCGCGAAATGATTCAAGCTCTTCACTGTCCCAGGGCGATCGGTACGAGGCAAACTTTGTATTCATGGACTTTCCTTAGAAGCTGGGCGGAAGAATGACACCCGCGTCGAAACGGTAGGTGCGCGCGTTGTGCATCGGGTTGCGCACAAGCTCCTCGATGAAGAGTGCGAACTCGTCGGGGCGGCCGAAGCGCTTGGGAAACTGCAGCACACTCGCCATTCGGCTCCGCACCGCCTCGGGAATGGCGTCGTAGATCGGCGTCTCGAACGCACCTGGCGCGACCGTCACGACGCGAACGCCCGAGGAGGCGAGCTCGCGCGCGAGCGGCATGGTCAGGCCCGTGATAGCGGCCTTGGATGCGCTGTAGGCAACCTGCCCGATCTGGCCCTCGAATGCAGCGCCGGAAGAGACGCCGATCAACACGCCGCGCTCGCCTTCTTCGGTCGGAGCGTTGGCCACCATGTGCGCGGCCGCGGCGCGGAACACATTGACGGTGCCGCTCACGTTGACACGCATCACCTTCTCGAAGGTTGCCATGTCCAACGGCCCTGTCCGGTTGAGCAGCTTGGACGGACCAGGAATCGCCGCTGCCGTCACGGCGGCGTTGATGGCGCCGAAGCGGTCGACGCCCGCCTGGAGCGCCCGCTCCACGGCGAGCGGGTCGGCGATGTCGGTTTCTACAAAGAGACAAGTGCCGCCCAACTCGGCTTCGAGTTCGCGTCCGCGCGTGGCGTTGAGATCCAGCAGCAGGACGCCGCGAGCGCCCTTGTCCACAAAGTGACGCGCCGTCGCTTCGCCCAGGCCCGAGGCGCCACCGGAGATGACCAGAACAGTATTTTCGATTTTCATGAGCAGATTTCAGGCTTCAGGTTTTCAAACTGGGGCTTTCTGCGGCCAAGGAAGGCGCGCACGCCTTCAGCGAAGTCCGCGCCTTCGGCGTGCCTGGCGTTCTCGCGCGCCTCTTCGGCGATGGCGACCGCCAAGCTCGGCTGCTCAAGGCCTGATGCAACCAGCCGCTTGACGGCTGCAAGCCCCGCGGGGCTGTTCCTCGCCAGGCGCGTCGCGAGTGCATGCACCGAAGCCTCGAACTCCGCAGCAGGAAATACCCGGGCGACGAGGCCAAGCGGCACCAGTTCCTCGGCCTTCATGGAATCACCGGTCAGCATGAGGTACTTGGCCTGCAGCGGTCCGAGAATGCGTGGCAGCATCGCGCTCGCGCCGCCACCGGGAATGGCGCCCACGTTCGAATGGCCGTCGGAAATCGAAGCGCCCGCGACAGCGACGATGAAGTCGGCGCATAGCGCGAGTTCAAGGCCACCACCGGCCGCGATGCCGTTAACCGCGGCGACGATCGGCTTCGGGAACGAGCGCAGGCGGCTGAAGGTCTGCTCGACGGTCGCCAGGAATGCAGACAAGGCCGAACTGCTCTCGCCTACGTTCAGGCCAGACAAATCGGCGCCTGCGCAGAACGCACGACCCGCGCCTGTGATCACCACCGCGCGCACATCGGCATCGGCATGCAATGCCGCGAAAAGCACGTCCAGCTCCTCGAGCATCCCTATCGAAAGCGTGTTGAGCGCTTCCCGGCGATTTAGTGTTACCCACGCCACGCGGTCGCGGACCTCTGCGTGCAAGCAGCTGCCACCTGCAGGTGCGTTCGCCTCTGTATCGTTGGTCAATCGGAACTCCACTAAATGACTCTTAAGTCGATGACTCTACCCGTTAGTCGAATGACCGACTATAGGGTTTTCCCGAACGACTTCAAGAAGGCTCAGCGAGGAGTCATAGGGATAAAATGACCATTTGAAGAATCGCTTCCAATCAATGGCATGGCAGGAAAAATGACGCGCAGTGATGCAGTGGAGAAACGTGCTTCGCCGACGGTGAAGCGAACCAAGCCCAAGTGGGGAAATCCGCAAACCATAGAAGACCAGCACCGCAGCAAACGAGAGGCCCTGTTTCTCACGGCTGCGCGCGCCTTCAACGAGGCGGGCTTTCACAACACGACGCTCGATGACATAGCTGCTCGCCTGCACGTCGCCAAGCCGACGCTCTACTACTACGTCAAGAACAAGGACGACATCCTTCTTGAATGTCACCGGCTTGCCTTCGCACACATGCAGGATGCGATCGAGGAGACGAAGCGATCCTCGCAGACAGGAATGGAGAAGGCACACACCTTCCTGCTGGCCTACATGGAACTCGTCTGCAACCCCTTCGGTCAGTGCATCATCCGCACTGGCCTGCAGCCGCTTACTCCGCAGAGCCGCGCGAAGCTGCTGCCGATCGCGCGCCGGATCAATGCTTCGCTGCAGGAGATCATCCGTCAGGGCGTTGACGACGGCAGCATCCGCGAGTGCGATATCAAGCTGACTACCAACGCGATTTTGGGCTGCTTCAATAGCGTTGCGTTCTGGTACAACGAAGGCGGCACGCTGAAACCTGCTGACATTACGCTGAAGTACATGGACTTGTTTCTTGATGGACTGAGCCCCTGATCACTGACTGGGTCACAGGTGTCTTTGGCACGTTCGATGTCAGGAGACACCGCGTCGCCGTCCTAGTTCCCAAGTGACGCCGCTGCCGCGCGCTATCGCGCCCACTTGCTGCCCCAAGCGACGCTCGATGACGGCATTCCATGGCACCAAGGTAAAACCCAGACCGTCGTCCAGCATCGCAAATCGACCGCTGGCAAGCAGCACATGGCGGCGGTAGACGCCGGACACGCGCTCGCCATCGACCGCCGGCCGGTAGGCCATGCCCGTCTCGCTGGCGATGGCGCGCGCAGCCTCATCGAGGTCGCGATGGCGCAGTGTGCCCAGCAGGTTGCGCGCGAGCACCACGCGCGAGCCGCACCGCTCGGCCAAGCCGTGTTCCACGAGAAACTCGCTGCGCTGGCGCAACGCTTCGCGTAGCTCGCCACCGAACCCCTTGTCGACGACGCCCGCCACGCCACCGATCAACTGCCGGTCCAGCCAGGTCGCGCCGATCACGCGCGCCTGCCGCTCGATCGGCAGGTGCGAATGCAGCGTCATGCTGCCGCCGGCCAGGCGCTGCGCGTCGTGCTGGCGTGCCCGCTCCGGCAGGTCGGCCGGCACGCGCCAGGTGCCTTCCGCCACGCGCTCGACCAGGCCGGCGCGGCGCAGTGATTCCAGGCGGCGCACGTGCGCGGCGACGGTCTCCTGCGGATCGCCGCCGCGACCGGGCTGGGCGCGCAGCAGGGCGAGATGATGATCGGTGCGGTACACGCCGCCCTCGGCGAGCCCGGCGATGGTCTTGTCCACGGCGCGCCCCTCGACCGCGCCGCGCGCCTCGACCACGGCGCCGGCCGGGAACTGTTCGAGTTCGGTACCGGCCGGCAGCGCGACGTAGTGCGCTCGGCCGTCGATGCCATCGAGCACCAGATACCCGCGCTCCTGCAACTCGTCGGCCAGACCTTTGCCGACCACGCGGCCGATCACGGTCTGCGCGGTCTCGCCTGGCGTGAAGACGGTCATCTCGCGCTGCTGCGAGCCGAGCGCGCGCTGCATGGTCCGCACGATGTCGCCTCGCTCGCCCATCGCACGCAGCGTCGGCTCGATGTCGGGCCGCAGCCGCCAGCGGTTGATGCCATCCGGCTCGGCCAGGCCCATTGCGGTGAGCCGCTGCATCCGGCCGATCAGCAGCGTGCGCGGTTGGCGCGCGGCATCGCCGGCCGTCAGCTCTACCACACCAGCGCGGGCCTGCTGCTGCAGGCCGCGGTCGAGCGTGGTCCAGCGCTCCTGATCCACTTCGCGCAGCAGGCCCTCACGGATCTCGCGCTCGGTGCGCGGCCCGAGCCACTCGGTCGCCAGTTCGCAGGCGCGCAGCCGCATGCCGTGGGCGATGTAGTCGCGCGCGATGATGAGGTCGTGGCCCGTCTGGTCTCGGCCGCGCAGCACGATGTGCGTGTGCGGGTTGTCAGTGTTCCAGTGATCCACGGCTACCCAGTCGAGCGAGCTGCCCAAGTCGCCCTCCATGCGGGTCATCAGATGGCGCGTGTAGCCACGCAGGTCCTCGAGCTGCTGCGCGTCTTCGGGCGAGACGATGAAGCGGAACTGGTGGCGGTCGCCACGGCCGCGTTCCTCGAATTCGCCAAGGTCCGCGTTGTCGGTGGTCGGCCCGTAGGCGTGCCCCTTGCCACCGTCGCGATCCACGCCCTCGCGCTCGACATAGCGCAGGTGCGTTTCGACCGAGCGCGCGCCGGCCTGCTTCAACACCACATAGCGAGCCTTGATGACGACGCGGCGCGCGCCGGCGCCGAGGTGCCGGCCGGCGGTCTGCGCAGCGACATGGCCGCGCCCAAGCTTGGCGGCGCTTCGCCCGCCGGATCGCCTGGGTTGCATCTTCGGACCACCCTTGTTCGCTTCGCGCAGCACGCGGCTGACGAAGCGCTGGCCGTCGCTTGGCTGACCCGTTCGTGGAGATTTCGGCGGGCCAGGCCGGACGCGGAAGCGGTCGTCATCGCGCCCGGTCATTGCGTAGGCTCCAGCGCGGCCCGGCGCAATGCAACGCAGGCAGCACGCGAGAACCCAAGCGCCGATGCGCACTTGCCGCCGCTTGCGGCACGCGGCCGGCCGAAGGCCGTGCCGCGCCAACCCCCGTGCAGACAAGGCCCACGGCCCTCGCACGTGCCGTGCCCTTCTATCTTGCCCTCCGTCTTTGCCGATCGCTGACGCGACCGGCCCCGACGGTCGGGCGGCGATCGTCTGCACGGACGAGGCGCGCCGGCCGCAGGCGACGCGACAAGGCGCGTGCATGCCGCCTGCACGCGGATCGGCAGATCCAATGCACGGATGGCGGCGGTCATCGCGCACCCCAGGTCCACATCGGCTGCGCGCGGCCGAGCACGGCCGCCGCGTCGATGGGACCGAAATACCGGCTGTCGAAAGACGCCGAGTTCGTCGCGCTGAGCAGGAACAGCTCGCCATCGCGCAGCGCGCGGCAGTGCGACCACAGCGGCAGGACGCGGCCCAGGGTGTCCGCCTCGCGCGCGTGCGCCACCGGCACGTCATCGACGTGGATGGTGCGCTGCAGGGTGCAGACCCGCTGCGGCGCCATCGCACCGATGCGCTTGAGCAGCGGGACGCGTTCGGGCAGATAACCGCGCTGCGCCGCAAGCGCGGCGGCGTCGGCCGGCAGGCGCGCCAGCACGATGTCGCCGACATGCAGCCCATCGCCTGCCGTGCCTGCCGAGTCCGCTGCCCTTGCCGATGTGATGCGATACCAGCCACGCGGCACGCTGTCGCTCGGGTTGTAGACCCAGCGCACGGCCGGTGCGCGCACCACCGGCGCGGCAAGTGCAGCGATGCCGAGAACTGCGCACAGCGCAAGCACCACGCGAGGCGCGCGCGGGCTCATCGCAGTGCCTCCCCGCGCAGCCAGGCTGCATGCCGCTCTGCGTCGTAGACCGGCAGCGGCTGGCGCGCAGCGAGGCGGTTGCCGAGCGTGCGCCAGTACGCGGGCGCGGCATCGGCCGGGCCGATCCCGAGCGCTTCGATGGCGTCGATCCGCTGCAGCACCGCCTGCGCCCGCGGTCCGCCTTCGGTGCACAGCAATAGCTGCGCACCAGGCCGAATGCCGGCGATGCGCTGCATGCGCTCGCCCGGCACGCAGGCCTGCAGCACCATGAGCTGCCAGCGCGTCGTGCCGTAGTCGTTGGACTCCCAGCGCACGCGGCAGAAGACTGCGCCTGGCGCGAAGCTCGCGCAGCGCCGCCATCGGTCCAGACGCAGCTCGCGCAGCGGCTGGCCGAAGCGCAGGTAGAGATTGATGCGGCGCTCGACATAGGCGAGCGAGACGCGCGTCAGCGGCGTGTCGCGCAACACGTCTGATGGCACGATGCTTGGCGAGGCATCGCACGGCCGAGGGTTCAAGGGCGATGCGTTCATGGGCGTTGTTCCGGGTACTCGCGTTCCAGCAGCGCGCGCAGCATGTCGGCCACGGTGGTGCCCCGTGTGAACGCTGCGACCTTGATGCGCCCGCGCAGCGCCGGCGTCACGTCCAGCGTGAGCCGCGCGGTGTATACCTCACCGCGGGCGAGCGCGGCCAGATCGTTGCCGTCGCCGGCGCGCACCCAGGCTTCGGCCTGCGGGCTCGCCGGCGGCCGGGCGCCAATGGGTACGCGCGGCACGCGCTTTCTGTTCTTCATGGCGGGCTGCTCCGAAGCACTTCGGCTGCCAGTGCGGCGATCTCGCGCGCTGCCGGTCCGTCATCGCTGATCTCGCGCACCAGCCGTCCGGCGGCCACACTGTCGGCGAAGGCGATGCGCTGGCGCACCTCGGCCGACAGTGCGGGCAGCGGCTGGTCAGCCAGCGCGCCGCGTGCTTCGCGGCCGATGACCGTTGTACTCACGCGCCGGTTGATGACAAAGGCCGCGCGCAGCGCCGGCCGGAAGACCTGCGCCTCCCGGATCAGGGAAACCATCTCCGCGCTGGCCCAGACGTCGTAGGGACTGGGCTGCACCGGGATCAGCACCAGGTCGGCTGCAAGCAGCGCGGAGCGCGCGAGCGCCGCGATTCGGGGCGGCCCGTCGATAACGACGTAATCGGCGCGGCGCGCGAGTTCGGGCGCCTCCTGGTGCAGCGTCTCGCGCGCCAGGCCGACGGCGCCGAACAGGCGCGGCAGGCCGCTCTGGCTGCGCCGCTGCGTCCAGTCGAGAGCCGAACCCTGCGGGTCGGCATCGAGTAGCAGCACGTTCTTGCCCAGCACGGCCAGCTCGCCGGCCAGGTGCGTGGCGAGCGTGGTCTTGCCCACGCCACCCTTCTGGTTGAGCAGCGCGATGATCATGTCGCGCTCCTGGCAGGCTTGCTGGCAGACCTGTCTGCTGCCTTCCTGCCGGCGAACCTTGCGCCCTCCTTCGCAGAACGCGTGCTGGCCGCGTGCCGCGAGGAGCGACGGGTTTTCCACAGCGCGCGGCCTCCTACTATCGTTAGGTTTTTATTGAATACGTTAGATACGTTAAGCGGCGCGCAAGTCCGCGCGGCACCAAGTTTTTTTGACCACCAGCACGCCTGATAGCACGAGCGCGCTGCGCCCGATAGCACGAGTCGGCCCACGCCCGATAGCACGAGGCCGTTCACCGCCTGTCCACAGGCCACGCACCGACGGCGAAGCTGCCTCCGGGCCGCAGCGGTGCCGTGGACGGCGCGGGACGGAAGGCGAGCACCTCCGGGCCGCGTCGCGAGCGCAGGATGGCGAGCGTGTAGCCCGGCAGCGGCTGGCGCGCAACGATGCGCCGCAGGTCGCAGGCGAAGTCCGCGAAGCGGGCGAGGCTGCCGGACTTGCGGTGCAGGTGCTCGAAGTCGAAGCGCCAGCCCTCTGGCTGCCACCCTGCGTGCTTGCGCACCAGGCGGTACAGCCAACGCTCGATGCCCCCCGTGAGCCTGAAGTAGTTGGCGTCGATGGTCAGCAGGAGCTTGTCCTCCATCACGCCGGCGTAGAACCAGTCGGGCAGGATCAGCTCGATGCCCAGCGCCCGGCCCTGGCCATCGGCGCGCTCCTTCCACTCGTTGATCCATGAGAAGCGGTGCAGGCGCCGCGCGTTGGGCTGCCGAATGGACGTTGCCACGCTGGTGGACTGTAGGCGGTCGAGCGCGGCTTTGAGCCGTAGGTAGTCGCGCAGCGACGTGCCGCGGCCCACGAAGCGCAGGATCTCGTGGGGCGTGGCGGCCATCAGCCGCGAGCTGCGCAGACCCGCGTCGCGGGCCTCGACGAGTTGGCTCGCGGCCCAGATCAGGATGTCGGCATCCCAGATCGTCGCGATGCCGTGCTCGGCCGTGCCCTCCACGCGCACCGTCACCGGTCCTGCGCAAAAATCGATCGGCACCGTCCGCCGGCTCTTGGCCAGCGAAAAGAACGGGTAGGCCATCAGGTCCTGCACGTCGCGCGCGGGCATCTCGCCCGGCATGGCATGGAACAGTTCGAGCTGCTCGCGCTGTGGATCGCGCGGGGCGGTCATCGGTGGCGGTTTCCATGACCGTCAACGCCCGCCGTCGCGGCGGACTGCACGCTGTTCGCTGCGCAGCTCCACGTATTCGGGATCGCAAGTGGCCTCGAAGCTGCGTGCATCGGCCCAGGCTTCGAGATCGGACAGCGCATACATGACGCGACGGCCGAACTTGCGAAAGCGCGGGCCGCCACCGATGACGCGTTGCTTTTCCAGCGTGCGTGGCGACAGCCGCAGGATGGCGGCGGCCTCGTCGTTGGTGAGGTACCGCGGCTGTGTCGAGGTCGTCGCCGCGGTTGCGTTGGGCGACGCCGGCTGGGGCGTCGGTGAAGGTGCGGCCTGCGGCCGCAGCGCAGCGGGTCTCATGGAAGGGGCCTCCGTCGGTGCTGGTCGCCGACGGGCGAAGCGCCGCCGGATGGAGGCAGTCTCGGAAAAGCCCGGCGTCCTGAGGACGGACGTTTGGGCCTTAGCCCGAACGTCCGTTCCCCGAGCCTTCGGCCTGGAGCAGGCGCCGATAGCCGCCGTCCACGAGCGCTTGGCCGCGGCGCGCGAGCCGGCGCACCTGGGCGCGCAGTTCGCCCAGGTCGTGCCAACGCTCGGCAACGACGGCCGCGCCGAAGATCGCCTGGGCGATCTCGCGCTGCGTGGCGCCGGCGGCGAGGCCGTCCAGCGTCTGCAGGCTGCGCATGTGCAGCAGCGCGATGCGATCAGGCCGGTTGTGCGCATGCGCGTGGCCATAGACGCTCGGCCGGACGACGTCTCGGCCGTAGCGGCCGTAGTAACCGTCAAACCGTTCCATCGTGATCGCTGTGGCGCGCCAGCGCTCGCGCAGCCGCGCGCCGCCGGCCAAGCCATGGGCGTAGGCCATGCCGTGCTCGAGCGCTGGCGAGAGCGCGACGCGCAGCGTGCCCTCGGGGCGGTAGGCGGTCAGCAGCAGGCGTTGGCCGTCATGCGCGAGTTGCTTGCGCCCCGGCATGCCCCACAGCGCAAAGACGGGTGCATCGGGCGCAGAGGCTGCATCAGGGTGCAGCTGCGGTAAGCCGTCAGGATCGGGCAGCCAGGCCGGCTGCGCGTAGCGCGCATCGCGTGCGGGATCTTCCAGCAGACGCAGGCCCCAAGTAGCCGCATGCGCGGCTTCGTCGTCCCTGTCGTCCGCATACCGGCCGTAGTCAGCACGGTAGCGCGGATTGCGGCGCAGGTATTCCCAGGCCAGCGCAGGTCCGTCCAGTGTCAGCGCGTAGAGGTACGCGGCCACCGGATGCCAGTCATTCGTACGTGCGCCCATGACGAATCCTCCTTGCTCGCAGGTGGCGTCACGGGCAGCAGTCCGATCAATGCGGAAGCGTGCTTGTCTCGGTGTTGGATGTCTGAATGGGTGGCAGGCGAGGCCGCGTGCGGCCGCCCTGGCGCCGCTTGCATCCATCATAAGGGGGCTGCGAGCGGGTCAGCGGCCTGCAGCCACGTTCCTGCGAAGGCCGCCCGCTTCAGTCGTTGATCGACCCGTCTGCCTCGGCGCGGCGCAGGTATTCGGCAAGCGAGCGCTTGGGCACCCATTGCGCATCGCGCGACACCGGCAGGTCGCGCGGACCGCGAATGCTCTGCAGGTCCGACAGGCGCACGTGGTCCAGGCGGGGCGTGCCCATGCCGAGGTCGCACAAGCCGTAGGCCGTGTCTTCGTCGCTCGGATCGAGCTGCACCAGCAGCCAGGTGGCGTGGGCGTCGGGGGTGAAGAGCTTGACCACCGGCCAGAGGTCGGCTTGCTGGCCCCTGGCTGCGGCCTTGCCGTTGTCGAGGAGCTGCCGCCGCTGCTCTTCGGTAATGAGCGGAGTCACCAACACGCTCCCGGCGCCGAACACTTGGCAAGAAGTCGCGCATGAACAGCCGGCCGCTGCACGTGTGCAGCGGCGCCCCAACGGTATTCTTTAGGAGTCATCATGTGCTGGACTCTCAGGCCAGCATAAAGTGGGCCAGCAGGATTGCAATCGGGCTAACCCGCGAAAATGAGCCCTATAGATTGTAGCCCTATAGATGTCCATGCGGTGTCATCTTGGACTTGTCCCAAGTCCAATTGATGACTCCGAAGAACTCATTTCCTGCTGCCCTCCGATCACTCCGAAAAGCCCGTGGCCTGAGCCAGGAGGCATTCTCGGAGGTATCCAGCCGCACGTACATGAGTTCACTGGAACGGGGTCTCAAGAACCCGACGCTCGCAAAGGTGGACGAACTCTGCGAAGTGATGCAGGTGCATCCGCTGACGCTGCTGGCACTGACCTACGGGCTCGATGCCAAGGGCGCGGACAAGCTGCTCAGCCGCGTTCAGCGCGAGCTGGCCAGCCTGCAGGAAGTCGCTGAGGACTGAAGGCGCCGCAGGGGCGGCGCCTGTTGCGGCCGCTACGTCACGATGCGCCCCGCCAGCCGCGCTTCGCGTGCGTAGGCGCTCAAGCGCTTGTCGGCCCGGAAATGCAGGTCGCGCTCGACCGGCAATCCCAATCGGCCACGCACGGTCGCCAGATCGGCCAGGCTCAGCCAGCCCATTTCGGGGCAGCCCAGGCCCAGGTCGCACAGGCCGAAGGCATGGTCCGGGTCGTCGGGGTCGATTTCGGTCAGCAGCCAGGTCGCGCCCGCATCGGGCGTGAACAGCTTGACCACCGGAGCGGGATCGAAGCCCTCGTTCTCAAGCGATAGCCGGCCGTTGGCCAGCAGCACGGTGCGTTGATCGTCAGTGATGAGTGCGTTCATGGTCTTCTCCTTGGAGGAAACGCCGGGCGGGATTGCCCGGGACCGCGGAGAAGCACGGCGCAGCGCAGCCGTCAGGGTTCGCCAGACGGCCGCAGGCCGCCAGCGTGCGCAGCACGCGCAGACCTTGACGGCAAGACCGGCGTGATACGGTGGGCGGACCAGCAAGCCCAGCCCTGTCACCACCACTACATTGCTCGCGCGCCGCGCGAGCGCGTCAGCGATGGAAGCCGAAGGGGCGAGACGCCCGCAGCACAGCGAGGACGGCTCGATGCGCAGCACGACAGCGCGCCCCGGCATCGTCGGGGGACGCCCGGATTCACGCATCTCTGCAGAAGCGCAATCCCTCGAAGTCGCATCTGTTGAAAGACCCAAAGAATCGAATCCGCTTTCTCACAAAGCCACGCAAGCACAAAGGCACGTTGACGACTTCACGTGCATGTGGGCAACCTCGAAGGACCGAAGGCGGCTTTGCTCGCAGCATCGAAGCCACGAAGCCGCTTTTACGGAAATCCGCCGATACGGCAGCGATGCAGCGATGACGCCGAAGGCGGCGACTGGCAGACGTGCCAGCGCCCCGCTGGTGGGCGGGGCGCCGGTGGTGAACGGCGGTCAGTCGCCCTTGCTGCGCGACCAGATCAGGTTGTGCGTGCCGTCCTCGGCCTCGACCAGGCGGGCGTAGATGGTCGCCGGGAACGACGGGTCATCGAGCGTCACCGACAGGTAGGGCCGTTCCGCCCTGCTGATCTTCTTCCACGCCGCGCCGATCTCGAAGTTGCCGGCGACGATACGGTAGTCGGGAGCGTTCTCGCTCTCCTTGTCGTTGGGGACGAACTTGACCTTGACGTTGAGCGTCAGGGTGCGGACGGTGCCGGTGAAGCCATCGTTCTGTGCGGTGAAGGTGCCGATGTTGGCCATGGTGAATCTCCTTGCGGTGGTTAACTGGTCGCGCCCATCGCGGCCTTGTCGGTGATCCGATAGGGCGAGGCACGGGCGGGCTGCACCCTGGAGCGACGCACAGCGAAGCGGCGCAGAGCGTAGGGGCCGCAACAACGTGGAGGACCGGGAGTGCCCGAAGAAATTTGTCTTGCGAGGAAGCCGCCGAACGCAGTGACAAAGGCGGGGAAATTTGTTCGGGCCGGACGGTTGCTGCCACGAAGCCCGAGGCGTTAGCCGCTGCATCGCCAGGATTCACGACAAGCCAAGGCCGCCCTGGGCGCGACTGCCACCACAAGGGGCCATGGCCGACGCACCGCCCCACGAACACCCGCTGGCACCGTCCATCCCACACGCTATCGCCGTCACGGTCAGTCCCCCCGCGAGCGAGCCGCTCCCGAGCATCGGTGCCGATAGGTTCGGCGCGGCATGGAAGGGCATGGCGGAACGGCCGGCGTGAGAACCCCGGCCTCGGCAGCCATCGAACGCAACTGGTGTCGGGGCCCGGGAATCCCGCAACCGGAACTGGACGGGCGGCACACGGCAACGCAGCACGCTCCGACGCGCGCCACGGGCATGGCTCAAAGTGCCGGGTCGCGCAGCGCGCTGACCTTGGCCGTGATGCGCGACTCGATGTTCTGGCGCGAGGTCGCCACGAGGGTGACAACGGCTTCGCAGACGACTTCATGTGCATCGTGTGCGCGCACTCGGAAGGTGACACTGCGGTCGCCCAAGCGCTCCACCCATCCGCGCAGCCGCAGCGGCGAGCCCGGCGGGATCGGCCCCAGGTGGTCGATGCAGATGGAGCGCCCGACCACGACTTCGGTATCGGTGTCCGTGAGCATCTGCACCTCGCGGATGCACACGGACTCGATGACCGCGACCAGGTAGCCGGTGGCCAGGCATTCGATCAGTTGCTCCGCGTAGTCCTTTCCATGCGGCAGCCGCGAGAAAAGAGAACGCGCCGTCTGGTCGGCCGGCACGATGTAGGACTCTTCGAAGAAGACCCCGCTGACTGCTTCATGGTTCATGGGTGCGTGGTGGCGAGAGGAGCGAATGCCTCCGATCCGCTGATGCTCCCGTGCAGAGGCCCGGCCGCAAACCCGCTGCGGCGTGCCCCGGCGCGCTGCAGCGGGTTTGCGGCCTGGCGTGGATGTGAAAACGCGCGCGGCAGACCTGCCGCGCGCGTCGCGCCCGTTCGAAAAGGCCCCGGCCAACCCGCGAGGTCAGCCGGGGCATGCCGCGTCAAGCGGCTTGGGCCAACGCCTGCGCCTCGTCGGCGCTCTCGTCATCGGCCACCGCCGCAGGCTCCTGTGCCTCGTCCTGCACCTTGTCCGGTACAGCGGCGGTTTCCGTCACGGCCTCCGGCGCGCGGAGCATCGCGGGCAGCCAGCCGCTGCCTGCGGACAGCCGTTCGGCTTCTGCTGCGATCTGCGCCTTCTTGAGTTTGGCAAGGCGATGCACTTCACCCGGCGCGAACACCTGTACGGCTTCCAGCGCCTTTGCCTTGCACACGTGCTCGAAGTAGCCCGCAGCGGTCGGCGTCCACCACTGGCCCATGTTCAGGCCCACCGCTTGCGCCAGCAGAGCGGCGGGCCGGTCGCCTTCGCGCGACGTGATCGCGCTCACCGCGAAGCCTACGCATACCGCCAGCAGCGACAGCAGTTCGGACTGCGGCATCGCCAGCAACTCCGCGAACAAGGCATCCGAGTCTTCCGGCAGGCGCTGGCTCCAAGCCTCCCGCACCTTGCGCATGCCCACGGCGGCGGGGGCTTCGGCCACGTCCGGCGCGTGCTGTTCCAGCCGGTCCTGCGGGTCGGCGCTGATGTTTAGCGGCGAGCCGTGGTAGCCCTGCACAAGGATGCACTGCGCGAGCCGATGCACCACGGCCACCAGCGCGACATGCGGATGCCGTGCGACCTCGGCCTGCAAGGCGGCGGTGCGGTGCGCGGACAGGCGGCGCGCCAACTTCTCGGAGATCGTTAGCGCGAGCGGCTCCTGTTCGTCGCGGCCTTCCGGGCTGGCATCGTCCGCATCCTCCTCGGCGTCTGCGCCGCGCTGCTGCGCGCGCAGCGCCTTGGCCTCGTCCTCGCGCAGCAGCCCGCGATGCACAACCACCGCGCCTTCGGAGTCGAGCGACACCACAGCCCCGGCCATCGGCACCGCGCCGACCGGGTAGACCAGCAGCTTGCGCTCCATGGCGTCCAGGTCGTTGCCGATCGCGTCCATCGCATCCTGCAGCGCCTGCGCCTCGTCGTCGCCAACGGCCTCGTTCTCGTCGTCCAGCCGTTCCTGCAGCTTGGCCTGCTCCGCTTCGAGCTTGGCGATGCGCTTGGCTTCGGCCTTGCCCGGCTCGCGCCGCGTGGCGCGCACGCGCTGGAAGCGGTGCAGGTCGGCATAGGTCGCACGCGGGGCCACGTCCACCCAGCGCCAACCCTCGGCGCGCACGTCCTCGGCCATCGCCGCGAGCTTGTCGCGGGCCAGCGCGTCCAGCAACACGGCATCGGCCAGGAATACGCCGCTTTGCTCGTCGGCAAACAGGTCGCGGCGCGTGCCGCCGCCCGCCTGCTCATAGGCTTCCAGCCCGACGAAGCGCGCCAGCGGGTCGCGGCCCGCATCGATTTCCTCGTGGGTCAGGTGATCGCGTAGGGACTCCGGATCGCGCTGCCACTGGGGGGCCTCGTAGAACGCCGCTTCCTGGGCGGCGTGGTCGTCAGTGATGGCAAGAGCCATCAACTGGTCGAGCGTCACGGTATCGGCGCGGTAGTCGGCCAGCAGCCGGGGCGAGACGTTGGCGAGCTTCAAGAGGCGCTGCACCACCAGCGGCGTTACGCCGAAGTCGGCGGCAATGTCCTCGATGGCGCGGCCCTCGCCCACCAGCGCGGCGAACGCCTCGAACTGGTCGGCCGGGTGCATGGCCTCGCGCTGCACGTTCTCGGTCAAGCTCACGGTGCGCGCGGCCGTATCGGGCACCAAGAGGCACGGCACTTCGTGGCCCTTGGCGAGCTTGCGGCGCTTGACCAGCAGCTTGAGCGCGGCAAGGCGACGCCGGCCCGCCACCACTTCGTAGTGCTCGCCATCGGGAGACAGCACCACGGTGAGGTTTTGCAGCAGGCCCACGCGCGCAATGCTCGCGGCCAGTTCCGGGATCGACGTTCCGCCGCTCTTGCGCACGTTACGCGAGGACGGGCGCAGGCGGGAAAGCGGGATCAGCAGCAGGTCCTGGCCCGCACCGATGGCGGCCACGGTCTGCACGGCGGCAGCGATGGCGGTGGTTTCGTGAAGGGTTGCGGTATTCATGATGAATTTCCTTGTCGAGTGATGAACGAGCCAACGGGGGGAAGAAGCGAAGGGGCCGTGTTGGCGTGAAGCCCCTCCGCGTGGGATCAGCGGGGTTCAGGCCTTCAGGCGCTGCATGCCATCGGCGAGCAGCCACAGCGCGCGGTTCAGGCGCAGGTTCTGGTCGATGCCCTGCACGGCCCGGGTGTGCAGTCGGCGCCCGTTGGCCGCGCGGGCGCGCAGGCCGCCCTGGGTCAGGTTCTCCTGCGTGCGGTTGAACACGCTCCACAGGTCGGGTCGGTTGTCGTCGAAGCGGCGCGGGGCCAGCACCTGCGCCTCGGTGATGGGCGCGGGCTTGCTGGGGTCGTCGTACTTGAGGGTCAGCGCGGCACGCGCGAACACTTCGGCTTCACTGCCGTCCAGCGTGATGGCCCGCATCGCATCGCGGGACTGCTGGGCCTGCGCGAAGCCGTGCAGCACCTCGTAGGCGCCTTCGATGACGTGGTCCGCCACGTCCCCTTTGTGCGGCACGCGCACGTCCGCCACGGTGTCGCCGCACACCAGACCGTTCTGGCAGACGAAGCGGAACATCCCGGCCAGCATCTGGTAGCTGCTGGTGCCGTCGTGCGAGTTCAGCAGGATGATTTCGTTGGCCTCGCGGCCGTTGATCTGGCTGGCGTGGCGCAGCCGCAGCATGTGCTTGGTGAAGTCGCGCCGCCCCTCCTGCCGCACGCGGGTCTGGCACACCATGAAGGGCTGAAAGCCTTCGCCGCGCAGCTTGTGCAGGACCGTGGCGGTGGGGATGTAGCTGTAGCGGTGCGAGCGGCTGCCGTGCGGGGCCTCCGCAAAGATGGACGGGGCCACCGTCCTGATCTGGTCATCCGACAGGGGATGTTCGGAGCGCAGCACCGGCGAACGCGGTGCGAAACGGGAAGCGAGTTGCATGGTCTTTCTCCAATGAAAGTTGGCTGTTGAAGAACCCCCACCGGATTCCTAGATTCGGAGCCCTCTTCGGACTTCCGGTGGGGTCGGCGCAAAGAACCAGGTCGGCCTCGTTGCCACCGTCTTTCCTGAGTTCATCGCCCGCGACGAACGGAGACCGCGGACGGGTGCCGTCAAGGAGAAAAGCGCCGGGGGTTGGGGCGGCCCGCAGGCGCTAGCCGAGGACACGGCCCGGCGCGCCTTGACGGCACCCGGCCGCGGGCTACAGTCGCGGACAAGGTGATGGGCTCAGGAAAGACGGCGACCGCGGCAACGGCCGCTCTCGGCGCCGGCACCACGCAAGCGAAGCGCGCAGCGCCGCCAGGCGCGAAGGCCGATCAGGCGCAGCCTGGTCGGCGGTCTTGAAGGGGCGCCAAGCGCAGCGCGGCGGGGATGGGCTTACGAGCCCTTCCCCTGGAGGGCAAGCGCAGCGCGCAGGCCCCGCAGGGGCCGGAGGCGTCAGGGATCAAAGCCGGATGGCCGCGATTCGGCAAGAAGCGCGGGGCGCAGCCCGAAGAGCCCGGCGGCGGAACGCCGAGACGTCCTGGCGGATGGCTGTCGGGTCGCTGTCGTTGTGACCTTGGGCGCCGCTTTCCATACTTCGTCGCATCAACCAACGACAATGGAGCCGCGTATGAATGCCACCGAACAAGCGCCACAGGCGCGCCTGCTGACCCCCGCCGAATTGGGCCTCTGCGTCCGGCTGTTCCGGGAGATGCGCCAATGGTCGCAGGAGCAGCTGGCCGAGATCTCCGGCCTCAACGTACGCACCATCCAGCGGGTTGAACAAGGCCAGGCGGCGAGCTTGGACACGCGGCGGGCACTGGCCCGCGCCTTCGAGTTCGAGGACGTGGACGTGCTGAACAAGCCCTTCACGATCCCGACCGAGGACGAACTCAAGGCTCAGAAGGAAAAGTTCGATCGCGAGCACGTCACGCTGACCGCTTTGCCGCTTACGACAGGCAAGCAGCTGGCGAAACTGGCGGAGGCTCACATGATGGATATGTCGGAGCCGGGGTTCGAACTCAGCCGCGAAGCCGACGAGACATTCGCCGAACTGGTGGACCACTTCCGCGACTATCGGGATTGCGCCGACGCGTACACCGAGTCGACGAAGTTCGAGGTGTACGACGAACTGCAGTCACGCATCGACGCGCTGAAGGCACTCGGCGTCTCGCTGCGCTACGCCGAGCGCAAGATGCAGGTGAAGTGGGGAATGGACGCGGACGCCAAGCCGATGCCGGTGAGCGTGCTCTATGTCGTCGCCTTCCCGCTCGGCAAGGAACCGGAACAGTTCGCCACGCCAAAGTCAGGCGGTATTCGCCTGTAGGATGGGACTCGCGCGATCCCAGGGCGTCGTGCAGTCGATGCCCTATAGCTGAGCTAAACCCCTGCCACTGGCGGTCGAGACGTCCGAATGAAGCTCTTTGTTCAGCCCGGGTACGCTGGGCTGCGCCTACATGGGTTTTCGATAGATACCGGCTCCTTCACGATCAGGCCTTCAACGTTCACGTGGCGAGTCGCCACGGCCCCCGTTTGGAAGCCTCTCTGATGAAGTGCACTCAAGACCAGACCAACTCGGCGGAGCCCGCCGACGACTCGAACGCGCCGAAGCCACCGGATTCATTCAACCCATTCATCGAAGCTGGCTCACGTCCGCTGCGCCGCACGGTCCGCCGGCAAGAACTTTGAAGTTGACCCTTTTTCACGGACACCTTACCGTTTGGATCAAAGGAGTCCGCAATGTCCAGAACCCGCCCGCCATA
>OFTX01000092.1_pt1 | contig 55069 bp, 42 predicted proteins | sample 1775051 | NCBI WGS metagenome assembly OFTX01 (sample SAMN08195772, study PRJEB24354) | sludge metagenome | isolation source: sludge from phenol fed wastewater aerobic bioreactor A | place: India: Nagpur | collected 2016-09-15 | reverse complement strand
AACTCAAACGTGGACGAGCGTTCCCTCGTCCTCGCCGAGAATGACGTGCTTGAGCGCACCCGGCTTCACGATCGAGAACACGCGCACGGGCATCTTCTGATCGCGGCACAGCGCAAAAGCCGTCGCGTCCATGACCTGCAGGTTCTTCGAGATGGCCTCGTCGAAGCTGATGGTCGAATACTTTACCGCGTTGGGATCCTTCTTGGGATCCGCCGAGTACACGCCGTCGACCTTGGTCGCCTTGAGCACCACTTCGGCGCCGACCTCCGATCCGCGCAGCGCGGCGGCCGTGTCGGTGGTGAAGAACGGGTTGCCCGTGCCGGCGGCGAAGATCACGACTTTGCCCTCTTCGAGCTGACGGATCGCGCGCGGGCGGATGTACGGCTCGACGACCTGGTCCATACGCAGCGCGGACTGCACACGCGCTTCGATGCCGGCGTGACGCATGGCGTCCTGCAGCGCCAGCGCGTTCATCATGGTGGCCAGCATGCCCATGTAGTCGGCCGTGGCGCGATCCATACCGGCCGCGCCGCCCGCCACACCCCGGAAAATATTGCCGCCGCCGATCACGACGGCCAGCTGCGTGCCCAGGCGAACGACTTCGGCGATATCGCCAACCATGCGCTCGATCGTCGCACGATTGATGCCGAATGCATCGTCACCCATGAGGGCTTCACCAGAGAGCTTGAGAAGTACGCGTTTGTAAGGAGTAGACATGGCGGTCCTTAAGAAATCTGGTCGGGCACTGTGTGGGTATTCTGGATGAAACAACGGGGACGGCACCGCCGCCCCCGACTACTACGGTACTGCGAAAATTACGACTGCTTGGCTGCGGCGACTTGCGCGGCCACTTCGGCGGCGAAGTCGTCCTGCTTCTTCTCGATGCCTTCGCCGACCACGAACATGGTGAAGCTCTTGACCGTGGTGTTGTTGGCCTTGAGCATCTGCTCGACGGTCGACTTGTCGTCCTTCACATAAGCCTGGTTGAACAGCGACACTTCCTTCAGGAACTTCTGCACGCTGCCTTCCACCATCTTCGCGACGATCTCGGCCGGCTTGCCCGATTCGGCAGCCTTCTCGGCAGCGACCTTGCGCTCCTTCTCGATCAGTTCCGGCGAGACCTGATCGCCCGACACGGCCACCGGCTTCATGGCGGCGATATGCATGGCGACGTTCTTGCCCACTTCGGCGTCGGCGCCTTCGTACTCGACAACCACGCCGATGCGCGTGCCGTGCAGGTAGGCGGCGAGCTTGCCCGACGTCTCGTAGCGCTGGAAGCGACGGATCGTCATGTTCTCACCGATCTTGCCGATCAGGTCGGTACGCACCTGCTCGACGGTCTTGCCCTCGAGCGGCAGCGCCGACAGGGCAGCTACGTCAGCCGGGTTGTTCTCGGCGACGAGCTTGGCCAGTTCATTCGCGAACTTCAGGAAGTCGTCGTTCTTCGAGACGAAGTCGGTTTCGCAGTTGATTTCAACCACGGCGCCCTTGCCGCCATCGATGTAGGCGGCGATCACGCCTTCGGCCGTGATACGGCTGGCGGCCTTGCTGGCCTTGCTACCCAGCTTGACACGCAGGATTTCTTCAGCACGACCCATGTCGCCATCGGCCTCGGTCAGCGCCTTCTTGCACTCCATCATCGGCGCATCGGTCTTGGCGCGCAGTTCGCCCACCATTGCTGCAGTAATTGCCGGCATATCGTTACTCCTGTATATCGAATCAGTCGGACCGGGATGTCGCCCGAACGGCCGCATTGCCCGTCCTCGGCTCCCCGCAGATCCGACATGGGGAAATCGGACTAAAAAAAAGGGGCGCCACAAGCAGCCCCTTTTGTCACGCAGCGGTGGCCGCTTACGCCTCTTCGTTCACTTCGACGAACTCGTCGCCGTCGCCGCGCACGGCTTCCACGACTTCCTTGACGGCGTTTGCACGGCCTTCGAGGATCGCGTCGGCAACGCCCTGAACGTACAGCTCGACGGCCTTGCTCGAGTCGTCGTTACCCGGGATGACGTAGTCCACGCCGTCCGGCGAGTGGTTCGTATCGACCACGGCGATCACCGGAATGCCCAGCTTGTTGGCTTCGGTGATGGCGATCTTGTGGTAGCCGACGTCGACGACGAAGATGGCGTCGGGCATGCCGCCCATTTCCTTCACGCCACCGATCGACTTCTGCAGCTTGGCCATTTCGCGATCGAACAGCAGCGCTTCCTTCTTGCTCATGCGCTCTTGCTCGCCGGCTTCCAGGGCCTGCTCCATGTCCTTGAGCTTCTTGATCGACGACTTCAGGGTCTTGAAGTTCGTCAGCATGCCACCCAGCCAACGGTTGTTGACATACGGCATGCCGGCACGCGTTGCGGCTTCCGCAACGATTTCACGCGCCTGACGTTTGGTGCCCACGAAGAGGATCGTGCCGCGGTTTGCAGCCAGTTGACGCACGTACTTCAGCGCGTCCTGGTACATCGGCAACGTCTTTTCGAGGTTGATGATGTGAATCTTGTTGCGATGGCCGAAGATATAGGGGGCCATCTTGGGGTTCCAGAAACGGGTTTGGTGACCAAAGTGGACGCCCGCTTCCAGCATCTGACGCATCGTGACAGACATGTGATTCTCCGTGAGGGTTGGGTCTTAGACCGGCTGCCGTACCCGTTCCGTCGAACTGTCATACAGCTTTGCATGACCCGTCCGCGAAGTTCGGGCACCCTGGGTGCGCCGGCCCGCGATTTCAAAATTTCCAAGCCGATGATCTTCGATGCCACCCGGAACCTCACCGAGCGCGGCGCCATTCGGCACCAGGTTGGGGCGAATTACCCCGAACAATTCGGTGAAGACCCTTGAAAACCAAGGGAAAACCCTCGGGTTTATTGACAACTCGTCCTCGACTTAGCCCGAGATTATAGCATCGCAGCATGCCTGCACTCAAGTGACGCGTGAAGTGCCGACGACGCGCCCGAAATCCCCGGCATGCGCGGCATTCCGGCCGGTTTGGCCCGCGATCCGGGCACGCCATCGGAGCTGCGGAAAATCGGCCTCGGAATTCGCCGAAATCCGCGCCCAACGGGGCGGAAACCGTCCATTGATGCGATAATGCGGCACTGTTTCCGCAATTTGCCCGATTCCGCAATGGCCATCACCCTCAAGAATGCCCACGACATCGAAATGATGCGCGTCGCCTGCCGTCTGGCCAGCGAGGTGCTCGATTTCATTACGCCGCACGTGCGCGCCGGCGTCAGCACCGGGGAACTCGACCGGCTTTGCCACGAGTACATGATCAAGGAACAGGGCACCGTGCCGGCGCCGCTGAACTATCAGCCGCCCGGCTATCCGCCCTACCCCAAGGCGACCTGCATCTCGGTCAACGACGTGATCTGCCATGGCATTCCCGGCGACAAGACGCTCAAGAACGGCGACGCGCTGAACATTGACATCACCGTGATCAAGGACGGCTACTTCGGCGACACGAGCCGCATGTTCATCGTCGGCGAGGGGTCGATCCTCGCCAGGCGCCTCGCCCAGGTCACCTACGAATGCATGTGGCTCGGCATCAATCAGGTCCGACCCGGCGCGCATCTCGGCGACATCGGCCACGCGATCCAGACGCACGCCGAAGCACAGGGGTATAGCGTGGTGCGCGAATATTGCGGGCATGGCATCGGTCAGGTCTTTCACGAAGATCCGCAGATCCTGCACTATGGCCGCCAGGGGACCGGACTGGAACTGCAGGCCGGCATGATCTTCACGATCGAGCCGATGATCAACGCCGGCAAGCGCGAAATCCGCACGATGCCCGACCAATGGACCGTCAAGACGCGCGATCGCAGCCTGTCGGCACAATGGGAGCACACTGTCCTCGTGACGGAAACCGGTCACGAGGTGCTCACGCGCTCGGCGCTCACGCCGCCGCCGCCGCCCGGTTCGTCGTTTGTCACGTCGTTCGCGACCGCTGCCTGAGTCGCCGACGACTGTCGGCGACCGGCAACCACCCCCAAAGGCTGTCGTGTCGTCGTCGCAACATCGTTTTGAACGTCCGGTCGCCGAGCATTTCGGCGGCCGCCCGGCCTGACCCGATTATTCACCCCAGGAAGCCGTCATGCACGCACGTGCGCACGCCCCCTCCCCACTCCGTCAGGCGCTCAAGGAACGCAAGGCCGAGCTCGTCGAGCGCTTCTCCGCGCACGGCAAGATCGACGTGCTCCTGCACGGCCTGTGCCAGGCCGTCGACCAGGCCATGCGCGACGCGTGGGCCGAGTGCCAGATGCCGGGGGAGTTCGCGCTCGTGGCCGTGGGCGGCTACGGACGCGGCGAGCTGTACCCGTACTCGGACGTCGACATTCTCGTGCTGCATCGCGGCACCGACGGCGACGCGCTCACGTCTCACGTGGAGCCGTTCATCGGGTTCCTCTGGGACATCGGCGTCGAGATCGGATCTTCCGTACGCACGGTCGACGAGTGCCTGAGCGAAGCGCAGGCTGACATCACGGTGCAGACGAGCCTGCTCGAAGCGCGTCTCATCACTGGCGACCGGGCGCTTTTCGAGGCGTTCGAGCAACGCTTCGCCGTCGATCTCGATCCCCTGGCATTTTTTCGCAGCAAGCAGCTGGAAATTCGTCAGCGCCACGCGAAATACCAGGACACGCCCTACAGCCTCGAGCCGAACTGCAAGGAAAGCCCCGGCGGGTTGCGTGATCTGCAGGTCATCCTGTGGATGACCAAGGCCGCGGGGCTCGGCAACAGCTGGTCGGAACTGTTTGCGCGCGACCTGCTCACCGATCGCGAACTCAAGGAGTTGCGTCGCAACGAACAGTTCCTGAAGGGTCTGCGCGCGCGGTTGCACTTGCTGGCGCGCCGCCGCCAGGACGTGCTCGTGTTCGACATGCAGACGCCGCTCGCCCAGAGCCTGGGGTTCGATGCAACGGCCACCAAGCGCGCCAGCGAGCAGCTCATGCGCCGATACTACTGGGCCGCCAAGGCGGTCTCGCAGCTCAATACCGTACTGCTGCTCAACGTCGAGGCCCGGCTGTTCCCGCAAACGAGCGGCGTGACGCGCGTGATCAACGAACGCTTCGTCGAGAAGCAGGGCATGATCGAGATCGTCGATGACGAGCTCTACCAGCGGCATCCGAACGCCATTCTCGAGACGTTCCTGCTCTACGAACAGGTCGTCGGCGTGAAGGGCCTCTCGGCGCGAACCCTGCGGGCGCTCTACAACGCCCGGGAGTTGATGAATGCCCAATGGCGCACCGATCCCGAGAACCGTCGCACGTTTCTCGCGATCCTTCAGCAACCGCAAGGGATCACGCACGCCCTGCGCCTGATGAACCAGACCAGCGTGCTCGGGCGGTACCTGATCAATTTCCGCCGCGTGGTCGGCCAGATGCAGCACGACCTTTACCACGTGTATACGGTCGATCAGCACATCTTGATGGTGGTGCGCAACATTCGCCGTTTCGCCGTTGCGGAGCACACGCACGAGTACCCGTTCTGCAGCCAGTTGATTGCGAACTTCGACCGGCCGTGGGTGCTGACCATCGCCGCGCTATTCCACGACATCGCGAAAGGGCGCGGTGGCGACCACTCCACGCTGGGCATGGTCGACGCACGGCGTTTCTGCACCCGTCATGGCATCGACAAGGAGGACACCGATCTGATCGTCTGGCTGGTGGGCGAGCATCTGACGATGAGCACCGTCGCGCAGAAGCAGGACACCACCGACCCCGACGTCATTCGCCGCTTCGCCGAGAAGGTCGGCAGCGAGCGACGCCTGACCGCGCTCTATCTCCTGACGGTAGCGGACATTCGCGGCACAAGCCCGAAGGTCTGGAACGCATGGAAAGGCAAGCTGCTCGAGGACCTTTACCGGCTGACGCTGCAGGTACTCGGCGGCGCGAATCCGGATCCGCATTCGCAGTTGAAAACCCGCAAGGAAGAAGCGCTCGGCCTGCTGCGGCTTTATACCGTGCCCGAACGCGCTCAGGAAGCGCTCTGGAATACGCTCGACGTGGCCTACTTCCTGCGCAACGATCCCGCGGACGTCGCGTGGCAGACGCGCCATCTGTGGCGGCACGTCGACAGCCCGGCCCCCATCGTCAAGGCGCGACCGTCGCCGATCGGCGAGGGGCTGCAGGTGATGGTCTACGTGCGCGACCAGGTCGACCTGTTCGCGCGCATCTGCGGCTATTTCGAGCGCAAGGGCCTGTCGATTCTCGATGCGAAGGTGCACACCACCAGCCACGGTTTCGCACTGGATAGTTTTTTGCTGACGGACCCCGGCCTGGACACCAGTTACCGCGACATCATCAATCTCGTGGAAAGCGAACTGGTGTCGCTGCTTACGCGTGCGGAGCCCCTGGCCGAGCCGAGCAAGGGGCGCCTGCCGCGCCGCTCGCGCAGCTTTCCTGTTACACCGCGCGTCGATCTGCGACCGGACGAACGCGGTCAGTACTACCTGCTCTCGGTGTCGGCCAACGACCGCACCGGCTTGCTCTACGCGGTTGCGCGCGTGCTTGCGCGTCACGGCGTGAGCGTGCGCACCGCACGTATCAATACCCTCGGCGAACGTGTTGAAGACACGTTCCTGCTCGACGGCAGCCGCTTGCAGGACAATCGCCTGCAAATCGCCGTCGAGACCGAATTACTCGAAGCACTGGAACCATGAGCGATACCCCGCGCGCCAAACTGAGCGCCAAACACCCCCGCACCCTCGACAAGACGCGCGCCCCCGTGCGTTCGTCGGGCGCCTTGCGTCGTCCGACCAAGGCGGTGCCCGCGTCGATGCTCGACGCTGGCGGCACGAAGAAAGCCGCTGCGAAACCGGCGCGCCCGCGCCCGGCGGATGACGCGTCGGCGCCGGCAGGGGCGCGGCGCCCTGCCGGCAATGCCGCTGTCCCGCGCAAATCCGTGGCCAACGCGGCCAATACGACCAATGCGGTCAAGCCGTATGAGAAGCGCGCAACAGGCGATCGTCCGCCCCAACGCGGCCAGCGCGAGCGCGTGGCCGGCGGCCGCGCGGTCCGTGGCGCCGAGGGTACCCCGAGGCGCTTCGACGAGGACCGCCCGCGTCGCGCCGGCGAAGGTAGCGCGGGTGGCGCACGGGGCGATTACGCCCGCCCGGTCAAACGCGGCGCCGATGACCGCGCGCCGCGCCGTTTCGACGAAGACCGTCCGCGTCGCGCCGACGAAGGTGGCACGCGTGGCGGCGCACGGGGTGATTACGCCCGCCCGGCCAAACGCGGCGCCGATGACCGCGCGCCGCGTCGTTTCGACGAAGGTGGTGCACGGGGTGCACGTGGTGATTACGCCCGTCCGGCCAAACGTGGCGGTGAAGACGCACCACGAGGGCGCTTCGCCCGCGAGGACCACAATGCGCGTCCGGCACGCCCGGCACGCGCGGCGCGTGTCGAACGCGACGACGATGACGACATCAAGGTCCATCACGACGCGGCAGGCTCACTGCGCCTGTCCAAGCGCATGTCAGAGCTGGGCCTGTGCTCGCGACGTGAGGCGGATGAGTGGATTGCCAAGGGGTGGGTGCGCGTCGACGGCAAGGTCGTGACGGAACTCGGCACCAAGATTCTGCCGACGCAGGAAATCACGGTTGTCCAGGCCGCGCACAAAGAGCAGGCCAACCGCGTCACGATCCTGCTTCACAAGCCCGTGGGCTATGTCTCCGGACAAGCGGAAGACGGGTACGAACCCGCCGTCGTTCTGGTCACGCGAGAACACCATTGGGCCGAAGACGATGCCGGCGTGCGTTTCTCGTCATCGCACCTGCGTAGCCTGGCGCCCGCCGGGCGTCTCGATATCGATTCGACCGGTCTGCTCGTCCTGACGCAGGACGGGCGCATCGCCAAACAACTGATCGGCGAAGATTCCGAGATCGAGAAGGAGTATCTCGTGCGCGTGTCCTACAACGAGCATTCGCAGAACGTTCAGGCACACTTCCCGGCCGATCGCCTGGCGCTGCTGCGCCATGGACTGTCGCTCGACGACCAGCCGCTCAAGCCGGCCCAGGTCGACTGGCAGAATCCGGAGCAACTGCGATTCGTGCTCAAGGAAGGCAAGAAGCGTCAGATCCGCCGGATGTGCGACCTCGTCGGCCTGCACGTCACGGGACTCAAGCGCGTTCGCATGGGACGTATCACGCTCGGCAATCTGCCCGTCGGCGAGTGGCGCTACCTTCGCGCCGGCGAGGGATTCTGAGCGGAACGGCGACCTCGCCAATGAAAAAGCCCGCCAACAGGCGGGCTTTTCTTCGGCCGTTTGCCGGTTACTCCGGTGTGCCGTCGCGCCGTCCCCGCGCGGCGTCGGCGCAACGCCCGGCACGCGACCTCACCGCACCGCACGGCCCCGGCGTCAGGCCATCGACCGTTCGACCCGCCATGGCGTCTGAGATCGACGCGACAAATCAGTCGTCGCTCTTCGGATCGAGCCCCGGGAACAGGATCTCGGTAAAGCCGAACTTGCTGAAGTCGGTAATGCGCATCGGATACAACTTGCCGATGAGATGGTCGCACTCGTGCTGGACCACCCGCGCGTGAAATCCCTCGGCAATGCGATCGATGACACGTCCGTACTGATCGAACCCCTCATAACGCAGCATCGAATAACGGTTGACCATGCCTCGCAGCCCGGGAACCGACAGGCAACCCTCCCAGCCCTCTTCCATGTCCTGCGTCAGCGGCGTGATCACCGGATTGATGAGCACGGTCTCCGGCACTTCGGGGGCGTCGGGGTAGCGCTCGTTGTGCTCGAAACCAAAGATCACCACCTGCAGGTCGACGCCGATCTGCGGCGCGGCCAGTCCCGCGCCGTTGGCGTGCTTCATGGTGTCGAACATGTCGGCGACGAGTTCATGCAACTCGGGCGTATCGAAATGCTCCACGGCCTTGGCGAGGCGCAGCAAGCGCGGATCGCCCATCTTCAGAATGTCGCGAATCATCGATTGAGTCCTCACATCAAAGCGCGGCCAACATCGCGCGCATAGCGTCTTCGTCGAGCACCGGCACACCCAGCGACTCGGCCTTCGCCAACTTGCTCCCTGCGTCGGCTCCCGCCACGACATAATCGGTTTTCGCGGAAACCGAACCGGCAACCTTCGCCCCTTTTTCCTCGAGCATCGATTTCGCCTCGTCACGCGAAAGCGTCGGCAACGTCCCCGTCAGCACGAAGGTCTTGCCGGCCAACGGCAACGGGGCCGCCGCCGCCGGTTCCGACTCGGGCCAGGTGACGCCCGCCGCGCGCAGTTGCTCGATCACCTCGACATTATGCGGCTCACCGAAGAAATTGGCGATGGACTGGGCCACAATGGGTCCGACGTCAGGCACGGCGAGCAGTTCCTCGGTCGAGGCCGCCATCACATTGTCCAGCGTGCCGAAATGACGGGCGAGATCCTTCGCCGTCGCCTCACCCACATGCCGGATCCCCAGTGCGAAGATGAAGCGCGCGAGTGTAGTGTGACGCGCCGCCTCCAGCGCCGCCACCAGATTGGCCGCCGATTTGTCGGCCATGCGATCGAGCGCCGCCAGCTTGGCCACGCCGAGCTTGAACAGGTCGGCCGGCGTGCGAATGATGTGCTGGTCGACAAGTTGCTCGACGAGTTTGTCGCCAAGCCCTTCGATATCGAGCGCGCGGCGCTGCGCAAAGTGCAGCAAGGCCTGCTTGCGCTGCGCGGCGCAGATCAACCCGCCCGTGCAACGCGCGATGACCTCGTCGGGCAGCTTTTCGATGGCCGAACCGCACACCGGGCACGCCGTCGGCATCACAAACGCCCGCGCGTCGGCAGGACGTCGCTCCAGCACCGAACCGACCACCTCCGGAATCACATCCCCCGCACGGCGCACAATCACGGTGTCGCCGATCATGACATCCTTGCGCCGAATTTCGTCCTCGTTGTGCAGCGTGGCGTTCGTCACCGTCGCCCCGCCCACGAAGACCGGCGCCAGACGCGCCACCGGCGTGATCGCGCCCGTGCGCCCCACCTGCACCTCGATGTCGAGCAGCGTCGTGAGTGCCTCCTGCGCGGGAAATTTGTGCGCCAGTGCGAAGCGCGGCGCGCGTGACACGAAGCCGAGGCGCTCCTGCTCATCGCGTCGGTTGACTTTGTAGACCACGCCATCGATGTCGTACGGCAGCGACGGGCGCGCCTCGCCCACCGTTCGATAGAACGCGAGCAATCCGTGCGCCCCCTGCACCACCTCGCGACGGTCGTTGACCGGAATGCCCAGTGTGACGTACCAATCGAGCAGCGCGGAATGGGTCTGAGGCATCGGTGCGCCAACCAGTTCGCCGATCCCATAGGCAAAGAACGACAGCGGGCGCCTGGCGGTGATTCTCGAATCGAGCTGGCGCAGGCTACCGGCCGCCGCATTGCGCGGGTTGACGAAGACCTTCTCGCCGGCGGCTTCCTGCATCCGATTGAGCTTGTCGAAGTCAGCCCGGAACATCAGCACTTCGCCACGCACTTCAAGCACTTCGGGCGGATCGTCCGTCTCCAGGCGCAGCGGAATCTTCTTGATGGTGCGGATGTTGGCGGTCACGTCCTCGCCGGTCGTGCCGTCACCGCGCGTGGCTGCCTGCACGAGCACACCGCGCTCGTAACGCAGCGCGATCGCCAGGCCGTCGAACTTCAGCTCGGCCGCGTATTCGACCGGTGCGCCGAACAGATCGCCCGAGGCACCCGCCGCATTGCCATCGCGTAGCCCGTCCGTCACGCGACGATCGAACGCCTCGACGTCCTCGTCGGCAAAGCCGTTGTTCAGCGACAGCATGGGCACACGATGCACGACCGGAGCGAACCCCTCCACAGGCTTGCCGCCAACGCGCTGCGTGGGCGAATCGGCACGCTGCAATTCGGGGAAGCGGGCTTCGAGTGCGACGAGTTCGGCGAACAGACGGTCGTACTCGGCATCGGGAATCAGCGGGGCGTCCTCTTCGTAATAGGCGCGATTGTGTCGCGCCAACTCACGACGCAGCTCGGCGGCGCGCTGCGCGCCGACCGTCGCATCGTCAGACAAATGGGCGTTCGCGCCCTGACCCGGAACGGAAGTTTGGGACATGCGTGGAGACTCGGGTACGGGAATTCAGACCATTATGCCTTCGACGCACGCGCCTGCGCGCCGTCGAGAGCGGGAATCCTTCGGAACAAAAACGCCGCTCACCCGACGGTGAACGGCGTGCATCGAACAGGCAGGGCGCGACGGATATCGCCCGCCGCCTGCCGGCCTGTGCTTACTGGCTGAACAGACGGCGCGTGACGGGCGAGCCCGCCGGCAGTCCACGTGCCTCCAGGCGTTCGTAGAGCTTGAGAAGCTGCTTGTCGACGTTTTGCAGCGCAGCATCCGAGAGCGGTCGGCGCTGATCGTCCACCACCCGCCCGCCGATGCGCTGTCCGATGGAGCGCGCGTAATCGCACATCAGACGGAACGGCAGCAGGTCTTCGTCGGCCACCGGCACGTCCAGTAGCATGGTGATCAGGTCGCCGCCCTTATACGTCAGATCGTCGCGCAGAAAGTTGGTGTCGCCGAATTGCAGCATGAACACCGGGTTCTGGCGCGTGTCGAGCTTCACGAAGCGCATCCCGTCGCGCGAGAGCAACAGGCCGTCTTGCGTGGCCACCGCCTGCACATAATTGGCGGACCACGGCGCCCCATCGGAGAGCACGTTGACCGACAGTTGAGCGTCGCATTGCGCGGCAAAACTGTCCAGCTCGCGCGCTCGCGCCACCGTTTCCATCATGTCGGGCAATTCGGGCAATGCGTCGACGGCGTCCGCGAGCGTCTGGACGAGGTTCGAGAATTCGGAGAATTCGACCTCATTCAACGCCCCGGCCCGGTTGGCGAGCTGTACGGCCATGCGGAGCTGGTGGTAGCGACCGCCGGTGCGAATCAGTTCCCACGGCGAATGCTCGTCCGCACGGCCTTCGATGTTGACCGGCTTGCTGCCGGCGCGGCGCATGCGCATGGTCAACGGCATGAGACGCTCGGCGGCAATCACGTTCGCCAACGGCAACGCCACGATGCAGTCGATGCGCTCGTCGATGACCGCCGGCGGACCGCTCGGCGTCGCCTGGCGAGTGGCGGCCGCGGGCACCGCCGGCGCGGCCGGCGAGGCGGGCACCTCCGCCGTATCGGAGGTCGCAACGGTATCGGCGGCGGCATGGGCACCATCGGTCTTTGCAACGGGTTCCGCGTCCGGCGCACCGGCTACCGACGCGGCTGCCCCCGCGGGTGCGGCGTCGACGGTATCGTCCGCGGCGAGTTCGGCATCCATGCGCGCCACCGCGCCGGCGGCGGCCGCTTGTTCCGCATCGCGCGCCGCCTCACCGGCAGAGGCGCCGCCGACGTGGGGCGCGGCGGCGGGGGTATTGCCCGACGGCACGCTTGCCTCATGCGCAGCGACGACACCGCCTGCCTCGCTTGCGGCGGCCTTCTCGGCCGCTTCCTGCGCCGCCCGCTTGCGCGCGGCAGGCGGGGCGTCCCAGGCGTCTTCATTGATGGCAAACGCGTCCTGCACGGACGTGCCGGCAACCGTCGCCGGGCCCAGCGTCGGCTCGCGACGCTCCCCCGACTGTGCCGGCACTCGCGGCGGCGACAGCGTGGGCTCGATAAACGGGCGATCGTCGTCCGCGTCCGGCGCGCCGGCCGTCGCATCGATGCCCGCGCCATCGGCCGGCATGCGACGCGGTATGCGCGCACGCGCCTTGCTGCCTTGCCAGGCGTTATAAGCCACTACCCCCAGCAGTACCACTACCCCTGCGGCAATCAAACTAAGCTGCAGTTCATTCATGCGCGGCGTTCCTCTCTCTTCTCCATCGTGGGCGCGGGGTCAGGCGATCTCGGCCAGATTGATCGCTGACTCCATGTCCACCGCCACGATCCGCGACACCCCTTGTTCCTGCATGGTGACGCCGATGAGCTGATTGGCCATTTCCATCGCGATTTTGTTGTGCGAAATAAATACGAATTGGGTGCGGTCCGACATGCGCGCCACCATCTTGGCATAGCGCTCGGTGTTGGCGTCATCGAGCGGCGCGTCCACCTCGTCCAGCAGACAGAACGGCGCCGGATTGAGCTGGAACATCCCGAACACCAGCGCAATGGCCGTGAGCGCCTTTTCCCCACCAGACAGCAAATGAATCGTGGAGTTCTTCTTGCCTGGCGGCTGCGCCATCACCTGCACGCCGGCGTCGAGAATTTCGTCGCCGGTCATGATGAGCTTTGCCTGGCCGCCGCCGAACAGCATCGGGAACAGTTCGCCGAAATGCTTGTTCACTTCGTCGAACGTGCCCTGCAGCAGTACGCGCGTCTCTTCGTCGATCTTGCGAATCGCGCCTTCGAGCGTTTCGATGGCGTCGTTCAGATCGGCTGACTGGGCGTCGAGGAAGACCTTGCGCTCGCGCGCCGTTTCCAGTTCCTCGAGCGCCGCCATGTTGACCGGGCCGAGCGCGTTGATGGCGTTGTTGATGCGCGTGACTTCGCCCTGCAGATACGACGGCTTCATATCCGCCGTGAGCTTGGCCGACAATGCCTCTTCGTCGACTTGCGCAGTCGTGAGTTGCTCGGCGAACTGCTCGCGGTTCAAGCGCGCGGCCTGCTCCTTGAGCTGCAATTCCGTAATGCGGTCGCGCAGCGGTTGCAACCCACGCTCCGCCGCCAGACGCTCCTCGTCGCTTTGACGCAGCTTCTGCGTGAGGGCCTCCAGCTCCATGCGGGCGGCCCCGAGAATCTCTTCCTTCTCGGCGCGAAGCTCCAGCGCGTCCTGCAAGCCGTTCTCCGCTGTCTGCTCGGTGATTTGCGCGAGCTCGGCCTGCGCCTGCTCGATCGAGACGACCAGACGCTCGGCCTGCTCCAGCGCCGTCTGAATACTGCGGCGATGCTCGTCGATCTTGCTCGCGATCCCTTTCTGCCCGTAAGTCGCGTCCTGCGCGAGACGTTCGAGCTCGCGCGCGCGGTTACGAGCGTCGGACAGTTGACTGTCGAGCGATTCGAACTCGAGCTGACCGTCTTCGAAAGTGGCCTGCAACTCGGCCAGCCGGGCATCGCTGTGCTCGAAGTTCGCTTCCGACTCGGCGCGCATGGCCAGTTGCTCTTCGATCTGGGCCGCGATTTCGCGCAGTTCCTCGTCGATCTGCGAGCTGCGCGCGTTATAGCGCTCGTAGGCCTGAGTCAGCTTGAGTACGTCCAGCTGCAACGCATGCACGCGCTGCGTGGCGCGCTCGGCGCGCCCGCGCACCTCCGTGAGCGACTGGGCGGCCTGGCTGTAGGCGGCTTCCGCACGCACGGCCGCCGACTTGGCTTCGTCCGAGAGCAGCGCCTGCGCGCGCAGTTGCTTGCCGAGATTCTCGATTTCCTGCTGACGCGCGAGCAAACCGGCCTGCTCGGAGTCGGCGGCATATAGCTGCACGCCCACGCGGGTGACCTGATGCCCGGCCTTGACGACAATCGATGCCCCTTCGGGCAACTGCGCGCGGGCCGTCATCGCCTGTGCGAGGTCGTCGGCGACGTATGTGTGACCGAGCCATTCCTGCAACACGGCGCGCAGGCCCGGATCGTCGATGCGCAACAGCGAGAGCAGCGGACGCAGCGAGGCCGGCGCCTCCGGTGGTCGCGCGGCCGGCGGCGGCGAGTAGAACGCCAGCTTGGCCGGCGGAGCGTCGCTCGCGAAGGCCTTCACCCAGTCGAGGTTGCTGATTTCCAGCGCGGCAAGGCGCTCGCGCAGTACCGATTCGAGCGCGTTTTCCCAACCCGGCTCGATATGCAGTTTCTTCCAAAGTCGCGGCAGTTGCGCCAGCTCGTGCTTGTCGAGCCACGGCTGCACCTTGCCCTCGGTCTGCACGCTTTCCTGAAGCTGCTTGAGCGCACTCAGGCGAGCCTCGAGCTGCGCGATGGTCGCCGCCTCGGACTGGACCCGGGCCTGCGCCTCGGCGCGCTCCGCCTCCAGACGCGGCAGCCGTTCCTGCGCCTCGGCAAGCTCGGCCTGCGCATCCTCGAGCATCGCCTGATGTTCGGCGAGTTCGGCGCGCTGCATCTCCAGCTCGGCCTCGTCGGGCTTGTCGAGCCCACGCGCCTCACCTTGCAAGCGCTCCTGACGCTGCTGCAGTTGCTGCAGGGCCTGGTCGGCGTTGCGTTGGTGCGCGGCTTCGAGTTTCAGGCTCTGCTCGACCTGTGCGATCTCGCTGCGCTGCTCGTTGAGCAGGTTCTGCGCGTCGCGCCAGCGTGACTCCAGTGCAGGCAGGGCGTCGTTCTGTTCGGCCGCCTGATCCTGGGCCGTCGCCGCCCGCTCCTCCGCGATGACCAGTTCTTCCTCGGCAAGGGCCAGCGCCTCTTCCGATTGCGCACAGCGGGCCTGCCACTGTTCGCGTTGCGAGGTCAGCGCCGCCAGTTGCGCCTGCACGCGATTGCGCGACTCCACAACGTAACGGATCTCCGCTTCGAGGCGGCTCACCTCCGAATTCGCCTCGTACATGGCGCTCTGGGCGGCCTGCACGGCATCGGTGGCGGTGTAATGCGCGGCGCGCAGCGTTTCGAGGTCGGACTCCGACCCGCGCAAACGCGCCATCTGCGCCTCCAGGTCGACCTGTGCCGACTCGATGGCGCGTTGCTGGCGTTCCTGTTCGTTCTGGGCCTCGTTCTTGCGCAACAGCCACAACAGTTGCTGCTTCTCTTCGCCGTCGCGCTGCAAGTCCTTGAATCGATTGGCCACGACGGCCTGCGATTCCAGCTTTTCGAGGTTGGTGCCGAGTTCGCGCAGGATATCTTCCACGCGGGTGAGGTTCTCACGCGTGTCCTGCAGACGATTCTCGGTCTCGCGGCGTCGTTCCTTGTACTTGGAGACACCCGCGGCTTCTTCGAGGAATACGCGCAGTTCTTCCGGCTTGGCCTCGATGATGCGCGAGATCATGCCCTGCCCGATGATGGCGTAGGCGCGCGGCCCGAGGCCGGTCCCGAGGAAGATGTCCTGGATGTCGCGGCGACGCGCCGGGAGATTGTTGATGTAGTAGCTGGAGGTCCCGTCGCGCGTGAGCACACGCTTGACGGCGATCTCGGCGTATTGGCTCCACTGCCCGGCGGCACGTCCGGCGCTGTTGTCGAACACGAGCTCGACGCTGGCGCGGCTTGCCTGCTTGCGGGCGGTCGACCCGTTGAAAATCACGTCCTGCATCGATTCGCCGCGCAGCTCCGAGGCGCGCGACTCGCCGAGCACCCAGCGCACGGCGTCGATGATGTTGGACTTGCCGCACCCGTTCGGGCCGACAATGCCGACCAGTTGACCGGGCACCGCAAAATTCGTCGGATCGACGAACGACTTGAAGCCAGCGAGTTTGATGGATGTCAGACGCACGGCAGGTTCGCTTTTTCGGTCATTGAATGAGAGGAAAGACGCGGAACGCGCTAGCTGGTCCTGTCTGGCCTCGCGCACGCTGGCGCGCGCAGGCCGCATTTCTTGCTGATTACAGCGGTATCACGACGGTACGCATCATACCATCGCATCCCCCGTCGTCGCGGATTTACAACGCCCCGGATCCGGCAAAATACCCGACAGCACGCCGGCCGCCACGATGCACAACCCGCCCGCGATTTCCCGGGCCCCCAATCCTTCGCTCGCCAGCCACCAGGACGAGATCGCCGCCACCACGATTTCGAAAAGCATGATGAGCGCCGCCTGGTTCGCCGGCACCCGCGCCAGTCCGAACTGGACGATCACGTTGGTCAGGGCGATCGTGCAACCCAGCGCCAGCGCGACGGACGCCGCACCCGCGTCCGATGCCAGGGCCGAGATGGCGGCATGCCCGCTTTGCACGCCGCCGTCGAAGGGCATGACCAGCAGCCCGCCGACCACGCACCCGAGATACAGGGTCCAGCTTCGCATCTCCGCCCGCACGTCGGGCAATGCCTGGCTCACGCGACGCAGCAGCACGTTATTGAGCGCAAAGGCCGCGCCCGCAACGGCGCCGGCCCATTCGCCCGCGTTGTTGGGCACCGGCCAGCCCAGCTCGGGCGACCAGAGCATCAGCCCCGCCCCGCCCAGCGCCAGCGCGATGAGCCCACCCCCGCGCAGGCCGACCCGCTCGCCGAGCAGCCAATGGGCGAAGAGCGCCGTCCAGACCGGGGTCAGGTAGAAGAGCAGCAACACCCGCATCACATGGCCGTGCGTGGTACCCCATACGAAGGCGACGTTGGTGGTCCCGCCGGCGAACGCCACGCCCACGAGCAGCCACGACCAGCGCAGCGTGTCAAGCGAGCGGCGATAGACGAGCGTGAGCAGCAACAGGGCCACGCCGGCGGTGCATATCTGCGCGGGAATCGCAGCCACGCCCCACTGGGCCAGCACGCGATAGGGAAACCAGGCCAGGCCCCACACCGACGAACCGATGAGAATGGCCAGGGCAGGTGCCGCCCGGGTGCGCAACGAGACCCCGGAAGTCGAAGCCGGGCCGTGCGCGCCGTTGCCGGCTACGGTCATACTGCTCTCTCCTGAAAAACCTGAGATACTCCGCCGGCTTGCCCCACTGGCGCCTCGGAATATGCTGAATTACGCGGCGCGCGCGCTTTGGGCGCGCCGTGACGGTATAATTTTCGCTTCGCCGATCTTGCCATTCTTGCGCGCGTCCGGGAACCCCTTTCTCCGTCGCCTCGCCTGATGTCGTGAATCAGCGAGGTTTGATAGCGGGCCGCCGCCGTGCTCCCGGACGACTTGAGCAAGCCCGGCCCCCGGGGAACGTGTCGCCGCAAAACGCGCCGGACGCCGGAAAGTCGCCAATCTCGTCCAGCCGCCGCGTGCGGCTCCGAATCGCCGTGAACGCTGCCCTCACCGGCAGTGCGAACCCTAGCCCTGAGTCTGTTTGAATTCTCGTGAACCCATTACTCGACAAGCTCCAGCCCTACCCCTTTGAACGCCTGAAGTCGCTCGTGGCGGACGTCACGCCCGCCGCCGCGTACAAGGCCGTCAGCTTCGGCATCGGGGAGCCCAAGCACCCAACGCCGCAATTCATCAAGGAAGCGCTGATCGAAGGTCTGGGCGGTCTCTCGAACTACCCCGCCACGGCGGGCGGCGAGCCGCTGCGCGCGGCGATCGCGCAGTGGCTGGAGCGCCGCTACGCGCTGCCGAATGTAAATCCGGCGACCGAAGTCCTGCCCGTGACCGGCTCACGCGAAGCGCTGTTCTCGTTCGCCCAGGCGGTCGTCGACGGCAGCAAGCCCGGCGCCCGCGTGATGTGCCCGAATCCGTTCTATCAGATCTACGAGGGCGCCACGCTGCTCGCCGGCGCAACGCCCTATTACGTCGACAGCGACCCGGCGCGCAATTTCGCGCCGGACTACGACAGCGTGCCGGCCGACGTCTGGCGCGATGTCCAGCTGGTCTACCTCTGCTCGCCGGGCAACCCGACGGGCGCCGTGCTGGGTCTGGCCGACTGGAAGCGCCTGTTCGAACTCTCGGACGAATACGGCTTCGTGATCGCGTCCGACGAGTGCTACTCCGAAATCTACTTCGACGAAGAGCGCGCACCGCTGGGCGGCCTCGCGGCGGCCCATCAGCTCGGCCGCGGTTTCGAGCGCCTGGTCGTGTTCTCGAGCCTGTCCAAGCGCTCCAATGTGCCGGGCATGCGCTCCGGTTTCGTGGCCGGCGACGCCGCGATTCTCAAGAAATTCCTGCTGTACCGCACGTACCACGGCTGCGCCATGAGCCCGGCCGTGCAGGCGGCGAGCGTGGCCGCGTGGAACGACGAAGCCCATGTGCGCCTGAACCGCAGCAAGTACCTGAAGAAGTTCCAGACCGTCACGCCGATGCTCGCCGAAGTGCTCGACGTGCGCCTGCCGGATGCGGGCTTCTACCTGTGGGCCAAGGTCGACGCCAGGACAGGCCTGTCCGATACGGAATTCACGCGTCGATTGCTGGCGCAATACAATGTGGCCGTACTGCCCGGTTCGTATCTGGGCCGCGCCGCACACGGCGCGAACCCCGGCGAGCACTATGTTCGCATCGCCCTCGTGGCCGACGTGGACGAATGCACCGAAGGCGCGCAGCGCATCGTGCAGTTCTGCCAATCCCTTTAATTCCAACTGCAACTGATTCTCGCCATGTCGCAACAACTGCAAACCACCATCGATCAAGCCTGGGAAAACCGTGCCGAGATTTCGGCCAAGTCGGCACCCGCCGACGTACGTGAGGCCGTCGCCCACGTCATTGCCGAACTGGACAAGGGCGCCCTGCGCGTGGCCCAGAAGCATGACGGCAAGTGGATCGTGAACCAGTGGATCAAGAAGGCCGTGCTGCTGTCGTTCCGCCTGGAAGACAACGCCGTGATGCCCGCCGGCGGCTTCAGCCAGTTCTACGACAAGGTGCCGAGCAAGTTCGCCAGCTACACCGCGGAAGACTTCGCCCGCGGCGGCTTCCGCGTGGTGCCGCCGGCCGTCGCACGCCGCGGCTCGTTCATCGGCAAGAACGTGGTGCTCATGCCCTCGTACACGAACATCGGCGCGTATGTCGACGAAGGCACGATGGTCGACACCTGGGCCACGGTCGGCTCCTGCGCGCAGATCGGCAAGAATGTTCACCTCTCGGGGGGCGTCGGTATCGGCGGTGTGCTCGAGCCGCTGCAGGCCAACCCGGTCATCATCGAAGACAACTGCTTCATCGGCGCGCGCTCGGAAGTCGTGGAAGGCGTGATCGTGGAGGAGAACTCGGTGATCTCGATGGGCGTATATCTGGGTCAGTCGACCAAGATCTACGACCGCGAAACCGGCGAAGTGCACTATGGTCGCGTGCCGGCCGGCTCGGTGGTCGTGCCGGGCAACCTGCCCTCGAAGGACGGCAAGTACAGCCTGTACTGCGCCGTGATCGTGAAGAAGGTCGACGCCCAGACGCGCGCCAAGACCGCCATCAACGATCTGCTGCGCGGCGAGTAATCCCGCGAGGCTTTGACGGGGCATCGCTGTCGCTCGCGCGGCAGCGGTGCCTCCGACTTGCAGTCCCGAGACACCAGGAGTTCAGGCGATGACGGCAGTGCTTTACGGCATTCCCAACTGCGATACCGTGAAGAAGGCGCGCACATGGCTCGACGAGCACGGCGTGGCGTACGAATTTCACGACTTCAAGAAGGCAGGCGTGAACGACGCACTGCTGGGCACCTGGCTGGCCCAGGTGCCGCTTGCCACCTTGCTCAACCGCAAGGGCACCACATGGCGCAAGCTCTCGCCCGAACAGCAGGCTGCGGCCGCCGACGCGTCGGCGGCACGCGCCCTGATGATCGAGAACCCGTCGCTCATCAAGCGCCCCGTGCTGGTGGCCGACGGCAAGGTTTCCGTGGGCTTCACGCCCGACAGCTACGCTTCACGATTCTGACTTCATGACTTCCTCCCAGGGCGCCACGCTGGCGCTTACCGAGCAACTGATCGCCCGTCACTCGGTGACGCCCGAAGACCGCGACTGCCAGACGATCCTCGCGCGCCGCCTCGAGGCGATCGGCTTCGCGTGCGAGACCATCGCCTCGAATGGCGTGACCAACCTCTGGGCGCTCAAGCGGGGCACGCGCGGCACCGATGGCAAGCTGCTCGTCTTCGCCGGTCATACGGATGTCGTCCCGACCGGGCCGCTCGATCAATGGCATTCCGACCCGTTTGCACCGACGCATCGCGACGGCATGCTCTACGGCCGGGGCGCCGCCGACATGAAGACCTCGCTCGCCGCGTTCGTGGTCGCGTCGGAGGAATTCGTCGCCCGGCATCCCGCGCACGAGGGCTCCATCGGCTTCCTCCTCACGAGCGACGAGGAAGGCCCGGCCACCGACGGCACGGTAAAGGTCGTCGAGGCGCTGAGCGCGCGTGGCGAGCGACTGGACTACTGTGTGGTCGGCGAGCCGACGTCGAGCCAGCGCCTGGGCGACATGGTCAAGAACGGTCGGCGCGGATCGATGTCCGGCAAGCTCGTGAAAGGGCGTGCAAGGCCACATCGCCTACCCGCATCTGGCGAAGAACCCGACGCATCTGTTTGCACCGGCGCTCGCCGAACTCACGCAAACGGTGTGGGACAACGGCAACGAGTATTTCCCGCCCACCACCTGGCAGATTTCGAACATTCATGCCGGCACGGGCGCGACCAACGTCATTCCCGGCGAGCTGACGGTGATGTTCAATTTCCGCTTCTCGACGGCGAGCACCTCGGACGGCCTGCAAAAGCGCGTCCACGAACTGCTCGACCGCCACGGCCTGACGTACACGCTCGACTGGTCGATCAGCGGCCAGCCGTTCCTCACACCGCGTGGCGACCTCTCGCAGGCGCTCTCGAGTGCCATTCGCGAGGAAACGGGCCTGGAGACCGAATTGTCGACGACCGGCGGCACTTCCGACGGCCGATTCATTGCGCGCATCTGCCCGCAGGTGATCGAGTTCGGGCCATGCAATGCGAGCATCCACAAGATCGACGAGCATATTGCGGTGGCCGACATCGAACCGCTCAAGAACATCTATCGCGGGGTGTTGGCGCGTCTGGTGGCCTGAGGCTTCCGACACAACGACCGGCACGAGACATTCACCATGACACCCCAAGCCACTCACCCTTTCCGCACGCTGCGCGATCTGCTGCGCTACGCCGTCTCTCGCTTCACCGAGGCGGAACTGGCCTTCGGCCACGGCACGGCGACCGCCTATGACGAAGCGGCGTATCTGCTGCTGCACACGCTGCATCTGCCGATCGACACGCTCGACCCATTTCTCGACGCCCGCTTGCTGCCCGAGGAAATCGAGCGCGCACTGTCCGTCATCAACCGTCGCGCGGGCGAACGCGTGCCGGCGTCGTACATCACCAACGAGGCCTGGATGCACGGCCACCGGTTCTACGTCGACGAGCGTGTCATCGTGCCGCGCTCGTTCGTCGGCGAACTGCTCGAAGACGCGCTGCAACCCTGGGTCGACCATCCCGACGACGTCGCCGACGTCCTGGAGCTCTGCACCGGTTCGGGCTGCCTTGCGATCCTTGCGGCCGAAACCTTCCCTGCGGCTCGGATCGACGCCGTCGACATCTCCGCCGACGCGCTGGCCGTCGCCGCCATCAACGTGGCCGACTATGGCCTCGAAGACCGTATCGCGCTGCATCACGGCGATCTTTACGCGCCGCTGCCCAAAGGCAAGCGCTACGAAGTCATCATCACCAACCCGCCGTACGTGAACGAAGGGTCGATGCAGGTGCTGCCGGCCGAATATCTCCATGAACCGCGTCTGGCGCTCGCCGGAGGCGACGACGGCATGGATGTGGTCCGACGCATCATTGCCGGCGCGCGCGAGCACCTCACGGATAACGGGGTGCTGGTCGTCGAGATTGGCAACGAACGGCATTTCGTGGAAGCCGCCTTCCCCGATCTGCCGATGACCTGGCTCGCCACGAGCGCAGGCGACGATATGGTCTTCCTCGTTCAGGCCGCCGACCTGTCCTGAGTGCGTGCCGAAACAGCCGAGGGCGGTCGCGACTGCCCCCGGATACGCCTCGCCTAACTTCACGCCCTCCGGTTACACTCGGGTTCCCGGGCCAGCGCGGCTCACGGTATGGAGGAAGGTAACCGCCCATGGTGCTCAACTGGCTCGACGTCGGCTTTGCCGTCGCCTGCATCCATGCACTCGGGATCGCCGCCGCGATCCACGCCGTTCTGACGGTGCGCACGTCGCAAGGCGCTGTCGCGTGGGCGGTATCGCTCGTGACGATGCCCTACCTCACGCTCATCCCCTACCTCTTCCTTGGCCGGTCCAAGTTCATCGGCTACGTGGAAGCGCGCCGCGCACGCAACCAGGTCCTGCAGTCGCGCATGGGCGAGACGCAGTGGAGCGGCGAGCCGCCTGTCGCCGTGGAAGCCCACCCCGAGTTCGCCGCACTCACGGCGATGACCGGCATGTCGTTCGTCGCGGGCAACCGGGTGCGTCTGCTCGTCAATGGCCGGGCAACGTTCGACGCGATCTTTGCCGCCATCGACCGGGCGCGCGACTACGTGATCGTCCAGTTCTTCATCGTCAAGGACGATGCCCTCGGCCGCGCGCTGGCCGCACGCCTGCTCGCCCGCGCCGCCACGGGCGTGAAGGTCTACTTCCTCTACGACCGCATCGGCAGCCACGACCTGCCACGCAGCTACTGCGAGAAGCTGCGCCAGGGCGGCGTACTCGTGCATGAATTCGCCGCCGCCAGGCGCGGCATCTTCGTCAATCGTTTCCAGCTCAACTTCCGCAACCACCGCAAGATCGTGGTGATCGACGGCAATGAAGCGTTCATCGGCGGGCATAACGTCGGCGTGGAGTACCTCGGCGAGAAGCCGCCACTGGCGCCCTGGCGCGACACGCACATTTCCGTGCGCGGCCCGGCGGTAGTCGGCATTCAACGTGCGTTTGCCGAAGACTGGCACTGGAGTACGGGCCTCGTGCCCGAGCTCAACCGGCAGCCGGTCGCGTCCGGCGAGGACATGCACTGTCAGGTGGTGCCGAGTGGCCCGGCGGATCGCCTCGAGACCTCGTCGCTGTTCTTCGTCAATGCGATCAACGCGGCGCAAAAGCGCGTGTGGCTCACCACCCCCTACTTCGTGCCAGACGAAGCTGTGTTTTCTGCGCTGCGCCTGGCGGTGCTACGCGGCGTCGACGTCCGTCTGCTGATCCCCGATCGCGCCGATCACTACGTGGTGTTCGAGGCGACCACGTCCTATGCCTTCGAGGCGGCGCGCAGCGGCATCCACGTCTATCGCTACCATCACGGCTTCATCCATCAGAAGGTCGTGCTGATCGATGACAGCGCCGCCGCCGTCGGCAGCGCCAATCTCGACAACCGCTCGTTCCGGTTGAACTTCGAGATCATGCTCCTGACGGTCGACCGGGCGTTTGCCGACGACGTCGCTTACATGCTGGCAGATGATTTCGGCAAGGCATCGCTGCTCAACAAGGACGACTTCCGCCTGATTCCCCGGTGGCGGCAACTCGCCATGCGCATTGCGCGACTGTTCGCGCCCATCCTGTGAAAGCCGGCCGTGGGCAGCAGCCGACGCCGTTCCCCGAGCGCCGCATCGCCGCACCGCCGCAATAGATTTCCGCCTCGGGCATGACACCCGGTAAAATGCGCGTTTGGCCGCCAGTGCGCGGCCTGGCTCGTATTCTTACCGCCCTCCCGTGATCCGATTCGAACACCTCACCCTCGCGCGCGGCACCAAACCGCTTTTCGAGGACACCTCCGTCACGCTCAACCCCGGCGAGCGCGTCGGTCTCGTGGGCGCCAACGGCGCCGGCAAGTCCACACTGTTTGCCCTGTTGCGCGGCCAGTTGCACGCCGACGGTGGCGACGCCTTCGTGCCGGGCCACTGGCGCGTTGCACACGTCATGCAAGAGACGCCCGCCGTCGAACGCACCGCGCTCGCGTATGTGCTCGACGGCGATACACGCCTGCGCGATATCGAAGCGACGATTGCCGCTGCCGAAGCCGCGCATGACGGCCACGCGCAGGCCGAGGCCCACGCCGCCTTCGCCGACGCCGACGGCTACACCGCGCCCGCACGCGGCGAGGCGCTGCTGCTTGGCCTGGGTTTCACGCTCGCTCAGACGCAACTGCCCGTTGCCAGCTTCTCCGGCGGATGGCGCATGCGCCTGAATCTGGCGCAGGCGCTCATGTGCCCGTCGGACCTGCTGCTGCTCGACGAACCGACCAACCACCTGGACCTGGACGCGATCGTCTGGCTCGAGGACTGGCTCAAGCGCTATGCGGGCACGCTCATCGTGATCTCGCACGATCGCGAATTCCTCGACGAGGTCTGCAACGTCACGCTTCACATCGAAAACCAGCAGATCAAGCGCTACGGCGGTAACTACAGCCAGTTCGAAATCCTGCGCGGCCAACAACTGGCGCTGCAACAAAGCGCGTTCGACAAGCAACAGAAGACGATTGCCCACCTCGAGTCGTACATCACGCGCTTCAAGGCCAAGGCATCGAAGGCGCGCCAGGCGCAAAGCCGCATGAAGGCCCTCGAAAAGATGGAGCGCATCGCGCCCGCGCACGTCGCGTCGCCGTTCACATTCGAGTTCCGCCCCGCCGACAGCGCCCCGAACCCGATGCTCGTGCTCGAAGGCGTGCGTTGCGGATATACGCTCGACGACGGCAGCGAGAAAGTCATCCTGCCGCACGTCACGATGTCGGTGCAGAACGAGCAACGCATCGGTCTGCTCGGCGCCAACGGGCAAGGCAAGTCGACCCTGATCAAGACGCTTGCCAACACGCTCGCGCCGCTGTCCGGGGTCGTGAAGACCGGCAAGGGATTGCAGATCGGGTATTTCGCGCAGCATCAGGTCGAAACGCTGCGACACGACGACTCGCCGCTGCAGCACCTTCAGCGCCTGGCCCCCGACACGCGCGAGCAGGAGTTGCGCGACTTCCTCGGTGGCTTCAACTTTCGTGGCGACATGGCGACGTCGTCGATCGCGCCCTTCTCCGGCGGCGAGAAGGCGCGGCTCGCGCTGGCGCTCATCATCTGGCAAAAGCCGAACCTGTTGCTGCTCGACGAGCCGACGAACCATCTGGACCTCGAGACGCGCCACGCGCTGACAATGGCCCTTGCCCAGTTCGACGGCACGCTGATCCTCGTCTCGCACGACCGGCATCTGCTGCGCGCGACGACCGATCAGTTTCTGCTCGTGGCCGCCGGCGAAGTCAAACCCTTCGATGGCGACCTCGACGACTACCGCGACTGGCTGCTGCAGCACGCGGCCGACCAACGCGCCGCCGCGCGCGAGGCGAGCACCGGCTCGAGCGGCGACGGCATGCAGGCGGGCGACGGTGCCAATCGCAAGGACCAGAAGCGCGCCGAGGCGCAGGAGCGCCAACGGCTGTCACAACTGCGCAAACCGTTGCAGCGCAAGATCGAAAAACTGGAGCAGTCGATGGCGAAGCTCTCGGACGAGAAAGCCAGACTCGACGCCATCCTTGCGGACAGCGGCACGTACGAAGAGGCAAAAAAGACGCTGCTGACCGACAGTCTGAAGCAACAGGCGGAAGTCACGAACCGGCTCTCGGACGTCGAAGCCGAATGGCTCGAGGCCCAGGAAGCGCTCGAACAGATCGTCTGACGGGACGTCGCTCGTGCCCGCTGTGCCGCTGTGCCGCTGTGTCGCCCAGCGGCCACAAAGAAAAAGCCCGGTCACGCAGACCGGGCTTTTTTGTTCGCCAGATTCAGCGAAGTCGGCACGTTCGCCGCGAGCGCGTGCGACTACAATCCGGCCACGACCGAAATCGCCTGCTCCAGACGGTCGACGGCATGCACTTCAAGACCGTCGATGGGTTGTTTCGGCGCGTTCGCCTTCGGAATGATGGCAATCGAGAAGCCGAGCTTCGCGGCTTCCTTGAGACGATCCTGCCCCCGCGGGCTCGGCCGGATTTCCCCGGCCAGCCCGACTTCGCCAAACGCGACGATGCCGCGCGGCAAGGGCTTGTTGCGCAGCGACGAGTGGATCGCCAGCAGCACGGCCAGGTCGGCCGCCGGCTCCGAAATCTTCACACCGCCCACGGCATTGAGGAACACATCCTGATCGAAGCAGGCGATGCCGGCGTGACGATGCATGACCGCCAGCAACATCGCCAGCCGGTTCTGCTCCAATCCCACCGCCAGACGACGCGGATTCGGCACCTGCGCCGTATCCACCAGCGCCTGCACTTCGACGAGCAGCGGACGGGTGCCCTCCTGGGTCACCAGCACGCAGGAGCCCGGCACGCTCTGCTCATGCTGCGAAAGGAACAGGGCCGACGGATTCGCCACCCCGCGCAGCCCTTTTTCCGTCATGGCGAAAACGCCCAGTTCGTTGACCGCGCCGAATCGATTCTTGAACGCGCGAACGAGGCGATAGGACGAATGCGTGTCGCCTTCGAAATACAGCACGGTGTCGACGATGTGTTCAAGCACGCGTGGCCCGGCCAGACTGCCCTCCTTCGTCACGTGGCCGACCATGATGACGGTCACGCCGCTTTGCTTCGCACTGCGTGTGAGTTGGGCCGCACACTCGCGCACCTGGGCCACCGAACCGGGCGCCGAGGTGAGGGCTTCGGAGTAAATGGTCTGGATCGAATCGATCACCACGACATCCGGCTTTTCCGATTCGATCGCGCCGAGAATCTTCTCCAACTGGATTTCGGCAAGCAGATCGAGCTCACCGCCGCCCTCGCCCGCCGCACCGAGGCCCAGTCGCTGCGCGCGCAGCGCAATCTGCGCGCCGGACTCTTCGCCGCTCACGTAAAGCGCGCGGCGCTCGCGCGCCAGATGCGCCAGGGACTGGAGCAGCAGCGTCGACTTGCCGATTCCGGGATCGCCGCCGATCAGCACCACGCCGCCGGCGACGAGCCCGCCGCCGAGCACCCGGTCGAATTCGCTCACACCGCTGGAAAATCGCGGCACGTCGGCCGCTTCGATCTGCGCGAGCTTGCGCACCGGCGTGCTCTTGGCGAGCGACTGGTACCGGTGGCCGGTCGACGTTTCGGCCACCGACTCGACGAGGGTATTCCAGCCGTTGCAGTTGGGACATTGCCCCGCCCACTTGGGCGTCTGCCCGCCGCACTCGGTACAGATATAGACAGTCTTGGCTTTGGCCATGCGTGGAGATCCCGTCGTGACGCTCAGTTCGCGTGCACCGGCACGCGGCGCGCCACGGCGCACATGAGCTCGTAGCCGAGCGTGCCCGCCGAGGCCGCCACTTCGTCGATGCTCAGGCCACGGCCCCAGAGCGTGACCGGCGTGCCGACGCGAGCCTGCGGCACCGGCGTGAGATCGACCGCGAGCATGTCCATCGAGACGCGCCCCACCGTGCGCGTACGCACCCCGTCGACCAGCACGGGCGTGCCCGTGGGCGCGACGCGCGGATAGCCATCGGCGTAGCCACAGGCGACCGTGCCCACGCGCATCGGCGCATCGGCGCGGAACAGGCTGCCGTAGCCGACCGAGCCGCCGGCCGGCACTTCCTGGGTACCGATCAGCTCGGCTTCGAGCGTCATCGTGGGTTGCAGATCGAGTTCCGCCGCAGGCACGTCGACGCCCTTGGGCGAGGAACCGTAGAGCATGATGCCCGGGCGCACCCAGGCGCCATGCGTGCCCGGATGAAACAAGGTGGCCGCCGAGTTGGCCAGGCTGCGCTCGCCCGGCACGTCGCAGGCGCCGCGCTCGAACGCCTCCATCTGATAGGCGATGCCGCGCGGACCGTCGGCATCCGAGAAGTGCGTCATCAACACGATCTGGCTCACGCCGGGAATCGCACGGGCGCGCTCCCATGCGGCACGAAAACGCTCTGGCGCGAACCCCAGGCGGTTCATGCCGGAGTTCATCTTGAGCTGCACGTTGAGCGGCTTGGTCAGCCGCGTGGTCTCGAGCATACGCAGCTGCTCGTCGCAGTGCACCGTGGTCGTCAGGCCGTACTTGTCGACGACGGCAAGATCCTCGGGCTTGAAAAAGCCCTCCAGCAGCAGAATCGGGCCGGCCCATCCGAGCTCGCGAAGCCGAACGGCCTCGTCGAGGTCGAGCAGGCCGAAGCCATCGGCGTCGCGCAACCCGGGATAGGCGTTCTCGATGCCGTGCCCGTAGGCGTTGGCCTTGACCACCGCCCAGACCTTGGCGTGGGGCGCGTGGCGGCGGGCGACATCGAGATTATGGGCAAGCGCTGCGGTGTGAATGGAGACTTTGATCGGACGGGGCATGGGCGGAAACGGAATCGGAGGAGAAGCTTGCCGGGACAGGCCGACGGCATAACGCATGGGCATATTTTCGTGTTATAAAGCCGTGCGCACAACTTGTTTTGCCGAAATCTTTCTCCCGATAAGAATATGGGTCTCAGACCGAGGGCGACCGGGCGCCCGACACGGGGGCTTCGAGACCGAATATACGGTCGAAAGACGTCATTTGGATGGTCGAAGCGCGCAGATACCCCTGTGTTCAAGCCCGGTTTCTTCCCGTATGGGGGCCCCACTCGGGCACCGCGGATTCCGACAACCGAGACACGCAAGTTTTACGCCGCACGGGATCGACTCAAGTACCGATGAAGAAAGGCTTTTACACCATCATGGCCGCGCAGTTTTTTTCGTCGCTGGCCGACAATGCACTGCTCATTGCCGCAATCGCTCTCCTGAAGGACCTGCATTCACCGCAGTGGATGACCCCGCTGCTCAAGCTCTTCTTCGTTCTCTCGTACGTCATTCTCGCTGCCTATGTGGGCGCGTTCGCCGACTCGATGCCCAAGGGCAAGGTCATGTTCATCAGCAACTCGATCAAGGTCGCGGGCTGTCTGATGATGCTGTTCGGCTCGCATCCGCTGATCGCCTATGGCGTCGTGGGCTTCGGCGCTGCCGCCTATTCGCCGGCGAAGTACGGGATCCTGACCGAACTGCTCCCCGCCGAGCGGCTCGTGGCCGCCAACGGATGGATCGAAGGGCTGACCGTCAGCTCGATCATTCTCGGCACGGTGCTCGGTGGCGCGCTCATCAGCCCCCACATCGCCGAATGGATACTGCACCGCACCCCTGAGGTGATCAGTTCGCCGGCAATGGCCGCGATGGTCGTCATCATGGGCATTTACGTGATTGCGGCGTTGTTCAACCTTCGCATTCCCGATACGGGCGCCCGCTATGCGCGCCAGGAGCGCAACCCCGTCAAGCTCGTCTCCGATTTCGCCGATTGCTTCGTCACGCTGTGGCGCGACAAGCTCGGCCAGATCTCGCTGGCCGTCACCACGCTCTTCTGGGGCGCCGGCGCCACGCTGCAGTTCATCGTGCTGCGCTGGGCCGAGAAGGCGCTTGGCATGACGCTGTCCGAAGGCGCGATCCTGCAGGCCGTCTCGGCGGTCGGCGTGGCGATCGGGGCGATCGTCGCCGCGTCGCGCATTCCCCTCAAGCGCTCGCTCTCGGTGCTGCCGGTCGGCATCGCCATGGGGATCGCGGTGATGGCGATGGCCTTCTTCTCGAAGGACCTGCTGCCGTGGGGCACCGAGTGGAAGGTGCCGCTCTACCTGATCATCTCGTACATCTTCCTCATCATCGTTGGCGCGCTCGCAGGCTTTTTCGTGGTGCCGATGAACGCGCTGCTCCAGCACCGCGGCCACGTGCTGCTCTCGGCCGGTCACTCCATCGCCGTCCAGAACTTCAACGAGAACCTGTCGGTGCTCGTGATGCTCTGCCTCTACGCGCTGCTGATCTGGTGCAACGTGCCGGTCGGGGTCGTCATCGTTCTGTTCGGTGTGTTCGTCTCGGGCACGATGTGGCTCGTGATGAAGCGTCACCAGGCCAACCAGCGCGAATTCGATTCGGTCGCGCTCATTGGCGAAGTCAAGCATTGATATGAATTCGCGTCAGTCGTCCGCCCATCCCATTCCCATCGCCCTCACCATCGCCGGCTCGGACTCCAGCGGCGGTGCGGGCATTCAGGCCGATCTCAAGACGTTCTCCGCGCTCGGCGCCTATGGCGCCAGTGTGATCACCGCCCTCACCGCGCAGAACACGCGTGGCGTCACGGGCATTCACACGCCGCCCGCGAGCTTCGTGAGCGCACAGATGGACGCCGTGTTCCAGGACCTCGATGTCGATGCCGTCAAGCTCGGCATGCTGGCCAACGCCGAGGTCGTGCGCGCCGTCGCCGCCGGATTGCGCACCTACAAGCCCCGCTTCGTCGTGCTCGATACCGTGATGCTCTCCAAGAGCGGGCACGCGCTGCTGCTGCCCGACGCGGTGGCCGCCCTGCGTGACGAATTGCTGCCGCTCGCCGATCTCATTACGCCGAATCTGCCGGAGGCGGCGGCACTGCTCGGCGTCGAGCCGGCCACCGACGAGAGCGAGATGGAGCAGCAGGCGCAGGCCTTGCGCGCCCTGGGGGCGCGCAACGTGCTGGTCAAAGGGGGGCATCTCGCAGGCGACCTGAGCCCGGACTGGCTGGTGAGCGCCGCAGGCGTGCAACGTTTCAACGCACCGCGCATTGCCGCGCACAACACGCATGGCACCGGCTGCACGTTGTCCGCAGCCCTTGCGGCACTGCGCCCATGCCGCACCGACTGGTCCGACACGGTGCGCGACGCCAAGGCCTATCTCAATGGCGCGCTCGCCGCGAGCGACGATCTGCGCATCGGTCACGGTATCGGGCCGGTACATCACTTCCATGCGGTCTGGCCCAAGCGCTGACACGCGCCGCAGGCGGATTCAGATCGACGGCGCGCTGTCGTCCGCGCTGCGAGCAAGCGCCCGACGCGCCGCCGCGTCCGCCCGCTCGCTCAACTCCTCGATACGATGCCGTGCGCGCGGCGCCCAATAGTCCGGCACGATAAATCCCCGGTCGCATTCGAACCAGTCCCCCGCGTCCGTGCGGCGTGTCAACGCAACGATCAGCAACGGTTCGGCCACGCCGCGCTCGCGCCAGTGCGCCTCGATGCGCGCATGCATTGCCGCCAGCGTGAAGGCGTGCGCGTCGTCGACGCGCGCCGGGGCGAGCCATCGCGCGCGCGGCAGCATCGCCCATGCGCGCTCACCGCGGGCGTCTGACTGGACCACCGGGACAGGGAACGCTGTCTGCGCGCCGGCCCACCATTCCTCCAGCGTCGCCCACCAGCCCTGCCCATGCGTTTCCGCAACCACTTGCGGCAATCGCCCCCGCTGAGCGAGCGGATGGAACAACCACCCCTTGAGATAGACCTGAGGCAACCACGGGCCAACGGCGGGCAAGGCACTGCGCGCGGCGTCGAGCGTGGTCAGCCGAAGTTGATGCTCGAGCAGGCGCGCCACTTTGTCGGCGAGGCTGTCGGCCAGATTCGGCCCGAGCCAGTGAAACTGTACGTCGCGCTCGCCGAGCGTCGCGGGGGCATCCGCAGGTGGAACGAACAGGTACAGCTTCACCGCCAGTTCCCAATGGAGCAACTGACGGTCCGCGCGGCGCATCAGCAGGAAGTCGCATTCGCCCAGCGTCATGTTGCCTCGCCGGGCGTCGCGTACCTGCAGGCCCGCGGCGAGCAGGTCGAAGTGAGGACTGTGCAGCAACGCGAAGTGCAGCAGTTGCTCCGCGTAGCGCCCCAAGCGGTGACTCTCGCCACGCGACAGGAACTCGCGCAGCGGCGCGGGATTCGCATCGCACGCAAGTAGCCAGTCGTGCAGCGCACGGGAATGCAAGACGGATTCGCCGGTACCGCATTGGCCGGACCGGCCGGACCGGCCCGATTCGCTGGACCGACTGAGCACGGCCGCTGGGAGCGGTGGCGCCGAAGACAATGCGGGTGACGCAGATGACGAGGGCGATGGCGGCGCCGATGGGGACGAAACAGTTTCGGCCGCCCGCATGCCATCGAAATGGGCGAGCGGTGCCGGGAAACGGGCAGCGCTCAGCAGATCGGCGGACAACAGCAGCCACGCGAGGTCGCGCACGGGCGCCTCGCGCAACGCTTCAATCAGTTCGCCGTAGGCGTGTTGGCCGGAGTCGATTCGCACACCGCCTCGTAGGTCGCCCGCGCCAGGCACCAATCCGTCCAGGCCTTGGCCTTGTCGGGCAGGCTGCGTAACAGATAGGCCGGATGGTACGTCACGATCACCGGCACCCCTTCGTACTCGTGCACACGTCCGCGCAAGCTGGCGATGCTCGCCTGGGTACGCAGAATACTCTGCGCCGCGAAGCGACCCATGACAACAATCACCCGGGGCCTAAGCAGCGCGACCTGACGCTTCAGGTAAGGCTCGCAGCTCGCGACTTCGTTGGGTTCGGGATCGCGATTGTTGGGTGGGCGGCACTTGAGCACGTTGGCGATGTAGACGTTCTCGCCACGCTGCAACGTCACTGCGCGCAGCATGTTGTCGAGCAGCTTGCCCGCCTGACCGACAAAGGGCTCGCCCTGCAGATCCTCCTGCTGCCCCGGCGCCTCGCCGATGAGCAGCCAGTCGGCCTCGCGATCGCCCACACCGAAGACCGTTTGCGTACGCTTCTCGCACAACCCGCAAAGGCGGCAATCCGCCACGCGTCCGGCGAGCGCGTCCCAGTCGAGCGTTTCCACGCCCGGCGGGGCCGCACGCGCCGGTGTCGCGCTCTCGCCTGCATCACGCATGATCGACCACAGTGCGGCATCGGCGGCGGCGTCGCCGTCCCCGTTGCCCTCGCTGTCGAGCCACATGGGGATGGCGTCCGGCGGCGGATCCGCAGCGCGACGGCCGGCACCGCGCGGGCCCGACACCGGTTCGTGCCGTACAGGGGCCACCGGTCTGCCCGCTACTGCCGAATCTACTGCCGGATCGCGCTCGGGCCGCACCGCCTCGCGCGCCACGTCGGGGGCTGGCGACGTCGCCACATCCCACGGCGGCATATCGTCCGCCGCGATATCGCCGCGCGCCGCCACCGGTTCGGCGAGCGTCGCCACGTCGCCGTCGCCGGCCATCATCGAGCGGGCTTCGGCTTCGGCGACCGCCCTGGTTGCGGCGTCATGCGACATCCACACCGGCCACAGCCCGAACTCTTCAAGAATTGCTTTAGGCCACGGCACGGTCGGTCTCCCAGGTCAGGCGCATCACGATGGCGTCTTCGCGACGCCCGCTGGCCGGATAGTATCCCTTGCGTCGGCCGATCTGCTCGAAGCCGAAACGCTCGTAAATACGCAATGCGCGCAAGTTGGACGGCCGCACTTCCAACAGCACGCCGCCCATGCCCTGTGCGCGCGACACACGCACCACCTCCTCGAGCAACTGCACGCCAAGCCCATTGCCCTGCATCTCCGGTACCACACAGACATTGAGCAAATGCGACTCATCCACCACGGGCATCAGGAGGAAGTAGCCGAGCAGCGTGCCATCCACGGCGCGCAGGCAAACTCCCTGATGCCCCGCGTCGAGCGAGTCCGAAAAGTTCTGACGCGTCCAGGGAAACGGATAGGCGCGCACCTCGACGGCGACGACCTCGTCGAGATCGGCAAGCGTCATTGGCGAAAAATGGTTCGGGCCGACCTGGCGCATCAGGGCGCCTCCTTGGCGGGCCCATGCGACGCGGCCTGCCGGATGGCTTCACGCTCGGCCGTCGTTTGCGCCACCTTGTTCCGGATGTAGACCGGCATGGCCTGATCGGCGGGAATCGCCTCGCCGCGCGCAAACGCGCGCGCCGCCAGCGTCGCAACGTAACGGGCGCGCGGCATGGCGTCAGCCAGCACCGCCTGAGCCTGCAAAGCGGCCTGGAGCCGTTCGCCGAAGGCGGTCACGGCGTTCCCGGCCACGACAAACTCGGCGTCGGGTGCGCGCACCTGTTCGGCGGCATCGAGCGAGGGCGCCTGAACTTCGCGCCAGTCGCCGGCATCGACGTCCCACGCGTAATCGGCCCAATAGGCCTCGTTCATGCGCGCATCCAGCGCAACGAGCACGCGCCGGGTGTCGACGCGCAGCGCGCGCGCCGCCTCGGCGCAGGCCAGCAGCGTGCCGACCGGCACCACCGGCAATGCCGCGCCAAACGCCAACCCCTGCGCAACGCCGCACGCGGTACGCAGCCCGGTAAACGAGCCCGGACCGGCGCCGAAGGCGATCGCATCGCACTCGGCGAGCGTCACGCCGGCCTCACGCAGCACGTCGCGCGCGGCGGGCAGGATATGCGTACTGGAAACGGGGCCGGTATCGAGGTGGCGCTCGACCATCAGGGCGGGCACCCCACCGGCAGGATCGTGGCGATACACGGCGACCGAGCAGAATTCGGTCGAGGTATCGAGGGCAAGAAGCGTAATCGAAGACATGGCGTTATTGTAATCGGGCCTGCAGCGCGCCACCTAGTGGGATCGAGAGCGAACGCCGCTGTACCCCGAGCCGTCGCCGACCGACCCGTCGCGCGCGGGCACCGCGGACAGGCATTTCACTCGGTGCAAATCCGAACGTGCACTTTTCCAAAAAGACAGGTATAATGCGCGCTTCGCCTCGCAAGGATCTATGCATTTTCCTTCAGGCGACGAAAAACCGCGTTTTGCCCCAATCCTGTGATAAGCCATTGTAGTTTTTGCCGGTACTGGCGTTCCTGAGGAACGACCCGCCACCGTCCCCTCCCTGGCTTACGATACGGATTTCGATCCGCTTTCTGCCCCATCCGCGATTTGCTTCCTGCTTGCGACGAATTGGGTTTGCCGATTGGCGCCAACGCCCCGACACAACCCATCCATCCGCAAGAGGATACATGGAACAGACTTCCAAGCGGTCTGCGCTCGCGCAGACGTACTTCCCTTCGTCCGAAGAAAATGCTGACGCCATCGTCGAGACGGCAACCGCCGGCGAAAACGACGGTCAGCCCACGTTCGCCGAACTCGGCCTGAACCCGGCCATCCTGAGCGCGCTTGCCACCGCCGGCTATAACCACCCGACGCCCGTGCAGCAGCGCGCGATTCCGGCCGCGCTCGCCGGACGCGATCTGCTCGTATCGAGCCCGACCGGCTCCGGCAAGACGGCGGCGTTCATGCTGCCGGCGATCCATCGCTTTGCCGAAATGCAGGCGAGCGGCGAGCTGAACAACCGTGCGCCGGCCGCACATCCGCGCAATCAGCCGGCCGCGCCGGGCGAGAAGCCCCGCAAGGGCCAGCGCGTGCGCCGCGTGGCCGCCCAGCCGCTGCTGCTCGTGCTCACGCCGACGCGCGAACTCGCGCAACAGGTCTCGACCGCTGCCGATACGTACGGCAAGCAACTGCGCCGCCTGCGCACCGTAAGCATTCTGGGCGGCATGCCCTACCCGCGTCAGCTCGAAATGCTGGCGAAGCAGCCCGAGATCATCGTGGCCACGCCGGGCCGCCTGCTCGATCACATCTCCAGCGGCAAGATCGACCTGTCGCAACTGATGATGCTCGTGCTCGACGAAGCCGACCGCATGCTCGACATGGGCTTCATCGACGATATCCAGACCATCGTCGACGCCACGCCCGAAACGCGCCAGACGCTGCTCTTCTCGGCAACGATCGATGGCCGCATGGGCGAAATCACGCGTCGCCTGCTGCGCGATCCGGAAACCATCGAAATCACGCGCGGCAGCGAGCAACGTACCAATGCCAACATCGAGCAAACGCTGCACTACGTGGACGACCGCGCCCACAAGGACCGTCTGCTCACACACCTGCTCGGCAACGACGCCCTGGATCAGGCCATCGTGTTTACGTCGACCAAGCGCGACGCCGACCTGCTGGCCGACCAACTCGAGCAGGCCGGCTTCGACAGCGCGGCACTGCACGGCGACATGCCGCAAGGCGTGCGCAACCGCACGCTGCGCGCCCTGCGCGAGCGTCGCGTTCGCGTGCTGGTCGCCACCGACGTGGCCGCGCGCGGCATCGACGTGCCGGGCATCACGCATGTGTTCAACTACGATCTGCCGAAGTTCGCGGAAGACTACGTTCACCGTATCGGCCGCACCGGCCGCGCCGGGCGTCGCGGTGTGGCCGTGAGCCTCGCCGCACACGCCGAAATCGGCGCAGTGCGCCGCATCGAGCGCTACACGCGCGAGCCGTTGCCGGTCAACGTGGTTGCAGGCTTTGAGCCGCGTCGCTCGCCCCCCAAGGCGGGCGCGGGCGGCAAGCGTCCGGGGCCGGGCCGTGGCGGTCCGCGTCATGGTCAGGGCAACGGCGGTGGCCGCTGGAGCAACAACGGCCCGCGCCAGGGCAATGGCGGCGGTTACCAAGGCGGCCAGCGCTTCGGCGGCAACAAGCCGGCGGGCAGCCCGTTCGAGCGTCGCGAAAGCAATGGCTTCCACGGCGGCTATCAGCAGAACGAAGGTGCCAACGGCTTCTCGAACGGCAGCGCCACCGACCGCTTCGAGCGCCGCGCGCCGCGCCCGTTCGAGGGCAACCGTCAGGACCGCGGCAACCGCAGCTTCGATGGCGCACGCCAGGATCGTGGCTACGGCAATCGCGGCAATGGCGGCGGCTTCGGCAATCGCGGCAACGGTGGCGGCTTCGGCAAGCGCCGCGGCGACTGAGCCAACGGGTAGCCCTCAGGACGTGCAGCCGCGCGTCCTCGCCAGGACACACCGAACCCCGGTATCGACGTCAAATGTCGGTACCGGGGTTTTGTTTTGGACCGTCCGTCACGCGCACTGCGATTCGCGAACCGCAAGCCGATCAGGTCGCGGCGAACCGGTCAGTCGCTTCGATGAGCCAATGCAGGACGGTAGGCTCGCTGAATGCGTGTCCGGCGTCGGCGGCCCAGAAAAAATCGGCCTCGGGCCAGGCCTTGTGCAACTCCCAGGCCGTGCGCGCGGGCGTTGCCACGTCATAACGGCCCTGCACGATCACACCCGGCACGTCGCGCAGCACTGGCGCGCCGCCGATCAGTTGATTGGGCTTGAGAAAGCCGTCGTGCACGAAGTAATGATTCTCGATGCGAGCAAATGCGATGGCATAGTGCGGATCTCCGAACGCTTCGGCGAGATGGTCATCCGGCAGCAACGTAATGGTGCTGCCCTCCCACAAGCTCCATGCGCGGGCCGCCTCGATTCGCACGGCCGCGTCGGGACTCGTGAGGCGCTTGCGATAGGCGCGCATCAGGTCGCCGCGCTCCTCCAGCGGAATCGGCGCGAGAAACTTCTCCCATCGGTCCGGGAACAGCCACGACGCGCCTTTCTGGTAGTACCACTGCAACTCCTCGCGACGCACCGTGAAAACGCCTCGCACGACCAGTTCGCTGACCCGTTCAACGTGCGTTTGCGCATAGGCCAGCGCCAGCGTGCTGCCCCAGGACCCGCCGAAGACGAGCCACCGGTCGTAACCGAATTTCGTTCGCAACCGCTCGATATCGTCGACGAGGTCCCACGTCGTGTTGTAATCGAGACTCGCATGCGGGGTCGAACGCCCGCAACCGCGCTGATCGAAAAGCGTGACGCAATACTTCGTCGGGTCGAAGAGTCGTCGGTGCTCCGGCGAGCAGCCGCCGCCCGGACCGCCGTGCAGGAACACCGCGGGCTTGCCGAGCGGATTCCCGCACCGTTCCCAATAGATGCTGTGTCCGTTGCCGACGTCGAGCATGCCATGCTCATAGGGCTCGATAGGCGGGTACAACTCCCGCAATACCGAAGGGAGTGTCTCGATCACCTTGCCGGGACCGCGCGGCTTGCGCGCAGCGTGCGGCGCCAACGCATGCGCATCGGTGCGTGTGCTGCCCGGGGCGTCATCGGGAAAATCGGCTGGCATCGGCATCCTCGAAAGAACCTGTCACTACAGGTTGAGTGTAGCGCGGCGCCTCAAACAAGACAAAGCAGGCCCAAAATGAAATGGGACGATGTCGCCATCGTCCCATTCGGGATACCCGCAGGCGCCCCGCCACCGTCGTGGCCACCCCGGGTATGCCGGACCGCTTTCAGGGTCAGACTTCTTCGTAAAGCGGCAACGTGAGGAAGTCGACGAAGTCCGCACTGGTGCTCATCTGCTCGAAGATGACGGCGGCGCGATCATACGTCGGCGCGACCTGCCCGACCAGTGCCTTCACATTGGCCAGCTCCTGGGGAATCAGTTCTCGCACCAGTTCGGCGGTGACCTTGCGGCCGTCCTCGAGCTTGCCCTTCGGCGAGCGAATCCATTGCCACACCTGCGAGCGCGAAATCTCGGCCGTGGCCGCGTCTTCCATCAGGTTGTGAATCGGCACGCAGCCGTTGCCCGCGAGCCAGGCGCCAAGATAGTGGATGCCAACGTTGATGTTGTTGCGCAGGCCCGCTTCGGTAATCGGCGCTTCGGGCTTGAACTCCAGCAACTCACGCCCCTTGACCGTCACGTCATCGCGCTGCTTGTCGATCTGATTCGGACGATCCCCAAGCACCTTCACGAACTCTTCCATTGCGACCGGCACGAGACCCGGATGCGCCACCCATCCACCGTCGTAGCCGTCGGTCGCATCGCGCGCCTTGTCCGCGCGAATGCCCGCCATTGCCCGTTCGTTGGCCTGCGGATCGTTCTTGATCGGGATCAATGCGCTCATGCCCCCAATGGCCGGCGCGTTGCGGCGATGGCAGGTCTTGAGCAGCAGCAACGCGTAGGCGCGCATGAATGGCACGGTCATGTTGATGCGGCTGCGGTCGGCCAGACAGAAATCGGCATCGACCTTGAACTTCTTGATGCACGAGAAAATGTAGTCCCAACGCCCGGCGTTCAGGCCGGAGCTGTGCTCGCGCAGTTCATACAGAATCTCGTCCATTTCGAATGCGGCGAGTATGGTCTCGACGAGCACCGTCGCCTTGATCGTTCCCTGCGCCACGCCCAGCGCATTCTGCGCGAGGACGAAGACATCGTTCCAGAGGCGCGCCTCGAGATGGCTTTCGAGCTTCGGCAGATAGTAGTACGGACCGAATCCTCGCTCGAGCGACGCCTTGGCGTTGTGAAAAAAATGCAAACCGAAATCGAACAGGCTGCCCGACATGCGCTCGCCATCCACGCTCACGTGCTTCTCGTCGAGATGCCAGCCGCGCGGGCGAACGATCAGCGTGGCGACCTTGTCGTTGAGCCGGTACTGCTTGCCGTTCTGCTCCAGGCTGATGGTTCCGCGCACGGCGTCGCGCACGTTGATGTGGCCCTGCATCTGGTTGTGCCAGTTCGGCGCATTCGAGTCCTCGAAGTCGGTCATGTAGCTGTCCGCCCCCGAGTTCAGCGCATTGATGATCATCTTGCGCTCGACCGGTCCGGTGATCTCCACGCGGCGGCATTGCAGCGCCTGCGGCAGCGGTGCAATGCGCCAGTCGCCGTCGCGAATGGGCTGCGTCGCCGGCAGGAAGTCGGGCACCTCGCCCGCGTCGAGCCGCGCAGCGCGTGCGACGCGCTCGGCGAGCAAGGCCCGGCGCCGCGGCTCGAACGTACGGTGCAGATTGGCGATGAAGGCGAGCGCCTCGGGGGTCAGGATCGCCTCGTAATCGGGGTGAATATCGGCAGCATCGACATGCAGTTGCATGCCGGGGGGCAGGCTAAGGGACATCGGGAATCTCCAGCTATCTTGATTTATGTAGGGGAGCACGCCGCAAGGAACAACGTCAGGGGCTTTGCACGAGGCCTCACACCACACGGGATATCAGGCGCGCGCTCCCGTCAATGCCTCGACGAAACGCTGCAAGTCGCGCATGTCGCGCCCCATCCCTTGCGGCGTGACGCCGAGTTGTTCGACCGGCAGCCCGGCACGATTGACCCAGAACGTCGGGTAACCGAACCAGGTGGCACCGGCCACGTCCCAGCCGTTGCTGGAGACGAAAACGATGGCGCCGGCGCTCACGCCGAACGCGTCGGGGCCTAGTTGGTAGGCCTCGGGAGCTGTCTTGAATTTGCGCACGGCGTCGACCGACAGCACATGATCGAACAGATCCAGGATGCCGCCACTCTTCAGGCCGACATCGAGCATGCGCGGATCGCCGTTGGATAGCACCCCCAGACCGAGCCCCATCGCGCGCAGCGAGCGCAGCACGGGCGGGTTTTCCGGGAACACCGACAGGCAGGTGTACTCGTCCATCAAGCGCTTTTCCGCCACCGGCGAAAGCGTGAGATTCAGTCGGGCGGCCGCGTAGCGAAGCGCGTCGGCGGTAATGTCCCAGAACGGCCGATAGCGCTCGCCGCGCGGGCCCGAGAGCGAGCGCAGTTGCGTGTACTCGATCTGTTTCACGCGCCACAGGTCAGCGAGCGCCGCCCCGTGACCGGGGAACTGCTGCTCGGCGGCCGCAGCAACGGAATACACGTCAAAGAGCGTGCCGTACGCGTCGAAGATCACTGCCTGAATGCGGGAGGCCATATGCCGGTTCCTGGGGAATACTGGGTATTACGCAAACATGCTTGCCATTGCGATTCGATTGTATTATTGATATTGGCCAGCATAAAAGAACGCATCAATCACTTTATCTGTGACTTTTTAGTACATAATCGGCTACATGGATCGCTTCAAACAGATCGAGACGTTTGTCGCCGTGGCGGCCAAGGGGAGCCTGTCGGCCGCCGCCGCGCTCGAGGGCGTGGCGCCGGCCGTGATCGGACGTCGCATCGACGCGCTCGAATCGCGTCTGGGCGTCAAGCTGCTCGTGCGCACCACACGCCGCGTGACACTCACGTTCGAGGGCTCGGCGTTTCTCGAGGACTGTCAACGGATCCTCAACGACATGCACAATGCCGAAGCCGCCGTGTCGGCAGGCGGAGTCAAGGCCAGTGGACATTTGCGGCTGTCGGCGCCCGCCGGATTCGGGCGGCGGCACGTCGCACCGCTACTGCCGGTGTTCATCGAAACGCACCGGGACGTCAGCGTCACGCTCGATCTCTCGGATCGTCTGGTCGATCTGGTGAACGAAGGCTTCGACTGCGCCATCCGACTGGGCGAATTGCCCGATTCGAGCCTCGTGTCGTTACGCCTCGGCGAGAACCGGCGGGTGTGCGTGGCTTCGCCCAGCTACCTTGCGCGACACGGTCGCCCCGCGTCGCTCGACGAGCTCGCCCACCACAATTGCCTCGCGTTCGGATCGACCGCCAACCAACAGCGCGGCTGGACCTTCTCGCAGGACGGCAAGGTCGTGACCATCCGCGTGAACGGCAACATGGAGTGTACGGACGGTGCCGTGCTGCACGATTGGTGTCTGGACGGTTACGGGCTCGCGTGGCGCTCGTGGTGGGAGGTGGGCGACGACATCCGCGCCGGACGACTCGTCACGGTGCTGGACGCCTTCGCCGCCCCACCCATCGGCATTCACGCCGTATTCGCGCAGCGCCGCCATCTGCCGTTGCGCGTCAGGTTGTTCATCGACCATCTCAAGCATCACTACAGTAGCCCCGCCTACTGGCGGGACGACTCGGCATAAGGTTCGCAATTCGCGCGCGGCGATCATGGGCGCGTGTCGATCGGACACGTCCGGTGGCGGAAACGTCGGCGGCGTGGGCGTCGTCTTATGGGCAGACGGGGTACCGGCATCGAGGCGATGGCGGCTGGCGGATGGCGGGTGGCGGATGGCGGATGGCGCAACGTCCACGGTATCGAATTCGCGGGTTTCGCACGCACTGGGTGCGCGCCGGGTGCCGCCGCGCCCGGGTTTGGGCTTTACTGGAGACGGCGGCGGCGCATTGGCGGCACGCCATCGGGTTTGCACCCGTTGTTGCGTCGCGCCAAAGCCATAGAATCGAAGCGAAGGATCCGCGGACGATGCGCGGGAATCGGCATCGAGAACTCCGAAACAGCGTGCCGGACGCGAGACCGCGATATCCGCGCGAGCCTGTGAACGCTTGTTCAGCAACGCCAACTGAGGGAGGTCATATGCTGTTTACCCACATCCTCATTCCGACCGACGGCTCGGAGCTATCCGAGAAGGCCGTGACCGGCGGACTCGAACTGGCACGTGCACTGGGCGCGAGAGTGACCGGCTATTGCTGCCTCGCGGAGTATCCCTACTCGCCGTTCAGCGAATATGTGCTCGAAGCGCCAGCCACGTTCAGCGAGCGCATTGCCGAAGAGGCGTGCGCGCACCTGGACAAACTGGCCGAGGCGGCGGCGGCGGCGGGCGTGCCGTTCGACCGTTGCAGTTCCACCTTTCCGGCGCCCTATCTGGGCATCATCGATGCGGCGGAGCGTCATGGGTGCGACGTCATTCTCATGGCCTCGCACGGACGGCGCGGACTGACCAGCCTGTTGCTCGGCAGCGAGACGCAACGGGTGCTCGTGCACTCGAAGATTCCGGTGCTGGTTTACCGGTGAGGCGACGGCCCGTTGAGGCCATGGCGCAGGCTCGCCGGCTCGGCGAAAGTGCATGAAAAAAGGCCCGCGAGCGGGATAAGCTCACGGGCCTTTTCTCGTTCAGGCGTGCTTTGCAGCCCTGACTGCGACGGGACCGCAGTGCGGGCCGCCCCGGCCGGATAGGCCGGACGCGCGGTCATGGCGCGGTGTCGTTCCGGGTTCGGCGATGTGCCCCCACGCCCATCGCCGCTCACGGGCGCACCGCGCCCTCCCTCAGCCCTGTCAGGCTGCCTTGACCTGCGCCTTCTTCTCGTCGAAGAACTGTTCGTCCTCCGTCGAACCCTTCAGGGCCGTGGTCGATGCGTCGCGCTCGATCGTTTGCGTGACGGCATCGAAGTAGCCCGTACCCACCTCGCGCTGGTGCTTGGTTGCCGTGTAGCCGTTGGCCTCGGACGCGAATTCGGCTTCCTGCAATTCCGAATAGGCCGCCATCTGGCGGTCCTTGTAGCCGCGCGCCAGCTCGAACATGCCGTGGTTGAGCTGGTGGAAGCCGGCCAGCGTGATGAACTGGAACTTGTAGCCCATCGCACCCAGCTCGCGCTGGAACTTGGCGATGGTGGCGTCGTCGAGGTTCTTCTTCCAGTTGAACGACGGCGAGCAGTTGTACGAAAGCATCTTGCCCGGGAAGTGCTTGTGAATGCCCTCGGCGAACTGCTTGGCGAATTCGAGATCCGGCTTGCCGGTTTCGCACCACACCAGATCGGCGTACGGCGCATAGGCCAGACCGCGGGCGATGGCCTGGTCGAGACCGTTGCGGGTGCGGTAGAAGCCTTCGACCGTGCGCTCGCCGGTGCAGAACGGCTGGTCGAGCGGATCGACGTCCGCGGTGATCAGGTCGGCGGCTTCAGCATCGGTACGGGCGATCAGCACCGTCGGCACGCCGAGCACGTCGGCGGCCAGGCGCGCGGCGACCAGCTTGGCCACGGCCTCGCGCGTCGGCACCAGTACCTTGCCGCCCATGTGGCCGCACTTCTTCACCGAAGCGAGCTGGTCTTCGAAGTGCACGCCACCGGCGCCCGCCTCGATCATTGCCTTCATCAGTTCGAAGGCGTTGAGCACGCCGCCGAAGCCGGCTTCGGCATCGGCCACGATCGGCGCGAAGTAATCGATGTAGCCCTCGTCGCCCGGGTTCTTGCCTTCCGACCACTGAATCTGGTCAGCGCGCGTGAAGGTGTTGTTGATGCGGCGCACGACCTGCGGCACCGAGTTGGCCGGGTACAGCGACTGGTCGGGGTACATCTCGCCCGCGAGGTTGGCGTCGCCCGCCACCTGCCAGCCTGACAGATAGATGGCCTTCAGGCCGGCCTTGACCTGCTGCATGGCCTGGTTGCCGGTCAGAGCGCCCAGGGCGTTCACGAACGGCTCGTCGTTGATCATGCTCCACAGGCGCTCCGCACCGCGGCGGGCAAGCGTTTGTTCCGGCTGGATCGACCCGCGCAGACGCACCACGTCCTCGGCCGAGTAGCCACGCTTGATGCCCTTCCAGCGCGGGTTGTTCGCCCAGTCCTGCTCGAGTTGCTTCACTTGCTCTTGACGGGTCGTCATGATGATCTCTCCTGGTTTCTCGATACAAATAAAAGGGGGGTGACGCTTGCTGCCGGATCGTCTCTGGGACGCCAGTGACCGCTTTCGGCGTGTCCTGATCGGCAGGTCTTGTATAAGAGTTTAGGGATTTCTCATGCGACGCAACAGAAGGAATTGCGGGATAGAACAATATTTTTTATCAAATAAAATCATATAGATAGCAAAATATTTTCTTAATATGAAACGATATTTCCCTTCCTGAAATCATCACTTTGTGCCAAGCAGCGCAAATTTTTACGCACCGCAAAGGCATTCCGCATCATGAAAAAAGCCGGTCGTGCGCACGACCGGCCCTTGGGAAAGCGATAGGATGCGATGGCGACGCCCGGCGCCTCGCTAGGAGGGAGCGCGCTGCGTCGACGCAACGGCTCTGGGGGGTTTGCAGACGAGCCACACGGCCAGCGCGATGAAACAACCGCCGACGAGGTGGGCCAGCGTGACGGCTTCGTTCAGGAAGAGCGCTCCCCAGAGCACGCCGAACGGCGGTATCAGGAACGTGACCGTGAGCGAGCGCAACGGGCCGAGATCGGCGATCAGACGAAAGTACAACATGTAGGCGATGGCGCTGCAGAGGAAGCCGAGCGCCGCCACCGCGGCCCAGACGCCGCCCGTGGCCTGTCCCGGCATGCCGGAGGTGACCGACACGTAGCCGAAGAACGGCAGCAGCACGAGCGCCGCCCCCAACTGACTGCCGAACGCGACCAGCTTCGCGTCGAGACCGCCTCGCTCGGTGATCCAGCGGCGCGTGAGATAGCCCGCAAGGCCGTAGCACGATGTGGCCACCAGGCACGCCAACGCCCCCATCGCGACCGGCCCCGACATCGTGACCGGTCCCGTGCGCGTGAGCACTGCCACGCCGGCCAGCCCGACCAGCACGCCCAGCGCCTTCGCCCCGGTGAGCCGGTCGTGAAAGCACATGGCGCCGATCACCACGCCCATCAGCGGCGTGGTGGCGTTGAGAATGGCGGAGTAGCCGGCTGGCAGCACGCGCGCCGCGAGGCAGTACATGACGAAGGGGATGCCCGAATTGATCACACCCAGCAGCATCGAGGCGCCGAGCAGGCCCTTGAACGCCCAGCGCACCCGCAGCGCGAGCAGAATCACCGCCAACCCGACGGCGCCCAGCGCCACGCGAAGAAATGCCGTGGGCAGCGGCCCCAGCGCCGGCACGATGATCCGCATGAACAGGAAGCTCGCCCCCCAGATGGCGGAAAGCGACAGTAAACGGGCAATGTCTGACGAACGCATGATCGGGAAGACGGCGCATGCGGCCGTCGCGAGGAATGGGAACGGCTGCATCGTCCCATATCGCCGCGCCCCCTGCTGGTCAAATTCGGACATGGAGATGCGTGCCGCATGCGCCCCGCGAGCCGGCTACGACGACGGTGTCTCGTTCAAGCCGTTCCGGGTCGGTTCGGACGCGCCGGCCGCACCTGACATCCCTGACGCGTCCGACGCGTCGCGTGCGCGGCGGTAAGCCACCCAGTCGCCGCCGTCGATACGGGGCAACCGGACGACCGCCGATTCGCTGACCGGGTACACAATGCATGCATAGGTCTTGCCGGCGCACTCGACGTCGCGACGTTCGCGCACGAACAGGCCGGACTCGCCCGGATACACTTCCTCGATTTCGTCGAGCACGGGAATGAGCGCCGCCGGTATGCGGTACACATCGCCGACGACGCGGCTCGCGCCGCGCTCGTCGGCACGCGGGAACACCATGCCGGGGTAGGCGCCGAAATCGTAGAGACGGCCCCCCAGCGAAGTCGTACCGACGAGCGTCGGCGCGGCAATGCCGTGGCGCGCCGCGGCCAGACGCATGTCGTTGATTTCGCCCGCGCGCAGCGTGCCATATACGAACGCGTAGCACGCGCCGTCGCGTGCCGTCTCGTGACCGCCGTCCTCGTTCGTCTCGTCGATCCCGCCGGAGCCGTGCATTGCCGCCGTCATTGCCTCATCCTGTTCGGAATTCATCGGCATCAAGCTTACACTTACGGAACCCGAATTGTCGCGCCGACAGCATGCCCAACCTCACGCTCCCGAAGGTCGGGGCGCCCGAGCCGGCGGGTGCCCGATGAAAGCTTCGCCGCCGCGCCCGCCCCTACATCTGCCGGAACAGGTGCGCGTACTGCCGACTGACGGCGACACGGTCCTTGCGGCGCCTGAGCTTGAGCGTGAGGCGCCCCAGCGGCGTATGCTGCGCGCTCACGACTTCGGCCACATTCACCACCGTGCTGCGATGCACCTGCCAGAAGCGCGACGGATCGAGTTGCGGCAATAGCTCGCGCAGACTGGTGCGAATGAGCAGATCGCCGTCGGTCGTCGCCACGACGACGTACTTGTCCGCCGCCTCGAAAAAGCAGACGTCCTCGACCGGCACGATTCGAACCTCGTCCTTCACCGACGCCCGCACGAAGCGCAGGTAATCGCGCCTCTCGCGCGCGACCGTCAGCACCGCCGGCTCGTTGGCCTCCTCCACCTCCGCCGCCACCTCTGTCGCCCCCTGCGCCGTAGCGATACCGTGCACCTCGCCTGGCGCCGCATCGTTCGCCACACCGTCCGCGCGACCGTTCACCGGCAGGGAGCTGACTTGCAGCCGCGTGCGCAATGTCGTCAACAGTTGCGCGAGCGCGCCGTCATCGGGAGCATCAAGCCGGTCACGCAGGCGCGCGACCGTGCGTGCGAGGCGATCGGGTTGCACCGGCTTGAGCAGATAATCGACGGCGGCCGCGTCGAACGCGTCAAGTGCGAACCGGTCGAACGCGGTCACGAACACGATCTGCGGGGGCCGGCTCAGCCGTGCACAGGCGCGTGCCACGTCGAGCCCCGTCGCGCCAGGCATCGCGATGTCGAGAAACACGACTTCGGGCTGATGCTGGACGATGGCGGCAATCGCCGACGTGCCATCCAGCGCGACCGGCAGCACACGCAACTCGGGCCAGGCCTGCGCGAGCATGGCGCGCAGCGCCTCGGCCAGCAGGGGTTCGTCTTCGGCAATCAGGGCGAGGGGGGATGTCATGCACGCCACGCTCCGGGACCAGAAACCTGTGTCGGTGCCCCATCGGCCGGACCGCCGGCGCTCATGGGCAAGCGCAACGTGGCGACAACGCCACGCGGCACGCCTTCGGCAAGTGTCAGACTTGCCGCGTCGCCGTAGCGCACGCGCAGGCGCTCCCGGATATTCATCAACCCCACGCCGTCGGCGCCTGTGTCGGCATGAAAGCCCGCGCCGTCGTCCGCAACGCGGATGACGACGTGTTGCGAATCCTCGCCGGACGCCTCGAGCCATGCCTCGACGTGCACGGCGGCGCCTTCGGGGAGTGGCTCCACGCCGTGCTTGAGCGCATTTTCGACCAGCGGCTGGACGAGCATCGGCGGCACGCGCAGGGCGCGGCAATCGTCGGGCAGGTCGAACGCGTAGCGCAGGCGTTCTCCGAAGCGCACCTGCTGGATGGCGAGCAGCGCGTCGAGCAACACGAATTCGTCGGCCAGCGACGTGACCTCGGCACGCGTGGCCGCCAGCGAAGCCCGCAGGAACCGGTTCAGGTGGGCCAACAGCATGCGCGCACGCGCGGCGTCGCTCGCGATCAACGCGTCCAGATTGGCGAGCACGTTGAACAGGAAATGCGGTTCGAGTTGCGCCTGCAGCGTCTTCAGGCGCGCCAGCACGAGTTGCCGCTCCACCGACGCCTCGCGCAATGCCTGCCGCGCCGCCGCTTCACGCAGTTGCGACAGTCGGGCCCGCGACCAGCCGTGATACGTGCCGATGCCGGTGCCGGCCAGGGCGACCGCCAGCACGATGGACACGGAATGATTGCCCACGGGGCGCCACATCGACATCGGCAGACCGAGCAGCGCCGTGCCCATGCCGACGCCAGCCGCCAGTCCGCCAAGGCAGCCCAACGCCACGAGCACGAGAAACGGCCCCATGGGTGGCACACCCTCGCGCCAGATCACGCGGCGCCCACCGTCCACCAGCGCGGCAATCGAGAGGCCGATGCACTGGCTGAACACGAAGTTTTGCGCAAAGGTCCCGCCAAAGCCGATCAATCGCAGCCCCAGTGCAATGAGGGTGTTGAAGATCATCACGCCGGCGAGTTCGCGCCAGAAGGTCTGCCACAGGCCACGCTTCGCCCGTAGGGGCGCCGCCTGTATGGGCTGAGCGGATTGCGGTTGTCTCATCGTCGGCGTCGCTCTCACGCGTGTGTCCCGTCGATCGTCACGGGCAGCCCCGACCCGACCATCGGTGCACGTCGCGTTTGTTGTCCGGTTGCCGCTGGCTTGTCGGTATTGCTGCAGGTGTCGCTGCTCGTGCCGCTGGCACTGTCCTTGTCTATGATTCGTTCGATCGCCGCGTCGGACACGGCAACGGTTGCGTGGATGCTTGCCCCGGGTCGACGCGAGCACAGTCCGCGCGGGCCTGCGCCAATTTCGCGTCATGGTGCCACAGCTGCACGAGCGCACGGTTCAGCAGGCGCCCCGGCACCGCCACGGCGGCCACGCCCGCGATCACCAGCCCGGCGTACAGACCGAGCATGCGTCGCCGATGGCTCGCCACCCGCCCCTGGCGAATCGCCCGCGCGGCCAGCACCAGGTTCACCAGCACAAACGACGAGAGGACGTGCAGCCAGGAAAGCTGCATACCGCCCGATCCCTCGCCCCCACCGACTCCGCCGATGCCACGGATGCCGAAACTCGAGAGCGCCGTCACCGCCATCGCCGCAACCCACAGACGCCCCAGCCATCGGTGTCTCGACGTGCCCCGCCGCATGAACAGGATGCCGATGCCAAGCCCCACCGCCGCCCCTGCGGCGGCCAGATGCATTACCAGAATCGTCTCCATGATGTCCTTGCTGTGATGGGATCATGGTGTGACGATAGGGCGCGGGGTCATCCACCGCATGCGTGGTGCGACGAACGACACCGGCGCGGCGCCAACGGTTGCCGGTCGGCGCGAACGGCACGGCGTTTGCGCCGTCGACGCACGCGGCCGCGTATTGTCGCCGACGATTGTGACACGACGAAAAAATCACCGCGATCGGAAAGGACGTATGCCCAAATGGCAAATCGTTGGCCGAGGGGGCTACCAGTGGATGGTCTTCGCAAAGTCCACGAATGCGCGCAATGGCGACGGCAGGTAGCGGCGGCCCGGATAGTACAGCAACGGACCGGTGAAGCTGGGCCACCAGGGCTCCAGCAACGGGTCCAGTTCGCCGCGGTCGATATAGGGCTGCAGCCATTCCTCGAATAAATAGATCACGCCCGCGCCAGCCACCGCCGAATCAACGGCCAGGTCGGCGGCGGCGCCAAGGTTCACGATCAACGGTCCGTTCGTTTCCACCGTCAACGATTTCCCTTTGCGCGTAAAGTGCCAAGGCGGCATGGCACCACTGGAAAAGCGTCCGCGCAGACAAATATGCTCGCGTAGATCGTTCGGATGGCGCGGTCTGCCGTGTTGCGCGAGATAGCCTGGCGAAGCCGCCAGGGCCATGCGCTGACGCCGCGGGCCGATGGGGACCGCCACCATGTCCTGATCCATTCCTTCTTCGTATCGGATGCCGGCGTCACAGCCTGACTGCAGCAAATCCACAAAGCGATCTTCCACGATCACCTCAAGACAGATGTCGGGGTACTCAGCGAGGAACTGCGGAACGATGCGCGGCAATACCAGTTTGGAGGCGGCCAATGGAACATTCAGTCGCAAGCGTCCAGCGGGACGGTCGCGAAAGCCATTGACCACGTCCAGCGCCGATTCGACGGCGCTCAGCGCAGGCGTCAGATGTTCCAGCAGGCGCTGGCCCGCATCGGTGGTCGCCACGCTGCGTGTCGTGCGATTAAGAAGTCGCACGCCGAGACGCGACTCCAGCCGGCGCACCGCCTCGCTCAGTTGCGAGGCGCTGGTACCCGAGATACGTGCGGCGCTGCGAAAGCCACCCTGCGTGGCTACGGCTACGAAGGCGGCAATGTCCTGCAAATCGGCCATGGCGATTAGATTGTCTGGAATTTCGCACAAGCTGTCTTATTGCGCGGGATTGTCGCACACCGAGCAAGCTCCTAGACTGCGCTGACATTACCGCTTTGCGCAACCGAGGAGAAACGATGTATCAAGCCAATCAAGCCGGCAGCTACATGCTCGGTGACCTCGAAGTCATCCGCATGGGTTATGGCGCCATGCAGCTGGCGGGCCCACATGTATTCGGCCCCCCTGGGGACCGGCAGCAAGCCATCGCTGTATTGCGTTCGGCGTTGGAGATGGGCGTCAATCACATCGACACCAGCGATTTCTACGGTCCGCATATCACCAACCAGATCATTCGCGAGGCGCTGCATCCCTATCGCGACGATTTGGTGATCGTCACCAAAATTGGCGCACGTCGCGGCACAGATGGCTCGTGGCTGAAGGCGATGTCGCCTGCCGAACTGGAATCTGCGGTGTACGACAATTTGCGCAACCTGGGCGTGGAAGTGCTGGATGTCGTGAACCTGCGCCTGATGTTCGACGTGGCGGCACCGGCGGAGGGAGATCTGGAAGCCCCTCTGGCAGCGCTTGCGGAGTTAAAGCGCAAGGGTATCGTTCGGCATATTGGCCTGAGCAACGCGACGGCCAATCAGATCGCTCAGGCACGGACCATGACCGATATCGTCTGCGTGCAAAACCAGTACAACCTTGCCCACCGGGGCGACGACCCGCTGGTGGCGCAACTGGCGAGCGCAGGTATTGCCTATGTGCCGTTCTTCCCGCTGGGTGGGTTCTCGCCACTGCAGTCGGCAACGCTTGAGCAGGTAGCTGCCGACTGCGGGGCGACGCCTTTGCAAACGGCTCTGGCGTGGCTACTGCAACGTTCTCCCAATATTCTGCTGATTCCGGGAACCGCGTCGGTTGGCCACCTGCGGCAAAACATCGCTGCCGCAGCCTTGCATTTGTCGTCCGACGCGGTAGCCGCGCTCGACACCATCGGTGGCATTGGCGGCATCGGTGGCATCGGCGCCGCAACTCCGGAGACAGCGTCGCAATGAGGTGGCTGAATCCGTCGAGCGCCGGAACGATAAAAAAACACCCCTGCGAGAGGGGTGTCCTATCAGGTTGACCGCCGGGAGAGCCGATCTCCCGGGCCGACGGCTTATTCCGCTGCCGCCTCCGTCTCGCGGCCGACCTGTGCGGCCGTCTCGCCTTCGAAGGTGAAGCGGCCGTTGCGCCAGTCGACCGGGATCGTATCCTTCGGCCCGAACTTGCCGGCAAGCACCAGCTTGGCGACCGGATTCTCGATCTCCTGCTGGATAGCCCGCTTGAGCGGACGCGCGCCGTACACCGGATCGAAGCCCTCGCGCGCCACATGGGCGAGCGCCGACTTGCTGACCTCCAGGTGCATCTCGAGCTTGGCCAGACGCTGGCGCAGGATCTCGATCTGAATCGTGGCAATCGACTCGATGTGCTTCTGGTCGAGTCCGTGGAACACCACGACTTCGTCGATCCGGTTGAGGAATTCCGGACGGAAGTGCTCCTTGATCTCCGTCCACACGGCATCCTTGATCCGGTCTTGCGGCTCGCCGACCATCGACTGAATCATCGACGACCCGAGGTTCGACGTCATCACGATCACCGTGTTCTTGAAGTCCACCGTACGGCCCTGTCCGTCGGTCATGCGGCCGTCGTCGAGCACCTGCAAGAGCACGTTGAACACGTCCGGGTGCGCCTTTTCGACCTCGTCGAGCAGGATCACGCTGTACGGCTTGCGACGCACGGCCTCGGTCAGATAACCGCCCTCTTCATAGCCGACATAGCCCGGGGGCGCACCGATCAAACGCGCCACGCTGTGCTTCTCCATGAACTCGCTCATGTCGATGCGGATGAGGTGATCTTCCGAATCGAACAGGAACATCGCCAAGGCCTTGCACAGCTCGGTCTTGCCCACGCCGGTCGGCCCGAGGAACAGGAACGACCCGTACGGGCGGTTCGGATCGGCCAGCCCCGCGCGCGAACGACGGATGGCGTCGGCCACGGCGGTAATCGCCTCGTCCTGGCCCACCACGCGCTCGTGCAGCTTGGCTTCCATGTTGAGCAGCTTCTCGCGCTCGCCCTGCATCATCTTCGAGACCGGGATACCCGTGGCACGAGAAACCACTTCGGCGATTTCCTCGGTGCCTACCTGCGTGCGCAGCAGTCGCGGATGCGCCTGTTGGCCCGCGGCCTCGGCCGCATCGGCGTCCTTCAGTTGCGCTTCGAGTTGCGGGAGCTTGCCATATTGCAGCTCCGCCACCTTGTCGAGCTTGCCCTCGCGCTGCAACTTCGCGATCTCGGCGCGCACGCGGTCGATCTCTTCCTTGACCTGCGCACTACCCTGCACGGCGGCCTTTTCCGCCGTCCAGACTTCCTCCAGGTCGGCGTACTCGCGCTCCAGGCGCGCGATCTCTTCCTCGATGAGCGCCAGGCGCTTCTGCGAGGCCTCGTCGGTCTCCTTCTTGACGGCCTCGCGCTCGATCTTCAACTGGATGAGACGACGGTCGAGCTTGTCCATCACTTCCGGCTTCGAGTCGATTTCCATCTTGATCTTCGACGCCGCCTCATCGATCAGGTCGATGGCCTTGTCCGGCAGGAACCGGTCGGTGATGTAGCGCTGGCTGAGTTCCGCCGCCGCCACGATGGCCGGGTCGGTGATCTCCACGCCGTGGTGCAGTTCGTACTTTTCCTGCAGACCGCGCAGAATCGCGATCGTTGCCTCGACGCTCGGCTCGTCGACGAGTACTTTCTGGAAGCGGCGCTCCAGCGCGGCATCCTTTTCGATGTACTTGCGATATTCGTCGAGCGTGGTCGCACCGATGCAGTGCAGCTCGCCCCGTGCGAGCGCCGGCTTGAGCATGTTGCCCGCATCCATTGCGCCTTCGGCCTTGCCCGCGCCCACCATCGTGTGAATCTCGTCGATGAACAGGATCGTGCGGCCTTCGTCCTTGGCGATGTCATTGAGCACGGCTTTCAGGCGCTCCTCGAACTCGCCGCGGAACTTGGCGCCGGCGAGCAGCCCCGCCATGTCGAGCGCGAGCACACGCTTGTTCTTGAGCGACTCCGGCACTTCGCCATTGACGATACGCTGCGCCAGGCCCTCCACGATCGCGGTCTTGCCTACGCCCGGCTCACCAATGAGCACCGGGTTGTTCTTGGTGCGACGCTGGAGAATCTGGATTGTGCGGCGAATTTCGTCGTCGCGCCCGATCACCGGATCGAGCTTGCCCTGCGCCGCGCGTTCGGTCAGGTCGAGCGTGTATTTCTTGAGGGCCTCGCGCTGGCCCTCGGCATCCTGGCTATCGACGGACTGACCGCCGCGCACACCCTCGATGGCCGCCTCCAGCGACTTGCGCGTGAGGCCGCGAGCGCGGGCGAGCTTGCCCGTCTCGCCCTTGTCGTCGGCGAGTGCGAGCAGGAACATTTCGCTGGCGATATAGGTGTCGCCATGCTTTTGCGCTTCCTTGTCGGCCTGGTTGAGCAAGCCTGCGAGTTCGCGGCCGACCTGCACGTTGCCGTCGGTGCCCTGCACCTGAGGCAACTTTGCGATGGCCGTCTCGAGGTCGTGCGCCAGCGGCTGGACCTGAACGCCCGCGCGCTGCAGCAGCGAACGCGCCGCCCCCTCGGGTTGAGCGATCAGCGCGGCCAGAAGGTGCAGCGGCTCGATGTATTGCTGGTCGCGACCGACTGCCATGCTTTGGGCATCAGCCAGCGCTTCCAGGAACTGCGTGGTGAATTTGTCTTGTCGCATCTCGTGCTCCGGTAAGAATTCATTTCTGCATCGGATGTGCGGACAATCCCCTGTGGTTTCAAGGGGCATTACGGCGCGAGATCGACCTTTCTCACGTAGCCCGAGGCACGCCGGAATCACGGGTCACGGCACGCGCCGGGGGCGCCGCGGAACCACGTCCGGGAATGCGTGGGACACGCCCGGGTTTGAAGCTCATAATAGTCATTTTAAGCACGCCGCACCATGAGTCATCCTGACACACAGCCCCCGGTCGACAGCGCGACGTCCGGCCGTGCGGCATCGGAAATGCCGCCCGGAACGGGGCCAGACGCCCTTCCCGGCGTTGCACCGCAAACCACGGCCGAATGGCCGTCGGCACGGCTGGCGGCCATCGACGAAGACGCCGTGCGCCTGCTCGTGCATACGTTCTATGGGCGTATCCGCGACGACGACATGCTCGGGCCCGTCTTTCGCGAGGCGCTCGAAGGCCGCTGGGATGGGCATCTCGAGAAAATGGTGTCGTTCTGGGCCAGCATCGTGCTCGGTGCCAAGCGGTACCGCGGCAATGTGACGCAGGCGCATCAGCCGTTCGCGCATCTGAGCGGCGAGCATTTCAGCCGCTGGCTCGCCCTGTTCTTCGATACGCTCGACAAGATCTTCGAACCTCAGGCCGCGTTCGCCTTTGCGGAGCCCGCCATCCGGATCGCGGAGAGCCTTCAACTGAACCTGTTCGGGTGGGAGTATTCGCTGCCACCGGCGCAACGTCTGTTGCTCGATAGCGTGAAACAAGCCAGCCCGTCTCGACCTCATGAATGAAACGATCGGCGAATTTGGTTGAAATTTGCCGATTTTGCTTGCAAAAAGCGTATTTCCGACGCGCCCTGGCGCGACCGCGCTCGGGGTCGTCCCGGCCGGTTACCGACCGCCGCCCTTCGTCCAGCGCTCCCGCGCCGCGGTGTCGGTCTCCCGGGCATCGACCCAGCGCTCACCCTGTGGCGTGGACTCCTTCTTCCAGAACGGCGCCTCGGTCTTCAGGTAGTCCATGATGAATTCGCACGCCGCGAACGCATCGCCCCGGTGGGCCG
>OFTX01000091.1_pt1 | contig 55427 bp, 47 predicted proteins | sample 1775051 | NCBI WGS metagenome assembly OFTX01 (sample SAMN08195772, study PRJEB24354) | sludge metagenome | isolation source: sludge from phenol fed wastewater aerobic bioreactor A | place: India: Nagpur | collected 2016-09-15 | reverse complement strand
CGAGCGCAATGAAGTTCAGAAGCAGCGGTGCATCGGTCATGGCGGTGTCAATCGTCCCGATCGTTAGGATGGAAAAATTAAATACAAATCAGTTGCTATGTATACATATGCTATGTATTGTATCTTTATATAGCAATCAAAAAGACAGCCGATGGGTGAAAACGCGATCGGCTCCTGCACGGAAGACAAGGAAGACAAGGAGGATGGTGTGACCTGGTTTGGCATCGCAACTTATGAATCGCTGGCGCCGGGGGCGGGCGCCGCCCGCCGCACGGCGCTGGTTCAGCACGGGCGTTTGTACGATCTGGCGGCGGTGCTGCGCGAATCGCATGCCGATGACGCGCTCGCTGTGGCGCAGGACCTGACGTCGGTGATCTCGGATTGGTACGTGCATGGCGAAGCACTGGACGCGGCGGTGCGCCGGGCGTTGGACGCCGGCGTGCCCGCGAAGATCGGCGCGCTCGCCACTGGCGACTATCGCCTGTGCGTGCCGTACCAGCCCGGGCGCATTTTCGCGACCGCGTCGAACTACTACGAGCACGCGGCCGAGATGGGCACCAAGCTCGCGCCGCGCAGCGAGAGCTCGCCGTACATGTTCATGAAAGCCGAGACAAGCGTGACGGCGACGGACACGGAAGTCGTGCTGCCGCCGCACGCCGAGCGGGTCGACTGGGAGGTGGAGCTCGCCGTGGTGATCGGTCGTCCCGGCCGCCACATCCCGGTGGAACAGGCGCACGAGTGGATCGCCGGTTACACGGTCATCAACGACGTGAGCGCGCGGGATCTGAACCGCCGTACCGACTATCCGTTCACGCACGACTGGTTTCGCGGCAAGAGTTTCGATACCTTCGCTCCTCTGGGGCCCTGGTTCGTGCCGCGCGACGTCATTCGCGATCCCCAGAATCTGCGCATGACGCTGTCGGTCAACGGCGAAACGATGCAGAACGATACGACGGCGGGAATGATCTTCAACATCGCGGAGCAGATCGCCTACCTGTCCGGCATTCTCACGCTCAAACCCGGCGATCTGATCGCCACGGGCACGCCGACCGGCGTGGGCATGGGGCGCGGTGTGTATCTCAAGGCGGGTGACGTGATGGTCGCGGGGATCGAGGGCATTGGCGCCATCGAGAACCGCGTCGTGGCACAGCGCAAATAACAACGGCCGTTCTCGTGGCGGTCAGGAGGAGGCAGCAATGCAGCAGTGGCAGTGGGCAAGGCGCTGGTGGACGGCGCTCGCATTTGTCGGTGCGTTCGGCGCAGCCGGTTCGGGCGCGCTGTGGGCGACTCCGGTCGCCGCGCAGGACAAGGTGAAGTTCAACCTTTCGTGGTTGCCGCAAGGCAGTACCGGCGGCGTGCTCGTCGCGATCAACAAGGGCTACTACCGCGACGTGGGCCTTGAGGTGTCGGCCATCGTCGGGCACGGCGGGCAGCGCACCGTCAACGAGATCGACCAGGGGCTGTTCGAGTTTGGCTACGGCGATCCGATCAGCGTGATGCTCAACCGCGCGCAGGGTGGCAAGACGAAGATGGTCGGCTCGATCAATGCGGTGTGGCCTGGCGCGATCTGCTACCTCGTCAAGCCCGGACGGTCCCTTGCGAAGCCTGCCGATCTCAAGGGCCTGTCGATGGGCGGCGGTGGCGCGTCGCCGCTGCAGAACATCGTGCCGGCCTGGCTCAAGGCCAACGGCCTGGCGCCCACGTCGATCAGGCTGCTGCGACTCGACCCGTCAACGATCAACCCCTCGTTCCTGCAGGGCCGGGTAGACCTGACCGAGTGCTGGGAGGGGGCGAACCTGCCGGTGCTCAAGTCGCTCGCTGCCAGACAGGGGCGCGAGATCGGCTCGCTGCGCTATCGCGACTTCGGGCTCGACATGGTTGGCAACGGCATTGTGACGACCGAAAAGATGATCGAGCAGAAGCCCGATGTCGTGCGCCGCTTCGTGCAGGCGACCTATCGCGGCTATGCCTGGATGCGCGAGCACCCGGACGCGTCGGCCGCCGTGATCACCTCGCAGTACCCGATGCTCGACAAACAGGTGATGACCGAGCAGATCCGGCAGATGGTCGCGCTGCAGAGCGATCGCGAGACACAGGGTCACAAGCCGGGGTGGTTGCCGGTGCCGCGCATGGAATCGACCGCGAAGTTCGTGCGCGACGCGTTCCATCTGTCCCCGACGCTCAAGGCGACCGACCTTTATACCAATCAGTTCGTCGAATGAGCTCGCGCGTCGAAGCCATACAAGGAGTGGAGATGACAAGCCCCAAACCCAAACTCAAGCCCCGGCGTCTCGGCCATCTGGTGCTGGTCGTGCGCGATATCCGGAAATCGGCGCAGTTCTACACCGAGGTGCTCGGACTGACCGTCTCCGACTGGATCGGCGACCAGATGGTGTTCCTGCGCGCCGCGAGCGATCACCATGACCTCGCGCTCTCGCAAATTCCCAAGGACTCGCCGGATATCGACGATCTGCCGCGCTACAGCCGCCCGGGCATGGAGCACTTCTCCTATCTCGTCGACAGCGTCGAGGAGATGGAGCAGGCCGTGGAAGTGCTGCGCGCGCACGACGTGGAGATCGTGCGCGGCATTGGACGGCACGGTCCGGGTGCGAATTACTTCCTCGTGTTCAAGGATCCGGACGGCAACAACGTCGAGCTGTACTGCGAGATGACCCAGATCGACGCCGAGCATCCGTACGAGGCTCGTGTGTGGGAGCGCAACATCGAGAGCTTCGACCGGTTCCGCTTCGAGCGCTTCGTTGTGCCGCCGCCGCCTGGCATGGTCAAGGAAAAGTCGGGCGGCAAGGCCTAGCCGCGCGACCTTTCGGAGGAGACATCGAATGAAACGCATCGCACAGACGATCGTATTTTGGGGCGTGCTGCTCGCCCTGTGGGAATTGGCCGTGACGTACTTCAAGGTGCAGTCGTACCTCATGCCCCCGCCGTCGGCCATCTTTCGCGCGGCCTGGGAAGTCCATCCGCAGATGCTCGCCGATACCTGGGTGACGACGGTGGAAGTCCTGGCCGGCTTCATTGCGGCCGTGGCCGGCGGACTCGTGATCGGGGTGGTCATCAGCTACAGCGCGCTCGCGCGCCGCACGCTGTATCCCCTGGTCACGGCGTTGCAAAGCATGCCGAAAATCGCGCTCGCGCCACTCATGATCGTGTGGTTCGGTTATGGCTTTGCGTCGAAGCTGGCGTCGACCTTCCTGTTCGCGTTCTTCCCGGTCGTGGTCGCCACGATGGGGGGACTTGCGTCGGTCGCGCGCAACCTCGACGAGCACTTCCGCGCGCTGGGCGCGAGCCCATGGGACACGTTCTGGCGGCTCTATCTGCCGGCCGCACTGCCCGCGTTCGCCGACGGTCTGAAGATTGCCATGCCGCTCGCGGTCATCGGTGCGATTGTCGGCGAGTTCATCGGCTCGGAAGAGGGCCTGGGGCACCTGATCGTGTTCGCGTCGGCGGCCGCGCGCACCGACGTCATGTTCGCGGCCATTCTGATGGTGACCTTGCTGGCCGTGGTCTTGTATTGGGCGATCGAGCGTTTGGCCCGGTTTGTCTGGTGGCGGGGGATCAACGTATGAGCAATGCAACGGGTACGGTTGCGCAGTTGCATGCCGCGCGCGCTGCCGATCAGGAGACGCATGACGCTTCGCGGGGGCCTGGCGTTGGTGCAGCGCCCGCTGCGCAAGGCGCGGACACCGTGATCGAGGTACGCCACGTCGACAAGGCCTATGCGGCGAAGCAGCGCAAGGGCGTGCCGGTGCGGATTCTCGACGACGTATCGCTCTCGATTGCCGATCGCGAGTTCGTGTCGATTCTCGGCGCGAGCGGTTGCGGCAAGAGCACGTTGTTGCGCATCGTGGCCGGACTGGTGCCGCACGACGGCGGCGAGGTCCGTGTGGTGGGCCAGCGGGTATCGCGTCCGGTGCCTGACATCGGCGTGGTGTTCCAGACCAGCAACATGCTGCCCTGGCTGACGGTACGGCAGAACCTGCTGCTTGGCACGCGCTTGCGCAAGATCCCGAAGGAGAAGAGCGAGCCGCGGGTACAGGCGTTGCTGGAGATGCTGGGGCTCTCGCAGTTCGCCGAGCATCATCCGCATGAATTGTCGGGCGGCATGCGTCAGCGCGCGTCGATCGGACAGATCCTGGCGCTCGAGCCGAAGGTGCTGCTCATGGACGAACCGTTCGGCGCCCTCGATGCACTCACGCGCGACAACCTGAACGTCGAGCTGCTGCGCATCTGGCAGGAGCACCGGCAGACGGTGCTGCTCGTCACGCACAGTATCGAGGAGGCGGTCTTCCTGTCGGACCGGGTGATCGTGATGTCGGCCCGTCCGGGCAAGGTGCAGCAGGAAGTCGTGATCGATCTTCCGCGTCCGCGCTCGCCGCAGACGATCAAGCAGCATCCGCGCTACGCGGGCTACATCGCGCAGCTCTCGCAATTGATGGGGGTTTATTGATGGCGGCGCAGTGGCAACTGGCGCGGGCGCGAATGCGCGAAATCGGGCCCGTCTGGGCCCAGGACATCGCGGCCGGGCGCCGTGCGGTGATCGACGCCTATACGCCGCTGCTCGCACAGGCCTCGACGCTCGGCTACGTCGTCGAGCGGGATCTGGCCTACGGTCCGCATGTCCGTCACCGCCTCGACATCTACCGGCCGGAGGTGTCGGCCGAGTCGCCCGCGCCGGTCGTCGTGTTCGTTCACGGCGGTGGCTTCGTGCGCGGAGACATGAACGCCAACGCGCAAATCTACGGCAACGTGCCGCGCTATTTTGCCCGTCATGGCTGTATCGCCGTCAACGTGGAGTATCGCCTGGCGCCTGAAGCCCCATTTCCCGGTGGCGCACAGGACGTGGCCGCCGCCGTTCGGTGGGTGCGCGACCATGTGAGCGCATATGCGGGGCAGGGCGGCGCGGACCTGTCGCGCATGCTGTTGATTGGGCATTCGGCCGGCGGATCGCACGTGGCCAGCTACCTTTGCGATCCTCGTGTGCGCCCGGCAATGCCGGAAGTCGCGGGCGCGGTGCTCATCAGTGCGCGCCTGCGCGCCGACGTGTTGCCGGACAATCCGAACGCGCCCGGCGTGGTCGCGTATTACGGTGAGGACCCCCAGCGCTACGGTGCCGACGCGCCGACGGCGCATGTCGATGCCATGCCGGTGCCGGCGATGGTCGTCATCGCGGAGTTCGAGAATCCGCATCTCGACACCTACGCACTCGAGTTCTGCTATCGGCTGGCGTTGCGCGACGGACGCGCGCCGCGCTTCGTACAGGTGCGCGACCACAACCACACATCGATCGTGGCGCATCTCGATACGGGCGATGACTCGCTCGGCAGAGAAATTCTGCAATTCCTGCACGAAATCGATCCGTCGCCCTGATGCAGGTCGTGCCTGTCTGACGTGCAGAGCTGCGTAGTTGTTGCAGCCGCGTGCGGGCAGCGCCGTTCATCTCCCTCTCTCTTCCAGGAACTGTCATGGTCGATCACGAATTGACCGGGGCGTTTGCGCCCGTCGTCACCCCGTTTCACGCGGATTGGACGCCGGATGCCCCCCGTTTTGTCGCACATTGCGAATGGTTGCTCTCGCACGGTGCGGGGCTCGCCCCGTTTGGCACCAACAGCGAAGCCAACTCCCTCGACGCCCACGAGCGCATGACGCTGCTCGACCATCTCGTCGGGCATGGTCTCGACGCCGGTCGCATGTTGCCCGGTACCGGCTGCTGCTCGTTGCCGGAGACTGTCAGGCTCACGCGTCATGCCGTGGCGCATGGCTGTGCCGGCGTGCTCATGCTGCCTCCCTTCTTCTACAAGGGCCTGACGGACGATGGCCTGTACGCGTACTACGCACGGGTGATCGATCAAGTGGCCGATTCTCGCCTGCGCGTGTACCTGTATCACATCCCGGCACTGTCGGGCGTGCCGATCACAATGCCCGTGATCGAACGGCTGATCCGCGATTTTCCGACGACGGTCGTGGGCATCAAGGACAGCTCCGGCGACTGGAATCACCTGAGTGAGATGCTCGACGCGTTTCCTGGCTTCGGCATCTTCCCGGCTTCGGAGTCGCTGGTGTCGCGTGCCTCGGCCAGGGGCGCCAGGGGCTGCATTTCCGCCACGGTCAATATCAATCCACAGGTCATTGCGCGCCTGTGCCGTGAGTGGGCGGGCGGCGGCGGTGCAGCGCTCCAGGCGCAGGCCGACGCGGTGCGCGGCGTCGTGCAGTCGTTTCCGATGATCGCGGCGCTCAAGGCCGTGCTCGCGACGCAGCGCGACGATCCAACCTGGCAACGCGTGCGGGCACCGCTCTCGCTGCTCACGCGCGAACAGCACCAGCGACTGCATGCGCAGTTGGCCGCGTGCGGCTTCACGCTGCCGGGTTGAGCGAACATGCGCGGCGCGTTGCGGTTTCGGGAGTCACGTCGTGGTTTGCCGCGCCGGCGTCCGGTGCGTGCCGACGCACGGCTGCCGGGCATGCTGATCGGCCTGGCGATGGGCATGGGCGTTTGCCAGACCGGTCAGGCGCAGGTGCAAATCTACGGACATCTCACGCCGATGATGGATTGGGTCTCCGTGAGCGGACGACAGGCACCGGCATCGGCCGTGCGTCCGACGCAAGCCCCGGCGGGCGCCGTCAGCGCACCGGCGCTGAGCGGCACGCGCCTGTTGTCGAGCATTTCGTACTTCGGCATGCGCGGCAGGGAGGATCTGGGCGATGGGTACGCCGCGATCTGGCAGATCGAGACCCCGGTGGCCTTCGACGGCAAATCGACCGGCGCCATTGCCGGGCGCAATTCGAACGTCGGCGTCAAGGGCCCGTTCGGCACGGCGTTCATGGGCAACTGGGATACGCCTTATCAGTGGTCGACGCTCGCGGTCGGGTCGCCGGTGCGCAATCCCTATACCGGCGATCTCAGCACGATCCTGAGCAATCCAGGCTTCAACGTGCCGAACACAACCACGCAGTCGGGGCGTGTGAATGGTGCCGCCGACGCCACGTTCAACCGCCGTCAGGGCAACAGCCTCCAGTACTGGACCCCGGAGTGGGCGGGCTTGCAACTGCGATTCTCTTACTCGTTGTCGAACGGTTCGGTGGCCACGCGAGCGGGCGACATCACGCCGCAGGTGTTCGGCGCTGGACTGGAATATGCGAACGGCGGGCTGCGCGTTCGCTACGCATATGAAATGCACAAGGACTACTTCGGGCTGGCGTGGCTCGGCGCCCCGCCGTCGGCGAATCCGTCGAACGTCGGTTCGCGTGCGACGGGCTCGCGCGACGACGCCCACAAGGTCCTGATCGTCTTCACCTACGCGAACACGAAATGGGTCGCGGGCTGGGACCGCCTGACGTATCGCACCAACGACGGCACCGTCGGCAATCTCGATCGCTACCGGCGCGACGCCGTCTACGCGATGGTGCAGCACTGGTTCGGCGGCGGCCGTCACTCGGTGTGGATTGGCGGTGGCTACGCGATGGACGGCGCTTGCTCGCGCACGGGGGGGGCACCGTGCCGCACCGACGGCCTGGGGGCGACGCAAATGAACCTCGGCTACCGCTACGACTTTTCCAAACTTACCGACGTGTACCTCGCGTACTACCAGGTCATCAACCGCGCTTGGGGCGGCTACGGCTTTTCACCGCGTCCGAACTTTGGCACCGGCAACGGCGGTGCGCCGCCGGGTGCGCACTACCGGGGCATCGGTATCGGTATCGAACACAGTTTTTAACGACCACTTATCGAATCACAGGAGACGAACTTGAGTACGACACAACCGGGCTTCGACAGCATTGTCGAGCGAGAAAAGGGGCTGCATCGCGGCCTGAGCAGCGGGCAGTTGTCGATGATCGCCATCGGTGGCGCCATTGGCACCGGCCTTTTTCTGGGAAGCGCGTTCGCGATCGGTTTTGCCGGACCCAGCGTGCTCGTGAGCTACGCCATCGGCGGCGTCATCGCCCTGTTGCTCATGGGTTGCCTGGCCGAAATGACGGTGGCGCATCCGACGTCGGGCTCGTTCGGCGCGTACGCCGAGCACTACATCGGGCCGCTCGCCGGGTTTCTGGTGCGCTATGCCTACTGGTCGTCCATCGTCTTCGCCGTGGGCACCGAAGTCACGGCCATCGCCGTGTACATGAAGTACTGGTTTCCGGAAGTGCCGGGCTGGTACTGGATCGTCGGCTTCTCGGCCGGGCTCATCGCGATCAACGCGGCGAGCGTCAAGGTCTTCGGCGCGGTCGAATATGCGTTCTCGATGCTCAAGATCGTGGCCATCGTGTTGTTCCTCATGCTGGGCGCCTACATCGTGTGGCACGCGCCGCAGGGCAGCGGCATTGGACTGGCGAACTACACCGCGAACGGCGGATTCTTTCCCAAGGGCGCCTGGGGCATGTGGGTGGCCGTGATCGTGTCGATTTTCAGCTATCTGAGCATCGAGATGATCGCGGTGGCCGCGGGCGAGGCGCAGGACCCGCAGCGGGCGATTACGCGCGCCTTTCGCGCCACGATGTTCCGACTGGTGTTCTTCTATCTGCTCACGCTGGCCCTGACGCTGGCGATCGTGCCCTGGAACGCCGCCGGCGAGGACGGCAGCCCCTTCGTCAAGGTGATGGCGGCCACGCACATTCCCGGTGCAGCCGGGGTCATCAATCTGGTGATCCTGGTGGCCGCGCTCTCGGCCATGAACAGCCAGCTCTACATCACCACACGCATGATGTTCAGCCTGTCGCGCGCGGGCTATGCGCCCCGTCGTTTCGGCGAAGTGAGCCGCAACGGTGTTCCTGTCGCGGCGCTCATGCTCTCGACCATCGGTATCGCGCTGGCCGTGGCGCTCAACGTGATGGCGCCGCAGGCGTCGTTCACGCTGATGATGTCGGTATCGATGTTCGGTGCGATGTTCACGTGGCTGATGATCTTCGTCACCCATCTGTATTTCCGACGCGCGCACGACGCAAAGTCCCTGACTTTTCGCATGTGGGGATATCCGTATGCGAGTCTCGCAGGCGCGCTGCTCATGCTTGCCACCCTGGTCACCACCTATTTCACCGGTGCGTTTCGCATGACGTTGGTCTACGGTGTGCCGTTCGTGGTGGCGCTCTCGGTCGTGTACGCGGTGTGGTATCGGCAGCGTGCCGCTGTCGCGACCGCCGGGGCGCACGGTTCGAGTCGCTGAGTCGGTGAGTCCATCAATGGTCGTCGGGCGGCGAAGCCGAGAGTGGCGCGGCGACGGCTTCAAGCGGTCGCCGTTGCGCTGCAACGCCCCATCGCGCGGCGACGATCGCCGCGCAAAGCATGAGCGTCGCGCCGATCAGATAGCCGATGAACACGTCGGCGCGGCGCTGCGTGTCGATGAGCCAGCCGAAGAGGGCGGGCCCGGCGACGCCGCCAAGCAGCGTGCCGACGGCATAGAACACCGCGATGGCGAGCGCCCGGATCTCGAGCGGAAAGGTCTCGCTGACGGTGAGGTACGCGGAGCTCGCGGCCGCCGAGGCAAAGAAGAAGATGACCGACCACGCCAGCGTTTGCGTGAGCGTGCTCAGCAGACCTTGCGCGAAGCCCCAGCCGCACAGCGCCAGCAGCACGCCGGCGATGGCGTACGTAAGGCTGATCATCACGCGCCGCCCCACCGCGTCGAAGAAGTGGCCGAGCACGATCGGGCCAAGGACGTTGCCGGCCGCGAACGGCAGGAGGTACCAGCCGACGCGCGCCGCGCTCACCCCATAGAAGTCGGTGAGCACCAGCGCATAGGTGAAGAAGATGGCGTTGTAACAAAAGGCCTGCGCGGTCATGAGGGTCAGGCCAACCAGCGAGCGTTGCCGATAGGTGTGAATCAACGTGTGCCAGACCTCGCGAAGCGGCGTGGCCTGCCGCACGCGAAGTCGCAGTCGTGGGCCGTCGGGGTGTGCGAGCGCGTGCCCACGCTCGCGAAGCGACCTTTCGATACCGCCGACGATCGATTCGGCGTCGGACGCGCGTCCGCGAAGGATGAGCCAGCGTGGGCTTTCGGGCACCCACATACGCATTAACAGAATGCCGAGTCCCAATGCGGCACCGATGAAAAAACACGCGCGCCATCCCCAGTCCGGTGGCAACGTTCCGGGCGCGAGCAGCACGATCGAACCCGCGGCGCCCAGCGCCGCACCCGCCCAGAATGTGCCGTTGATGATCAGGTCCGTCCAGCCGCGTACGCGCGCCGGCGTGAACTCCTGGATCGTCGAGTTGATGGCGGTGTACTCGCCGCCGATGCCTGCGCCTGTCAGGAAACGGAATACGACAAAGCTTGCAAAGCTCCACGAGAAACCGGTGGCGGCGGTGGCGGCGACATACAGCAGCAAAGTGATGAAGAAGAGCTTGCGGCGTCCGAGCCGGTCGGTGAGCCAACCGAAGCCGAGCGCACCGAGCACCGCACCGGCGATGTAGGCGCTGCCCGCGAGGCCGACTTGCGCGTTGGTAAGGGCAAGCGCGGGACTGGTTCTGAGGGCACCGGCCACTGCGCCGGCCAGCGTGACTTCAAGGCCGTCGAGCAGCCAGGTGATGCCCAGGGCGATGACGATCAGCGTATGGAATCGTCCCCATGGCAGGCGGTCGAGGCGAGCGGGCAGGTCGGTGTCGACGACGTTCGCCGCTGCGGGACGAAGGGTTCGGTGGGCGTCGGTCGCGTCTGTCGTCTCTGACATCGGGCGGTCGAGAACTCCGGAAATCCCCGTGGTTCATCAATATTTGCCCACCATCTTACTCCGCGACCGCAAGCGCGCGTCGCGGATCACCTCTCACGACGACGCGGAGCCGAGCCGCGCCGGATCGATTTCGAGCGCGGTCCGGCGGCGAATCTCGGCGCGGGCGGCGTCGTCGACTTCGGCGTCATCGCTGCCGGCGGGCGGTGCCGGGTGAGCAACGTCGTTGCGCAGCACCGAAGCGAGCAGGGTGGTCAAGTCGCTGCGCTGCGACATCGCTTGCGGCGTGATGACGTCGCTGACCAGCCGGGCCATCTCGAAGCGCTGCACCTCGGTGGACTGGTCCGCGCTGCGGTGCACCGCGGCGCGGACCGGCAGGCCGTCCCGATAGCCGACCTGGATGTCGGTGTTTGCCGAGTCGCGCACTTTCACGTATTCATAATTCTGCGATTTCGGATCGGTCGTCAGATTCAACGGCACGCCGGCCCAGAGTGATCGGTGATAGCTCGCCGTGAGCGTCGCCTCGGCTTGTTGCGCGACCGTGCGGTTGAGCGTGTCCTTGCCGCCGATATCCGTATGCTGCGAGATCCGGTAATCGAACCCGTCGACTTCCGATGGGCGCAGCGGGTTGGATGCCGAGGTCGTTTGCGAGATCGACGCGCTGAAGTCGGCCAGACCGCTCAGCACGGACTTGTCGGCGCTGCTCAGGGCGATGCGCGGCAAGGCCGGCGCCGGCGGGTAGTGGCCGTTGAGCCCGGTGAAGGCGCCCTTGAACATTTGCATCAGCGAGGCGTCCCCGTTACCGCGTGTCCGGGCGATATCGAACCGGGCGAGCCAGGCGTCGAGCGCCGCGGCCTGTGCTTTCGGGCTGCCGACGGCCTGCATGGACTGCAGGTCGACGTTGACCTCGAATCGGCCGCTCGCGCCGTCGACGTGGACGTTACGTTGCGTCGCGTCGGCGTGGAATGCGATGGTTTGCGCAGATGTCCCGTTGGCGCCGAGCGTCGCCGACAGGTCGACGGACGAGAGTAGGGCGGTGTCGAAGCCGGTGAGCGCGCCGAAATCCACGACGGGCGGCTGCTTGGCCAGGCCATCGACGGCGCGTTGGAAGGCGTCTGCGAGCTTGCCGAGCTGATCGCGCTCGGCATCCGTCAACGTGCCCTTGGTGACGGCGACCTCGGCCGACAGCCCATCGTCGCTGCTGCCCAGACGCACGCTCACCTGTGCGCCTGAGGCGGTCTTGATCGTCAGCGCGAAGCGATTGTCCGCATCGGTCTGGAGTTGCGTGCGCTGCACCGCGAGCGCGTCGGCGGACGGTGCGACGACGGTGCTCGAGCGAAGCACGCTTTGTGAATATGCCGTGGCGCCGCCCGCGATGACATCCAGCAGCTTTCGGCCGAGACTGTCGAGACGGTTGCCCAGCGCATGGGTGCTGGCGTTGCCAGACATCAGCAACGACAGAGGATCCGAAGGCGGTGTCTGCCAATACAACGTCGCACCGTTGGCGACTGGCTGGGTATAGGTTGGCCAGTTGGCAAGGGGCGGCGCAGTCGTGAGCGTGACCCACGTGGATGCGGATGGGCCCGTCGCGACAGGTGGCGCGTCGGCGGCGCTCGCGCTGGCGGCGCGCGAGGCGATTTCCGCGCTTGCCAGCGTTACAGAACGGGAGAGGGCGTTGATGGCCGTCATCGGGGGAGGGCTGTCGTCAAAGACACCAGGTTATCCGCAAGCATCGGCAGGCGTTGCCGAAGGTCTGTAAGGACCGGTAAGGAAGCCAGCGGGTTCATGAGGAATAACGACTCCCGGACGCCAATATTTAGGGCCGCCTCTCATTTTCGGTGGGCGACTCGAATAACGACGGCCTGGCATGGCATTTTGAAACATCAAAAGTTACTTGATTGGACATGTCATGCAGTGAGCGACGATAGCGATGTTCGACCAGCACGCGGCGATAACGCCGGCGGATCCGGCGCAGAACTTCGACGTGCTGTGCCGCGAGCCGACGCCTGTGGGCCCGATGGTGAGCCGCGCGCATTACCGTGCCGTTGCCAACTGCGCCTTGATCGCGGCCTCGGTCTTCTCGTAGTCGCCTTCGCCGAAGTGCGTGTAGACGATCTTTCCGGACCGGTCGACGAGATAGAACGCGGGCCAGTACAGGTTGCCGTAGGCCTTCCATGTGGCGTACCGGTTGTCCTGCGCGATGGGATAGGTGAGCCCGAATCGGCGGACGGCGTCACGGACATTGCCGGTGTCGCGCTCGAAGGCGTATTCGGGGGTGTGCACGCCCACCACGACCAATCCCTGGTCCTTGTACTTCCGGTGCCACTGTTGCACGTACGGGAGCGTGTGGATGCAGTTGATGCACGAGTAGGTCCAGAAATCGACCAGCACAACCTTGCCGCGAAGTTGCCGAAGCGTGAGCGGCGGGCTGTTCAGCCAGTTGTCGATGCCGGTCAGCTCCGGGGCGGCGCCGCCGGTCGTCGGGCGAGCCTGGGATGGGCCGCAGGCGGCAAGCCCGGCGATCGCAAGCGCGATGAAAGCACTTCTGAGGATGGTTAACATGACGGTGTTCTCCTGTGGGCGTGCAAGGTCGGCGAGGATCGCCGCGAAAGCGGCATCCGTCCTGGGGTGCCGGTAGTCGTATTGCATCGCCCGGGCGTATCCGCCATGTGTTCGGAACCCCTCATTTCGGCAACGTCGTGTATCCGCGCGGCGTCCGGATACACAGTGATACAAACGCGTTCGACATTTGCTCTATAAAGCATTCAGCGATCGCGCCGTCGGCGCGGGCCAACCCGGGAGTCACGAGATGTCGTCCGACCTGCTGCAAGGTTCCTGCCACTGTGGAGCCGTCCGTTTCGAAGTCAGAGCGCCCGTCGAACCGGCCGCACGCTGCAATTGCAGCCTCTGCCGTCGCAAGGGGGCGTTGATGACGCCGGCTTTTCCCGCGTCGCAACTGCATCTCCTGTCGGGCGAAGGCGACCTGGCGTGCTATCAATTCAACACGCGCGTCGCACGCCACTATTTTTGCCGGCATTGCGGCATTTACACGTTCCACGAGACCCGTACGGCACCAGGCATGTGGCGTGCGAACATCGGCTGTCTGGAGGGTATCGATCCGTATGCCATGACGGCATCGGTGGCCGATGGCCAACGGCTTTCCGTGGTGGAGGACGCATGAGACGCCTGCTTGGCATCGTCGCCTTTCTGGCGGGCGGCTTCAGCGTGGAAGCCTTGCATCCGCTGCAATGCGAGCTGGCGTCCACCCTCCGCGGCGTGACCCTGGAGCCCGAGCGCGCACGCAGGCGCGCCATGCCGGACCCGTTGGTCGCCGGCAGGGCCCGTGTGCCGACTTCCCCGTCGCTATAATCGCCCGCATGGACAAAATCGATCATGTGCTGATCGTCGACGACGATCGCGGAATTCGCGAACTGCTCGCCGACTATCTCGAGAAGAACGGCATGCGGGTCAGCGTGGCGGCGAACGGTCGGGAGATGCGCTCGGTGCTCGCCGATGGCGCCCCCGATCTCATCGTGCTCGACCTCATGCTGCCCGGCGACGACGGCCTCGTCTTGTGCCGGGAGCTGCGCGCGGGCAAGTTTCGAACCGTGCCGGTGCTCATGCTCACCGCTCGCAGCGAGGAGACCGACCGGATCGTTGGTCTGGAAATGGGCGCCGACGACTATCTCGCCAAACCGTTCGCGGTGCGCGAGTTGCTCGCCCGGATCAAGTCGGTGCTGCGCCGCACCCGCATGCTGCCACCCGGCATGCAGGTCACCGAGACCGCCGAGGTGCTCGCCTTCGGTGACTGGCGGCTCGACACCACCGCGCGGCACCTGCTCGACGTTGACGGCACGGAAGTGGCGCTCAGCGGCGCGGAGTATCGACTGCTGCGCGTGTTGCTCGATCACCCGCAACGAGTACTGACGCGGGACCAACTGCTCAATCTCACGCAAGGGCGGCAGGCCGATGCCTTCGACCGCTCCATCGACCTGCTCGTAAGCCGTTTGCGGCAGCGCCTGCGCGATGGCGCGCGCGAACCGCGTTACATCAAGACGCTGCGCAACGAAGGATATGTGTTTTGCGCGGTCGTAACGGTCGTAACGGTCGTGGCGCCGCCAGCATGACACCCGTGCCGACCGTGCCTCCCAGTCCGTCGCCGCGGGGAGCATGGCGCAAATGGCGCTGGCGCCATTGGCCACGCTCGCTGTTTGCGCGCCTCGCGCTCATCCTCGTGGTCGGGCTCACGCTTGCCCAGGCGCTGTCGTTCTGGCTCACCATGACCGAGCGCAACCGCGTCACGTCGAACATGATGAGCGTCTACATCGAGAGCGAGGTCGCCAGTTCGGTGGCGCTGCTCGATCATCTGCCGGCGAGTGAACGTGCACAGTGGCTGCCGCGTCTGGCACGCCGCAGCTACCGCTTCGAACTGGGGCCGGGCGCGAGCGGCGGCACGCCCGATGCGGGACTCGCCGCGCAGGTCGCGGCGGTGATTCGGGACGCCATCGGCGTGACCTATCCGCTGACGGTGAGCAGCGTGCCCGGTGACGCCGACCGGCTCCAGGTGCACCTGCGCCTGAGTGACGGCTCGCCGCTGACCATCGACGTGTTCCCGACACCGACACTGCCGCTCTCCGGCTGGCTGCCCGTCGTGCTCGTCCTGCAATTGCTGCTCATCGCCGGATGCTGCTGGCTGGCCGTGCGCGTGGCGACACGTCCGTTGAATGCGCTGGCGAATGCCGCCGATACGCTCGGTCCCGACTTGCGTGCCGAGCGCCTGAATGAAGAGGGACCGTCCGAAGTGGCGCGCGCCGCGAGGGCGTTCAATGCGATGCAGGATCGCATCGGCGGCTACATGACCGAGCGCATGCAGATACTCGCGGCCATCTCGCACGATTTGCAGACGCCGATCACGCGCATGCGCCTGCGCGTCGACACCATGGAAGACGAATCCTCTGCCGAGCGCCTGCAACAGGACCTGCGCGAGATGGAGTCGCTGGTCAAGGAAGGGGTGACGTATGCGCGCACGCTCCACGGCGCCGTCGAAGCGCCACGCAAGGTGGATCTCGATGCGTTGCTCGACACACTGGTGTGCGACTACGCGGACGCCGGTCAACCCGTTGCCTTGACGGGAACAGTCGGGCATCCGGTGGTCACGCGCCCGCAGGCGTTGCGCCGCATCGTGGGCAATCTGATCGACAACGCGCTGAAGTACGGGGGCGATGCCAATCTGTCGGTCGTGCGGTGCGACGAGGGCATCGACATCGTGGTGACCGATCACGGCCCAGGCATTCCGGAGGACAAACTCGAAGCGGTGTTCGCGCCGTTCGTGCGGCTGGAGACCTCGCGCAATCGTCACACCGGTGGGACCGGATTGGGGCTTGCGATCGCGAAGCAGCTCGCACAGGCGATGGACGCGCGACTGACACTGCGCAACCGCGACGGTGGCGGGCTCGAAGCCCGCCTTCGCCTGATGTGACGTCGTCGACCGCGATTCATGGCAATTCACCGCCAGTTGCGACGATTTGCAGCGCATCGCAGTGCTTCAGGCCGCTTTACCGCTCGAGTCCCGCGCGGTGCTTCTGGTATTGAATGGCCGACACGATCGCCATGCGGCGAATCGGCTCGGGCGGCAGCCACGTCGGTCGCTCGAAGCCCAGCGCATCCGTGAGTTCGGGCGACTTCAGACCGCAAGCCATCTCGCCGAGCAGTTTGCCGAACATGCTGCCCTTGAGCACGCCCGCGCCGTTGCAACCCAGCGAGGCGAACAGGTCCTTGCGGATCTCGCCGAAGTACAGCGCGCCGTTACGGGTCAGCGCCGTTACGCCGCCCCACACATATTCGAACCGATGTGACGCGAGGTGTGGATAGCGGCGCTGATAGGCGTCGCTCAGCATGGCACTCACCTCAGCCAGCGGCCGTTCCTTCTCGTATGAATAGGCGCTGCGTACGACAAAGCGCCCACCGAGCGTCTTGCGCAGCGTCGTGCCAAGCCGGTTCGCGGGGATGACGCCCCATTCGCTGGCCGGGCCGAGCCTGACCAGTTCGTCGGCCGGCAGTACCGGCGTCATTGCCGCGTACGTGTAGATCGTGAAGACGCGGTCGCGGGCCAGGCCGAGTTTTCGCGCGAAGCCGTTGTTTGCCACGATCACCTGTCCCGCCTGGAGATGCGCCGTAGCCGTGGTCACCGTGTACGGTCCGGTGCCGTCGAGCGAGACAACCGGTTCGTTTTCCCACAGGCGAACATTGGCGGGCAGGCTGTCCGCCAGCCCGCGCACCAGGGCGGCCGGCTGTACGAAAACATTATTGTCGGAGTGATATCCGTAGCCGTAGTAGCGCGTGCCGATCTCGCTCTGCAGGGCGTCTCGCGAGAGCTCGCGATACGACACCCCCCATTCACGGTATTGCGCCAGCGTGTCGCGAAGCCGCTTCTCCCCGTCGGGGGTGGCGGCCGCGTGATACTTTCCGACCGGGTTCCATCCGCAATCGATGCCATGCGTGGTGACCAGTTCGTGAAGCCACTTCAACCCGATGTCGTAGAGGCGAATCTGCTTGCGCGCCACTTCGACCGGACTGCCGTGCCCCCCCATGCGGGTGTTGTGCGGCAAGTTGATCAGGAAGCCCGAGTTGCGTCCCGCCGAGCCGTTGCCTACGGTGGTGGCGTCGATCACGAGCACCGTGGCTTCGGGGCGTAATTCGGCAATGCGCCGCGCTGCGGCCAGTCCGGTGAAACCGGCGCCGATCACGATGACATCGTAGCTTCGCGCCGATGGCGGGTGCGTGTGCGGCACGCGCGCGGGCAAGAGGGCATTCCAGCCGGCGCCCGCCTGATAGGCGGGGAATGTGCCCCGCCCGGGGCGGGGCGGGAGAGAGGGCGTAACTTGATTGGGCATGACGATAGAGGGGCGGGGGCTTTGCCGAAACGTGCCTCGGGAAAATTACGCGGCCTGGCTTTCCAGACTGCGCATGACCTCGGTTTGCACGGTGTTCCAGATTTGCGATTTGAGTTCGTTGTAGCGTGCCGAGAGCTGGACTTGCGCGTCGCGCGGCATTGGCAGGTCGTTCGGCAGGTCGCAGGCCACGCGGCCAGGCCGTGCGCTCATGATGACCATACGCGTCGAGAGCATCAGGGCCTCGTCGATCGAGTGCGTGATGAAGACGATCGTCTTGCCGCTCTTTTGATAGATCTGTAGCAGTTCCTCCTGCAACACCTGGCGCGTCATCGCGTCGAGTGCGGCAAACGGTTCGTCGAGCAGTATCACGTCCGGGTCGTTGGCGAGCACGCGCGCGATCGAAACCCGCTGGCGCATGCCGCCCGAAAGCGCCTTCGGATAGCGGTCCTCGAAACCCTTCAGGCCGACCATATCGATGTAGCGGCGCGCGGTTGCATAGCGGGTGGCCTTGTCCACACCTTTCATCTTCAGCCCGAACGCCACGTTGTCGAGCACACTCAGCCACGGGAAAAGCGCGTACTGCTGGAAGACCATGCCGCAGTGCGGGTCGATGCCCTTGACCTCGCGACCGTTCACGAGAATTTTGCCCGTGGTGGGTTCGTCGAAGCCCGTGATGAGATTGAGCAGCGTCGACTTGCCACAGCCCGAGGCGCCGAGCAACACCACGAATTCGCCGCGGGCGATATTCATGTCCACCCGCTCGAGCGCCTGAAAGTCGCCGTAACGCTTGGACACGCCGTCGATGGCGATCATCGCCGCGGCGTTCGTGGCGAGATCCGTGGAAGCGGCGTTCTGGCCGCCAGCGTGAGAATCCATGCGATCGTTCATGCTTGCCACCTCAACACCTTGCGCTCGATGGCGCGAAATACGATATCCGTCACCAGCACGGTGACACTGATCATCACCATGCCGAGCACCACGACTTCTGTCTGGAAGAACTCCTTGCCGTTCATGATGAGGAAGCCGAGACCTTCGCGTGCAGCGACGAGTTCGGCGGAAATCACGCACGTCCAGGACAGGCCGAGAATGATCTTCAGACCCGACAGGATCTGCGGCAGACTCGCGGGAAGAATCACTTCGCGCATCACCTGCCAGTTGCTGGCACCCAGATTCTTCGCGGCGCGAATGAGCAGCGGATCCACGTTGCGCGTGGCTTCGATCACATACACCAATGCGGGGGCGAACGTCCCCATGAACACGATGCTGTACTTCTGCGTCTCGGAAATGCCGAACCACAGCAGTGAGAGCGGAATCCAGCTCATCGACGGCAACGGACGCAGGAACGACAGGATCGGATCGAATGCCGCGCGGGCGTAGCTCGACGTGCCCAGCACGATACCCAGCGGAATGGCCACGATCGTGGCGGCGATGAAACCCGTCATCACGCGGCGGGTCGAGGCGAGCACATTCGAGAGCAGCGAGCCGTCTGCCATCATGGACACGATGCGCTCCGCAACGGCAGACGGCGGCGGCAGGAACAGCGGGTCGATGACCCCGGTGCGGCAGGCCATCTCCCATACCATCAGGAACACGACCACGGACGCGAATCCCACACCCAGCAGCGTGGCGCGGGACGGTTGGCGATGATTCACAATCAGACTCCTCAGGCGAGCGCCGGCGCGTCGTCAACGCGTGATCGGACGAACCGGCGCACAGGGGGCTTACAGGTACGACGTGTTGATCCACTGGCGCACGGCCGGGGCCTTGTCGATCTGCTTGTACGTCACGAGCATTTCCGCGAGGCGTTGCAGGCCGTCAACATAGCTGCCCGGCGACTTGAGCAGTTGCGACTGCTGCGCGAGCGAATACCATTCCGCGCCCTTGATCGTCTCGATCTGATCGAGCGCCGACATCCCCGTGAGACCGATCAGCGTGCGGGCGGCCTCGTCCGGCTTGCCGTGCAGCGTCTGGCAGGCGTCGAAATACACCTTCAGATACTTGCGCACCACGTCGGCGTTCTTCTCGGCCCAGGCATTGCGCACGATCAAAACGTCCGGGCCCGGCGTCACGTTGTACTTCTTGTAGAGCGAGAACTGCGTGTCATCGGCCAGCAGCTTCATGCCGGACATGGCGCGAATGCGGTTGAATTGAGGTGTCCAGGCCGCGGCGGCGTCGATCTGCCCCGACTGAATCGCGCCGGGCAACTCCGGTGCGGGCACGTTGAGCACCGTCACATCGTTGGACAGGCCGGCATTGCCCAGCAGATCCAGCACCAGCAGGTGCGCGCTCGACGCAAAGGTCACGCCCAGCTTCTTGCCCTTGAGGTCCTGCAGCGAATTCACGCCGTCGCGCACGAACAGACCTTCCACGCGACCGAAGCTCTCCGGTACGGCCACGATCGAAAAGTGCTTCGAGCCGCGGGCCATCAGCGCGAGTGCCGACACGATGCCGGTGCAGGCAATGTCGATGCCGCCAGAGAGCACCGCGCTCATGCGTGCCGACGACGTGCCGAACGACTGCCATTGCTGATCGATGCCGGCCGCCGCGAAGGCGCCCGACTTCATCGCCAGATACGCCGGATAGTGGCCCAGCCATGCCGATCCGCCGTACTGCACCGTCGTGGCGTCCGCGGCCAGGGCCGAGCCCGGCAGCGCCAGGGTACCGGTTGCCGCGGCGGCCGATATGGCCGCGCCGGTGTGAAGGAACTTGCGTCGAGAGAGGTTCATGCGTGTCTCCTTTAATGGGTCTGTGTTATTCGCGTTGAACGGATGGCGCGCTTCGGGCGAACGTTGCCCGGCCCCGCGCCCGGGGCGTTGACGGCAAGGCATTGCCGGGGATCAGCAAAGCGCCAGTCGTTCCCCCAGCCAGGGCATCAGCCGGCGCAGTTCCGGAAACGCCTCTTGCGCGAGCGCGAGACGGCCGGCGAGGAAACATTGCGACGCCATCTCCGAAACCTCACCTTCGCGCGAGACCTGATAGATCGTGCGCGAGAGGGCGGGGCCGGGCAGGGGCAACGCGGCGAGTTGGGGCAGCGAGGCGCGCCCCTGCAGCAGGCAGAGCGGCGTGGCGATCGTGAAACCCAGATCGGCGGCGACCATCGACATCACAATGTCCGACGTATCGATCTCGAGATGCATGCGGGGCGAATGACCGGTGCGGCGCAGGTGGCGTTCGATCACCGCCCCGAAGTGAGAGCGGCCCGAAAAGCGGATCAGCGGCAACGAGCGGATCAACTCGCTCAGATCGGCCTGGGCCAGATCTGCGGCCCGCGCCTTCGGGAGTACCACGATGAACGGTTCCGTGAAAATCGGGCGGCGCACCAGTCGCTCCATGTCGTGCATCGGGTCGCTCGTCACGATCAGGTCGAGTTGGCGTGCCAGCAGGGCTTGCGCGTGGCCGTTGGCCAGTCCGGACCAGAGGAGCAATTCGCTGGTGCTGCCGGACATCTGGCGAACGATGGACGGTCCGACCGTGGCGGCGAACGAGTCGATCATGCCCACGCGCACGGCGGCACGGCTGGCCACGTCGGCGTCTTGCACCTGAGCGATCAGCCGATCCATGTCGTCGACGATCTGACGCGCGTGGCGAGAGAGCGCGAGTCCGGCAGGGGTCAGCTTCAGTGGGCGTCGGGAGCGGTCGAGCACGCGCGTGCCGACGGTCTGCTCAATCTGGGCGATGGCCTGGGAGATCGCGGACTGCGTGATGCCCAGCGTCGTGGCGGCGCCGGACAGGGAGCCTGCCGAAGCGACGGCCTCGAAGATCCGCAACGATCTGACGTCGAGGTCTGCGCGCTTTTTCATCGGCGTGTCTCCAGGGCTGCGGTGAGGTGTCGAAGGGCCGGGAAGGCCGAGCCTGTTTCACCGCGATGATCGGTATAAGAATTTCTGAGAATTGTAGGTATATGGGGGGTAAAACAGAAAACAAATTAAGAAAAACTAATACTTTGTATTAGGGCGCGAGAATGCGAAGGGAACAAATTGCCTGGACGGGGCGGCGTCAGACTGAGGGGGTGGGAATGGGCGAGCGTTTGCGGTGTGTCGTACGTGTCTGACGGGAAGGCCGGAGGGTAGGGAGAGAACTGGACCTGCGCGGGCGCGTTGGCGGATGGCGGCTCGCCGATCGGCTCGAGCCGCCGAAAGGCGATTTCGATCGCCTGACGTGGCGTCGTGCCGCGGCGTCACGCCGAGGCGGGATCGCGCCACTCGCCGTTGCGAACCGTGCGCGACGGCAGCGCGCCGCCGAGCCAGTACGTGAGTTCCGCCGGTCGTTCGATCTCCCATGCCACGAAATCCGCTGACTTCCCGGCCTCGATCGTGCCATGCGTCTCCAGCATGCCGAGCGCCTTCGCCGCGTTGCGCGTAACGCCGGCCAGCGCCTCCTCGGGAGTCAGGCCGAACAGCGTGCAAGCCATGTTGAGCATCAGGCGCAGCGACAGCGCGGGCGACGTTCCCGGATTCAGGTCCGACGCCACCGCGATGTCCACGCCATGCCGGCGCAGCAGGTCAACCGGCGGGCGGCGCGTCTCCTGCAACATGTGGAAGGCACCGGGCAACAGCACCGCCACCGTGCCGGCGCGGCCCATCGCGGCGGCGTCTTCCGGCGTCATGTACTCCAGATGATCGGCCGACAGCGCCCCGAGTTCGGCTGCCATGCTCGAGCCGCCCAGCGGCGACAACTGCTCGGCGTGCAGCTTCACCGGCAACTTCAGCTTCTGTGCACGCAACAGTACGCGCATGACCTGTGCCGGCGTGAACGCGATCGTCTCGCAAAACGCATCCACCGCGTCCACCAGCCGCTCCTCGGCCAACGTCGGCAAAATCTCCGAGCAGACATAATTCACGTACTCGTCCGCCTTGCCGGCAAACTCCATCGGGACCGTGTGGGCGGCCAGGCAGGTTGTCTTTACCGTCACGGGCAGCGATTCGCCCAGGCGCCGCGCCACGCGCAGCATCTTGCGCTCGCTGTTCAGATCCAGGCCGTAGCCCGACTTGATCTCGACCGTCGTCACGCCGTCGCGCATCAACGCCAGCAGGCGCTTGCGGGCCGAGACGAAGAGCGCGTCCTCGGTGGCGTCGCGCGTATGGCGCACCGTGTGCCGGATTCCGCCGCCTGCCGCCGATATCTCGGCGTAGCTCACGCCTTGCAGGCGTTGTTCGAACTCCTGGCTGCGGTTGCCGCCAAAGACCAGGTGCGTGTGGCAGTCAATCAACCCGGGGGTGACCCACGCGCCTTGCAGGTCGATGCAAAGATCCGAGCCCGAGGCCGATCGCTCGCCGCGCGGACCCACCCACTCGATGTGCTTGCCTCGCGTGACGATCACGGCGTCTTCGATGGCGTTGTAGCGACCGTCGCGCATGGTCGCGACGTGACAGTGCTTCCAGTAGGTACGTTTCATAAGAGACTCATTCCATGCGCATCTGGCTGCGCAGTTGCGCTTGCTTGGGTTTGACACCGAACTGGTAGGCGAGCGACATCAACAGGATCCAGCCCGCGCCGACGTACAGTGCGACGCGCGTGTCGTCCCGATAGCCCAGCACGCCGATCACGAACAACATGAAGGCGATGGCCAGCGCAGGGCCGACCGGCCAAAGCGGGACCTTGAACTTCAGGGCGGCGACTTCCCGCGCAGGCAGACGCCGACGCATGGCGACCTGCGAGAGCAGGATCATCAGCCAGACCCATACCGTGGCGAACGTGGCGATCGATGCAATGATCAGGAACACGCCTTCCGGAATCAGGTAATTGAGGACGACGCCGCCGAGCAATGCGGCCGTCATGACGAGCACCGTGACCCACGGAACGCCGTGGCGCGACGTCGCCGAAAAGGCCGCGGGCGCCTGTCCTTGCCCGGCCATGCCGAACATCATGCGGCCCGCGCCGAAAATGTTGCTGTTGATGGCCGAGATCGCCGCGGAGATCACGATCACGTTCAGAATCGCGGCTGCCGAGCGGATTCCGAGTCCGGAGAAGATCTGCACGAACGGACTTCCCTGGCTGCCGATGCCGGTCCAGGGAAAGATCGCCATCAGCACGCACATCGTGAGCACGTAGAACAGCAGGATGCGCGCCGGCACGGCGTTGATGGCACGCGGGATCACCGTCTCGGGATTCCTCGCCTCGCCCCCCGTGATGCCGATGATCTCGATACCGCCGTATGCGAACATCACCACCGCCAGCGATGCGACGAGACCGCCCCAGCCGTTGGGCAGAAAGCCGCCGTGCGACCACAGATTGCTCAGCGCCGGTGCGTGCTCGCCATGCAATTGAACACCCGCGAACAGAATCACGCTGCCGCCGACGATCATCGCCGCGATCGCGAGAATCTTCACCAGCGCCAGCCAGAACTCCATCTCGCCGTAGACCTTCACGTTGCACAGGTTCAGGCCACAGATCAGCATCACGATGCCGAGCACCCAGAGCCACTGCGGTACGTCCGGAAACCAGAAGCCCATGTAGATGCCGAACGCCGTCACGTCCGCCAGGCAGACGATCACCATCTCGAGGATGTACGTCCAGCCGGTGAGAAACCCCGCCAGCGGGCCGAGATTGTCGCGGGCATAGCGCCCGAAGGAGCCGGATACCGGCTCCCGTACGGCCATCTCCCCGAGGGCGCGCATGACCATGTAGACGGCGGCGCCGCCGAGGATGTACGCGAGGATGACCGCGGGACCGGCGAGTTGGATGGCGGACGCCGAGCCGTAGAACAGGCCCGTACCGATGGCGGAGCCGAGCGCCAGGAAGCGGATGTGCCGCGCGCTCAGATTGCGTTGCAGGTTTTTCAAGCTGTCTCCTGAAAGCATGATTCGCCGGCCCGCGAGCGCGAGCGGCAGAGGAAGTCGGTGTGTCGGGGCGGTGCTCGTGACACCCGGTGCACGACCGCCGCACGAAAGACACCCGTGCGCCATGAGGCCGGAGCGCGAATCGCTGTTCGTTTCGCCCCGGCAGGGCGGAATCAAACGCGACTCAAAGGCTTGGCAACGTACCGGCCGGCAGGAGTGGACTCAGTTGACGCCGGGCGATCAATTCGCTCGCGCCTTCGATGTCCGGCGCGAAATAACGGTCCTTATCGTAGAACGGAACCGACTGCCGCAGCAGGGCGCGCGCGCGCTCGAGCACCGGCGTCGTGCGCACGCCTTCGCGGAAGTCCAGCCCCTGACAGGCGCCGAGCCATTCGATCGCGACGATGCCCTTGACGTTATCGGCCATCTCCCAAAGCCGCTTGCCGGCGTTGGGCGCCATCGATACGTGGTCTTCCTGGTTGGCCGAGGTCGGGAGACTGTCGACGCTCGCCGGATGCGCCAGGGCCTTGTTGTCCGACGCCAGGGCGGCCGCCGTGACCTGCGCGATCATGAAGCCCGAGTTCACGCCCCCGTTGGCCACGAGAAACGCGGGCAACTGCGACATGTGCTTGTCCATCATCAGCGAGATGCGGCGCTCGCTTAGCGAGCCGATTTCGGCCAGCGCCAGCGCGAGATTGTCCGCCGCCATGGCGACCGGTTCTGCATGGAAATTGCCCCCGGAGATCACGTCGCCCTGTTCCCAGAACACGAGCGGATTGTCCGAGACGGCGTTGGCCTCGACGGCGAGCACCTCGGCCGCCTGACGGATCTGCGTGAGGCACGCGCCCATGACTTGGGGCTGGCAGCGCAGCGAGTACGGGTCCTGAACCTTGTCGCAGTTGGCGTGCGATTGACCGACTTCGCTCGTCTCGCCGAGCAGATATCGATAAAGCGCCGCCGCGTCGATCTGGCCGCGCTGACCGCGGGCGTCATGAATTCGAGCATCGAACGGCGCACGCGAGCCGAGCATGGCTTCGACGGTCAGGGCGCCACAGACGCTGGCCGCCGCGAACAGATCTTCCGCTTCGAAGAGGCCACGCAGCGCGTAGGCCGTGGAGACCTGCGTGCCGTTCAGGAGCGCGAGGCCCTCCTTGGCCGCCAGTGTGAGCGGCGCCAGTCCGGCCACGGCGAGCGCTTCGCGCGCGCTCATCCATTGGCCGCGATGACGTGCCTGTCCTTCGCCGAGCAACAGCAGCGACATGTGGGCAAGCGGGGCGAGGTCTCCCGAGGCACCGACCGAGCCCTTGAGCGGAATGCGAGGGTACACCTGCGCGTTCACCAGCGCGACGAGGGCGTCGATCACCTTGCTGCGGATGCCGGAAAAACCGCGTGCAAGGCTGTTGATCTTGAGCACCATGATCAGGCGCACGAGCGCGTCGTCGAGCGGGGCGCCAACGCCGGCCGCGTGCGAGAGCACCAGCGAGCGCTGCAGGTTCTCCAGGTCTTCGTGGGCGATGCGGGTCGACGCGAGCAGTCCGAACCCGGTATTGATGCCGTAAGCGGTGCGGCCTTCGCTCACGATGTTCTCGACGCAGGCCACGCTCCGGTCGATGGCAGCATAAGCCGATTCGTCGAGCGCGAGGGTGGTCGGGTTCTGATAGACGTCGCGCAGTTGCGCCAGCGTGAGCGCACCGGGCGTCACAAAGAGTTTTGCCATGGACGGAATTCCTTGATTCGGCATAGTCGGGGATGTCTTGCTATTGGGCTGTCGTGGTGCGCGCTCACCCGGCGGCGTTCAGCATCGGCAGGTTCAGGCCCTGATCGCGAGCGCAGTCGATGGCGATGCCGTATCCGGCGTCGGCGTGGCGCATCACGCCGGTTGCCGGATCGTTATGCAGCACGCGGGCGATGCGCGCGGCGGCGGCGTCGGTGCCGTCACACACGATGACCACGCCGGAATGCTGCGAAAAGCCCATGCCCACGCCGCCGCCGTGATGCAGCGAGACCCACGTCGCGCCGCTGGCCGTGTTGAGCAGGGCGTTGAGCAACGGCCAGTCCGAGACGGCATCGGAGCCATCGCGCATGGCTTCCGTTTCGCGATTCGGGCTGGCGACCGAGCCGGAGTCGAGGTGATCGCGGCCGATCACGACCGGGGCCGACAATTCTCCCGAGCGTACCATCTCATTGAACGCCAGTCCGAGCTTCGCCCGCAGGCCGAGACCGACCCAGCAGATGCGCGCCGGAAGGCCCTGGAAGCGGATGCGCTCGCGCGCCATGTCGAGCCAGCGGTGCAGATGGGCGTCGTCGGGAATCAGTTCCTTGACCTTGGCATCGGTCTTGTAGATGTCTTGCGGATCGCCGGAGAGGGCCGCCCAGCGAAACGGTCCCACGCCCCGGCAGAACAGCGGCCGGATATACGCCGGCACGAAGCCCGGGAAGTCGAACGCGTTGGCGACGCCTTCCTCCTTGGCCATCTGCCGGATGTTGTTCCCGTAGTCGAACGTGGGCACGCCCATGGCCTGGAACGCGAGCATGGCTTTCACGTGCACGGCCATCGATTGCCTCGCCGCCCTGACGACTTCGGCGGGGCTGGAGCGCGCGCGTTCCCGGTACTGGTCCCACGTCCAGCCGATCGGCAGGTAGCCGTTGAGCGGATCGTGCGCACTGGTCTGGTCGGTCACCATGTCCGGGCGAACGCCGCGGCGCACCAGCTCGGGCAAGATTTCGGCGGCGTTGCCGCACAGGGCGATCGAGACGGCCTGGCCGGCGGCGGTGTACTTCGCAATGCGTGCGAGTGCGTCGTCGAGATCGGCCGCTTGCTCATCGACATAGCGCGTGCGCAGACGGAAGTCGATGCGACTCTGCTGGCACTCGACGTTCAGCGAGCACGCACCGGCCAGCGTGGCGGCGAGCGGTTGTGCGCCGCCCATGCCGCCGAGCCCGGCGGTGAGCACCCAGCGACCCTTCAAATTGCCGCCGTAATGCTGACGGCCGGCTTCGACGAACGTCTCGTAGGTGCCTTGCACGATGCCCTGGCTGCCGAGGTAGATCCACGAGCCGGCGGTCATCTGGCCGTACATGGCGAGCCCCTTGGCGTCGAGCTCGTTGAAATGCTCCCAGTTGGCCCAGTGGGGGACCAGGTTCGAGTTGGCGATGAGCACTCGCGGGGCGTCGGCATGCGTCTTGAAGACGCCGACCGGTTTGCCCGACTGGACCAGCAGCGTTTCGTCGTCGCCCAGCGTCTTGAGCGTTTCGACGATCTTGTCGTAACACTCCCAGTTGCGCGCCGCGCGGCCGATGCCGCCATAGACCACCAGCGCGTTTGGATTTTCGGCAACGTCCGGGTCGAGATTGTTCATCAACATGCGCAGCGGCGCTTCGGTGAGCCAGCTGCGGGCATTGAGTTCGGTGCCGCGCGGGGCGCGGATGGTGACGTCGCGATATCGGGTGAATTGGCTCACGGCATTCCTCAGGGTCTGAGCGTTGAATGACTTGTACAGTATTGTATATACAAGTTAGCGTGAACTAGGGTTTTCACGAGGGACGTCCGGGGGGAGGGCGCCTTAGACCGTGTCGCCGAAGCGGCCTTCGAGACGGTGGCGCGAGCCGGGGTGAAGCAGCCGGGCGACGGAGACGACACGCGTGCCCGTCCACGTACGGCGGCGGATAAGCAGGCACGGTTCGGTGCGCGCGATCTGCAGCATGTGCGCTTCTTCAGGCGTGGCGGTCACGGCTTCGACGACGTGCTCGCCTGACGTCAGCGGCGAAATGCGCTGCAAGTAGGCATTCGGCGTGAGTTGGGTGAAATCCTGCGCGAGGTAATTCGAGGCGAGGGCGGGATTGACGAAGCGATCCTCGATCTGCACGGGAACGTTGTCCTGGTAATGGACGATGACCGAGTGAAACAGCTTTTCGCGTTCGTGCAGACCCATCGCAAGCGCCCGTTCCGGCCCGGCCAGTTCCTCGCGCAGTAGCTTGACCTCAGCGCGGTGCCGGTGGCCGAGTCCGGAGATTTCGTCCGCAATGTTGTTGACGGCGAGCAGCGGCGAGTGCGATTTGGGCTCGGCCACGAACGTGCCCACGCCCTGCATGCGCACGAGACGTCCTTCGGCGGTGAGTTCGCGCAGTGCCCGGTTGACCGTCATGCGGCTCACACCACAGAGATCGACGAGTTCGTTCTCGGAAGGCACGCGATGGTGCGGCGGCCAGGCGCCACTGTCGATCTGGCGGCAAATGAACTGCTTGAGTTGCAGATACCGGGGCGCGGGCCCTTGCTCATTGAGCGCTTCGACGGTGGGCTGGGCGGTTTGACGTGACACCTTGAGGAACTCTCCGGACACGGGCGTGCAGGTGGAAAGCCTGAAGGATAAGCCAATCGTCTGCCGGAGACGAGAAAAAACGGACTCGCGCGCCGCTGCCGCCGCAAGTGTTGTCACCAGCCGTGCAGGCGCGGCCAGACTGCGATGTCGCGCTCGGGGTCCAGCGCGTGGTACTCGGGAAATTGTGCGCCGGTCGCGCAGGCGTGATTGGGCATGACGCGCAGCAGTGTGCCGATGGGAAAGCGGCCCACGATGTCGTCGTCCGGTTCGCCCTCCCGCGCCAGGATACCGTGCTCCTGGTTCGCGCCTTCTAACCGATAGCCGGCCACCGGGCTGCCGTCGATGCGGCACACCTGGCCGTAGCCGAAGTCATGTTTTTGCTTTTGCGTTCCGCGATCCCGGCTCATCGCCATCCAGCCGGCGTCAACGATGGCCCAGCCCTTGTCAGGTTGATGGCCGATGACGGTGGTGAGCACGCTGAGCGCGAGGTCGTCCGTCGTGCAGACCCCGACGTTGTGCATCACGAGATCGAAGAACACGTACACGCCCGCGCGCACCTCCGTCACGCCGTCGAGATGTACGGCGGCAAGCGCGGTGGGCGTGGAGCCCACGCTCACGACCGGGCAAGGCAAACCCGCGTCGCGCAGGCGCGTTGCGGCCAGCACGCAGCCGGCGCGTTCCTGCTCGGCGATGGCGGCCAGCGCGTCGGGTGTGTCGAAGTCGTAGCTGGAGCCCGCGTGTGTCATGACGCCGCCGAGTGTGGCGCCGCCGTCGTGGATGACGCGCGCGACCTCAAGGAGTGCCGGCGCGTCGGGGCGAATGCCCGAACGGTGCCCGTCGGTGTCGACCTCGATCCACACCTCGAAGGTTTCACCGAATTGCGCGCCGAACGCCGCAATGGCCCGGGCGGATGTCACGCAGTCCGTGACGATCTTCAGGTCGCAGCCCCGGCGCCGCAACGCGAGCGCGGCGGGCAGTTTGCGCTCGACCATCGCGACCGCATACAGGATGTCGGTCACGCCCGCCTCGAAGAAACACGCGGCTTCCTTGAGCGTCGAGACCGTGATGCCCGAGGCGCCGGCTTGCATCTGCGCGCGAGCCACGTCCACGCACTTGCTGGTCTTGACGTGCGGGCGGAAACGCACCCCGAGGTTGTCCATGCGCGACTGCATGCGCTGGATATTGCGCCGCATGCGCGGCACGTCGATGATGGCGGCCGGGGTCTCCAGCGATTGCAGCGTTTGCCATGAGCGGGGTGGCACTTGGTGGATCGATGACATGTCGGCAGTCCTCAGGCGGTCTTGTGAAAGTGGCGCAGCCAGTCGAGCGCCGGGCCGAGCGAGGGCGCTTCGTGCTCCGGCCAGGCCGTGACTTGTCGTGCGGGGGTGTCGGACATGGGCGTCTCCATGAGGGGGCACGATGCGGCACGGCGGTCTGTCGCCGTGGGGATGACCGGCAGTGTAGGAACGATAGAGGGTGCCGTGGTTAAATGAAGCGACATCCAACATTAAGCTCAGGTGAATGATTCAGATCGAGGACCTGCGTCTGATCGAGGCGCTGGCGCAGTCGCCGTCGCTCAGCGCGGCCGCCCGGATGCTCAACGTCACGCCCCCGGCACTGTCGGCGCGGCTTCGCAAGCTCGAGTCGACGCTGGGGCTGGCGCTGGCCTCGCGAACTTCGCGGCAGTTGACGCTGACGGCCGAAGGCGAGCGTCTCGCCCGCGAGGGGGCGGCGCTGCTTGCACAGCTCGACGCGTTGCCCGAGTCGTTTCGACGCGAGGACAAACGTTTGACCGGCACGTTGCGCATTGCGGCCCCGTTCGGTTATGGGCGCCATCATGTGGCGCCCGTCCTGGCGCGGTTTGCCGCGTTGCATCCGGAGTTGCAGCTCGAACTGGATCTGCGCGAGACGCCGTGGCCGGACAGGCGCGATTCCGATGCGGTCATCCATGTGGGCGCGGTAAGGGACTCGTCGTGGATCGCGCGGTCGCTGTCGCCAAATGAGCGATGGGTATGTGCGAGCCCCGAATATCTGAAGCGACATGGCACGCCGACGGATCCGCGCGACCTGTTGCAGCATCGCTGCATCTGCATTCGGGAGAACGACGAAGACGTGACGCTATGGCGTTTTCGACGCCGTATGGCGGACGGCGCCGCGCCGGCGACCCGGCGTTCCGCTTCGCGCGAGAGCGTGCGGGTGTCGGCGGCTTATACGTGCAACGACGGCAGCGTGGCCCGCGAGTGGGCGGAACAGGGCATGGGCCTTGTGCTGCGCTCCGAGTGGGACACGCGCGACGCCGTGGCGGCGGGCAGGTTGACGCGCGTGTTGTCCGACTGGGCGTTTGACAGCGCCCCGGTCACGCTCCTCGTCCCGATCCGGCGCGGGCGAACTACGCGGTTGCAGGCGCTCATGGCATTTCTGGAACAGTCGCTCGGTATCTCCGCGCCGCAGCGCCAGGGCAGGCGGCGCACGCCCTGAATGCCATCGTGGGCACACTGCAGGCCGCCTTCGAGTGAGGCGTTCGCGCGCGCAAACGTTCAAGGGGCCGGTGCCGACAATGCGCGTTCGATCGCCTGCCCGAGCAGCGACACACCGAGATCGATTTCCTCGGCGCTCACGGTGAGCGGTGGCGCGATACGGAACACGCCTCCCATGCCGGGCAACTGCACGATGTTCATGCTCAGCCCGAGGTTCATGCATTCGCGCGTGATTCGTGCACCCAACCCGTCGGCAGGGGCCTTGCTCACCCGATCTTTCACGATCTCCATGCCGAGCAGCAAGCCGCGGCCGCGCACGTCTCCCACGCAGTCGAAGCGCTCCATCAAGCCCAGCAGACCGTTTCGAAGCCGCTCGCCCATGAGGTTGGCCCGCGCGACCAGGCCGTCGCGCGCCACCACGTCAAGGACTCGCAGGCCGACGGCAGCCGGCAGCGGGTCGGAGACGTGCGTGGTGTAGAAGAGATAGCCGCGTTCGTGTGCGCGCTCCTCGATTTCGGCGGAGGTCACCACCGCGGCCAGCGGCAGACCGGCGCCCAACGTCTTCGACAGCGTGAGGATGTCCGGCGTCACGCCATCGCGCTCGAATGCGAACATCGTGCCCGTGCGGCCGATGCCGGTCTGCGCTTCGTCCAGGATCAGCAACATGCCGCGCGCCTCGCACTTGCGCTTGAGCGCCGCAAGGTAGCCCGGCGGCAGTTCGATGATGCCGCCCGAGCTGAGGATAGGCTCGGCGATGAAGGCCGCGAGATTGCCGCTGGACTGCCGGTCGATCAGGTCGAACGCGTAGTCCAGCTCCGCCAGATAGTCGTAATCGCCCCCGGTGCCAAAGCGCGGCCGGTACGTAAATGGCGCCGGAATCGCAAATGATCCGGCCGCGGCGGGACCCACGCCCTTGCGCCCGGCGCTGTAGGTCGCCGATGCGGCGGCACCGGTCATGCCGTGCCACGACTGCGCGAAGCCCACGATTTCGTATTTTCCCGTAACGAGCTTGGCCATGCGAATGGCGGCCTCGTTCGACTCCGCGCCGGTACTCAGCAGCAGGACCCGGTCCAGGCCGGCCGGCGTGATATCCGCAAGCCGCGTGGCCAGATCCACCACCGGGCGGGACAACATGCCGCTGAACAGATGGTCGAGCTTGCCGATGGATTCGGTCACCACGGACACGATGTCGGGATGGCTGTGGCCAAGCACGGCGCTCATTTGACCCGACGTGAAGTCGAGGATTGCGCGGCCGTCGGCATCGTAGACGAAGCTGCCTTGCGCGCGTTCGATGATCATCGGCTCGAACGTACCGCCATAGCGGATCAGATGTTGCCGGGCATTGCGCCAGAAGTCGGCATCCTGGTTTTTCGTCACGCGGGAATCTCCAAGGAATGGGAAAAGAAGGGCATTCACCGCTTGCAGTCTAGGCATCGCTCTGATTTCATAAAAGCGAATAATGCTTAATCAAGATAGAAGTGAGGCTAATATCGTGAGCGTGTGTCTCGAGATCGATCTGTTGCGCTCGTTCGTGGCGATCGCCCAAGCCGGGTCGCTCAGCCGCGCGGCGCAGCGGGTGGCCCGTACCCAATCGGCGCTGAGTCAGCAAATGAAGCGATTGGAGGAAGTCGTCGACCAACCATTGTTCCAGCGCACTGGACGGGGCGTGGTCGTCACGAATTCCGGCGAACGTCTGCTCGGACATGCCCAGCGGATCTTGCGCGCGCACGACGAGGCCATCGCGGACATGTCCGGCGGTGGTCTGAGCGGCACGCTGCGCTTCGGCTGTCCCGACGACTACGCGGCCGCTTTCCTGCCGCCGCTGCTGCGCGATTTCGCTGTCATGCATCCGCAGGCACAGGTCGAAGTCATTTGCGAGCCGACGCCACGATTGCAGGCGCAATTGGCGCGACACGCGCTCGATCTTGCGCTGATTTCGGTGCCGGAGGGGGTGGACGAGAGTCACGTGATCCGGCGTGAACCGCTCGTGTGGATCGGCAGCCCGGGGCTGGAAACGGTGCTCGCCAACCGCGACGCGCCGCTGCCGCTGGCATTGTCGGATCCCGACACGCTCGACCACATGGCGGCGTGCGAGGCGCTCACGCGCGCGGGACGCGCTTATCGGCTCGCCTATGCGAGCAGCAACCTCGCGGGCCTGACGGCACTCGCGCGCTCCGGACAGGCGGTCGCGGTCATGACCCAGACGGCGGTCCCGGCGGACTTACGCATTGTTACAGGTGATACGCTGCCGCTATTGCCCTCGGTCGGGATTACGGTAAAGTTCGATCGCGCGCGCCCAAACCACCTGAGCATGGCGTTCGCCGAGCACATTCGGCAAACGCTGGCGGCGGTGTAAGCGGCAAGGTGTTCGGATTCGCCCGTTCCCGGCGAATTTGACGCACAATGGCGCGTTGCATCGAGACGCGGGCAGAAGCATCCGCGTTGTTCAACAAGAAGCCGGGTACCGGGCCGTCGGCGCGTCCAAGGCACGGAAACCCGGGGTTATTCAGCTTATTTGTATCGAGGTCGATATGTTGGCGCGTTTCGTGGCGTTTTTCCTGGTGGTCGGTTCGCTGCTGTCACTGGCAGGTTGCAATACCGTCGACGGCGTGGGGCAGGATATTTCGGGCGCCGCGCGCACCGTCAAGCGCGCCCTGTGATGGCGACTTCGGCCGGGCGGCACGACTGCCCGGCGTTGCACTTCAACTTCACGCCCGCGCCAGGGCGCCGTTGACGCTGAGCGATTTGCCGTGGGGCAACCGGTGTTCGTCGAACAAGAACGACTTCAGCACACGCGGTTCGAAGACAAGGCAATACGTCGATCCACCATACTGGAAATAGCCCAGCTCCTCTCCCTTGCTCACGTGCTGTGCGCGCTCCACGCCGAGCATGCACGATGACACGTCCCCCATGCCGACGAACAGGCATCCCAGCGTGCCGAGTGCGGGATCATCTGCCTTGATCACCACGATCGCTCGTGTGGCCGTTGCCGTGAGATAGCCCTGCGAGTCGTTGAGCCCCGCCTGATCCTCCCCCTGTGATTCGCTTTCGGAAAAGTATGTGCCCGGCACCCGATAGGCCGCGACGACGGCACCATCGACCGGAGCGTGCCAGCGGTGGTAGTCGTATGCGCTCAGGTAAGCCTGGTACACCGTGCCACCGGCAAACGGCGCGGCCAGCGCCTTGTGCGAGGCGCCGAACATGTCGAGAAGGGAGTACGGCTGCGACTTGATCCAGAACGTGTCGCGCATGCGTACGTCGTGCCGCACGTGGTAGGGGGTGCTTTCGCACGCGTTCACGATGACCCGGGAATCGTCGGCTGCGGCCACCGGCCGAGCGCCGGGCCTGAACCGGCGCGTGAAGAAATCGTTCCATGAAGCGAAACCGCCATACGGCTGGGCGAGATCCATTTCGAACTGATCCAGACCCAGCCGGGCATTTGCCGCCTCGCAGAACCATCCGTCGGGTGCACGTGTGTTGAGAAAAGTGCGCGAGTCGGGGCCGCTCAGGAAACGGCACCAGGCAACGAGCACGTCGCGCAGACATCGGTTGAGCTCCGGGTCGCGAAACAATGCGTATCCGGACGGCACGCACATGACCCAGTCGAGCAGCGCATTGAGCGGGCATACGATGAGGCTCTCGTGATCGAAAGGCGGGGCGATGGTGATGACGTAATCGATCGCCTGCAGCAGCGTCTCGACATCGTCATAGCCGAGGCGGTGCCCGTCGCGCAGCGCCTCGGAAATCGCCAGATTCATATCCATTCGACGCACCGGGTCGTCCATCACGCACGACCGGAGTCGGGCGACGGGCGGACTCAGCGGCTCGGTCAGGGCGCGATGCCGCGCCTTGCGAACGAGCGACCTGCGCAGTGCGGCGATGGCGTCCTCGTTCTCGGTGATCCACGCGCCCAGCCGATGGCGTGAACGCGTGCCTGGCGTGCGTGTGGACACCATCTGCGAATTCGTCCTCATGGCCGGGATGTCCTCGTCGTAGTCGGCATGTTCATTTCCGGCGACGGCGGGCGCGCGGCTGGCGCGGTGCCAGGTCGGACGCTTCGTCGTGCGGCGCGCCGGGGTCTTCGTCCTCCCGATCGGGCAGGATATCGTTGTTCGGCCGAAGGTTGGCGTCGCCGTCGGCACTCGCACGCTCTCCTGTGCCAGCGCGATCGGTATCGCTCTCGAGCGCGTCTTCGCCCAGTGTCTCGGCGTGCTGGTCGAGTTCGCCGTTGTCGACAGCCGCGCGGCGTGCGTGCTGGACGTCGCTGCCGGAATCCGAGGAGTCGCTTGGACCAAGGGAGCCGGTATTGCTGGGATCGGGGGGTCTCGCGCCAGGCCGGCGCTGAAGGTCGAGATCGGGGTCGAGCGTGCTGCGCGCCATGAGCTTGCCTCCGGTTGATTGACCACATTCGTGGCGGACCTTTGGCTTCATGCAATTTTCGTGCGCACCCTTGTGCCGCGCGGGAGGGGGCCATGGAACGGGACTTTTGGGGCGGATCGTACAAATCGTTGTATTCAGGCCGCTGGAGGCGAAAGCCTGTAATCTACGGATTACCCTCCCTGAACGCCCATGTGGCGAAGATCATTCATGAGCCAGCAAACGCCCGTTGAGTACGCCAGCGCGACCCCGGAAGTCAAAGCCGTTTTCGATGACATCAAGGCGACGCGGGGCGTGCCTGACGTGAACAACTTCTGGAAGTACCTCGCGCAGCATCCCGCAACCCTCGAGCGCACGTGGGACAGCTTGAAGGACGTGATGGCGCAGGGCGCGCTCGATCCGCTGGTCAAGGAACTGATTTACATCGCCGTGAGCGTTACCAACAATTGTGGCTATTGCGTTGCCAGTCATACGGCGGGTGCACGCCGCGCCGGCATGACCGACGAGATGTTCGGCGAACTGCTTGCCGTGGTCGGCATGGCCAACGAGACGAACCGGCTGGCTGTGGGTTACCGGGTGCCGATCGACCCCGCGTTCGAATAGGGGCTGTATCCGGGGGCCATTGCGCGAACGTCCGACAGCGCCGGCAGGCGGCGGCATGGATTGCGCCATGCCGGTCGCGGATTGTCCCCGCGGCTCATTCCGCCCAGACCCAGCATTCGTTGCGATTCTTGTCGTACTGCACGTCATGTCCGTGGTACTCGGTTGCGCATGCCGTGCCGCGAAAGCGGACCTCCGAGCGCGAATGTGCCACCATCCAACTCTCCTCCTTTTCCCCCGCGCCAATGTCTGCCGCGCGATCGGTGGGTTTGCATCCCTTTCCCTCGCACCAATGCGCCTGGACGCTTTGGCCGCAGGTATTGACGATGTTGTACCAGTACATGTCCTTTACGTCCTGATCGACCCGGACATCGTTCACCCTGAGGCAGTTCGGATACTGCTTGAGCACCAGGCGTTTCTTGCCGCTCCCATTGTCGCGCTCGGTGATTGACCGCGATACGATCGCGTCGAACTTTGATTTGTGGTCAGTTGCGATGGTTTGCCGACTCCAACCCAACGCTTTGAGGCTGGCCGTGAGCGCTTCGGAAAGACAGTGGTCGGCCAGGTCGTCATTTGTTCGGACAAGCTCCGCGCGCACCGCTCGCGCGTTGTTCGAGCTGATAATCCGATACTCATTCTCCCAGTAGGCACGCGCGGCAATGGAGCTCTGTTCGGGGGCGAAATTCGGGTTGGTACGGGCAATCGAATCGCGCAGCGAGTCTTCGCAGTTGTACCCGTTACTGGTGACCAGTGCCTCGGGCCGCGCGGCGACAGGCGCTCGATAGATCGGCTCCGCCCGTTGAGGCGGCGGGGCCTCATACGAAGTATCCGATGGCGTGGCGGCATTTTGCTGGCTGGACAACGCGTTGAGCGTGTTGATCAGGATCTGCGCATTGACGTTGTTGCTGTTGGCGCTCGCGCCGGTCCTGCCAGGGCTTTGCACGGGCGATGGACGTGTGGTGGCACCCGTTGCCAGGCCGCCGGCCGCGAGAGCGGCTGACGATACGGCGAGTCCAATGGCAAACATGGCCGTTGCGGCGAACCTTGGTGACGTAAACATCGCACCTCCCGTTGGATGTTGTCATTTCGACGCTGCGACCCCGCACGCATCGGTCGGCAGCATTACATCACGGGCGCGGCCGGCTTTCATCCATCAAATGGGGGATTCCGCTCCAACAGATGTGGCCCACTTGGGGGGCACGTCATCGGCTCGCTAGCGACTGGCGAGAATTTCGCGGGCCTTGGCGATGACCGGAGCGTCGATCATCCTGCCATCGAGCGCCGCTGCGGAACCGCCGCTCGCCCGGGCGGCCGCCATCACACGCTCGGCCCACGCGTACTCGTCGTCGCGCCATGCGAACGCGGCATGAACCGCCGGCACCTGCCGCGGATGGATGCAAAGCTTGCCGCGAAATGCGAGCGCGCGGGGGCGGCGGCCGTCCGCTTCGATTCCCTGGGCGTCGTCCAGCGCGGTGCTCACGCCGTCGACAGGCGCGGCGATCCCCGCCAGGCGTGATGCCAGCGTCAGTTGCGAACGGAAGAAGAGCAGTTCGTCGCCGTCGCCCTCGATCCCGATGTCCAACTGAAAGTCGATAGTGCCGAACATCAGGCAACGCACGCGCGGCGCGTTTGCGATCTCGTCGAGCGCTGCGAACGCCTGCGCTGTTTCGATCAGCGGCACCAGTTGCAGGGCAGCCGATGCGCCTTGCGCAGATCGGGCCAGGGTGGCCGCGGTTTCCGTCTTCGGCACGACGAGACCGTCGAGAGATTCCAGGCCGTTCAGGGCGGCGACGTCGTCGTCGAACCAGGGTGTGGGCGCCGCATTGATGCGTACGTACGTCGGCACGCTTGTGTCGCGTCCGGGATCCTTCAGCCACCCGCATACCGCATCGCGCGCCGCGGACTTCTCGGCAGGTGGGACGGCATCCTCGAGGTCGAGGATGATCGCATGCGCGCCGCTGGTGCGCGCCTTCTCGAAGCGCTCCGGGCGATTGCCGGGCACGAAAAGCCAACTGCGGATGACGGGGTGCTTCGCCACGGCTTATACCGCCTTCGCCGCACGCAGCGCATCGATCTGTGACGATGTGCGGCCGAGCTCGGTCAGAATCTCGTCAGTGTGTTGGCCGAGCGCGGGAATCGGATCCATCCGCGGGGTGAACTCCGGGCCGGCGCTCGGCATGCCCGGGGGAAGGGGCGCCCTGATCGTGCCGTTTGGCGTTTGCACGTTGGCCCAGCGCTCGCGAGCGGCGAGTTGTGCGTGTTGCCACACGTCGTGCATGTCGTTCAGGTTGGCGTTCGCAATGCCCACGGCGTCGAGTCGGCGCACCAGTTGAGGGGCGTCGAGCTGCATGAAGACTTCGCGAATGATGGCACGCAGGGCGTCGCGGTTCTCCAGACGCCGCGGGTTCGACGAGAAACGGAGATCGTCGGCCAGCGCCGGTTGTTCGAGCACCCGGTCACAGAAGGCCTTCCACTCCCGCTCGTTCTGAAGTCCGAGCATGACGGTCTTGCCGTCACCCGTTTCGAACGGACCGTACGGAAAAATCGTGGCATGCGCCGCGCCCGCACGTGGTGGCGGCGCCTGATTGTCCACGGCGTAGTAAAGCGGAAAGCCCATCCATTCGACCATGCATTCGAGCATGGAGATGTCGATACGGCTGCCGCGACCGGTCTTGCCACGGGCAATCAGGGCGCAGAGGATATTCGTATAGGCATACATGCCGGCGGCGATGTCGGCGATGGAGCTGCCGGCCTTGGCCGACGCCTCCGGCGAGCCCGCCACGGACAGGAAGCCCGATTCGCTCTGGATGAGCAGGTCGTAGGCCTTCTTGTCGCGGTAGGGCCCGTCCGGCCCGTAGCCGGAAATGCCACAGACGATGATTTGCGGATAGCGGGCCGACAGAACGTCGTAGCTCAGACCGAGCCGATCCGCCGCGCCGGGGGCGAGGTTCTGCACGAGCACGTCGGCGTCGGCGAGCAGATCGTGCAGCACCGATTGCGCGGCATCCTGCTTCAGGTCCAGCGTCAGGCTTTCCTTCGAACGGTTGGTCCACACGAAGTGCGACGACATGCCGTTCACGCGCGTGTCGTAGGCGCGGGCGAAGTCGCCGACGCCGGGGCGCTCGATCTTGATCACGCGTGCGCCGAGGTCGGCCAGCTGGCGGGTGCAGAACGGCGCCGCGATGGCGTGTTCGAGTGCGATGACCTTGATGCCGTCCAAGGGCCTCATGAAAGAAATCTCCGAATTGCGTAGGCGCGGATTGCGCGCGTGGTAACGAGGGGGATGCGTCCTTGTCAGACGATCTTCGTCAGGACGATCAGGGCCAGCGTGATCGTGATGGCGCCACCGATGCGGGTCGCGATTTGCGCGAACGGCATCAGCCGCATGCGGTTGGCCGCCGTGAGAATGGCCACGTCGCCGGTGCCGCCCATGCCGCTGTGCGTGCCCACGACGATGGCGGCGTCGATCGGGTGCATGTTCATGCGCCGTGCCACGACGAAGGCGGTTGCCATGAGCGTCACGACTGTCGCGACGATGGTCACCAGCGTGGGCACGTTGAACGAGTCCACGACCTTCTGCCAGGGCGTGATCACGACGCCGATGGCGAACAACAGCGGATAGGTCACGGCGGTGGCGAAGAACTTGTAGACGACGCCCGCGCCAGCTTCGAGCTTCGGCGAGAAGACGAAGCCGATCTTGGCGGCGACGGCAAGCACCAGCATCATCACCGGGCCGGGCAGGCCGAGCGTGTTCTGCGCGAGCATGCCGACGAAGTACAGGCATACGGCAATCATGCCGGCGGCGGCGATGTCGGTGGCGTCGACCGGTGCGCCGGGCTTCGCATGGGGGTGGTGCGGGTCGTGCGCCCCGATGTCATCGTCGCCCGATCGCATGAGCTGGCCGTTGCCGGTCAACGCGGGATAGCGTTTGCCGATCGCGTTGAGCACGCCCGAGAAGACGATGGCGCACACGTTGCCCAGCATGACGGCCGGCAGCGCCTGGGCGAGCAGATCGCCGGCGCTTTGGTGCATGACTTCCGAGTAGCCGAGGGTCAGGGGGATCACGCCCTCGCCCAGACCGCCTGACATCACCGGAATCACGACGAAGAACACCGTGTGGAAGAGCCCCATCCCCAGCAGCGTGCCTACCGCGGTGCCCACAATGCCGGCGAGGACCGAGCCCACCGCGAGCGGCACGAAAATCCGCAGGAAGCCGCCGATCAGGACCTTGCGGTCCATGCTCAGGATACTGCCGACGATGATGCCCGGAATGAACAGGTACAGGAAGTTGCTCTGCTTCCAGAAGCTGACGATGGGGGCGACCATCGACGGCGGCAGGGCATGCGTGAAGACGAGGTAGGAGGGCAGGAATGTCACCAGGATGACCGGCCCCCCAATGCTTCGAAACACGGGAATGCGCTGGCCGATCTCCATGCAGGTAAAGCTGCACACGGCGAGTAGCGCAATGATGGGCGAGAGTTCGGCCGAGAGCTTGCCGGTGGTGAGTACCGTGATGATGATCGCCGCGATCAGCACCAGATGCACCGGCAGCGGCACGATGCCCACGCGCATGTCCATGAGCCGCCACCAGGCGTCGCGCAGCGGGTGATGCGCGCGCGACGTGGGCGTGTTTGCGTCAACGCCCGCGCTGCCGCGCGCGGTCGTGGCAGAAAGACCGTCTCGCATTCTGTTGTCTCCGTGTAGGGATTCGAATTGATTTGATGACGCGACTATAGGCCCGCACCCGTCGGGGGAGGAAATATGGATTTTGGATGTGGGTATAGGGTGAAACTATCGCTTCTGGGCGGATTCGATTCCCGATAGGCGGGAATCGCCCATGTGGGCGGATCGATCCGCGAAATGCCCGAGTTTTGCCGGTGGCGATATAGGGGTACGCTATGGCTTTCCGAAACTGGAGCGCGTCGCCAATCGGCGGCGCGGGTCGTCATGGACGTGAGGCAGCTTCGAAATTTTGTCGCGATCGTCGACAGTGGAAGCGTATCGAAGGCCGCGGATCGCCTGCACATCGCGCAGCCGTCGTTGAGTGCGCAACTGCGCGGGCTGGAGGAGGAGCTGCAGACGCAATTGCTTTTGCGCAGTGCCCAGGGCGTCACACCGACCGAGGCGGGCAAGGCGTTGTATCGACATGCGCGCGTGGTGATGCGTCAGATGGAGCAGATTCGCCAGGAAGTGCGTGAAGGCGGTGGCAGCGAATCGGGGCCGGTGGCCGTGGGATTCCCCACGACGATTGCCGCGATTCTGGCGGTGCCGTTGTTCACGCGGGTACGCGAACAGTATCCGGGTATCCGGCTCCAGATTTTCGAGAGCATGAGCGGTTACATCGGCGAATTGCTCGCGAACGGACGTCTCGATCTGGCCATGCTGTTTCGCGACTCGGAGACGCGCGGCATTTCGGTGATGCCGTTGTTCGACGAAGCGCTGTATGTGCTCGGCGGGCATCGCGTTTGCCCGGCGATCTACGAGGGCGACCCGCAGCGCCCATGTGCGTTGTCCGCGCTGGCCAACGTGCCGATCGTGGCGCCGAGCGGCACGAACGGTCTTCGCCTGCTCATCGAACGAAGCTTCGCACAGGCCGACGTGGAGTTGAACATCGTGGCTGACATCGACTCGTTGCCGACGCTCATCGACATCGCGCGTTCGGGCGATGCCTGCTCGATCCTGCCGGCGTCGGCGCTTGCGTCGCGAGATCCGGCGTTGCGCCCGCCGTCCCGGCGAATCGTCTCGCCGCCGTTGCAACGCCCGGCCAGCGTGTGCTGGTCGAACTCACTTCCCGTGGGGTCCGCCACACTGGCCGTGCGTCAATGCATCGCCGACCTGATCCGCGAACTCCAGGCCGACGGACACTGGACCGGGATTGCGCTCCGGCCGGCAGAGCGCCACGTCGCCACCGGCATGGCGTCGGACCCGCCGGCGTCGGGTCGCGCCCGATAACCACGTCGCGACTGTTGGCTTGGAAACCCGCTATCCTTCTGGCAACGACGCGATTTGCGTCCCCCCTTAGTTCGCCATGTCCGGTCACGACGTCGTTATCCGGGCATTCGCTTTTCAGGAGTTCGTTCAGTGGCTGCGTTCGACATCGACGATATCGTGACTTCCCTGCATTCGGCGCGTTTGCGTTGGCGCGACGGCCAGCGGCGCCTGCTGGAATCGGGGGGACGCGACCTGCCTTCGCGCGAGCGCCTTGCCGGCATCGTCGTGCAACTCAAGGGCGTGCTGTTTCCCATGCGCCTCGGGCCGCTGGATCTGCATCAGCAGGGCGAAAACTATTACGTCGGCCACACACTCACCAGCGCGCTGAACGGCCTGGCCGAGCAGGCGCGTCTCGAATGGCGCTACAAGTCGCGTCACGACACCGCCATCACCACCGACCTGATCGAAGCGCGCACGCATTCGGCGATCCAGCAATTCGCCGCCAAACTCCCGGAAATTCGGGAATTGCTCGACGCCGACGTGCTGGCCGCCTATCAAGGCGACCCGGCCGCCGGCAGCGTGGACGAAGTGCTGATCTGCTACCCCGGCATTCACGCGATGATTCACCACCGGATCGCGCACGAGCTTTACCGGCTCGAACTGCCGCTGCTCGCCCGCATCATCGCCGAGCAGGCGCACTCCGACACCGGCATCGACATTCATCCCGGCGCCCGGATCGGTGCGGGCTTCTTCATCGATCACGGCACGGGTGTCGTGATTGGCGAGACGGCCATCCTCGGACAGCGGGTTCGGGTGTATCAGGCCGTCACGCTGGGCGCCAAGCGCTTTCCGGCCGACGACGAGGGCAACCCGCGCAAGGGGCTGCCGCGCCACCCGATCGTCGAGGACAACGTCGTCATTTACGCAGGCGCGACGATTCTCGGGCGCGTCACCATCGGTCAGGGGTCGGTCATTGGCGGTAACGTCTGGCTGACGCAGGACGTGCCGCCGTACAGCAACATCACGCAGGCGCGATCGCGCACCGAAGCCGGTTCGCCGCCGGTGTCCGGGTGCGACAACGACGCCGCCTGATGCGCACTATGCCGTGTCAGCCCGCAGGGGCTCGCTCGAGTCGCCGCGTCGTGGCGTGAGGGACGACGGTGGCGCAACGGCCACCCGCTCGCGCACGTCGGGCGATGCCAGACACGTTGCCACCGCTTCGAATCCCGGCGCCCCCGGATACGGCGCGACACGCACCGGCACGCTGTGATTGGCCGGACACAGCAAGATGGCTTCGTGCGGCCCGACGGCCGTCAGATCCAGAATGGCGGACGAGCGCGTCATGATGAACAGGGGATGGGCGCGCGTCGCGCGGGCTTGTTGGCGCAAGTAGCGGATCAACGCTTCCTGAGTCGCTTGCGTCAGGTTCTGCTCGATCATGTCGATGACCAGCGCTCCGTTGCGCTCGGCCGTGAGCGAGGCGAGAAGCACGGTCAATGCGTCTGACGCGTGGGCGCCTTCGTCGCGGAGCCACGCCATCGCGCGATCGACCCTGTCCTGCCAGGCGGTGTCCTGCGACAGTGCGCCAAGGAGGGTGGCGCGGCATTCGCTCAGGCGGTCGAGCCCGAGAAAGATGCCGTTCGGCAATGCCTGTGCAAGGTGTATCGCGAGCCGGGTCTTGCCACTGCCAAGCGATCCGATCAGGTAGTTCAGCGCTCGAATGTCCTGCATTTCGAACCATTCGCCGCCCCACGGCCACGGTAGCGCAAATGCCACGCTCGGCGCGGCTCGCTCGATGAGATGCCCCAATTCGCCGGCGGCCGGCATCTTGCCCGCCGCAAGTCCGGCGCGCAGGGTGCGCACGCGTTCGAGCCGCTGGAGTCGCTCCCGAATGTCCCGATCCAGCGCGTTTTCATGTGCCGAGAGCGCGCATGCGAGTGTCTGCGGATCGCCGCCAAGCACACGCGCCGCGTCGGCGAGACTCAGTCCAAGCGCGCGCAAGGCGACAACCTCGGACGCACGTGCCATCGCGTCGACCCCGTAGATGCGATAGCCGGCCGGTGTCCGTCCGGGCGTGACGAGACGATGCTGCTCGTATAGTCGGAGCGCCTTGGTGGAGACGCCCAACCTCCGTGCGGCTTCGGACGCTGTCAATGGCCGAGAGGGTGTCTTCATCGATGACCTCATGGTGTGAGCCAGGTTGACGCCATCGTCAGGCCGGCCCTGGGGGACAGGTCAACCGCGAACCACCTTAGCGAACATATCAACGTCTGTCGAATTAATTAACCGACCGGTCGGTTTTGTCATGTTAGGCTGTCAGCGCTTCCCTCGATAACAATTACGGAGACGTTGATGACTTTGATTTCTCGTTGGCCCGACGCGGTGAATTCGACCGGCATGCCTACCATGAACAAGCGGGTTCTGGCGGGCGTGGCTGCCTCGCTGGTGAGCGTGACGCTGGTCATGCCGGTGACGGGCATGGCAGCAACCGGGGGAGGTGCCGCCGGCACGACGGCGTCGTCGCCAGCGACGCAAAAGACGCCCGGTCGCGTGGAGGTGACGATCAAGCGCGACGAGTTTGGCGTACCCCACATCTACGCATCGACGACCTACGCGCTGTTTTACGGTTACGGTTACGCGATCGCCCAGGACCGCCTGTTCCAGATGGAAATGGCGCGACGCAGCACGCAGGGCACCGTGGCCGAAGTGCTCGGCGAGAAGTTCGTCGACTTCGACAAGTCGATTCGCGGAAATTACTGGCCGGCATCCATTCGCCGCCAACTGGCCGACCTGCCGCAACGGGAGCGCGACATTCTCGATGGCTATGCCGCGGGGATGAACGCGTGGATCGCGCAGATTCGCGCGCAACCCGACAAGCGCATGCCCAAACAATTCAACGATTACGGGTTCCAGCCGCCGAACTGGGACGCGTTCGACGTGGCGATGGTTTTCGTCGGCACCATGGCCAATCGTTTTTCGGACGCGACGAGCGAGATCGACAATCTCGCGCTGGTCACCGCGCTCAAGGACAAGTACGGCGCCGAGAAGGGCATGGCCCTGTTCAACGAGCTGAAGTGGATCAGCAATCCCGATGCCCCCTCTACGGTGCCGGCATCCGAGGGCGTGTATCCCGTGAAGGTCGGCCCGGAAAGCGGCGCGCCCATGCAGCCTCTTGCCCGCTATGATGGTCCGGCGCCGATGTTCGCGCGTCTGGCGCGCGGCAGCGACGGCGCCTTGCTGCATCAGGACGCGCAAACCAATGCCGCGACCATGCTGGCGCAATTTGCCGACGCAGGGCAGCCAGGTCTGGCAGGCTTTCCGACCACGAGCAACATGTGGATCGTCGGCAAGGCGAAGGCGCGCGACGCGCGCGCCATCATGCTCAACGGCCCGCAGTTCGGATGGTTCGCCCCCGCGTACACCTATGGCATCGGCCTGCACGGCGCGGGCTTCGATCTTGTCGGCAACACGCCGTTCGGATACCCCTGCATCCTGTTCGGCCATAACGGCAAGATCTCGTGGGGCTCGACGGCGGGCTTCGGCGACGACATCGACATCTATGCGGAAAAACTCGATCCGGCCAATCCCAACCGCTATTTCCACAACGGTCGATGGCACGACATGGAAAAGCGCGTGGAGATCATTCGCGTGAAGGGTGGGGCACCCGTGGTGCAGGAGGTCTTTCGCACGGTACACGGCATCGTCATGCAGCGCGACGCCAGGCGCCCGGTGGCCTACGCCAAGGCGCGCGCCTGGGACGGCCTGGAGGTTCAGTCGCTGCTTGCCTGGACGCATCAGGCGCAGGCGCACGACTGGAAGTCCTGGACGGCGCAGGCGGCGCGTCATGCCCTGACGATCAACTGGTACTACGCCGACGTGGCGGGCAACATCGGTTACGTTCACACTGGCGCCTATCCGGCTCGCCGGCCGGGGCACGATCCGCGTTTGCCAGTGCCGGGCACGGGCGAGTGGGACTGGAAGGGATTGTTGCCGTTCTCGACGAATCCCAAGGTCTACAACCCCAAACAGGGCTGGATCGCCAACTGGAACAATTCGCCGCAGAAGGGCTACCCGGCGAGCGATCTGTTCGCCTTCCTCTGGGGCGGGGCCGATCGCGTGGTCGAGATCGACTCGCGCATCGAGGCGCACGACAAGCTCGGCGTCGACGACATGTGGCAGATCCTGAAAGATACGAGCTCGGTCGATGTCAATCGGCGCCACTTCCTGCCGTTCATCGAACGCGCCACCGCAGGGCTGCCGGCGAGCGATGCGCGACGCCAGCTCGCCTTGCAACTGTCCGAATGGAATGGCCTGAGCCTCGATCCGAAACACACGGGCCACTACGATACGGCTGGCCCGGCCATCATGGATGCCTGGCTGAGCGCCATGCTCAGGCGCACGCTCGGACAGGTGGTGCCCGCGCCTTATGACAAGTGGTTCCTCGCGAGCGGTTACGCCGCGCCGCAAGACGGGCCGACCGGATCGCTCAACATCGGCAACGGTAGCAAGGTGCTTTACGAAGCGCTGCTCGGCGAGCACGCCGGCGTGCCGCAGACGTTCGACATCTTCGGCGGCCAACGTCGTGACGACGTGGTGCTGGCGGCGCTCGACGACACGGTCGCCGCGCTCAGGGCGAAGCTCGGGCCCGACATGTCGGCCTGGCGCGCGCCGACCGTGCCGCTCACGTTCCGCGCCAACAACTTCTTCGGTGTGCCGCAGGCCAATGCCGACGAAGCCGTGCGCACGCCCGTCTACATGAATCGCGGCACCGAGAATGATTTGATCGTGTTCGGTCCGACCGGGGGGAAGCCAGGGAGCCAGGGCAAGCCCGGGAAGGGCGCCGTGACCCGGAGCGACGTGCTGGCGTACGACGTGGTGGCGCCGGGACAAAGTGGCTTCGTCGCGCCGGACGGCACACGCTCCCCCCACTACGCCGATCAGGTGGAGATGTACACGACGTTCGGGCGCAAGCCCCTGTGGCACGACGCCGATGACGTGAACCGGGCGGCCACGTCCGTCGAGCGCCTGCACATCGAGCGAGGGGCTTACGCGCAATGACCGGGCGCGGCGGCGGCAAGGGCGCCGCCGCGATCCGGCAAGCGTTCGGCAGTCCACGACGGGCAAGCTGGCCCGTCAGGCAAGCCCCGTCGCGCCCGCCAGCGCGCACATCGCCACCACGGCGAGCGGCGGGGCTTTCCACCGGACCAGCAGCGCGAACGCGACCGCCGCCACGGCGAAATCGGCGGCGCCATGCACGGCGCTCGTCCATACGGGCGAGTACAACGCCGAAGCCAGAATCCCGACCACGGCGGCATTCACGCCCGCGAGCATCGCGGCCGTCGACGCGCGCTGCCGCAATGCCTGCCAATGCGGCAGCGCGGCAACGACGAGCAACAGCCCGGGCAGGAAGATCGCCATCGTCGCGAGCGTGGCACCCAGCACGGAATGCGCGGGGCCGCCCGAGAGCCAGCCGAGATAGGCGGCAAACGTGAATAGTGGCCCGGGAACGGCCTGCGCCGCACCGTAACCCGCGAGAAAGTCGTTCGGCGACACCCATCCCGTGGTCACCGTCTGCGCCTGGAGCAGCGGCAACACGACATGCCCGCCCCCGAACACCAGCGCCCCGGAACGGTAAAACCCGTCGAAGATCGCGAGCATGCGCCCGCCCACGAACTGTTGCAGGGCCGGCAGCCCGGCCAGCAGGGCGCAGAAAAGCAGGAGCGCGCCAGCGCCGCTTGCTCGCGAGATGCGAAATTCGATCGTGGCGGGCAATGGCAGTGGCGCGGTCAGCTCGCGCGAGCGTAGCAACCAGAGCCCCAGCAACGCCCCGAGGCCGATGACCATCAGTTGCGCGTAGACCGTTGTCGTCAGGGCGAGCACGACGAGGGCGGCCAGGGCGATGCCCGCCCGGCGCGTGTCGGGGCAGAGGCGTCGCGCCATATCCCAGACCGCTTGTGCCACGACGGCCACGGCGACGAGTTTGAGTCCATGCAACACGCCGTTGCCGATGGGCCCGCCGAGATGCGGCGCCACGATCGCGAACGCGAGCAGCAGCAATACCGACGGCAGCGTGAATCCACACAACGCCGCGAGGCCACCCAGCCAGCCCGCGCGCAGCAACCCGATGGAGAAGCCGACCTGGCTGCTCGCCGGCCCCGGCAGGAACTGGCACAAACCGACCAGGTCGCCAAAGGCGGCATCGTCCAGCCAGCGGCGTCGTTCCACGAATTCACGGCGGAAGTAGCCGATGTGCGCGACCGGCCCGCCAAAGCTCGTCAGGCCGAGCGTGATGAAGACGCGCAAGACCTCCCAGACGTGGCGCGTCCTGGCAGCCGGATCGCCGGCAACGGTTTCGATATTCGATTTCAAGGTGACCAACGCGTATTCGGCGGAAGACGAAATTCCGTAAGCATAGCCCTTGTGCAGTGACGTGGGCGTGAAGCCTTGCCGGCATGCCGGCTCACACGCGTTTGCCGCGGTTCCCGGGCAGGACACCGGATCCGTTTTCCCCTATATTGGTCCCTCCCGCGCCGATCCCCTTGAAGGATCGTGCGCGCGAAGCCCGAGCGCCCGGTTGCCGCGCGCCGGTGCGCATGTGGGGCAACAGAACCGCAAGACATTCTCAGGAGCGATGAGCGCATGACGGTGTCCGAATCCGCCGCGCGCGGGCGAGCCATCGGGCTCGGCAGTGCCGCGCGCGATCTTTACCGCGCGTTGTGGCGCCATGCGCGGGGCGTACGAAGTCACTTGCTGGGCGCCGCCGGCCTGCTGTCGCTCGCCCAGTTGTTGCGGCTTACGATGCCGTGGCTCGCGGCGCAGGCCATCAATGCGCTTCAGCAGGGCAACATGTCGACGGCGGGTCGTTGGATCGGCTATCTCGTCGGCATCTATCTGCTGTCGTGGCTGTTGCATGGCCCCGGGCGGATTCTCGAGCGCAACGTGGGCGTACGTGTGCGTGTGCGGCTCGCGGATCAACTGTATGCGCGCATCGCCGCCGCACCGCTGGCGTGGCGTGACGGCCGCCACTCCGGCGAGCTTCAGCATCGTGTGGTGCAGGCGAGCCGCGCGCTGTCCGACTTCGCGCAGAACCAGTTCGGCTATCTGCAAAGCGCATTCAACTTCGTCGGGCCGCTGATCGCGCTGGCTTTGCTCTCGCGCACGAGCGGTGCGATTGCGGTGACCGGCTATGTCGTCATCGCCGTCATCATTCTTCGATTCGACCGCGTGCTGATGCAACTCGCCCGTGCGGAGAACGACGCCGAGCGGCGATATGCCGCCGCGCTCCTCGACTTCGTCGGAAATGCGGGTACCGTGATTGGCCTGCGTCTGCAGGCGGCATCGCGCAGGGTGCTTGGGCGCCGCATGGAGGCGGTCATGGCGCCGCTGCGGCGTGCCGTCACGGTCAACGAGGGCAAGTGGTTCGCCGTCGACATCCTCGGCATGGGGCTGACCTGGATTCTCGTGATCGTCTACGTGCTGCAATCGCGTGAGCCGGGGCAGGCAGTCATGCTCGGCACCGTGTTCATGATCTATCAGTACGCGCAACAGGCCGCCACGGTCGTCGGGGCAATGGCGTCGAACTTCCAGAGTTTCGCGCGCATGCATACCGACTACGGCAGCGCCGAACCGATCTGGGATGCCCCGGGCGATCCGGACGCCGCGGTGCCCGCCATCACGCCGGCCTCGCCATGGGACACGCTGTCGCTGCGCGGCGTGACGTGGCGATACAGCGACGACGCGCGTGGCGGACTGCATGGCGTCGACCTGACGTTGCGCCGCGGTGCACGCGTCGCCCTTATCGGCCCCAGCGGCGGTGGAAAGAGCACTTTGCTGCGCACGCTGGCGGGCCTGTATCTCCCCCAGCACGGCACGCTGATGCGCGACGGCAAGGCGATCGACTTCGCGGCGTTGCGCGCGCTGGCTACCCTGATTCCGCAGGAGGCGGAAGTGTTCGAGGCGAGCGTTGAAGAAAACCTCACGTTCGGCGAGGCGGCCGATGCGAAGTCACTGCACGACGCCGTGCACGCCGGTGCTTTCGACGAGGTGCTCGCCGGCTTGCCGGACGGCCTCGCGAGCGCACTCAACGAGCGCGGCGGCAACCTCTCCGGCGGACAGCGGCAGCGGCTCGCGCTCGCGCGCGGCGCGCTGGCGGCGCAAGGCAGTTCGCTGCTGTTGCTCGACGAGCCGACCAGTGCCCTCGATCCCGCGGCCGAGGCCCGTGTGTTCGAGCGCATGTATGAGGCGTTTCCGAGCGCATGTATCGTGGCCTCGGTACACCGGCCGAGCCTTCTGTCGCGCTTCGACATCATCGTGGTGATGGAGAGCGGGCGCGTCGTGGACGCCGGTCCCCGCGACGATGTGTTGTCGCGCCGCACATAGCACCGTAACCCGTTGCCGCGTGTGGCGATGTCCGCAAACGCGAAATTTCACGTCAGAAAAATACCGACGCCTTCAATTCAACGCTCGTATCGATCCAATGCATCGTGCGCAATAGGCATCGTCGTGAGTTGCACACGAACGCGTTGTGACTGTGCGGATATAGCGGTGCGAAATTGAAGACGGTGCGGCAGGTGCCCATGGGCGTGACGAGGCTCGCACGCCATGTCGCAACACCTCCGAAAGCCAGGCGGGGCGGGGCTTTGCATACATAGCACTACGTGAAATATCGACACTTGTTGAGCAAGCGCAAACCTTCGGTTGGACGCGCTTTACATGACATTGGCGAAAGGCAATAATCGCTCCGTACTCGAAGACCCGACTGCGCAGTCGTTACCAAAAAAGTCAGCGGGAACCGCCCCCCGAAACATTGGAAACGTTGGCGTTCCTGCTTTCGCTCGCCCGCCGGTGCCCGCGTGTACCGGCCTAAAGCCAGGGAAACGCCATGAGTCACTTCGTTGACCGCCTTCGTTTTTTCACTTCGTCGCGGCCGCAGTTCTCCGAGGGGCACGGTGCCACGACAGACGAAGACCGACGCTGGGAAGACGCTTATCGTCAACGTTGGCAATTCGACAAGATCGTGCGCTCCACGCACGGCGTGAATTGCACCGGGTCCTGCTCCTGGAAGGTGTATGTCAAAGGGGGCATCGTCACCTGGGAAACCCAGCAGACCGACTATCCCCGCACCCGTCCCGACATGCCGAACCACGAGCCGCGTGGCTGCTCGCGCGGCGCGTCGTACTCGTGGTACCTCTACAGTGCCAACCGGCTCAAATACCCGCTCGTGCGCAGTGCGCTCGTGTCGCGCTGGCGCGAAGCGCGCAAGTCGCTCGCGCCGGTCGACGCGTGGGCATCGATCGTCCAGGACGACACCGCACGCCGCGCGTATCAGGCGCGTCGCGGCCTGGGCGGATTCGTGCGCGCTTCCTGGGACGAGGTCAACGAGATCGTGGCGGCGGCGAACGTCTACACGGTCAAGCGTTACGGCCCCGACCGCGTCACCGGCTTTTCGCCGATTCCCGCCATGTCGATGGTGTCCTACGCCGCCGGGGCACGCTATCTCTCGCTCATCGGTGGCGTGTGCCTGAGCTTTTACGACTGGTATTGCGATTTGCCGCCGGCCTCGCCGCAAACCTGGGGCGAGCAGACGGACGTGCCCGAGTCGGCCGACTGGTACAACTCGACATTCATCGTGATGTGGGGCTCGAACGTGCCGCAAACGCGCACGCCTGACGCGCACTTCATGACGGAGGTGCGCTACAAGGGCACGAAGATCGTGTCGATATTCCCGGACTATGCGGAAGGGGCGAAGTTCGGCGACCTGTGGCTGCATCCGAAGCAGGGCACCGACGCCGCGCTGGCGCTTGCGATGGGACACGTGATCCTCAACGAGTTCCACCTGGCCGGCAAGAGCGATTACTTCATCGACTACTGCCGCCGCTTCACCGACATGCCGTGCCTGGTGCGCATGGTGCCGCATGGCGACGGCTACGTGCCCGAGCGCCAGTTGCGCGCGGCTGACTTCGACGGCGCGCTGGGCCAGCCACACAACGCCGACTGGAAGACAGTCGTGATCGACGACCTGAGCGGCGATTTCGTGGCGCCGGTCGGGTCGATCGGCTATCGCTGGTCGCAGGGCGACGCGCCGAATCAGGGCAAGTGGAACCTGCGCGAGGAGGGCCCGGACGGCCAGGCCATCAAGCCCCGGCTGTCACTGGTCGAGGGCCACGATGAGGTCGTGCCCGTGCTGTTTCCGTACTTCGGCAATCAACCGCACGCGCACTTTACCTGCACGTCGCATGCATCGACACAGCGTCGCAATGTGGGCGTGCGTCGCGTGAAGACGAATGACGGGGAGGTGCTCGTCGCCACCGTCTACGATTTGTTCATCGCCAACTATGGGCTCGACCAGGGGCTGGGCGGCGAGCACATTGCGCACACCTACGACGACGATGTGCCGTATACGCCGGCGTGGCAGGAAGCGATTACCGGTGTGAAGCGCGAGGACGTGATTTCGGTCGCCCGCCAGTTCGCCGAGAATGCGCACAAGACGCAGGGCAAGTCGATGGTCATCATCGGCGCCGGGATCAACCATTGGTTCCACATGGACATGTCGTACCGCGCCATCATCAACATGCTGGTGATGTGCGGATGCATCGGCAAGTCGGGCGGGGGCTGGTCGCATTACGTGGGGCAGGAGAAGCTGCGTCCGCAAACCGGCTGGACGCCGCTCGCATTCGGTCTGGACTGGCACCGCCCGCCGCGCCAGATGAACGCGACGTCGTACTTTTACGCCCATACGGATCAGTGGCGCTATGACAACAGCGACCCGTCCGGGCTGCTCTCGCCGCTGGCCGACAAGACGCCGTTCCACGGCCGGCCCATCGACTACAACGTGCGCGCCGAGCGCATGGGGTGGCTGCCCACGGCGCCGCAGTTGCAGACCAATCCGCTCGACGTGGGCCGCTCGCTCCCCGACCCGGCGAACGCCGCTCAGCATGTGGCCAACGCGCTGAAGGACGGGTCGCTGCGCATGTCGTGTACCGATCCCGATCATCCCGACAACTTTCCTCGCAACCTGTTCGTATGGCGCTCGAACCTGCTGGGCTCATCGGGCAAGGGGCATGAGTACTTCCTGAAGCATTTGCTGGGCACCACACACGGCGTGCAGGGCGAGGACATCGGCAAGCAGCACGGTGCGCGCCCCGAGGAAGTGAAATGGCGCGACGAGGCGCCCAAGGGCAAGCTCGACCTGCTCGTGACGCTGGATTTCCGGATGTCGACGACCTGCATGTACTCCGACATCGTGCTGCCGACCGCCACGTGGTACGAGAAGGACGATCTGAATACGTCCGATATGCATCCGTTCATTCACCCGTTGTCTGCCGCCGTCGATCCTGCGTGGCAGGCGCGTAGCGACTGGGACATCTTCAAGGGCATCGCCAGGCGCTTCTCGGAACTTTGCGAAGGTCACCTGGGCGAGGAGACCGACGTCGTGCTCGCGCCGATCGCCCACGACGCGCCGGGCGAGTTGGCCCAACCGTATGACGTGAAGGACTGGGGCGCGGGGCAATGCGAACCGGTGCCGGGCAAGACCGCCCAGGGCGTGGTGGTCGTCAAGCGCGACTATCCGAACACGTACAAGAAGTTCACCTCGCTCGGGCCGCTGATGGACAAGATCGGCAACGGCGGCAAGGGGATCAACTGGCAGACCCACGAAGAGGTCGACCTGCTGGGACAACTCAACTACAAGGTGGAAGCGCCGGGGGTGTCGCAGGGGCGTCCGCGTATCGATTCGGCGCTCGATGCGGCTGAGGTCATCCTTACGCTCGCGCCCGAAACCAACGGCGAGGTCGCCGTACGTGCGTGGCAGGCGCTGTCCAAGGCGACCGGCCTGCCGCACGATCATCTGGCACAGGCACGCGCCGACGAGAAGATCCGGTTCCGCGACATTCAGGCACAGCCGCGCAAGATCATCTCGTCGCCGACGTGGAGCGGGATCGAGTCGGAACACGTCTCGTACAACGCAGGCTACGTCAACGTGCACGAGCTGGTGCCCTGGCGCACGCTCAGCGGACGCCAGCAGCTGTATCAGGATCATCCGTGGATGCGGGCGTTCGGCGAGTCGCTGTGTGTCTACAAGCCGCCCATCGATACCGGCAGCTACGCGCACATGCTCAACCAGCGCAGCAACGGCAATCGGGAGAAGGTGCTCAACTTCCTCACGCCGCACCAGAAGTGGGGCATCCACAGCACCTACACCGACAATCTGTTGATGCTGACCATGTCGCGCGGAGGTCCGATCGTGTGGATGTCCGAGGACGACGCGCGCGAGCTCGACATCGTCGACAACGACTGGATCGAATGTTTCAACGCGAACGGCGCGCTGTGTGCCCGCGCGGTGGTCAGCCAGCGTATCCCGAGCGGGGCGGTGATGATGTACCACGCTCAGGAGAAGATCGTGAACACCCCCGGCTCGGAAATCACCGGCACGCGTGGCGGGATTCACAACTCGGTGACCCGCATCAGCGTGAAGCCGACGCACATGATCGGCGGCTACGCCCAGCTTTCGTATGGATTTAACTACTACGGCACCGTCGGCTCGAACCGCGACGAGTTCCTGGTAGTGCGCAAGATGAGCCGTATCGACTGGCTCGACGATACCGCCGACCAGGTGCTTGTGCCCCCGACCGGAGAACGCCAATGAAAGTGCGCGCACAGATTGCGATGGTGCTGAATCTGGACAAGTGCATCGGTTGTCATACCTGTTCGATCACATGCAAGAACGTGTGGACGAGCCGCGAAGGCATGGAGTACGCGTGGTTCAACAACGTGGAGACCAAACCGGGCATCGGCTATCCCAAGGACTGGGAGAACCAGAAGCGCTGGCGCGGTGGCTGGACGCGCAAGGCCAACGGCAAGCTCGAACCGCTGCAGGGGGGCAAGCTCAAGTTGCTGGCCAGCATTTTCGCCAACCCGCACCTGCCGGAAATCGACGATTACTACGAGCCGTTCACGTATGACTACGCGCACCTGCAGACCGCCTCCGACGCGAAGGCCATGCCGGTTGCCCGCCCGCGTTCGCTGGTGACCGGCGAGCGCATGGAGAAGATCGAGTGGGGGCCGAACTGGGAAGAAATTCTCGGCGGCGAGTTCGCCAAGCGCTCTCAGGACTACAACTTCGAGGCCGTGCAGAAGGACATCTACGGGCAGTTCGAGAACACCTTCATGATGTACTTGCCACGCCTGTGCGAGCACTGCCTGAACCCGGCGTGCGTCGCGTCGTGCCCATCGGGCTCGATCTACAAGCGAGAGGAAGACGGCATCGTGCTCGTCGACCAGGACAAGTGCCGCGGTTGGCGCATGTGCGTCTCGGGCTGTCCGTACAAGAAGATTTATTACAACTGGCACAGCGGCAAGGCGGAGAAGTGCATCTTCTGCTAT
>OFTX01000090.1_pt1 | contig 55436 bp, 40 predicted proteins | sample 1775051 | NCBI WGS metagenome assembly OFTX01 (sample SAMN08195772, study PRJEB24354) | sludge metagenome | isolation source: sludge from phenol fed wastewater aerobic bioreactor A | place: India: Nagpur | collected 2016-09-15 | reverse complement strand
CGAACATACGCCTGCGTATCCGAGCGCGAGCGCCTCGCGATCCACACGCACCGCGCGGTCCTGCAGCGGACGCACGATGTCGTCCCGGTTCGAAGTGCGCGCCGCGATAGGTGTAATTGCGGATCGGCACCCTGAGGTTGTAGTACCACGGCCTCACACCCACCACACCCGACCAATAACGCATTGCCGCCTCGATGTCAGGCACGAGGTATGCCACCTGGCGAATCTCGCCAAAGAATCTGCTCATGGATCTTCCTGTCGTTCTATGTCGTAAGGCGACGCAAGACGTACGCCGCCGTCTTCGTTATCGAAGAAAACCTGTCGAGATCCAGGGCAACGCCGCCACCGCGATCAATCCGACGATCAGCGCCGCGAGATATCCCCAGATCGCGCGCATGCCCTTGGCGGGATCGACCCGACCGATCGCACAGGCCGCGTAGTACCCCACGCCGAACGGCGGCGCAAACAATCCCAACCCCATCGAGAGCACCACGATCATTGCGTAGTGAACTTCGTGGACCCCGACCGCCCGCGCGATTGGGAACATCAGCGGTCCGAACAGCACGATCGCGGGAATGCCCTCGAGCACACTGCCGAGAATGACGAAGGCGAGCACAGAGACGGCGATGAATCCCGCGCCACCGCCCGGCACCCGTTCCATGGCCGAGGCGAGGTCCTGCGCGAATCCCGATTGCGTCAGGCCCCACGCCATGCCGGTGGCCGCGCCGATGATGAAGATGATCGCGCCGGACAGCGCGGCCGTCTCGACGAGCATGGGCATCAGACGACGTGCGTCGAACTGGCGATAGATCAGCAGGCCGGCCAGCACCGAGTACGCGATACCGATCGTCGAGACCTCGGTGGCCGTCGCAATACCCTCGACGACTGCGGCGCGGATCACGAACGGCAGGGCCAACGCCGGCAAGGCGTAGGTGAACGCCCGCAGCATTTCCTTGCGGTTCGCTTTCGCAACGCCGGACAGGTCTTCGCGGCGATAGCGCCACCACACCACGCAGCACAGGGCGATGCCCAGTACCACGCCGGGCAGCAGGCCGCCGGTGAAGAGCGCGGAGATCGACACGCCCGTGACCGAACCGATAGTGATCAGCACGATCGAGGGGGGAATCGTCTCCGTCTGCGCTCCGGTCGTGGACAGCAGCGCCACGAGATCGCCAGGGTCGGCGCCGCGCTTCTTCATCTCGGGGAACAACACCGGCGCGATCGCCGCCATGTCGGCCGCCTTCGAGCCGGAGATGCCGGACACCAGGTACATGCCGCCAATGAGGACATAGCTCAGACCGCCGCGCACGTGACCGAGCAAGCTCGCGAGAAAGCGCACCATCGCCCGCGCCATGCCGGTCATCTCGATGAGCAGGCCGAGAAAGACGAACAGCGGCACCGCGAGCAGGATCAGATGCGACATGCCCTCGTCCATCCGGCCGACCAGCACCACCAGTGGTGTGCGCGTCGTGAGGGCAAGAAAGCCGAACGTCGCCAGCGCGAACGAGAAAGCGATCGGCACGCCGGCAAACACGCACGCGCCCACGACCCCCGCGAAGAAGATGACGAGATTCCAGCGCCCGAGCGGTTCGAGCACGGGGCCGAGCAGCCAGAACGCGGCGCACACCGCCGCGACGACGGCGATGGCCTGCACGGCGCGCACCGGTGTCGCGGTGCGAAGCAGACGCACCCCGCCCGCGAGCATCATCAGCGCGACCCCCACGGGCAACGCCGCGGCGCGCCACGCGTTGCTGATCTCCATCGCCGGCGTGATTACGAACGCTTCCTCGGAGGCATACTCGTACGCCGGATGCGCGATGAACACGAGAAACGCCAGCGCGGCGGCGATCGCCAGCACGTCGAGAAACGCCCGCGTGGACGGCGACGCCTTGCCCACGAATGCGGTCATGCGCATGTGCTCGCCCCGGCGCAGTGCGACCACCGCGCCGAGCATCGACATCCAGAGAAACAGGATGCCGGCGAGCTCGTCGCTCCAGACGAGCGGTGCGTGAAAGACATATCGCGCCACCACGCCCGCGAGCATGACGACAATGTCGGCGAGAACGAGCAGCGCGGCCGGGATCTCCGTGAGCCAGCCGATGGCCCGGTCGATCGCGCTCACGACGCCGCGCCGGCCGACCGGACTCGCATCGGGCACCGGCGGCTGTGCGGAAGACACGCCATGCGGCGAATGCACGGGGCCGGGCGTCATGTCAGGCCACCTTGCCGGCCGTGGCTTCGAGCAGCGCCCAGGCCTGAGCGCCGAACTTCTTCTGCCACTCCGCGTAATAGCCCGACTTCTGCAATTGCGCACGGAACGTCTCCGGCGGCGCCGCATTGAATGCCAGCCCCTTGCTCGAGAGCTCGCTCTGCAGCCCCGTGTTGAGCTTATAGACGTCCTCGCGCTGCTTGATGGCCGCCTCGTTGAACGCACGCGCCACGATCACCTTGAGATCGTCGGGCAGCGCGCGCCACGACCGGCCGTTGACCACGAGGTGATAGCCGTCCCAGCTGTGGTTCGTGAGCGCGCAGTATTTCTGCACTTCATACAGCTTCGCCGTCTGCACGATGGCCAACGGGTTCTCCTGCGCGTCGACCACGCGTGTCTGCAGGGCGGAATAGACCTCGCTGAACTGCAGGCTCGTCGGCGAGGCTTGCAGCGACTTGAACAGCGAGATGCCCATCGGGCTGACCGGCACGCGGATCTTCATGCCGGAGAGGTCGGCCGCCGTGGCGATCGGCTTGTTGCCGGTGGTGATCTGACGGAAGCCGTTGTCCCACATTTTCTCGAACGTGTAGAGGCCTGTCTTGGCGAAGGCCTCGCGAATGCTGTTGCCGAGCGGGCCGTCGACCGCACGCCACACCTGATCGTAGTTCGAGAACGCGAAGCCGACGGCCGTGATCGCGCTGATGGGCGCGAGCGTCGCAATCACCATCGTGCCGGCGTTGAAGATGTCGATACCGCCGTTGCGCACCTGCGCAAGCATGTCGGTGTCGCCGCCCAGCTGGTTATTGGGGAACACGCGCAACTCCATGCGGCCGCGGCTTTCGGTGGCGATGCGCGCGGCCACCTCCTGCGCCCGTACGTTCAGCGGGTGGCTGACGGGTAGATTGTTGCCGTACTTGAAGACGAATTCCGGCGCGGCGGCGCGCGCCGATCGCGGCCATATGCTGGTCACGCCGGTCACGCCGGCCACACCCGCGACGCCCAATGCCGGCAAGGCGGAAAGGGCGCGCAATACGTTTCGTCGGCCCTGAGAAGTTGAGCTGGTCATCCGCATGTCTCCTGATATTGTGGTTATGGCGCAACCGTGCGAGCGGCGGAACACCGCGTCGGCACGACCCTCCGTGACACCCCGGCACACCGATGGCCGGGTGCGCCGTGTCAATTGCAGCGAACGTGCATGCCGCCGTCGACGAGCAGCTCCACACCGTTGATGTAGCGCGCCTCGTCCGAAGCCAGGAACACCGCCGCATGGGCAACGTCCCACCCATCGCCCATGCGTCCGGTCGGCGACAGGCGATGGCGAGCTTCCACCATCTCCTGCTCGCTCGCGTAGAAGCCCGAGATTTGCCGGTAGATGTGCGGCGTATCCATCACGCCGGGCAAAATGCAGTTCGCCCGGATGCCCTGCGATGCGTACTGGAGCGCCACGCTTTGGGTAAGGGAGTTGACGGCGCCCTTCGACGCCGCATAGGCACAGTAGGCGTAACCGGTCCAGCGCACACCGCCCAGCGCGCCGATGTTGACGATGGCGCCGCTGCCCTGTGCCTGCATGCCCGGCAGCACCGCCTTGCAGGTCAGGAACATGCTCTTGACGTTGACCGCCATGACCCGGTCCCATACCGCCTCGGTGGTCTCCACCGGCCCGCCCTGCGAGGTGATGCCGACGTTGTTGTGCAGCACGTCGATCCGGCCATACGCCTCGACGGCGGCCGCCACGGTCTGACGGACCTGGTCCCAGCACGTGACGTCGGCCGCCAGCGCAATGGCGTCGTTGCCCTCCTCGGCGATGATCCGGCGGGTGACGTCGGCCGCGGCCGGATCCTGATCCACGGCCACGACCCTGGCGCCCTGCCGGGCATACGCCACGGCGGCCGCCTTGCCATTGCCCCAGCCGTCGCCCGCCGATCCCGCGCCGAAGACCAGCGCGACCCGGCCCTCCAGTCTTCGCGACGCGCACGCTCCCGTTGCTGCCATGACCTTGTCTCCTGTGCTTATTCTGTCGTTGCTGCCGCCTGCCCGATACAAGTGCAACGCATCCGAGGTCGTACGATAGGGGCGGCCGCATCGATTCGCCAACCCGTATTTTTGATGTGATTTGATGGGTTTTGATGAAGTATGCTGTGGGAAAACGCGCCGCGTCACGGCGCGGGACGATACGGGAGACAGGAAGACGATGCGACGCAACATGCCCAATCTGGCGGATATCGCGCGGCTGGCCGGGGTGTCCACGGCGACGGTCGACCGCGTGCTGCACCGACGCTCGGGCGTGCGGCAAACGACCGTGCAGCGGGTGCTGCATGCGGCGGGCGAACTCCGGTACTTGCCGGAGCCCGAGCTCGAGGCCGTGCGTGCCATGCCGCCCACGCAGGTGTTATTCGTGCTTCCCGGGCGCAGCAGCAAGTTCCTGCGCATGCTCGGCGAATGGGTGCAATGCTCGCAAACGCAGTGGGCACCGTACCACGTCAACTGTCGTGTGCAGTTCATCCAGGGGTTCGATCCCCAGGCGCTGGCCTCGACGTTGCTTCGGCGTGGACGGGAGTGTCACGGGGTGGCGTTCATGCCGCTGGAGCATCCGAGCGTTCGCGAGGCGGTGGGCGTGCTCGCCGACGCGGGCGTCGCCACCGTGACACTGGTGTCCGATCTGTCGCATTCGCGACGCATCGCCTACGTGGGACTGGACAACGGCTCGGCCGGCAGGACGGCCGCTTACCTCATCGCCCGCTTCGTGGGCCCCGAGCGCGCCGCAAAGGTCGCGCTCATCGCCGGTTCGCTGAGCTACAAGGCGCATGTCGAACGCGAGGCCGGTTTCCTGCAGTTGTTTGCCGAGCAATACCCGCACATGCAGGTCGTCGGCCTGCGCGAAGGCTACGACGACGAAGCGGTCAACTATCGTCAGGCGCGCGCGCTGCTCGAACAACATCCGGATCTCGCGGCGATCTACAACATCGGCGGTGGGGCGCAGGGCATCGGACAGGCGCTCAAGGCAACAGGCAAGCAGCACAAGGTCGTTTTCATCGGCCACGGGCTCACGCCCGACACCCGCGCATTGCTCATCGATGGCTCCATGGATGCCGTGATCACGCAAAGTCCGCAAAGCGCCATCATGAATTGCGTGCGCATCTTCGCCAATCTCCGTGAAAAACGAGAGCTCACGGCGGGCGTGGAAGCCAATCGCAGCCAGGTGATTTTTCGCGAGAACCTGCCATAGAAAAACGCCGTGCGCGAATCGCTCTCGCGATTGCGCCACACGGCGTTGTCTTGCGCAAACCCTAAGCAGGAAGCATGACGAGACGTTGTCGGGCCTCAGGCGGCGACGGCCTCGCGCGGCGCCTGTGCGGCGTCGTCCTCCACCGAGCTGAGCATCAGGTGTTCGAAGGCGCCGAGCGATGCCTTGGCGCCCTCGCCCACGGCGATGACGATCTGCTTGAAAGGTACGGTCGTCACGTCGCCCGCCGCGAACACGCCGGGCACCGACGTCGCCCCCTTCGCATCGACCTCGATTTCGCCATGGCGCGACAGCGCCACGGTGCCCTTGAGCCACTCGGTGTTCGGTACCAGGCCAATCTGCACGAACACGCCTTCGAGCGCAATCGTCGACGTCTCACCCGAGACGCGATCGCGGTACACGAGCGCGTTGACCTTTTGCCTGTCGCCGACGATTTCGGTCGTCTGCGCGTTCGTGAGCACGCGCACGTTGGGCAGACTGCGCAGCTTGCGCTGGAGCACTTCGTCCGCACGCAGTTGCGCGCCATACTCGATCAGCGTGACCTCGCTGACGATGCCCGCGAGATCGATGGCCGCCTCCACACCCGAATTGCCGCCACCCACGACCGCAACGCGCTTGCCCTTGAAGAGCGGACCGTCGCAATGCGGGCAGTACGCCACACCGCGATTGCGGTATTCGCGCTCGCCCGGCACGCCGATTTCCCGCCAGCGCGCGCCGGTGGCCAGCACCACCGCGCGCGCCTTGAGCACCGCGCCGCTGGCCAGGCGCACCTCGTGGATCTTCCCCGGGATCAGCGCTTCGGCGCGTTGCGTGTCGATGACGTCGACGTCGTACGTCTTGACGTGCTGCTCGAGCGCCACGGCGAACTTCGGGCCTTCGGTATGCGTCACCGAGACGAAGTTCTCGATGGCCATGGTGTCGAGCACCTGACCGCCGAATCGCTCCGCCACCACGCCCGTCGCGATGCCCTTGCGGGCCGCGTAGATCGCAGCGGCCGCGCCTGCCGGGCCACCGCCGACGATCAGCATGTCATAGACCGGCTTGTTTTCAAGCGCCTTCGCGGCGCGGGCCGTCGCGCCGGTGTCGAGCTTCGCGAGCAATTCCTTCACGCTGGTGCGGCCCTGCGTGAACGACTCGCCGTTGAGAAACACCGTCGGCACGGCCATTACCTGGCGCGCCTCGACTTCCCCCTGGAACAACGCGCCGTCGATCGTTACCTGCTGGATGCGCGGATTGATGAGCGCCATGACATTGAGCGCCTGCACGACTTCCGGGCAGTTCTGGCAAGACAGCGAGATATATGTCTCGAAGCGGAAGTCGCCGTCGAGCGCGCGAATCTGGGCGATGGTGTCATCGTCGAGCTTCACCGGGTGGCCGCCGACTTGCAGCAGCGCCAGCACGAGCGAGGTGAATTCGTGCCCCATCGGCAGTCCGGCGAAGCGAATACGCGGCGCCTCGCCCGGCGTGCCGATGGCGAACGACGGACGACGCTCCTGCGCGTCGTCGCGCGCCGCCACGCGGATCTGCGCGCTGAGCGGTGCGATCTCGTCGACCAGCGCCTTCATCTCGGCCGATTTCGGGCTGTCGTCGAGCCACACGGCGATCTCGATCGGCCGCGTGACTTTCTGAAGGTACGTTTGCAATTGGGCTTTGAGGTTCGCGTCCAACATGGCGTGTTTTCCGTCTCGATAGCGTGAATGGAATGAGCGAGGGTGAGCGAGATCCGCCGCGTCGGCCACATGGCTGGCGCAGGAAGCATCGGTAACTCGGAATTCGGGTGCCGGTGCGACGGGTTTAGGGGACCGACGCACCGGCGAGACGCCGCGACGTGACCGGCGCGGCGCTTGCTGCGGCCTTGCGCGGTACTTAGATCTTGCCGATCAGGTCGAGCGACGGGCTCAGCGTCTCGGCACCCGGCGTCCACTTCGCGGGGCAGACTTCGCCCGGGTGCGCGGCGATGTATTGCGCGGCCTGCACCTTGCGCAGCAGTTCCTTCGCATCGCGACCAATGCCGTTATCGTGGATTTCACACAGCTTGATCTGGCCTTCAGGGTTGATCACGAACGTGCCCCGCAGCGCCAGCCCTTCCTCTTCGATCAGCACGTCGAAATTGCGCGAGATGGCGAGCGTCGGGTCAGCCAGCATCGGGTACTGGATCTTGCCGATCGTGTCGGACGTGTCGTGCCAGGCCTTGTGCGTGAAGTGGGTGTCGGTCGAGACGCTGTAGATCTCGACGCCCAACTTCTTGAATTCGTCGTAATGGTCGGCCAGATCGCCCAGCTCGGTCGGGCACACGAACGTGAAGTCCGCCGGGTAGAACACCACCACCGACCACTTGCCCTTGAGGGTCTCGTCGGTCACGGTGATGAAGTCGCCATTTTGGTAGGCCTGGGCTTTGAACGGCTTGATCTGGGTGTTGATGATCGGCATATCGGTGTCTCTCTGACTGGGTGGAAAGTGTTGCCAGTATGCCGATAGCTATCGATTTATTGAAATTGATTATTAAAATCTATTCGATTGGGGCAGGCTATCGGGGTCGATAGCCTGCCTTGCCAGACGCGCGGGCGGCGCGACGCTCAGCCCTTGGGGTAGCGCACGGCGCGCACCTTGCCGCTGAGTCCGCCGCCGCAGTAAAAGAGGCCCTGACCATCGTATTCGAGTCCGCTCACGCCAACGCCGTCGGGCATCTGCACGCGCGTCATCACTTCCCCGTCGGTCGGGTCGACCTGGCGCAGTTCGCTCTCGTCGTTCTCCCATGTGCCATGCCACAGCTCATCGCCCACCCAGGTCACGCCGGTGACGAAGCGATCCGACTCGATGGTCCGCAGCACGCGCCCGTCCTGCGGATCGATCTGCAGGATGCGGCGGTCGCGATACTGGCCCAGCCAGAGGCTGCCTTCGGCCCACGTGAGTCCCGAATTACTGCCACTGCCATGCGTGAGGGCGATCGAATGCACCACGCGACCGGTGGACGGGTCGATCTTGTCGATGCGCGCTTCGGCAATCTGATAGAGATATTTGCCGTCGAATGCGGTGCCCGCATCGCTCGGTGCATCGAGCGTGCGCTGCACCTTGCCGCTGGCCGGGTCGAAGGCGAGCAGGGTCTCGCCGGTGGCTGCCCAGACCCGCGCGCCGTCGAAGGTCACGCCATGAATCCGGTCGAAGCCCGGAAATGGTCCGTACTCCGAGATGATGCTGGCATCGCTCGCTGCCGCTTCGCGGGGAATTCGTTGAGATTGGTGCTTCATGTCAGGCTCCGGTTGAAACGCCACGTTTGGCGTGCAGGTCCACTCTAGCCAAACGACCATCCGGCAGGGAGTAACAATATCGTCGCGAATTCGGTGAGCGGCGGCGCCATCCAGCGACGCGCCCGCGCGTGTCCCACGCAGCGCACCCGCCCTTGTGCCTGTAGCTCGCCGAGCGCGCGCTGCACCGTGCGCTGACTCGCGCCAAGGGCGAGCGCGAGCGCCGACGTCGACCAGGCGGCGCCATCGGCGAGCAACGCGATCAGCGACGCGCGCTCACCGTCGATGGGCGGCAACAGCACCGATACGCCGCTCGCGCCGGTCGTGCGCAGCGCAAAACCGGCCGGCGTCGCATCGATCTCGGCAATGCCTTTGAGCAACGCGCGCAGGCGGCCGATTTCCACCCGCAGGCGCGCACGGTGCGTGTCGTCGGGACGTTCCAGGCGGAACGCCTCGGCAATCAGCGCTTCACGCGCGACATCGCCCGGCCAGGCACGCGCCAGCGGCAACGCGAGCGCGAACAACACCGGCCGGCGCGCGAGCGGGCGCCACAGATTGCCAATGCCCACACCGCGGCGACAGGCGTCCACGACAAGCGAGTCGCCGTGCAACAGCGCGGCCACGCCGTCGAGATCCAGCGCGCTTTCGCGCCCGGCCGCCCAGCGACGTGCCGCGGGGCGCGAGAGCACGTCGCGAAGGCTTTGCACCTCGGCCGAGAGCGCGGGCACGTCCGCGGCGACCGCGGCGCTCCGGGCATTCGCGAGCGCGCGGCGCGCGTCGGCAATGCGCAGCGTTCGTAGCGCAAGCTCCGCGACGCACAGCGCATGAACGGCGGCGTGGCGAGCGGGTACGTCCGGCGAAGCCGCACCCTGCAGTGCTTGCGCTGCTGCGTCGAGTTTGCCCAGCAACAACAGGCGCCGCGCGACGAGCAGTCGCGCGAGCATTGCGTTGGGAACATCGCCGTGGGCGTCGAGTGTGACGGCCGCCGCCTGCAGCGCTCGCGTCGTGCCGTCGAGGTCACGCGTCGCGAGCGCGACTTCGGCGTCGGCGACGACGCACCGCGCGCGCGCCAGGGCTTCGTGCGCACCGAACCGTCGCGCGGCACGCTTGAGCAATTCGCGCGCACGAGGATACTCGCCGAGCTGCGCCATCGCGATGCCACGCAGCGCGAGCGCCGGCGGGTCGTCACGAAGGGCAACGCGGCGCAGCGCGCCAAGCGGATCGCCCGCGGCCAACGCGCGGGCGGAAGCGGCGATGAGGGAGTCCATCGCGCGATCTTACCCTGCGCGCCAGGGCACGACGCGGCGCACGGCGCCGCGACCATCGGACTGCGTCGCGTGGACAAAGCGCGGCAAGAGATGCGCCGCACCCCGCAAGCGCGGGCGGCGAAAATTCAATGGGCAGGAGGCGAAGCGTCGTCGCGACAGTCGCCTCCCGAACAGGAAGACGGTGCACCACGTGCGCGCGATGCCGGCGCGGACGACGTGCCCTGGCGTCCGAACCCGATCTGCTGGAAAACACCACCACCCAGTTCGAAGCCGGTGGCGTAGTGATAGGCGGCAACGGTCGAGCCGAGTGCCACCGACAGCAACAACAACGTACCCGTACGCCAGCGGCGTCGGACCGTGGAAGCCATGTCTCCTCCCTGTCAGAGGTCGCCCCGCGCTCAGGACACCGTATCCGGTCGTTCAGCGTCTTGGCGGGGTTCGAGTTCCAGTCACTGCTGAGTCTCGTTTTTTCGCGATTCTGCACGCACGCCGCCCCGTTTGTCATCCCGGGTATCCCTAAGACGGCCGAATATATCGCGATATGATATATTTTTGGGTTTTCGGACTTATCCCCTTCTCTCGTCCTTCGATTTATGCCTTCTCAGAATCCACCGATCACCGCAGATGCCCTGACCAAGAGCGATTTCGAGGCGCTTTCCGAGTTTCGCTACCGTCTGCGACGCTTCCTGAATTTCAGCGAGACGGCCGCGCGCGAAGAAGGGATAACGCCGCAGCAATACCTTTTGCTACTGCATGTGAAAGGTATACCGGGGCGCGACTGGGCGTCCATCAGTGAACTGGCCGAGCGCCTGCAGGCGGTGCATCACAGCGTGGTGGCGCTCGTGGCGCGTTGCGAGAAGGCCGGGCTGGTCACGCGTCGCCAGAACGAGAGCGACCGTCGCGTGGTGGAGGTGCATCTCAGCGCCACGGGCGAGGCGTGCCTGGCGAACCTGGCCGCGCAGCACCGCAACGAGTTGAGCACGTTCGCGGACATCTTCCACATTCGTGGCGTTCATCTGTAATCCGGCATTTGTCATGGCATCCGTTCCCCATACGTCTTCGCACCACGCCCCGATGGCCGCACCCGAGCATGCTCGCGACTTTTCGCGCTCGCCCGGCCTGCCACGCCTCATTGCGCTGGCCGCCGTCATCGGCTTTTGCGGCGTGCCCGCCGCGTGGCTGTTGCTCAACCTGATTCAGGGCTTCACGAACCTTTTCTTCTACCAGACGCTGTCCTTCGCGCCGCGCTCCCCGGCCAATCACACGCTCGGTGCGGCAGTGATCGCGCTACCGGTGATCGGCGGGTTGATCGTGGGCGCCATGGCGCGCTTCGGCACCGACAAGATCCGCGGCCACGGCATTCCGGAAGCCATCGAAGCCATTCTGTTCGGCAAGAGCAAGATGTCGCCGCGCGTGGCCGTCCTCAAGCCGTTGTCGTCGGGCATCGTGATCGGCAGCGGCGGGCCGTTCGGCGCGGAAGGTCCAATCATCATGACGGGCGGCGCCCTGGGTTCGCTCATCGCGCAGCACTTTCACCTGAGCGCCGCCGAGCGCAAGACGCTGCTCGTCGCGGGCGCGACCGCCGGCATGACGGCGGTGTTCGGCACACCGGTCGCGGCCGTGCTGCTCGCCGTGGAACTGCTGCTGTTCGAATGGCGCCCGCGCAGTCTTCTGCCGGTCATCACGGCCTGCGCGGTCGCGGGCTTCGCCCGACCGCTGTTGCTCGACGCCGGCCCGCTCTTCCCGCTGACGACGCCGGCCGTCGCCCCGGTCGCGCTGCTCTCGTGCGTGATCGCCGGCGTTTGCGCGGGCATGCTGTCCGCCGGTATGTCGCGGGCGCTCTACGCCATCGAAGACGCTTTTCACAAACTGCCGGTGCACTGGATGTGGTGGCCGGCCATCGGCGGTCTCGCGGTCGGCATCGGCGGCTACTTCCAGCCGCGCGCGCTCGGCGTGGGATACGACGTGATCGCCGACCTGCTCAACGGCCACTTCTCGATGCATGCCGCGCTGGCCCTGCTGCTCGTGAAAGCCGTCATCTGGGCGATTGCGCTCGGCTCGTGCACTTCGGGCGGTGTCCTCGCGCCGTTGCTCATGATCGGCGCGGGGCTGGGCACGCTGCTCGCCCCGGTGCTACCCGGCGGCGACGTCTCGCTGTGGGCGCTCGTGTGCATGGCCGCAACGCTGGCCGGGGTGCTCGGCGCGCCGCTCACGGCGATCGTGTTCGCGCTGGGTCTCACGCACGACGCCAATGCCCTGCTGCCGCTGCTGCTGACCTGCGGCATCTCCTACGGCGTGACGATCTGGATCATGCCGCGCTCGATCATGACCGAGAAGATCGCGCGTCGCGGGCGCCACATTCACCGCGAGTACGGGGTCGACCCACTCGAACGCCTGCACGTGGGCGAGTTGATGACGCGCGAGCCGGAATCGCTCGATGCGTCCCTGTCGATCGACGAGGCGGCTCGCACGGCGTTCGGCGCCGGACAGCGTCATCGCGCCTACCCGGTCGTCGACGCCGCGCACACCGTGCTGGGCATGGTGGATCGCCAGGCGCTCACACGCGCGCAAACGCAAGGGTTGCAAACGCTGGGGCAACTCTACGGGGTGAATCCGCCCCTCGTGGCATTGCCCTCGGAAACCGGGCGCATCGTCTCCGCGCGCTTCGCCGCGCATCATCTGGAGCGACTGCCGGTGGTGAGCGACGCCACATCGCGCAAGCTGATCGGCATCATCAGCCGCAGCGATCTCGTCAAGCCGGCCGAGCACTGGCGCTCCGAGGAAGAAGTGCGCGAGCGCATGATTCATCTCGGACGGCGACGCAACTGAACGCCGTTGCGCCGGCGGGCATCCGGTTAGTCACCCGCGGGACGCTCGACCCGAGCGCTTCGCGGCGTCTTCCTCTAAGCCGTGGGTGGATTCAAGGCGCGCAACCCGGCCGCCGCGATGGCTATGATCGACGCACCGGCAAGACGCTGAGCGCCGGCGAAAAAAAAGCGGCGCACCTGGCGCCGCGTTCGGTACTGCCACACGTAGTGGGGGTTGGGGCGGGTGGAGGTCGCCGCCGACGGTCAGTGCATCGCCGCGGAATTGCGTGCGTCGGACGATGCCGCCGCGCTCACGCCGTTGGCACGTTCCCAGGCATTCTTGGCGAGCAGTGCGACGGTGGCGATCAGGGCCGGAATCGCGAGCAGCGAAAACGTCGAGGCGAAGCCCAGATGACGACGCATCAGTTCGGCGCCGAGCAACGCACCGGCGATGCCGCCGAAGCGCCCGATGCCCAGCATCCACGCCACGCCCGTGGCGCGGCCGTGCGTCGGGTAGAACATGGCCGCCAGCGACGGCATCGACGACTGTGCGCCGTTCATCGCCGTGCCGGCCAGGAAGATTAGCGCGACCAGCAGTCCGATATTGCCCATCGCCTGCCCCACCGCGTACACCAGCACGGCCGTGAGCGCGTAGCCGGCCGCCACCACCTTCTGCGCGTTGAACCGGTCCATGAACCAACCGGACAGAATCGTGCCGATGCCGCCGCCCAGCGGGAACAGCGCGGTGATCAGCGCCGCGCGCTCGATCGTGAAGCCTGCGTCCTTGAACAGAATCGGCATCCAGCTCGTGAGCAGATAGAAGATCACGAGCCCCATGAAGTAGGTGACCCACAGCATCAGCGAACCGAAGCCGTATTGCTTCGAGAGCACGACACCGATGGCCGACCCGGCATGCTTCGGCGCCGCTTCGTTCACCGTGAACGCGCCCACATCGTCGAACGACTCCCCCGAAATGCGCGACAGAATGCGGCGCACGCGATCGATCGGCTTGCCCTGCACCACGAGGAACTTGACCGACTCCGGCAGGCAGAGCACCAGCAGGACCGACAGCACCAGCGGCAGCACGCCGCCGAGCACCAGCACACTGTGCCAGCCGAAATGCGGAATCAGCCACGAGGCGACGAAGCCGCCGACCGAGGCGCCGAGCGGGAACCCGCAGAACATCGTGTTGACGATCACCGCGCGGCGCGGTTGGGGCGCGTATTCGGAAATCAGCGTCACGGCGTTGGGCATGGCGGCGCCCAGCCCGAGCCCGGTCAGAAAGCGCAGCACCGTGAGCGTTTCGAGATCCTGCGCGAACGCCGTGGCAAGACTCGCCACGCCGAAGAAGACCACGGAGAGCACCAGCATCGTCTTGCGGCCGAGCCGGTCGGCGAGCGGCCCGGCGAAGATCGCCCCGCCCGCCAGGCCGAACAGCGCCGCCGAAAGCACCGGTCCGAGCGAGCCCTTGTCGATGTGCCACTGCTGCACGAGCGCCGGCGCAATGTAGCCGATGGCAGCGGTATCGAAGCCGTCGATGGCGACGATGAAGAAACACAGGATCAGCACCAGCCACTGATAGCCGGAAAAGCGTTGTGCGTTGATATAGGCGGGCACATCCACCGTGCGCGGTTGCGTCATGAAACTGTCTCCTGGGGGCGTGGCCGCCCCGCTTGTCATCCCATTATTGTTATTGGAATCCGGCGTCGCCCGTATGCGTGCCTTGGGTCGGGGGTGGCGCGCGTTGCCTGCCCGGCGGCGTCTCGAATTCCGACGCTACTGTACGACGTTCGACCGCTCCCCGAAATGATCTTTCGTCAGGCCATCCATAACAGGGGGTTATGGTCGGCGGCGCCGGTCGCGGCAGCTGCGGCGGTCGGGCAGCCGCCACACCCACAGCGCCAGCGCTTTATCCGCCTGCCGCGATCAGGCCAACGGCAATCCGACGTAGTTCTCGGCCAGCATGAGTGACGCCGCGCGCGAACTCACCACGTATTCCAGTTCGGCGCGTTGCATCTGCTGCTCGAAGGGCGTCGCGTCGTCGAGCCGGTGCAGCATGCGCGTCATCCAGTAGGAGAAGTGCTCAGCGCGCCAGATTCGCTTGAGCGCCGCCTCGGAGTATCCCCGCAACCCGGCCTCGCTGTCGCGATGGAAGAAATCGTCGAGCGCGCGGGCCAGACGCCAGACGTCGGCCACGGCGAGGTTCATGCCCTTCGCGCCCGTCGGCGGCACGATGTGTGCGGCGTCGCCGGCCAGGAACAGGCGGCCGTGCTGCATGGGCGTGGCGACAAAGCTGCGCATGGCGACCACGTTCTTCTGAAAGATCGGGCCTTCGGTGAGGCGCCAGCCGCCGGTCGTCTGCGTGCGCGTTTGCAGTTCGTGCCAGATGCGCTCGTCGGTCCAATCCTCGGCACGCTCGCTCGGGTCGCATTGAAAGTACATGCGCTGTACCGTGGGCGAGCGGGTGCTGATGAGCGCGAAGCCGCGTTCGTGCGCCGCGTAGATCAGTTCGTCCGACGACGGCGGCGCCTGCACCAGCACCCCGAACCACCCGAACGGATACACACGCTGGTACTCCTTGCGCACCGACGTGGGCATCGCGGGGCGGCACACGCCATGAAAGCCGTCGCAACCGGCAATGAAGTCGCACGTCAGGCGATGCGTCTGGCCGTTCGCCGTGAACTGCACGCTCGGCTGCGTGCTGTCGATGTCGTGTACACACACGTCGGAGACGTCGAACAGCATCTCGCCATGCACCGCTTCGCGCGCCGCGATCAGGTCCTTGATGACTTCGTGTTGAGCGTAGACGGTGATCGCACGCCCCGTCAGTTCGGTGAGCGCAATGCGATGACGCTCGCCGCCGAAGGCGAGCTCCACGCCATGGTGCACCGCGCCCTCGCGACGCATGCGCTCGCCGACGCCCGTTTCGTTAAGGATGTCCATCGTGCCCTGCTCCAGCACGCCGGCGCGAATCGTCGATTCGACCGCCTCGCGCGAGCGCGATTCGAGCACGACCGACGCAATGCCTTGCAGGTGAAGCAAATGGGAAAGCAGCAGACCGGCGGGACCGGCCCCCACGATGACGACGGGGTAATGAGTGCGCATGAGTTGTCTCCTGTAATGGCTACGTCCTCGTGCGGGTACCGCCTGGCGGGCAGGTCGCGGCATGAAATACGGCAAGCGTGCGGATTGCATTTCTTGGCTACCTTTCGCACGCTGCCTCCCCTTGGGACTGCGCGTAAACGAGCATGTCGAAAGCGGCTTTCATACCTTGTCACGAGGAGCGAATGCGTCATATCTTATGGAGCACGCGCGTCGCATTGAATGGATGAATCGACGACTTTCTTGTACTTTTTCGACAACTTCGTCCGAGGGAAAACCAGTATGTCAGGCGCGTCATCACGGCTGCGCGCGGCGCGCGAGACGATCCCCGAATTTTCGCTGTATGGCGAGATGGCGGAAACCGACAGTGCGGATTTCGTCCATATTGAATGGATCGAAACGCGCAGCCGACTCTATGACTGGCACATCGACACGCACCGGCATCTGGGGCTGTTTCAGGTACTCGCGATCTTCGAGGGCACGGTCGAAGCCAACGTCGACGAGTCCACCTGGGTCGTCGAGGGACCGGCCGTCATCACGGTGCACCCTTCGGCGGTGCACAACTTCCGCTTCTCGCGCGGCGCGCACGGCTTCGTGCTCACCATGGCACAGAGTGTGCCGTTCGACACGTCCATCGGTGCGGATGCCGACATGGCCGCGCTGCTGCGCAAGCCGTGGCTCTTCACGCTCGGCGATGCCTCCCAGACGCGCGATCGTCTCTACACCCTGCTCGGGTTGATCATGGACGAATTCTCGCGGCCGCAACTGGGGCACGGGGAAATGGTCGGATGGCTCACGCGCAGCGTGCTGCTGCTGCTCGCACGGCTGCATGCCCACCACGATTCGGCCACCCGCGCGGGGCGTACCGAACTGGATCTTTTCGCGCGCTTTCGCGCGCTCGTGGAAGCGCATTACACCGAAGCATGGGCCGTGCCCACGTATGCCGAACGACTGCACGTGACCGAGAGCAAGCTCAATCGGCTTTGCCGCCGCATCGCGGGCAAGTCGGCGTTCGATCTGGTGCAGGATCGCCTGATGCTCGAGGCCCGGCGCAAGCTCATCTACATCCCCGCGCCCGTCTCGCATGTGGCATACGAACTCGGCTTCCAGGACCCGGCCTACTTCTGCCGTGTTTTCAAGCGGCATGTCGGCGTTACGCCGTCGACCTTCCGGCGCGACGCGCAACACGCCCATCTGGGCGACGAACCGTAAACTCCGGGGCGGGTTGGCGGGGCAACGCCGTCGCGCGCCCCGCCCCGCGCTCTCACGCCGTCATCGGCACGGCGCCGACCGGCGTCTTCCCCCGCAGGAAAGTCAGCAGCGCCTCGGTCACGGCGCTCGCGCATTCGATGTTCGACAGATGCGCGCCGGGCACGATGACCTGGCGTGCGCCGCGAATGCGCTCGACGATGGCCGTCGACATGACCGGCGGCGTGGCGAGATCGCCCTCACCGGTGACGACCAGCGTGGGCGCCTCGATCGCGGCAATCTCGTCGAGCTGGTTCATGTCGCGCACCGCGGCGCACGCCGCCGCATAGCCCGGCGCCGAGAGTGAGCGGAACATCGCCTTCATGCGCTCGACGAGCGCCGGTTCGCGCTGCGCGAACGCCGGCGTGAACCAGCGCGACACCACCGCATCGACGACGGCCGCCATGCCTTCGGATTGCACGGCACGAATGCGCGCGTTCCAGCCGTCCTCACCGCCGATGTGCGCGGACGAGCACACGATCGCCAGACGCGCCAGGCGATGCGGCGCATGAATGCCCAGCCACATGCCCGTCATCCCGCCCATCGACACGCCCGCCAGACTCGCGCGCCCGATCTCCAACGCATCGAGCAGCGCAAGCACGTCGCGGCCGAGCTGGCCGATCGTGTACGGACCCGGCGTCACCGACGATCCGCCGTGGCCGCGCGTGTCGTAACGAATCACCCGGAATTCCCGGGCGAGCGCGGGCACCTGCGGTGCCCACATGTCGAGTGTGGTGCCCAGCGAGTTCGACAGCACCAGCGCGGGTGCGCTCTCGTCGCCATCGATCGCCACACGCAGCGTGGCGCCGTCGACTTCGACCAAACGTTCCATCGTCATGCGGTCCGCCTCCTCAGCCCTGAGCGCCATCGCGCGCGCGCGTGGTCGAACCGGGGTTGGCGGCTTCCATCTCCGCGAAGACTTTCTCTGCGTCGTGGATCGCCTGGTTCGCCGCGGGCAGACCGCAATACAGCGCGGCATGCAGGAACAGTTCCTTCATCTCCTCCCGCGTCACACCGTTGTTGAAGGCGGCACGCACATGCATGCGAAATTCATCGCCGCGGTTGAGCGCGATGAGCAGCGAGAGGGTGACCATGCTGCGCATGTGGCGCGTGAGGCCCGGACGTGTCCACACGTCTCCCCAGGCAAAGCGCGTAATGAAATTCTGGAAGTCGTCGTTGAAGTCATTGATGTGGCTTAGCGAGCGGTCCACGTGCGCATCGCCGAGTACGGCGCGGCGCACCTGCATGCCGTTGTCGTAGCGTTCCTGATCGTTCATTGGGATTTCCTGCCGGAGAGGTTGAGCGCGAGCGCCGCATCGGCCAGCGCGAGCACGCGGCTCACGAACGTGTCTGCGGCGCCCAGATAATGTTGCGGATCGGTCAGACGTTCGAGCGTCTCGCCGGAAAGAGTGCGGGCGATCTCGGTGTCGTCGCGCAGCACGTCGAGCAGATGACGCTGCTGCGCGATGGCTTCGCGGCAGCAGGCCTCCACGCGGCGGTGCGCTTCGAGCCGGCCCATGGACTCGCCCAGCGCCATGGTCACGGCCTCGGCCATGATCAGCCCGCGCGTGATGTCCACGTTCTCGCGCATGCGCGCGGTGTCGACAGTCCAGTCCGCCACGAGCGTGCGTGCCGTCGCCAAGGCCCCACCGCACAACATCAGCAGTTCGGGCAATGCTTCCCATTCGGCGTGCCAGGTGCCAAGACCACGCTCATGGTCCTGCTGCATGGCGGAGAACAGCGTGGCGGCGAGTTGCGGCGTGCGCGCCGCGGCGGTGAGTATCGCCGCGCAGCCGACCGGGTTGCGTTTGTGCGGCATGGTGGACGAGCCGCCGCGTCCCGGTCCCGACGCCTCCGCGATCTCACCGACTTCGGTCTGCGTGAGCATGGCCGTGTCGCGTGCGAACTTGCCGAGTGAGCCGGTGAGCGATGCGGCCCAGCTGCCCACGCGCACGATGCGGTCGCGCTGGCCGTGCCAGGGCGTCGCGGCGTTGCGCAGGCCGAGATGCCGGGCAAGCGCCGCGGCCACCGCCGGGCCATGCTCGCCGAGCGACGCCAGCGTACCCGCCGCACCGCCAAACTGCACACACAGGGCTTGCTCGCGCACCTCGGCCAATTCGGCCCGGGCGCGCAGCAACGCGTCGAGCGTGCCGGCGAGCTTGAGCCCGAACGTGATCGGCAAGGCATGCTGCAGCCAGGTGCGTCCGACCATGACGGTGGCGCGGTGCTGCCGGACCTGCTCGGCCAGTTGCGCGAGCAGGCCGTCGAGGTCGGCGCCGAGATCGTCGAGCGCGCCGCGCACTTGCAGCACGAGGCCGGTGTCGATGGCGTCCTGGCTGGTGGCCCCCCAGTGCACGAAGCGCGCGGCTTCGGCGTCGCGCGCGGCAACGAGGGCGGTGAGTTGCTTGACCAGGGGGATGGCGAGGTTGCCCGCGCGGGCCGCGGCATCGCGCAGCGCGGGCCAATCGAGGTCGCCGGCGCGCGCGGAGGCGGCAATCGGGGCGACGGCTGCGCCCGGAATCACTCCGGTTTCGGCTTCGGCGGCGGCGAGCGCCGCTTCGAAGTCGAGCATGCCCTGAAGCGTGGCGTCGCGCGAAAAACGCGCCGTCACGGCGGAGCCGCGCAGCAAGGAGTCAAGCAGTTCCGTCATCGGAGAATCGATGGTTGGTGCGTTGCAAAAATGCAGATACGACCTCGGGCCGCCGGCACCATCGTGCCGGCAGCCCGAGGCCGCGCCAGTTTCAGCCTTGCATGACCGACATCAGAGGTCGAGGAACACCGTCTCCTCGTCGCCCTGCATGCGGATGTCGAACCGGTACGACACACGGCCGCCGGTCACCTCGCGGCGGGCGATCAACGTGTGGCGCCGCTCGGCCGGCACTTGCTGCAGCACGGGGTCGGCCGCGTTGGCCGATGCCTCATCGTCGAAATAGATACGCGTAAACAGATGATTGAGCAAGCCCCGCATCGTCAGGATCACGTCGATGCGCGGTGCCTCGCCCGGCGCGGCGGCGCCCGGCTTGACCGTCTCGATGACGAAGCGATTCTCCGCATCGGTGCCGGTGCCGCATCGGCCGGCGCCCGCAAAGCCGGTGCGCTCGATGTCTTCGGCGGTGCGCACGTAGTTGCCGTGCGCGTCGGCCTGCACCACTTCGATCAGGGCATCGTTGATCGGATTGCCGGCGCCGTCGTACACGCAGCCGACCAGGCGGATGCGCTCGCCCTCGGCGCGATCGCCGGCCACCACGGGCGTGAAGGCGCTCTTGAAGTCGTACAGGTACTGCTCCGGCGACAGGCCGTAGGCGAAATACGGGCCGACGGTCTGCGACGGCGTTTGCTGGTAATCGGACATGACTCAGGACTCCATCGGCGTTTGGTCGGCACCGCGCAGCACGATGTCGAATTCATAACCCAGCGCGTACTCGGGCTCCGTGATATCCATCGAGAAGCGCGCGATCAAACGGTCCCGGGCGTGCGCCGGCGTGGCCTGGAAGATCGGATCGTAGGCCAGCAGCGGGTCGCCCGGGAAATACATCTGCGTCACCAGACGGGTCGCGAAGTAATGGCCGAACACCGAAAAGTGAAGATGCTGCGGACGCCATGCATTGTGGTGGTTCTTCCACGGATAGGCGCCCGGCTTGATGGTCAGGAACCTGTAGCGGCCCTGCGCATCGGTCAGCGCACGGCCGGCGCCGAGGAAGTTCGGGTCGAGCGGTGCGTCGTGCTGGTCCACCTTGTGCACGTAGCGGCCGCAGGCGTTGGCCTGCCACAGCTCCACGAGCGTGTTCGGGACCGGACGGCCGCCCTCGTCGAGCACGCGGCCCGTGACGATCATCCGCTCGCCGAGGGGCTCGCCGTTGCGCACCGCATTACGCGTGAGATCACCGTCGAGCGCACCGATGATGCCGTTGCCGTAGACCGGCGAGCGCAGATCGGCGAGGTTCTGCTTGACGGGGATGAGCAACTGCTTGGGACCGCGCAGCGCCGTGGACTTGTATCCGCTGTCGATGAGCCTGGGATGCGAATCCCAGTCGCGCGGGCGCAGGACGGTTGTCGTGTTCGACATGGTCTCACTCCATTTCGTGTTGTCTGTCCGGGCAGGCGTCGTGGTCTGTCACCGGTCGGTTTTCGACACTATATCCATAATCAAAGGATATATTTATTGACATTTTCTTAGGCTTTTCATAACTTTCCGGCATGGAAAGACACCGACTCGATGGGCGCATCAAGCTGCGCCATCTGCAATGCCTGCTGGCCGTGGCGCAGCACGGCAGCCTTCAGCGCGCCGCCGAAGCCCTGTCCATCACGCAACCCGCCGTGAGCAAGACGATTGCCGAACTCGAGGGCCTGCTTGGCGTGCGCCTGTTCGAGCGCGGGCGCAACGGCGCCCGGCCCACCGCGCAGGCCGAGTTGTTCCTGCGGCATGCCGGGGCGAGCGTGAGCGCCCTGCGTCAGGGCATCGATGTGCTCTCGCGTGCCGTCGGCCAGACCGGCGGCGTGATCTCGCTTGCCGTGCTGCCCACGCTGGCCGCCGCCATGATGCCCGCCGTGCTCGAAACGTTCCGGCGGGAATGGCCCGGCATCGTGGTGCAGGTACACACCGGTGCGAACCAGCAATTGCTCACCCGGCTCAAGTCCGGCGAAATGACGCTCGCGCTGGGCCGGATGTCCGACCCCGAGGGCATGGCGGGGCTCACGTTCGAGCACCTTTGCGCCACGCCGTTGTGCGTGGTGGTGCGCCCGGCGCATCCGCTCGTCCAGCAGCGTCGTGTGTCGATGGCCGATCTCGCGGATCATCACGTGATCCTGCCGCCGCATGGCACGATCCTGCGTCATACGGCCGACAGCTTCTTGCGAGCGCATGGCGTGGGCACGCTCGATGACTATTCCGAGTTGCTTTCGATGTCGCTCGCCCGTGCCATGACGTTGCGCGACGACGTGGTGTGGATCGCCTCCGAGATCACCGTGCAGGACGATCTCGCCGACGGCACGCTGTGCGCACTGCCCTTCGCCACGAAAGGGACCGAGGAATCCATCGGCATTCTGTGGCGCAATGACACCGTGCCCACCCCGCCCGAGCAGACGCTCATCAGCGCCATGCGCGAAGCGGCGCGGGTGCGCTACGGCGTGCCGGGGCTGCGCTGAAGCGCTCGCGCGCGAGCCGTCATCCATGGGACCCGGCCGCCGCGTGTCCGGGCGCCGAAAGCCCGAGCATGCGCACCGCGTTGTCCTTGAGCAGCAGCGGCCTGACCTCGTCGCGAAAGCCGGCGGTCTCGAAGTCGCGCAGCCAGCGATCCGGCGCGATGAGCGGAAAGTCGGAACCGAACAGCATCTTCTCGCGCAGCAGCGAGTTGGCATACTGGATCAGCTCCGGCGAGAAATACTTCGGCGACCAGCCCGACAGGTCGATGTAGACGTTCGGCTTGTGCAGCGCGATCGACAAGGCCTGCGACTGCCACGGCCAGGACGGATGCGCGATCACGATGTTCATCTCGGGGAAGTCGGTCGCCACATCGTCCAGGTGGATTGGCTCGGAGAACTTGAGCCGCAACCCGCCCCCGCCCGGCATGCCGGATCCGATGCCGGAATGTCCGCTGTGAAACACGGCCGTGAGGCGATACTCCGCGATCAGCTCGTACATCGGGTACGCCATGCGGTCGTTGGCGAAAAACCCCTGCATGGTCGGATGGAACTTGAAGCCGCGCACGCCGAATTCCTCGACGAGCCGCCGCGCTTCGCGCACGCCCATGCGACCCTTGTGCGGATCGATGCTCGCGAACGCGATCATGATGTCCGCATTCTCCTGTGCAAAGCCCGCGATCTCTTCGTTCGGAATGCGGCGGCGCCCGATGTTCGCCTCGCAATCGACGGTAAACATCACGAAGCCGATGTTGCGCTCCCGGTAATGCTCGATCGTCTCGGGAATGGTGGGCCGACGGTTCTGCTTGAGCACGGTGCCGAAATACTTGTCGGCGGCATCGTCGAAGGCCTTGCCGAACAGGTCCGGCGGCTGGCAGCACGACACCTCGGCGTGCACGTGTGTATCGATGGCGACGAGTTTGTCGAGATTCATTCGGCCGTCTCCGGATCGAGGATCTGCGCCGCGACGATCGCCAGCGCCCGGCGCGTCTCTGGCAGTTCGAACTTCAGCCAATGGCGCGCGGCGCGACGCTTGCCGTCGTGCGCCGAGTGGCCGGATGCGGCCACCCGGTGCTCCGCGAGCGCTGCCTGCGCCCACAAGCCCGCCAGCGACAGCCCGTGAACCACGCGCATCATCTCGCCGGCCACACACAGCGCCGCGCGCGGCGAGGACTGTGTGAGAGCGACGATCTGCGGCAGCATCGTCACGCCTTCGTCGAGCACGGCCATGGCCGCGCCAAACCCGTCGAGACCGGGGAGCATGCGCGCCTCGGCAGCCTGCGCGCGCGCCCAGGCGAGCCATTGACGCAACACCGCGCCATCGTCGCGCGCGATCTTGCGCAGCATCAGGTCGATGGCCTGGATCTCGTTGGTGCCCTCGTAGATCATGGGAATACGGGCGTCGCGCAGGTACTGGGCAATGCCCGTCTCCTCGACATAGCCATAGCCGCCGAATACCTGCAACGCAGCGCTCGCCCCGTGGAAAGCCTGTTCGGTCGACATCGCCTTGACCACCGGCGTGAGCAGCGCCGCCAGCGCATCCGCCTGCGCGCGCGCCGGTGCCGTATCGGCGTGGTGCGACTCGTCGATGGCCAGGGCGGCGCGATACAACAGCAATCGTGCGCCCTCGACGGCCACGCGTTGCCCTTCGAGCAGACGCCATACCGCCGGATGCCGGGCAATGGGGGCACCGGCCGGCGCGCCGGGCACGCGCGACTGTACCCGCTCGTTCGCGTGACGCTCGGCCATTTCGCATGCTTGCTGCGCCAGTCCAACGCCCGAAGCCCCTACATGAAGCCGCGCCGAATTCATCATCGCGAACATGGCTTCGAGTCCGCGATGCGGCTGGCCGACCAGATACCCGATCGCCCCCTCGAAGGCCATCGAGCATGTGGCGCTGCCGCGAATGCCCATCTTGTGCTCGATGCCGGTGCAGTGCACGGCATTGCGCTCGCCGCCGGCCAGCACCTTGGGCACGAGGAACAGCGACAGACCGCCGCTTCCGGCCGGGGCTTGCGGCGTCCGGGCGAGCACAAGGTGCACGATGTTCGGCGTGAGATCCTGTTCGCCGCCGGAGATGAATATCTTCTCGCCGGTCACGCGCACCGTGCCCGACGCTTCGTCGAGCCATTCGGCGCGCGTGCGGATCTGGCCCAGATCGCTGCCCGCTCCCGGCTCGGTGAGGGCCATCGTCGCGAGCCAGTCTCCGCTCACCAACGGCCCAAGCCACGTCTCGCGCAGTGCCTCGCTACCGAAACGATGGACACACTCGTAGGCACCATGAAGGATGCCGGGATACATCGTCCAGGCGAGGTTGGCGCCCGCCGTGAGTTCCTGCACGGCCACTTGCGCGACCACCGGCAGGCCCTGCCCGCCAAGTGACGGATCGCACGGCAGCGACGGCCAGCCGGCATCGCGGTACTGGCGGTAGGCGTCGGCGAAGCCGGCGGGGGTTCGCACCTCGCCGTCGCGCCACGTGCAACCCTCCCGATCACCCACGGCGTTCAGTGGCGCGAGTACCTCGCGCGCGAAGCGCGCCGCCTCGTCGACCACCTGCACCAACGTCGCCGTATCGAGCTCCCGGTAGGGCACCAGGCGCGTGAGCGCCTCGCCCACGCCGAGCTTGTCCAGCACGAACGCAATGTCGTGCGCCGCGCTTTGCAGTTTCGGTTCGTGCATGTCAGCGTCTCGCGGGCGCGAGGATGATGTGGGGCGTGCCCTCGTACGCCGCGTGCAATGCCTCGACCGCGGCCGCGCGATGATCCTGCACCGCGCGCTGGTTGATCGAGCCCTTGTCGGTCACTTCGCCGCGATCGAGCGACGGCGGCGTGTCGAGCAACATCAAGCGGGCCACGTAGGTGGCGCTGCCGCCCGCCGACGCGTTGAGCGTTGCCAGCAGTGTCGTGAAGGCGTCCCGCACGGGCGGCGCGGCGAGTACGTCGGCCAGCGGCGCATCGTTGGGCAGGCCGCTCAGGCGCCGGCAATCCTCCACGCGGGGAAAGATCATCAGGCCGATGTCATCGCGATTGATGCCGGTGACTACCGCGTCCTGGACGTAAGGCGCACCTTCCGAAATCACACGGGCGCGCAACGGACCGACGCTCACGAACGTGCCGGAACTGAGCTTGAAATCCTCGGTGATGCGTCCGTCGAATTGCAGGCCGATTTCCGGGTGCGCCGGGTCGACGAACGTCGCCGCGTCGCCGGTGCGGTAGTAGCCCTCTTCGTCGAATACCGGATCGGTGGATTCATGTCGCCAGTACCCGGCCATGACGTTCGGCCCGCGAAACCGCACTTCGAGCTTGCCGCCCACGGGGGCGAGCTTGACCTCGCAGCCCGGCGCCGGCAAGCCGATGTAGCCCGCGCGCATGATCGGCCCGGTCGTGAACATGCAGCTCGGCGACGTCTCGGTCATGCCCAGCCCCGACATGATGCGAATGCGCTCGCCGCAATGCTGCTCCGTCACGCGCTCCAGCCGGTCCCACGCCGCCTGCGACAGTCCCGCCCCGCCAAAGAAATACAGGTTCACCCGCGCGAAGAAGCGCTCGCGCAACACGGCGTCGCGCTCGAGGGCGATGGCGAGGTCTTCCCATCCCTTCGGCACGTTGAAGTAGACGGTCGGCGAAATCTCGCGCAGGTTGCGCAGCGTCTCCTCGAACTTCCCGGCGACGGGCTTGCCGTCGTCGATGTAGAGCGTGCCGCCGTTGTACAGCGCGATACCGACGTTATGACTGCCGCCATAGGTGTGATTCCACGGCAGCCAGTCCACCAGCACCGGCGGGGCCTCGCCGAAGGTCGGGAAGGTTTGCAGCAGCATCTGCTGATTGCTGCACAGCATGCGCTGCGTGGTCGGCACCGCCTTCGGCGAACGCGTCGAGCCGGACGTAAAGAGGATCTTGGCCACGGTGTCGCCGTTGACCCGGGCATGCGCGGCGTCGATATCGCGCGGCACCGCCTCGAGCAGCGCGTCGAAAGCCAGCGTGCCGCCGTCACCGCACGCCGTGACGCGAATCACGTCCTCGCCCAGCACTGCGTCCATCGCCTTGCCGTAAGCGTTCGCATCGGTTGCGTAGACGAGGCCCGGGCGCAGCACGCCCAGCGTGTGGCGCAGCTTGCCGAAGTCCGTCGACACGATGGAATACGCCGGCGAAATCGGCGCGAACGGCACGCCCGCATACATCGCGCCGAGGGCCAACTGAAAATGTTCGAGATCGTTGCCGGACAGGATCGCGATGGGACGCTGCGCCGACAATCCACGGTCGCGCAACGCCTGACCGATGGCGCGCGCGCGCAACAGCATCTGCGCGTATGTGATGCCGATCCACGCGCCGTCGGGACCGCGCCGTGCGATCAGCCACCGGTCAGGATGCCGGGCCGCGCCCGACACGAGCCGATCGGTCAATCGCTCGGGAAAGTCGCCCAGCGCTTCACGCGAGCGCAGATACCAGAACTCGCCGTCGCGACGCACCTCGACACCGGGATTGCCGATGCTGACCGGCCGATAGCGGTGCGCGGCGATGTCCGGGCTGGCCGCCGTGTTGTTGCCTTGGTTCAAAACACTGTCTCCTGCTTCGAACCCGCCGCGACGCGTTCTCGGTCGCGTTCGCCGGCGGGCACATCCTCATCCCTTCGGGAAGTTCAGATCGGGTAGTGGCGCGGGGTCGTCTGCACGGTGATCCAGCGCAGCTCCGTGAACTCGCCAATGGACGCCTTGCTGCCGAAGCGACCGTATCCGCTCGCCTTCACGCCGCCGAACGGCATCTGGGCTTCGTCGTGCACGGTCGGGCCGTTGATGTGACAGATGCCGGATTCGATGCGTCGCGCCAGTTGCAGCGCACGCGACACGTCGCGGCTGAAGATCGCCGCGGACAATCCGAACTCGCTGTCGTTGGCGAGCGCCACCGCTTCGTCGTCGCCCTGAACGCGTTGGATCGTGACCACCGGGCCGAACGACTCTTCGCGATACAGGCGCATTGCAGGTGTCACACCGTCGACGATGGTCGCCTGCATGATCGCCCCCTCGACGCGGCAGCCGAGCGGCAGCCGTGCGCCATGCTCACGGGCATCTTCGACAAGTGCCGCCACGCGCGACGCTGCCTGCGCGCTCACCATCGCGCCAAGCACGCTCTCGGGCGACGTCGGCGCGCCCGCGTGCAACGTTGCCGCCTTGGCGGTGAGCTTCTCGACGAAGGCGTCGGCCACGCGGGCGTCGACGATCACGCGCTCCGTCGACATGCAAATCTGCCCCTGGTTGAAGAACGCACCGAACGCAATGCCATCGACCGCGGCGTCCAGATCGGCATCGTCGAGCACCAGCACGGGCGCCTTGCCGCCCAGCTCCAGCAGCGCGGGCTTCAGATGCTCGGCCGCCACACGGGCGATGATGCTCCCCACATGCGTGGAGCCGGTGAAGTTCACGCGTCGCACGGCCGGATGCGCGATCAGGCGCGCCACGATCTCGCCGGCATCCTCGGGCGCATTCGTCACGACATTGACCACGCCGTCACCGAGGCCTGCCTCATGCAGGCAGGCGCCGATCAGCGCGTGCACGCCGGGACATTGCTCCGACGCCTTGAGCACGACCGTGTTGCCACAAGCCAGCGGCATGGCCAGCGCGCGCGTCGCGAGAATGACCGGCGCATTCCAGGGCGCGATGCCCAGCACCACGCCGACCGGCGAGCGCACGGCCATCGCGAGACTGCCGGGCACGTCGCTTGGAATGACGCTGCCGTCGATCTGCGTGGTCATTGCGGCGGCTTCCCGCAGCATGTTGGCCGCCAGCATGACATTGAAGCCATACCAGTTGGCCATCGCCCCCGTCTCGGCTGCGCCGATGGCGATGAAGTCCGCCGCGCGGGCGTCCATGCGTTCGGCGGCCGCGAGCAGGCGCTGACGGCGTGCGGTCGGCGAGAGCGCCGCCCACGCCGGGAACGCCGCCTGCGCAGCGTCGGCGGCGGCATCGGCGTCGGCGAGCGTTGCCGCCGGCGCGCGCGACGCCACGGCGCCCGTCACCGGATCGATCCGCTCGAACGTCGCTCCCCCTTGCGCGCCGCGCCACTGGCCGCCAATCAGCATCTGTACGTCGTGCATCGCGTCAATCCTCTCTCGTTCGTTGCATCGCGTGAGTCGGTGTCTGCCGCGCCTCAGCGCTTGTAAGCCTGCAAGCCCGGCTTGATCGACTTGTCGTCGAGGAACTGCTTGAGCCCCTGCTCGCGACCGTGCTCCGGATCGCGCAGTTGCGCCTGATCGAGCTTGGCGTACAGGTAGTCTTCGCTCTGTTCCCACGTGAGTTCGCGCGCACGCTTGAAGCCATGCTTGGCCGCGCGCAACACCACCGGATTCTTCTCGAGCAGCTTGGCGGCCAGCGCCAGCGTGGTCTCGCGCAATTGGGCGAGCGGCACGCTCTGATTGACGAGGCCCATTTCCGCAGCCTGCACGCCGGTGAACGTGTCGCCAGTCATGATGTAGTGCAGCGCCCGACGATGGCCGACAGTATCCGCCATCGCCTTGCTCACCAGGTTGCCCGGCGGAATGCCCCAGTTGATCTCGGACAGGCCGAACACGGCCTCGTCGGCGGCAATCGCCAGATCGCACGCGACCAGCGGCGAAAAACCGCCGCCGAAGCACCAGCCGTTGACCATGGCGATGGTGGGCTTCGAATACATGCGCAGACGTCGCCACTGCCAGTCCGATGCGTCGCGGCGCACACGTTCCTGCACGATTTCCGGACCACCGTCGATTTCGCGGAAGTACTCCTTCAGATCCATGCCCGCGGTCCAGGCCGCGCCCGCACCGGTGAGCACGACGACTTTCACGTCGGCGTCGAGCTCGATGGCGTCAAGCACCTGGTTCATCTCGGTGTTGAGCGTCGGGCTCATTGCATTGCGCTTGTCCGGACGATTGAAGATCACCCAGCCAATACCGCCCTCGACTTTCACATCAACCGTTTTCCAGCGTCCTTCGTATGCATTCATTTTGCGAAATTCCCAAGTGTGCGGGGCAACCTGCGCCGCGCGCCGGGAGTGGCGCGCGGTGTTGCCGACACACACATTTAATATCAGGTAACCTTACATTGCAAGCACTGTGTTTTCAGTGGAAACCCTTAGCGCATTTTTCAGAACGTGTGACGCATGCCGAGCATCACCCCGGCTTGCCCTTCACCCGCGGGCGGCGTGGTACCGCCTCCGCCGCCGCTGACCGAGTAGGCCGCGTGCGCGCTGTTGAACAGATAGGCGGCCTGCGCATAGACGGCGGTGCGCACCGACAGCGAATACGTGGCGCGCAGCGTGGTCATCGTGCCGCGCGTGTTGTGATCGCTGTTGATGATGCGATAGACCTGGCCGTCCACGAGCCAGGCCGGGGTGATGTTGTATGCCGCGCCCAGGTAGAAGAGGTTCGAATGCGTGTTGACCGCAGGCGTCGAGACACGGCGGCCCAGCCAGCCGCCACCAACCTTGAAGGCGCCGTACTTGTAGTACGCGCCAAGGGTCGTGCGCGTGTCCTTGTCGCCGCTGCTGGCGAAGGCGACGGTCGGCTGTCCGTCGAAGAAGTTGGCCGCCGCGTTGGTGCCGCCGCGTTGCTCCTCGTACGACGCGGCCACGCCGAAGTTGCTGGCGTCGTACTTGAGCATCACCGACCAGTCGCGGCACTGCACGGACTGCCCCGGCACCTGTCCGGCGCACGTGCCCTGGCCGGGGGAGTTGCCCGTACCGCCCGAATCACGCCCGAAGGAATACCCCGCGCCGAAGCTCAGTCCCTGCCACGCCACCTGGTACGTGACCGAGTTGTCGGTCCGCGCGTTGGGAATGTACGCGTCGAACGACCCCATGCCGTAGATGTCCGGGCCGAGCACGTCGGAGCCCATCAGCGCGTAGAACGTCATCGAGTACTGCCGCCCGAAGGCGAGCGTGCCGTACGGTCCCTTCACGCCCACGAAGGCCTGGCGCCCGAACAACCGGCCGCCCTGTCCCTGATCGCCGCCGCGCAGGTTGAAGCCGCTCTCGAGCTGGAAGATCGCGGCAAGTCCGCCGCCAAGATCTTCGGTGCCGCGCAGGCCCCAGCGCGAGGGCAACTCGCCCGTCACGCCGGGCATGCGAAAGACGGCGCCATTGGCGCTTGCGTGAGAGACGTATTCGATGCCGGTGTCGACGATGCCGTACAGCGTGACGTTCGATTGCGCGTCGGCGATGCCGGGCGCGGCGAGTACGGTGGCGGCGCCCAGCATTGCGAGCGCGCGGGTGCGGAAGGGAATTGCCATGCGAGTCTCCAGATTATTGATGTCGTTATCGTTTAAACGGGGCAAAGCGGCGAAACAGGTGAGGCAAGTCAGGCGATGGAAAGCGTGTTGTGCCGAAAGCCCGCGGCGCATGCGGATGCGCCCGCGAGATACACAAGAAAAAACGCGACGGGGCAGCCGAAACGCCGTCCGTCGCGTGCAAGCGAGGCCAACCGGTGAAACGGTTCAGTCAGCCGCGCGGGGACGACGGATCAGCGTGAGCGCGGCCAGCGCGGCCACGATCGTCACCGGGATGCTCGCGCCGATCACGACGGCCGCGCTGCTTCCCACGGCCAGCAGCATGCCGGCGGCGAGCGGGCCCACGACCGAACCGATGCGGCCGATGGCCACCGCGGCGCCCACGCCGGTGCCACGCATTGCGGTCGGGTAGTAGGCCGCCGCGAGCGCATAGAGCACGGACTGCCCGCCGATGATGAACATGCCCGCGAAGAATGCCGCCGTGGCCAACACACCGAAGCCATGCGCGGCCGCCAGCCCGACGAGCGACGCGATCATGCCCAGATACATGCCACCGATGACGAGCGACATGCGCGCCCGATCCATCAGGTAGCCCAGCGCGAGCACGCCCACGGCGCTGCCGACGTTGAAGAGAATCTGCACCCAGCCGATCTCGCCGCGCGCCAGACCGCGCGACCCCATGAGCGACGGCAGCCAGTTGAGCAGGAAGTACAGCACGATCAGCGTGCAGAAGTAGGACAGCCAGAGTTGCACCGTCGACAGGCCGCGCCCCTCGGAGAACAGCACCGACATCATCGGCGCCGGGGTGACACGCTCGCCCTGCGCCGTCGCCGCCTTGAAGGCACGCGACTCGGGCAGGCACCAGGCCAGCAGCGGCAACAGCAGCAGCGGGCCGACGCCGCCGACGTAGAAAATGTGACGCCAGTCGGCATCGCTCACGGCGAGCATGCCGATCGTGGCCGCGATGCCGCCGCCTAGCGGAATGCCGCAGTACATGATGCTCACCGCGGTGCCGCGCTTACGCGGCGCGACGGCTTCCGAGGACAGCGCGATCAGGTTCGGCATCGCCCCGCCAAGGCCAATGCCCGTGAGCACACGCACGATCACCAGCATCCAGAAATCCGACACGAACGCCGTGGCGATCGACAGCACGCCGAACAATGCCGCCGAGAGCATCAACACCCGTTTGCGGCCGATGCTGTCGGCCAGACGGCCGCCCACCATGGCGCCCGGCAGCAGCCCGAACGTGCCGGCCGAAAACGCGATGCCCATTTGCGCAACGCTCAGGCCGAACTCCTTCGACATGCCGCGCGCCGCCACGCCGACCGACTGCAGGTCGAGGCCTTCGAGCAACGCCACCGCGAAGCACAACGCCAGCGTCATGACGACCGGGCTGGTGCCGCTCGCCGTGCCGTCCGCGCCGATGGGCAACGCTCGCGCGCCGCCATCCCGATTCGATTCCATGGTGTCTCCTGTGATCTTCTTGATGGTCTTCGGTCACCGCCCGAGCTGGCGGCGCCTGATACGAAGCCCATCCACGCCGCAAGCGAAGCCCCAGGCGTGCACTGGCACGGATCATTTAATCAGGTAACCTGATATTAACGACGCGAGTGCGGTGCACACGACGATGCCGTTACACCCGGTTCGTCGCTTTCGTCTTGCCGTGTCGATGGAATTCGGTCGCACGCGTATGCGGCGACGGACTCCATTTAATATCAAGCTACCTGACAATACAAGCAATCGGCAGGTCGGGACAAACCCGGAGTCAGTCGCGCAGGTTGCGAACGAACAATTCGAGATGGCGCTGCACGGCGGCGGCGTCTTCGCGGCTCACGTCGGCGCGCATGCGCGCGTCGATGTCGCGGGCCACCGCCTCGCACTGGGCGAGCACGCGGCGGCCTTCGTCGGTCAGTTGCAGCAGCACGATACGCCCATGGTTGGGATCGGGCTCGCGCGTGATCCACTGGCGCGCCGCCATCACGCTCACGACCTCGTTGGCCGATTGCGGCGTGATGAACGAGCGCTGGGCGAGTTGTGCGTTCGAGAGCTTGCCGCGGGCGTCGAGCACCGACAGCGCGGTGAATTGCGCCAGTGTGAGGCCCAGCGGCGCGAGCGCCTCGGACATGTGGCGACGCAGCAGGCGGTCGAGACTGGCGATGACGTACGTCAGGCGCAGCTTCGAGCGGCGAGGCCGCGCTTCCGCGGTTCCCGTCGCCGCATCGACAGGCTCGTTGCCGGATTCGTGGGCGACGGGGTCGTGGGCGGGCTTCTTTTTCTGAGGGACGACGCTCATGATGGGTGGGCGAGATTGCGCGGAAGGTCGCGCAGTGCGGGAAAGCCCACAGTGTAACGCCGTCGCCGCCCGGTTGGTCAGCCGGCCAGCTTGCGGAACGTCTCGAGCACCGCGTCGCCCTTGAACGGCTTGACGATCCAGCCCTTCACACCGGCGGCCTTGCCGCGCTCCTTCATCGCCGGGCTGCTCTCGGTGGTGAGCATCACGACATTGACGGCGTGATTCGCCAGTTCGCCGCGAATCTTCTCGACCATCGTCAGGCCGTCCATGTTGGGCATGTTCACGTCGCTGATGATCAGTTTCACGCCCGGGCTCCCCCTGAGCTTCGCGAGGCCGTCCTTGCCGTCGACGGCCGTGTCCACGTCCAGTCCGTTCTTGCGCAGGAAACCGGCGACTTCGTCGCGCACGGTGCTCGAATCGTCGACCACGAGAATCTTCGACATGATGATGTCCTTTGTGTGTAAGAGATGAAGTTTCCGAGCCGGGATCTCAGAACAGTTCCAGCGCCCCGGTCTCGACGGGTGCGGCCGTCGCTGGCGTCGCTTCGCGGAACGCTTCGGGCGACCAGTTCAGGCTGAAGACGAAATGCTGATGCAGCGTGACAATTCGCGCATCGACCGGGTCGGCAACGCGATAGACGAAACACAGCTGGGGATTGTCGGTACCGAACGAGATGTACTTCTGTTTGTGATTGATGAGCAGCGGCACCTGCACCTGCGCGCGGTCGGCGGCCGACGCCTCGCCCAGATAGCGATTCTTGAACCCGCCCCAGATGAGGTTGGTCATCTCGCCGAGCATGCCGTTGAGCTCGCGAAAGCCGGCCTGGCCTTCGCAGCGGCCCGTGTGCTCGAGCAGTTGCATGAACGGCACCTGCTCGGCCTGCATCATCATGTAGCCGCGGCACCAGGCGCTCTCGAGCGGAATCAGGCTGAAGACCTCGCCGAAGATGATGCGATCGCGCACCACGCTGGGCGACTCGCACGTGAGCGCGATGTCGTCGCCGAACAGGCCTCGAAACACGCCTTCGGTGATATCGATCATGCCGCGCACGAGCGCTTCGGGGTATTCGTGTTCGACGTTGTCGTCGAGAATCAGGAACTGGCTGACCGACTCTCGGGGGGTACTTCGGTTCATGGTCGTAATTTCCCAGCGCTTGACGGAGCGCGTTGCCGCTTCAAAACAATTCGAGTTCGCCGCTGCTGTCCTGCGTCTCGCTCACGTCCGCGTGAAAGTCCAGCGGCGCGTGCGCGCAGACGCACAGCGTGGCCGCGAGCCGCACGTCGCCATCGAGCGTGATCGCCCACGAGGCCAGATGATTCGGCCTGAGCTGCATGAGGTGCGGCACGCAGCGCCCGCTCAGCACGTAGGGTGTGGACATGCCCAGATCGGGGAAGTGTTCGAGCAACGCCTGGTTGATCGCACCGCAGCACAGGTTGCCGATCTCGAGGAACACTTCGCGAAACGGCTTGTCCTGATCGTCCCGTGAGAAGTAGGCGAGCGTGGCGTCGTCCTCGTCGAAATGCAGCACGAGCAGCATGCGAAAGCCGATGGACGAGATCGTGAGCACGACCACGTTGGCGTGCCGCGCCGCTAGATCGGCGCCGTGCACCGACGTGTCGGAATTCAACGGCACGATCTCGCACGCGGCGTCGGGCGCGCGGGCGAGACGGGTGTGCACGGCCTTGTGCAGAATGCGTTCGAAACTGTCGCGAGCGTGAGCGCTGATCACAACGGAACCTGCCTGCTTGGGATTGACTAGTGAAGACGGGCGTGCAACTGCTGCGCCAGCGCCTCGACGCTCGACAGCGACGCCGCGATCATCTTGCCGCCGGCCTGAATATCCTGGAACGTCGCCGTGGTCGTCACGTCGTTACGGTGCAGACTGTCGCGGTAACTCTTGGACAGCTCCTCGGAGCGCGTGGCCAGTGCGCGCACTTCGCTCGCGACGATGCCGAAGCCGCGTCCCGCCGCGCCCGCGCGCGCCGCCTCGATGGACGCGTTGAGCGACACGATGAGCACGTGCCGCACGATCGACGCGAGTTCGTGATTCTTCGCGTGCATATCCTGGTTCTGCGTCATGAGCGAGATCATCTGCTCGTGCCAGCGCTCGAAGGTGGCGGCCAGTCCCCGCAGGCGGGCCGCCTCGCCGGCAATACGTTCGGCTTCGCCCTGCCACATCGCCTTGGCTTCGAGCACGGCGGCCTCGGACTTGCGCGCTGCCTGCAAATCCAGTTCGGCCTGCGCGAGCGCCGACTGGTGCGCCGCCATGGCGTCGTCGTGCGCCTGGCTCCTTTCGTCCCGGTCGACGACCGCCACGCGTTCGCGCTCGAGCGCCTGCGCCAGCGCTTCGTCGTGCGTTTTCGCCAGCGCGCGCCAGTGTGCGGTCGCCTGCGCCATGCGCCAACGGTGAACAACCAGAGCCACCATGCCCGCGCCCGCGATTCCCGCGAGGGCTCCCGTCAACACCCATTGCACTGCTTGCATACTCACTTCGTCTCCGAAATCTGCCTTGCGGCCCGTCGGCGACGGACCGGCGAGGTCCGCGCCACAGTGCCCGTCGATGCGTTCCGCGGTGCCGGCGTCAGACCTTGCCGGGTTGCGGCAGATCGCCTCGCGATGCCACCTCTCCGGACGAACGCACCGGCATTGCGGGCGCGTCCAGCGTCGGCAGGTCGACGGCATCGGCCGCGACACTGTTCAGGTCGAAGCCGTCGACGACCAGATTGTCGGGCAGACATACCACCGTCTGGAACTGGCGGAACTCCGCCCCCTTGCGATCGTCGGTAAAGCGCAGTTCGATGCGCCCGTGCTCGCGACGCACGAAGTCCTGCACGGCGTCCATGCCCACGCCGCGGCCGGACACTTCGGTGACTTGCGCGGCCGTCGAGAATCCCGGCCGGAAAATGAACTGCGCGATCTGCTCGTCGCTGACGTATGTCTCGGATGTGATCCAGCCCCGTTGCACCGCGATGGCGCGAATGCGGTGCAGCGCCAGCCCGCGACCGTCGTCGGTGAGCGTGACCTGCAGCATGTTGTGGTCGAGGCCCACTTCGACGTCGATGGTGCCCGCCGCCGGTTTGCCTTTCGCGCGCCGTTCCTCGGCGCCCTCCAGCCCATGGTCCATCGAATTGCGCAGCAAGTGCATGAATACGTCGCGCAGGATACGCACGGCGGGCGCGCGCAGGCGATAGCCGTTGTCGTCGATACGCACGACGGGGGCCGGCTTGCCCAGCTCGGCGGCAAGCGACGGCAGCGAATCGAGCACCCCGCCCAGCGCCTCGCCCACGCCCTCGGTGCCGAGCAGACGCAGCGTCTGGTGCACCGCGTCGCGCATGGCGACCAGTTGGTGCAGATCGTTCGGATCGGCCGCCTCGAGCATGCGCAGGCTGGCGCGGATATGTGCGCGATCGACCACCATCGACTGCTCGTCGGCGGCACGGCCCGGGCCCTTCCGGCCGAGGCTCATTTCGTTGATCTGCGCGTAAGTGTCGACCGCCTCGCGCACGCGCTCGAGTTCGCGCATCAGACCGTCCTGATCCCACAGGCGCGCGACGTCGGGCTGGCGCAGTTCGTGATAGCGCTGCTCGGTCTCGTGCACGACGTTAGTCAGGTACTGGAGGTTGTACGTGCGCGCGTTGCCCTTGATGGTGTGCATGTTGCGGAACAGTTCCGCGATGGCCGCGCTGTCGGGCTGGGAATGCTTGCGGATGATGCGCTCGTTCTCGCGGATGAAGCCGGTCGAACTCTCGATGAAGTGATGGAACTTCTCCTGGCTCACGGCGAGAATCTCGCCGATCATCTCCAGACGCTGCTTCTGGTCGTTGGCTTCGGCCGCGAGCTCGCGCAGCTCGGTCACGTCGCGCACGCACAGCATCAGGCGCAGGATCGTGTCGTTTTCGTCGGTAATCGCTGACCATGTGAGATCGAGCTGCTTCACACGGCCGTCGGGCATGCGCTTGCCGATCTCGCCAACGAGCAGGTGTTCGTTGAACGCGAAGTTCATGGCGTCCTGCCCGATGCAGGCGTCGATGGCCGCTTCGACCTGCGAGAGCACATCCGCGCCCGGATCGCTGTCGCCGAAGACCAGATCCATCACGCCGCGACCGGCGATGTCCTGCGTCTCGAAGATCGCTTCGAGATACGCCGAGTACTCGCCGTGAACCTTCGCACCGTCAACGACCGTCAGAATGCCCTGCTGCATGTTCTGCAACATGGCCTGTATGTCGGCCGTCTTCTGCTTGAGCTGCGCGGAGCGTTCCTGAATCTTCTCGATCATGCCGTTGAAGGCCACGATCGAATGGCCGATTTCGTCCATTCGGCCGACGGGCACGCGGCGAGTGAAGTCCTGGCTGTTGGCGATCTCGCTCATCATGGCCTGCATGCGCGAGAGCGGACGCGTGATCTGCCGGTACAGCAACGCGCCGATGGCGGTGAGCAGCAGGATGGCCAGCCCGGTCACGATGCCGATGGCGGTGGTGGTCGTCGAGAGCGTGTCGTTGAGCGTGGCGATGGCGGCGTCTTTCTGACGGTTCTTCTCGACCCGCAGCGTATTGACCACGCCTTCGAGTTCGTCGCGGTACTGCGCCACCATCGCGAACAGGAACGCCTGCGCCATCTCGGTCTTGCCCGCCTGCTTGAGCTTCGCGGTGTCGTGGATGGCGTTGAAGTAGTTCTCCACGCTCTCGCGCGCCTGCGTGACGAGCCCCTTCTGGGCGTCGCTCGCGGCGCCGTCCGCCTGACGGGCGAGCGAGCGGTCGATCTCGCCACGCAGCGCCTTGAGCTTGTCGAGCGCCTGTTCGACAACGGTCTCGTCCGGTGCGTAGACCAGCGTCATGGTCGCGATCTGTACCGCCTTGACCTGCGAGACGAGATCGGCAGAAGCGAGCGCGCTGGGCACCACACCCTCCGTCACCTGCCGCACCTTCTGCGCACTGGCGCGGGTCTGGTACACCGCGTAGCCGCCAATGATCGAGAGCGCGACGAATGTCAGGATCACCAATAGCGTAATTCGATGACGGATGGTCATTGCATCATTTCCCCGGGTCGCACCGGCGCCCGGTGCCCCGCGTTATCTGACGCAGTCGCTCGGCCGCCGAATGAATTTTTCGTTTCTTCGTGCGCCGTGATTATTGCGGGCGAACTGTGACGGTTCGATGAATCAACGGAAACTTCATGTGTGCTAATGAAGGTAACGCCGTGTAGGAATCCGAGATGAGTGAGTGCGCACGAACTTTCAAAGCATGGGCGCTGTCGTTCCGATCTCTCGGGGGGGACGGAGGGGAAGGCATGGGGGAAAATGCGCGAACGACAGCGGCAGGAAAATGCCGCGGCGCGAAGGCCGCGGCGAATGTTCCACCGATCGACAGGGCGATTCGAGCGGTTCCGCTGCTGCTGGGGCTGGGGCCTGGTCCGGCTGACGCCACCCCAATGACGCCACAGTTGCCGTCAACCGTTCTTTGGTATCAGACAGAGCGCCTTCGCATTGCGCCCGCCCACTGTGTCAAAGCCAGCGCAGCCAACGGAAACGGCATACTGACCGAGCATGTGGCAACGCCCCGTGCCGCAACTTCCCTGTTCACAGGTGTAGGCGAAATATCCGCCGTTGGCACCCCACCCCTTCGTGTATTCCACCTTCAATGATTCGACCTCCGTTGGACCGATTCCACGCCCCCCCGACAGACTTTGCCGCCACGCAATCGCTTGTGCAGGGCTAATACCGACCTGGTGATTATCGATCGTCGTATAGACGTTACTCACCTCCACCGTGTAGGAGGCCGTCGTTCCCTTGCTGTCACGAACCGTAATGGTTGCAGTACCGTTGCCCTCGCCCACGACCCGCCCGGATTCATTGACGGTGGCCACCGACGGCTTGCTCGACGAATAGGTATAGGGCGGCACGCCTCCGGACGCCGCACGCGTTTGCGAGTTGCCCGGAGGGTACGCCCCCGTGCGCGTCCAGAACGATTTAACCGACAACCCGTTGAGCACCATCTTGTCCGGGTCCACCGTAATCGGCGGTACCACCTGCATCGTCACGCGAAGCAGCGGGAAGATGACGGCTTGCAGTTCATCGTCATTGCCGTCGAAGGCCACCTTGAACTCGACGCGCAGCTCGGATTCGTTCCTGAGTGCCGCCAGTCGCGCCCGCGGAAGCGGTTGCGAGATACCCGACGTCGCTTCACCCGCCGTCACGACGTGGCGAATCAACAGGACGATGACGTCCGGCGTGCCGTTGGCGAGCGTGGCATGACAACGCAACCAGACCTTCTGCCCTGCGGCGATCAGCGGCCACGGCGCGACCTTGATTTCGGCGTCCCCCGTAAAGCTGTCGAGCTTTAGCACACCGTTCTGTGCCTGGGGAATCACCGGTGTGGGCAACTCGCCTTCTCCGAAATCGTTGACCGTGAGTTCAAGAATGCCGGACGCGTCGTAGTTGCCGCTGCGCGTGACGATATAGCTGATCTTCACCGAACGTCCGACATACGGACTCAGCATCGCCCCTGACACGGAAATGTCCACGCTGCCCGTGGTACTACCCGGCACCTCGTCGAACGCATCGGCGCCGTCCAGCACCAGCTTGATGAGGTCGGTGGCACGCATGTCGTCGTAGGTGACGCGCACTGTCACGCCCTTCTCGGCTTCGATCGGATCGATTTCGTCATCCGGCGCCTCGAGCACGACCGGCGCGGGCAGTGTCAGGCTGTGCGCGAGCTTCAACGTGCGCTCGCGGAAGGTCACGGCATCGGCCTCGCTGGCGCTGCCGTCGAACGTGACTTTCACCTGAATACGCAGGTCCGAACCATCGAGCAACTTCTCCAGATCCGAGCGCCGCAATACCCGGTCGAGTGGCTTGCCCACCTCTTCCTCGGTCACCTCATGTCCGAGCTCGAGCGAAATCGTCGTCGAATTTCCGGTGGACTGCGTGCCGAAGACTCGCCACCAGACGCGCTGCCCCACGGCCATCAACGGCCACGTCGGCACGCGCGCTGTTGCGTCCGCCGTGAAGTCCAACAGATTGAGCACGCCGCCGCGTTGCTCCACGACGGTCGGCAACGGCAGATTGCCGGGCAGGAAGTTGTTGATGGTGAGCTCGAGCGCTGGCGAGACGGTCTCGAAGCCGAGGCGGGTCACCGTGTACGACACCAGAATGGTTTCGCCCAGATGAAGCGCAATCTTTGCCGGCGGCACGACGATGTCGACCGATCCCGTCTCGCTGCCGGTGACGGTTGCGAACGACGAGTCAGCATCCCAAGTCAACTGGATCACGTCTTCCGCCTGCATGCCATCGTAACTGATGCGCACGGTGGCGCCTTGCCGCGCATCCACAGGCTTGAGCACGTTGTCGATTGCCTCGACCACCACTGGCGCCGTGAGCGTGGGCAGCTCGATGCCGACACGAAGGTGAAGCACTTCGGACGGCATCACGCGATTGCCACGCTTGATCGTATACCGCACCGGCACTTCGCGACCGAGCCAGGTGTCCACCTGCTCCTTTCGCATGAAGAACTCATAGTCCATCGGGCCGAGAATATCCAGCGTGTCGTGATACATCTCGGCGCCTTCGCCCCAGTACAGATCGATCGTGTCGCCAACGCGCATGCCCGTATGCCAGCGCACGATCGTGTTCGCGCCTCGCTCGTAGGCGTCCTCCGGCAGGTACTCGCCGTCGGCTTCGCGCACTTCCGGTGCGGGCCACACCACCGCCTTGCTCACCTCCAGTGTCAGATCCTCCGAGCGCGTTTCGACGCCGGCGACCTCCACGGTGTAGTTCACGGTGATGGTCAGGCCGTCGAGTTGCTCCACGGATTCATGCGGCACGTACAAGTACAGCGGCTGGCCCACCAGACCATCGGAGATCTGGACCCGCCGGGTCGCCTCGCCGACAGTGCCTTTGGCGAACCAGACCGTCACGATATCGTTGCGGGCCATGCCTTCGTATGGGTCAACTCTCACCGTGGCGTCGTCGAGCGTATGGTTTGGATCGAGCACGCCGTCGATCTGCTCCTCCACAATGGGGGCAGGCAACAGTGCTGAAATCGGCAGAACCACGAACGATTTAGGCAGCGACGTCTCTTCGCCGCCCGCTGCCCGCGTGACCCGATACAGTACGTTGACCGTATCGCCGCCATCCGCATTGGCTTCAATTACGCCACGCGGTACGGTAACCACAATGTCCCCTATCGCCTCGACAATCACCTCGCCCGTGGCCTGACCGCCTTCGGAAAGTCCCAGCCAGAACCAGTTCACCACATCGCCAGGTACCATCCCCGGCCACGCGGGAATTGTCACCTTCGGGCCATCGGGCACCAGCGCCGGGTCGAGCGCTCCGCCGACCTCGCCCTCCACGATCGGCGGCTCGAGGCTGGCAACCCCCAACACCGTCAGGGCCAGCGTCTTCGAGGTCCGCTGGCCGTTGCCCGACTCCACTGTGTAGTGCACTTCGACACGGCCGCCCGCAATCGGCCCGATCTTGCTGTACGGCACGTCAAACTGCACCGGATCGGTGATATTTCCGGGCGTGATCTCATAGATGTCGGCGTGCGGTATCAGATCGCCGCCCGGCGTCCATCCGTTCCAGCGAAGTCGCACCAGATCGCCCACGCCGTAACCCGGCCATGGCTCGATCTCGACCGTCGCGCCATTAGGCACCGCCGCCGGATCGAGTTCGCCGTCGGCGGTGGCTTCGAGCACCTTCGGGGCGGGAAGCGATACGGCGGTGCCAACCAGCGTGAACGGCGCACGATAGGAACGCCCCTTGTACACCCCGGCGGTGCTGACCCGATAGAACACTGTTCCCTCGCCGGGAACGACCTGGCCGAGCGTTGCATTCGGCACGTCGAACATCATGACCGTGCCGCTCAGCGTCGCCGTCTGCGTGTGCTCGACTTCCAGTCCTTCGTATGATCTCCCCTGAAACACCAGGGACACGCCATCGCCCGACGCCATGTCGTGGTTCTTCATGACGACGACGGTCGCATCAGCACCGTCCAGTGCGTCGTAGTCCAGTTCGTTGTTGTCGTTCAACCCCGCCACGGCCGGGGCGTCGTAAATCGCGTCACCCACCTCGACGTCGATGAACGCCGATGGCGCACGTCCCGACCAGTTCTGTACCAGATCGACCAGTTCGTACGTCACCGCGACATCCTCGCCGGCGCCCGCCTCGTTGATCGTTGTTTCGGGCACCATGACCACCACCGGCTGGCCCACTTCCGGCTGTCCGATCGGGCCGTACACAACGCCTTTTGCACTTCCCCAGAGAACAGTCACCACGTCACCCGCCGTCATGTGCTCCCACACCGGGATTTCCACCGCCAGCCCCTCCGGCGGAACGGTTTCGATCGGGCCGGGTGGAAGAATGGCCTCGGCCAACGCCTCGTTGATGGGCCATGTCGACTGATCCGGGTCGTCTCCCCCCGGCACCGTGGTCTTGACGAGTACCTGCGCATGGGGCGACTCGATCGGAACCGGATCGCCGAACGACGAGATACGCTCGTACCAGACGTCGATCAAACCGTCGCCCACGCGAGACACGTCCGGCACCGGTGCCTGCAACGTGAAGACCGAATCGTTCGGGTTTTCGATCTGGATCGTATCGATCGGCAGGCCGGGCATTCCCCAGTAGAGCAGGAGCATGTCTCCGCGCAGGAAACCGGTCGTCCACGACACCAGCACTTCGAGCTTGTCGTTGATATTGCTTTCCAGATCGTCTTTCCGAATACCCCCTTTTCGCGCCGCCGGCACGGTCGGCGCGTACAGCCGGGCCGATTTGTCAATCGCCTCGTCGCTCTCCAGGGTGATGCCACTGCCTTCTGCGAACCTGTCGCGGATATTCATGACGGACCTCCTCATCTGCCGCACCACGGAACGCTCCTCGCGCCACAACGGCCGGGATACGTCAAATTCGCAGCAGGGCTTTCATCTCGCCACGGCGATCCTTGCCCGCCAACTGTCAACGTTGACAGGCCCCGCGCACGGCGAGGCTTTCCGGCACCTGACAACCTTGACAGTTTCTCGTCGGCATTTGCGGCGCCACACTCACCGGACGTTTCACCCCACCGCAAGGAGGTTCATCATGACCAGCAAAAGCATGACGTTGCTTCGCACCGATACCGCGCCGGCCCGGCTAAGCAGCCCGGTCAGCCGGGAAGAGGGGAAGAATTATCATCCGAACGTGGCCGTTATCGATCCCACTATCCTGGCCGACCGTCCGGCGGACTTTCCCGCTGACGCACCGCCATACAATCTGGTCAAGGCGTCGGCGGTGGGACCTGAGATCCGTTTCGAGGCAGCGTTTCTTGATCAAATGACGGTCGGCTGGAAATACGTCGTGTATTTCGACGGGGATACCGACGACGTCATCCGTGTGGTCACGTCAGAAGACCATGCCAAGCGATCCATTACGATCATCCTGCCTCCCGAACAGGCGTCAATGGAGGACGTTCACAATCTGCAGTACGTGGCAAGAAGCGAACTTGAAGACGAATGGAGTTTCCTCAGCCCGCCATCGCTGTTCACCATTGACACGCAGCGTCCCGGCGAGCCAAGGCCAGGAGAACTGGAATTCCCGGACGGCATCGAGCAGGACGGGCTGACGGATGCAAAGCTCACGGAGTTGGGCGACGTTCTGCGCGGCACCGTCCCGAGCTATGCCGAGCGCATGCACGGCGATACTCTGGTAGGCATACTGCGTCGGGAAGATGGCACGGAAGTCGGGCGCCTCCCACCGCATCAGATTCCCTACGGCGAAACCTACGATCCTCCCACCGAGCTTGTCTTTCCGCGCACGCTCATTGAGCAGGCCGGCGACGGAAAATTGCGTTTTTCTTATGAGATCACCGACCTGGCCGGCAATGTCAGCGCCGAATCCGATGTCGTGGTGATCGACGTCTTCCTGCGCCCGGGTATTGCCGATCTGCTGCCACCGCTGGTGCCGGCGTATGATGACGACCCGCCGCCCGACGCCAAGCTGATCGACGAGGCGGACGCGCGCGCCCCCGTCGAAGTCGAGATTCCCGGTCACGCGGAAATTGAAACCGGCGATGAGATTGCCGTGCTCTGGGGCGGACGCGAACAAAACCGCGTGGTCTTCAATGGCGCCGACAGCACGCTGCCCGTCATCCTGTCGATCAGGGTGCCCTACGGCGAGGTACTCGCGGAATGGGCCGACGCGCCGCCGGACGCCGACGGCTATGCGAGAGTCCCGGTGAGTTACATCGTTTATCGGGCGGGGCGCGAAGCCGGCCGCCCGAAGACGCCGCATTCGGTGGTCGTCAACCTGGATCAGGGCGGCGGCGTCGATCCGGATCCGGATACGCCGTGGAACGATGCCCTGGGCCGGCCCGTCGTGCACCACTCGGGGTGGAGCACTGGGGAACGCGAAGACTTCATTCCCGACGCCTCGATCCAGGAAGACCACGAATTCATCGTGCCGTGGTTCCGGCGCGATATCGACGGCAACATCACCGGCGAAGACGCCTTTATCGCCGGTGACATCATCTACGCGGTCTACGATGGCGTGACCATCGAGCCGCGCTATACCGTGGGCGGTGACGACGTCAGCCAAAAAGTCGACCTCGTCATCTCCCTTCCATGGGCGGTTGTCAAGGCGCAGGGCAGCGGGCTGAAGCCCACGGTGTACCTGGTCACGCGCTATCTCAACCCGGAGCAGCGCGAGAATACCAGTGTGTCGCCGACCGCCGAGGTGGAAGTCGCCGACAGCGGCGACATTCCGGGCGGCGACGACGGTCTGTTCCCCGCTACGTTCCCGAACGGCAAGGTGATCTGGTCGAATGTTTCTCCGATCGGGCATGAGCCGATCGAGGTTCCCGCCTATGAAAACATGCGACTGGGGGACGTGATCCGCATTTTCGTCACAGCCGACTTCTATGATCCTGTCGATCAAACCTATGGGGCGCCGATCACCCGTGCCTACTTCGGCGGCGACAACGGCGAGAATCCGCACCCCGATTATCGGTTCGAGATTTCCCTGGCTCAAGAGAACATCGGAGAGCCGGTCCGGTTCGGTTGGCCGAAGGAGTTGATCGAGTGGGGCTACCCGTATGGCATGTGCCGCATCGATTACACCGTGACCCGTGCGGACGGCAGCCACAAAACATCCGCATCGACCGGTGCTGAAACGCGCCTGGATACCAGTGCGAATTACCCGGGCCCGTATCCGTTCGGGGTCAGGCAAACGCACGTGACCTTGTCCGAGACAATGGCGCTTGCGAAGACGACACCGGACAAACGGCAGTCGATTCTCAATGCGTTTGTTCGGCAGTGGCTCATGAGCGCGGCACAGCGCCGCTCCTACCGGCAGCGTGAAAAGCAGGCGCTGGCCCTGGCAATGAAGCAGCGTTGAAGCACCCGAACGCCCGACAAGGGAATACGAGGCAAAGAAAAGCGCCTGACAGTCGCGAGACTGTCAGGCGTTCCCTCCCTCGGGAGACCTTCCATCGGTCGCATCTGACACGACAGCCGGTCCATCCCGCTTTTCTCACAAAGACGCTCAGAAGCTGTAACGCACACCGACGTTCACGCCCCACGGCTTGTCCAGACGCTTGCCTATCGAGTAGCTGCCGTCGGCATAAGCCTGCAAACGCTGAGTCATTTGCGCGGCAATGCCCGCACCGACTTCGAAACGCGTGCCGGAGATATCGTTCTCCAGACGAATGTCGTTGATCGTGACCGAATTGCCACCAGCGAACTCATGCGTGACGGCCAGCTTCATATACGGCTGGAACGTGCCCTTCGACGTCTCGAACGTCTTGCCGACGTTGACGCCCAGCGTACCCAACAACGACATGGCGCGGCCCGAGCGGGCATGCATGCCGTTATCCAACGTGAAATCGGTGCCGCTCGCCCACAAGCCGGCGACCTGCGCGAACGGTTCGACGAACCAGCGATTCGACCACTCGATCGTGCGGCCGAACTCGGCCGACAAACCCACGCCGTGATTGGCGAAATCCGCCTTGCTTTGCGTGCCGTCGCTCATGCGAACGTCAAGTTCATTGCCGAAACGGTTGTACTTCAGCACGCCGTCGAAGTAGTAGCCCTGCTTGCCAAGCCATGTGGCATACGCCCCCGCCGTGTGGCTCTCGACAGTTCCCCGGGAGCCGGAATTGAAATTGAGACGGCTCGTACTCGTGCCGAGCATGCCGCCCACCAGCCAATGGCCGTGATCGCCGCGCATGACGACCGCATCGGCGCCGGCGATCACCCCCCACTGGTCCTGCGAGTAGCCGCGGCCCAGTGCCGGGCGGGCGTTATAGCGTGAACCGAACGTGCGGGCCCATGCGCCCCCCTGCTCGCCAGCGCCCATGCGCGCCTCACCGAGTCGAGTGCGAAGCGCGCTGTGCTCACCGAGCCACACGGTAGACAGCGCGTTATGAATGCCGAGCACCGTGTCGGCGCCCGACGAGATCTCTTCGTTGCGCTCCAGGTACCACGACTGCTCCCCGCCGGCTTCTCCGCCCTGCTTGAGCGAGTAGGTGTACACACCGGCGTCGACCTTGTCGCCCACGAGCGAGAACGTCGCGTCGCCGCCGGCCTGCTCGACGAGCAACTGCGTATCCACCCCGCCCTCCTTCCCCGAGTTGGTGACGTGCAATCGGTGGGCGCCGGTGGCGTCGGTAACGTTGAGCCGGTCGGCTTCGCCGATCGCCAGATCGGCCTGCATGCCGAAAGTGCCGTTTCCCGTGAGCTCGCCAATGTCGAGCGTATGCCAGTCGCCCGACGACGCGGTGCCGTGAATGTCAATCATGCCACCACTGTCCATGGCGACCTTTGCCACTTGGTTGTCTCCCGTGAGCGACCATTTCCCACCGGTATTCAACTTCAGCGAATCAACATTGACGAGAGCGCCGGTAATCGATGCCTGGTTTTGCAGCGTCAGTTGCATCTCGCCCTCGCCGCTGCCCACGATATTGCCCGTCAGTTGCGTGTTATCGACGGTGATGTCCGACGCGAGATCGCCAACAGCTTCGATCAGATTGCCGTTGGCCCCGGTGATCGATGTGCCGTTGGCAATGACGAGCGTTGCCAACGACTGCACGCCCTCGGGGTCCTCCTGACCGGGCTGTCGCTGAATCAGGATGCCTGCGCCTTCGGTGCCGGTGACAGCGACCCCATCGAGCACGGCGCCCACGCGTGGGGCCGTCCCTGCGCGGCTCGTGGACAGCCACAAACCGTGACTTCCGGTGAGCGAGCCGCCACTGGCCGTGAGCTCTCCGCCGAGATTCATGACGCCCGCGTTGAATCCGGCTTCCTCGCCGCTTCCGGACGTCACATCGGTATCGTTCAACACCAGCGTGGCTCCGCCGCCCATATTGACACCGAACGCATAGCCGCTAATCGTGCTATTGCTCACCGTTGCCGTGGACACGCCGTTGTTCGCCCCCATTCGGCCCATGGCCAGCCCCGTGCCCAGCGCGCTCGAGATCCGGGAGTTGGCGATCGTTGCATGCCCCTGCCGCAGCGCGACTGCCGTCTGGTTGCCCGTAGTCTCGATGGTGGCACCGTCGGCAATGAGGCGGGAGTCGGACTCGATGACGACTGTTTTGGCCGCCGCCCCCGGGTTCAGGATCAATCGGCCGCGATTACGCACCGTCCAGGATTCGTTCGGATCGCCCGGTGCGTCGACGATTGCCTCACCGTTGTCGATCAGCGCGGCCTGCGCCGGCGCAACCAAACAGGCAAGGAGCAGCGCAACCCCTTGAGCGATAAGCCGCGGCGCGTGCGGGGCGGCAGCCTGCCGCAGAGAAGTGATACGCATGGTGGTCGTTTTCGAAAGGTTTGGAAACGACCGCAAGCGTAGGACAAACGCTTATGAATTCTGCATATTCACACAACAAAACACCAATATTCACTGAAATTCATTAATTTTCCTCCAACTTCCAGGCTTTCCGTCTTTCACTCCCTGATTCACCGGTAGCGCTGTCATCACACTCAGAAGGTATAGCGCAGACCCAGCTGCACGCCCCACGGCTGGTCGATCTTGTGTCCGACACTCGATTCCACTTCAGAATAGATTTGCAGATGCTTCCGAATCTGTCCCACCAGACCGGCGCCAAACTCGAATCGGGTGCCCGACAGGTCGTTGTTGAAATTGATGCCATTGACCGTGATCCGGTTGCTCTTGACGAACTCCTGCACCAGCGCCACCTTCAGGTACGGCTGGAGGATTCCCCCGCCGGTCAACGCGATGCTCTTGCCGAAGGCGGCGCCAACGCGCGCCTGTACCGAACCCGTGTGTGCGGTGTTCGATTGCATGCCGTTGGTCAGCGTGAAATCGTCGCCTCCGACCCGCAACAGTGCGAGGTGCACGTAAGGCTCGACAAACCAGTTGTCGGCAAGCGTCAGATGCCGTCCGAACTCGGCCGTCATGCCGACACTGTTCTCGCCAAAGCTGCCATGCGCGCCCGTGCCGTCGTCCATGATCACATTGGCGTCGTTGGAAAAATGGTTGTACCGAAGCACTGTCTCGAAGTAATAGCCCTGTGCACCCAACCAGGTGCCATAGAGCCCCGCCGTGAAGCTGTTCACGCCCCCAGTGGACCCGCCGTCGATTCGCAGCGTGCCATGCCCTGTGCCGAGCAATGCGCCAACGAGCCAGGTGCCGCCCCAGGCCTGCCCCACGACACCGTCGATGCCGCCCATCACGCCGTATTGCGTGAGCCGATAGTCCACGCCGGAGACGGGCGTGCCGTGAAAGCGCTTGCCATACGTGCGCACCCACACACCGCTATTGCCCTGATCTCCAATCCGGATGTCGCCGAGGCGGCTGCGCAGGATCGCCTGCTCCGCCCCCCAGACGACCGGCGCGATCCCGGACAGGCCAATCACGGTCTGCGCACCCGGCGTCAAATCGGGCCCCCCGGGATCGCCCGGGTCATGCGGGTCAGTGGCCAGCACCCAATTGTTGCCGTCCTGCCGCAGGTCGTACCGATAAACGCCGGCATCGACGGTGTGTCCAACGAGCGAGAAAGCGGCGTCGCCACCGCCTGTGGTCACCACCGTCAGCGGCGTCAGATCGCTGGGCTCCGCCCCACTGTTCGCGATATGCAACTGGTAACTCCCCGTCGCATTGCCCGTCACCGCCAACAAGTCTCCCGCATGGGTGGCGATATTGGTGTTCATCTTGAATGTGCCGCTTCCCGACAGGGTGCCTGCCGTCAGCGTGCGGAACGTTCCCATACCCGCCGCTGTGCCGGAGATGTCGATCGTGCCGCCGCTCATCGTGACAGTGGGAACACTGTTGTTGCCGGCCATGATCCATTGCGCCCCGGAGTTCACGGCGAGCGACGTGAGGTTGACCAGATTGCCGGTAATCGACGCATTGTTCTGCAACGTGAGATTGACCACCGCAGTGCCATCGCCCGTCACGTTGCCTGTGAGTTGCGAATTGTCGACGGTCACAGCCGAGGTCATTCCACCCACGGCCTTGATCACATTTGCGTCGGCCCCGGAGATGGTCGTGCCCCCGCCAATGACGAGGGTAGCGTTTCCGGCCGTCAGCCCCGGCTGTGGCTCGATCAGAATGCCGGATCCGCTGGTACCGACGATCCGGGTGCCGTTGAGCGTCGTCGTCGAAGACGTCCCGCCGCTACCGGTGCTGATCCAGAAGCCGTTCGCGCCCGTGCTCGAACCGCCATTCATCGAGACGGTGGAGTCGAAGTTGACGACGCCGGCGTTAAATCCCGCAACCGTTCCCGCGCCCGCACTCAAGGTCGTGCCGTTGAGCGTCAGAACGCCTCGCGAACTGACCTGCGCCCCGAAGGCAAACCCGGAAATCGTGCTGTTGTTGACCGTGGCCGTCGGCACGGTCGTGTCGGCGCCCTGGGAGCCGAGCGACAGACCGCTGCCGACGGTGCTGCTGATGCTGGAATTGTTGATGGTGGCAGTTGAATTGAGCAGCCGCACGCCGGGATTGGTTCCTGTCGATGTAGCCACGGTCGCGCCGTTGAGGATCACGCTCGCCCCCGAATTCGCGGCAATGAAGTTGGTCGCCGCACCGGGCTCCACTGTCAGAATCCCCCGGTTGAGGACCGACCAGCTTTCCGCCGGGTCGCCTGGGGCAGACACTGTTGTCGCGGTGTTGTCGACAACCCCGGCATGCACTTGCGCCGCAAGGCACGCAGCCAGCGCGGCGACCGCGCTGGCAACCTGATGACGCGAAGGCGTCCATGGCATTGGCGTTTTCATACGGTCTCTCCTGAGCAAGCGGTGCAAACCACCGAGCGATACGACAGGGCCGCAGACATGGCACTTGGCCATGATGACCGGATCGCCCCCTCGAACAGCGATGTCGTCCCGATGCCGAAGGACGCCTCCGCCAATCCCGCCGCGACGCAAAAAACCGCGTGCAATTAACGGGTTGCGGAACTTTTATTACGTAACGTTATGCGCAGCCGCGACGCACTACACCTGTCAACGTTGACAGGTGTGGCATGGGCATATCTGTGGAAAAGTCGAGGCGCCGCCGTCGCGGCGAGTGCGACGGCAGGCAGGGTCGGTCATCCGGGCAGCTTTGGGCGAATCACGCCGTTTGCGTGTTTCGAGGACATCGCGCCCTCCAGCCCGACGGGCGCGCTGCCGCCCGCTCAGTAGCCCGCGGCCAGGCCGTCGCGACGAGTGTCACTCGCGGCCACGTAGCCGCGCTCCGGATCGTTGCGATCCAGACGCCAGATGTACTGGCCCGAGCCGAAGTCCATATAAGGATCGTCAATGGACTTGAGCTTGTGGCCCAGCGCCACGAGCCCCGCCACGGTCTCACGATCCATGGTCGACTCGATGTCGACCGTGAAGTCGCGGTTGACCTTCCAGCGCGGAGCGTCGCACGCCGCCTGCGGGTTCTGGCCGTAGTCCAGCATGCGCACGACCGATTGCAGATGGCCCTGCGGCTGCATGTCTCCCCCCATCACCCCGAAGCTCATCACCGCCTCATGCCTGCCGTCGACCTTCTGTGTGAGGAACGCCGGGATGATCGTGTGGAATGGGCGCTTGCCGCCTTCGACCACGTTGACGGACTTCGGATCCATCGAGAACCCGCAGCCGCGGTTTTGCAACGCGATGCCCAGATCGGGCACCACGACGCCCGAACCGAAGCCCATGTAGTTCGACTGGATGAAGCTCACCATCATGCCCTGCTCGTCGGCCGCCGTCAGGTAGATCGTGCCGCCCGACCTCGGCATGCCGAAGTCGAAGTGCGTGGCCTTGTCAGGGTCGATGAGCCGCGCACGCTCGGTGAGGTATCCATCGTCGAGCATCTGCTCCGGCGTGACTTCCATCGAGCGCGGGTCAGCCACGTACCTGTAGAGATCGGCGAACGCGAGCTTCATCGCCTCGATCTGCAAGTGCTGAGAATGCACGCGATCGACGGCGAGACCCGACACGTCGAACTTGTCGAGGATACCCAGCGCGATCAGCGCCGCGATGCCCTGACCGTTCGGCGGGATTTCGTGCACGGTGTAGCCGCGATAATCCTTCTCGATGGGTTTGACCCAGTCGGCGCGGTAGTTGCGCAGGTCGCCGGTCGTCATGGCGCCGCCGTGCTCGGCCGACCAGGCCGCAATGCGCTCGGCGATCTGGCCTTCGTAATACGCACGGGGGCCCTCCTGCGCGAGCCGGCGCAGCGTGCGCGCATGGCCCGGCATGCGGATCATCTCGCTGGTGGTCGGCGCGCGGCCGTTGGGCATGAATGTCTGGGCGTAACCCGGCTGGTCCTTGAGCTCAGGCACGGCCGCCGCCCACTTGCGCGCGACAATGTGCGCGAGCGCGTGCCCCCGCTCGGCAATCTCGATGGCCGGCGCCATCAGGTCGCCGAACGGCAGCTTGCCGAATTTCGCATGCAGGGCTTCCCACCCGGCGATCACGCCCGGCACCGTGACGGTGTCGAGACCGCGCACCGGTTGCTTCGCAATGCCGTGCTGCTCGCCATACTTCTTGCGGAAGTAGTCGACGTTCCAGGCCGCGGGTGCCACGCCCGACGCGTTCAGGCCGTGAACCTGCTTGCCGTCCCACACCAGCGCGAAGCAATCGCCGCCCAGGCCGTTGGAGACCGGCTCCACGATGGTCATGCATGCCGCGGCCGCGATCGCGGCGTCGACGGCATTGCCGCCCTGCCACAGGATACGCAGGCCGGCCTGCGCCGCGAGCGGGTGCGACGTCGACACAATGTTGCGGGCGAACACCGGCATGCGCGGCGTCGGATATGGGTTTTGCCAGTTGAATTGCGTCATGGGACTGACTCTCGACCTCTGTCTCGAATGGTTGGAATTAGGGTACCGAATGCATCACTCACGACTGCTCGCGCGGATCCAGTGCGTCGCGCAGCCCGTCACCCAGCAGGTTGAAACCAAGTACCGTCAGGAAAATGGCGATACCGGGGAAAATCGACATCCAGGGCGCCTGCTCGACGAAGTCCTTGGCCGTGTTGAGCATGGAGCCCCACGACGGCAGCGGCGGCAATTGCCCCAGCCCGAGAAACGACAGACTGGCTTCGGCGATGATCGCCGTGGCCACCGTCAGACTCGCCTGCACGATGATCGGCGGCAGCACGTTGGGCAGGATGTAGCGCACGATGATGCGCGCATCCGTGAGCCCGATCGCGCGCGCGCCTTCGACATACTCCTCGGCCTTCACGCTCAGCGCCTGGGCCCGCGCGAGACGCACGAATCGCGGCATGGCAGAGACACCGATGGCGATCATGGCATTCGTGAGACTCGCCCCGAGAAATGCCGCCATCGCGATGGCGAGAATCAGGAAAGGAATCGACAGCAAGGCATCCGCCAGGCGCGAGATGATGGCGTCGACCCAGCGACCGAAGTAGCCGGCCAGCAAGCCCAACGGCACGCCCACGACCACGGCGATGCCCACTGACACCACGCCGGCGGCGAGCGACGCCCGCGCGCCGAAGATCATGCGGGCCAGTACATCGCGTCCCAGCTCGTCGGTGCCGAACCAGTGGAGCACGCTCGGCGCCTGACGCACCGTCATGAAACTCGTGGCGATCGGATCGTACGGCGAGAGCCATGGCGCGAACAGCGCCACGAAAACGGCAAGCGCCACGATGAGCGCGCCGGCCACCGCCGCCCGGTTGCGCGCGAACTTGCGCAGTCCGCGGTAGCGCCGCCGCGGCAGTCGCTCGGAGGCGACGGGCGCGGCGGCGCACGCCGCACCGGGGGTCGGCGAGGCCTGTGTGGAGGAGGATGTCGTGGGCAATGCGGCCATGTTCAGTGGGCGTTCGGTAGTCTCAGGCGCGACGCAGGCGCGGGTTGAGCAGGACGTAAAGCACGTCGGCGAGCAGGTTCAGCACGATGAAGCTCACGGCGGTGACCAGTACCACGCCCTGCACCACCGCATAGTCGCGGTTGAACACGGCGTCGACCACCAGTTTGCCGAAGCCCGGAATCGTGAATACCTGCTCCGTGAGCACCGCTCCCGCCAACAATTCGCCGAAGAGCAGCGCCAGCACCGTGACGATCGGAATCAGTGCGTTGCGCAATGCATGCTTGAGCACCACGGTGCCGCGCAGCAGACCCTTGGCACGTGCCGTGCGGATATAGTCGGTGCGCAGCACGCCGAGCATGGCGCTGCGGGTATGGCGCATGAGTTGCGCCCCGAGCGCGGCGCCGAGCACGAACGCCGGCATCACCATTGTCTTGAGGCTCATCCAGAGATCCTCGCCCGGCGGCACGTAGCCCGACGACGGCAACAACTGCCAGCGTACCGAGACGAGGAATATCAGCAGGATGCCGAGCCAGAAGTTCGGAATGGACATGCCCGAGAGCGCCAGCACGTTCGCGCCATAGTCGATCGCGCTCCCGCGATTGGCCGCCGAGAGGATACCCAGCGGAATGCCGATGCCAATGGCGATCACCAGACCGAACAGCGCCAGTTGCAGCGTGACGGGCAACTTCTGCGCGATGAGCGTGGTCACCGGCTCGCCGGTGCGCAGCGAGGTGCCGAGATCGCCGCGCATAACGTCGCGCATCCACAACGCATACTGGGTGGGCAACGGCTTGTCGAGGTGATACTTCTCGCGCAGCGCGGCAATGACCTGCGGGTTCTGGTCCTCGCCGGCCATCGCGAGCACGGGATCGCCGGGCAGCATCTTCTGCAGCCCGAAGATCATCATCGAGACGATGATCAGCGTGGGAATGGCTACCAGCGCGCGATGAACGACGAGGCGCAGCATGACGGCTCCCTTACTTCACGCTCACGCCGCGCAGGCGAATCAGCCCGTCGGGGTATGGCACGAACCCCTGCACCTTCTTGCTGAGCACGTACGGCCACGGTTGCACGTACAGGTACAGGATGGGATCTTCGTCGGACAGAATCTTGTTGGCCGCGTCGTAGATGGGCTTGCGCTCGGCCACGGTCGATTTCACGCGCCCCTCGTTGAGCAGCTTGTCGACCTCGGCATTGCAGTACTGACCGTAGTTCAGGTTGCCCTTGCAGGTCACGAACTGGTGCAGGTTGCCATCCGGGTCGACACGGCCGGACCAGCCGTTGTAGAGCACGTCGAAGTCGCCGCGATGCGCCGCGTCGAGCGCCGCCGCATAGTCCATCGGGCGCAGCTTGAGCTGGATGCCCGCCTCGGCCAGCATGGCCTGCAGCATCTGCGCCATCTGATTGGCGACCGTGTTGTTGCCGAAACTCAGCGTCACGTCGATCTTGTCGAAGCCGGCCGACTTGAGCAGCGCCTTCGCCTTCGCCAAGTCGCGTTTGGTCGTCTTGATGGCGGTGTCGTAGTACTGGCCCGAGCGCGGCAACGCCTGATTCGCGGGCGTGAAGATGCCGCCGCCGATCACCTGGTTGATCGCGTCGCGGTCGATGGCAAGGTCGAACGCCTGACGCACACGCTTGTCGCGCAACGCCTTGGGGGCGTTGGCCGCCACGTTGAACGTCAATCCGTAGTAGCCCAAACCGTCGATGGACACGAAGTTCAGATTCGCATCGCGCTTGACCGATTTGACGTCGGACGGCGCAAGACGCTCGAGCATGTCGAGCGAGCCGGAACGCACGTTGGCCAGCCGCACGGTCGTATCGGGAATCGGCAGGTAGATGACCTTCTGGATGGGATACTTGTCCGCCTCCCAGAACCCCGCGAATTTTTCCAGGACCACACGATCGTTCTGCACGCGCTGCACGAACTTGTACGGCCCGGAACAGACCGGGTGCGATTGCACGGCCGCGTCGTCGGCGAGGGTCTTGGGCGCGAGCATCATGCCCGCGCGATCGGACAGCGTGGCGAGCAGCGCGGAATCGGGTGCCTTGAGCACGATGTTGACCGTGTGGTCGTCCACCGCGTCGACACGATCGATCGACGACAGCTCGCTCTTCCGGTTGCTGGCCGGCAAGCTGCGCGCGCGATCGAGGTTCGCTTTGACGGCCTTGGCGTCGAACGGCTCGCCGTCGTGGAACTTCACGTTCGGGCGCAGCTTGATGGTGACCGTCTTGCCGTCCTCCGAGGTCTCATGCGACAGCGCGAGCTGCGGCACGATGTTGAGCTTCTCGTCGATATCGAACAGCTTGTCGCACAGCGACGAGAAGACGATGCGCCCGACATAGGTGCGCGCCAGCGTCGGATCGAGGACATCGGGGTCCTCCGCGAGCCCGATGCGCA
>OFTX01000089.1_pt1 | contig 56263 bp, 51 predicted proteins | sample 1775051 | NCBI WGS metagenome assembly OFTX01 (sample SAMN08195772, study PRJEB24354) | sludge metagenome | isolation source: sludge from phenol fed wastewater aerobic bioreactor A | place: India: Nagpur | collected 2016-09-15 | reverse complement strand
GCAGCGCAGCGAGGTCAAGGAGGAGATGGCCGTCGCAGACGGACAGCGGGGGACAGGAGCGGAGCTGCCCACCCATGGCCCTTGGCGCGCGTCACCACTCGCCCGGCGTTCTCAACGCATGGATGGCCGCTCGGCACGAGTCGGCGCGCGGTCGCTCAGCGCCCCACCGGCCAGCCCTGCAAGTGCGTCTGCACCAGGCTGGCCAGCGCCGCCAGCCAGGCCGGGTGATTGTTCAGGCAGGGCAGGTAGCGCAGCTCGCCGCCGCCCGCAGCCTGGAAGGCGGCGCGCCCCTCGATGGCGATCTCCTCCAGCGTCTCCAGGCAGTCGGCGACAAAGCCGGGGCAGACCACGTCCACGCGTTTCAGGCCCGCGCGGCCCCAGCCCTCCAGCGTGGCCTGCGTAGCCGGCCCCACCCACTTCGCGCGGCCAAAGCGCGACTGAAACGCGATGGCCCAGTCGCCTTCGCGCAGCGCCAGCCGCTGGGCCAGGCGGCGCGCCGTTTCCAGGCATTCGCCGTGATACGGGTCGCCCGCATCCACCACGCGCTGCGGCACGCCGTGAAAGCTCATCAGCAGCCGATCGGGCCGGCCATCGGCCATCCAGTGCTCGTGCACGCGCCTGGCCAGGGCGTCGATGTAGCCCGCGTCGTCGTGAAAGCGGTTGACGAAGCGCAGCTCGGGCACGTGGCGCACCGAGCGTGACCAGGCCGCCACGGCGTCGATCACGCTGGCCGTGGTGGTGCCCGAATACTGCGGGTACAGCGGCAGCACCAGCACGCGCGTGCAGCCCTCGGCCTTCAGCGCGTCCAGCTCGGCGGCCACCGAGGGCTGGCCATAGCGCATCGCCAGCCGCACGCTCACATCCACCCCGCGCTCGCCCAGCCAGCCGCGCAGCAGCACGGCCTGCTTGCGGCTGTACACCAGCAGCGGCGAGCCCTCGGGCAGCCAGATGCTCTGGTACTTCTTGGCCGACGCCGCCGGGCGCCGGCGCAGGATCAGGCCGTGCAGCAGCGGCTGCCACAGCGCGGGCGGAATCTCCACCACGCGCGGATCGCTCAAGAACTCCGCCAGATAGCGGCGCACGGCCGGCGGCGTGGCCGCGTCGGGCGTGCCCAGGTTGCACAGCAGCACGCCCGTGCGGCCATTCGCGTGGCGCGCCGCCTCGGGCTCGGGTCGGAAAAAAGGCATGCGCTATTCTCGCCGCATGATCGACGCCCGCCGCATTCGCGCCATCACGCTGGACCTGGACGACACGCTGTGGCCGGTGTGGCCCACCATCCAGCGCGCCGACCAGGCCCTGCGCGACTGGCTGGCCGCGCGCGCGCCGCGCACCGCCGCGCTGGCGGCCGATGGGTCCAGCGCCCCGCAGGCGCGCCGCGCGGTGCTGCAGGCGCGGCCCGAGCTGACGCACGACCTGGGCGCCATCCGCCTGGAGGTCATCCGCCAGCTGCTGCGCGCCGCTGGTGACGACCCGGCGCTGGCCGAACCGGCCTTCGAGGTCTTCTACCGCGAGCGCCAGCGCGTCACCCTGTTCGACGACGCGCTGCCGGCGCTGGATTTTCTGGCCGCGCGCTACCCGCTCGTCGCCCTGTCCAACGGCAACGCCGACGTCGGCCAGGTGGGACTGGCGCGCTACTTTCGCGCCGCCGTGTCGGCCGCCAGCGCCGGCGTGGCCAAGCCCGACGCGCGCATCTTCCACACCGCCGCGCAGGCCGCCGGCGTGACGGCGGGCGCCGTGCTGCACATCGGCGACGACGCCGAGCTGGACGCCGCGGGCGCGCTGGGCGCCGGCATGCAAACGGCCTGGGTCAACCGCGCCGACGTCGCCTGGCCGCCCGGGCACGCCGAAGCGCCGCAGGCCGTGGTGCGCGACCTGGCGGCCTTGTGCCGCCTGCTGTCCAGCACCTGACGCGGGTTCACGGCATCCTCCGATCGAACGATCCGCCTGGATGCCGATCCTCGGATGCTATCGTCATGATAGCTACCAGCGCTTGCCGCACAAGCGCTGCAGCCCCATTTTACTTGAAACGGCGCTAAAAGGTGCCCGGATAGGCCCCGCCGTCGAGCAGGATGTTCTGCCCCGTCAGGTAGCCGGCCTGCTGGCTGCACAGGAAGGCGCACACGGCGCCGAACTCGGCCGGCTGGCCGAAGCGCCGCGCCGGAATGGGCGCGGCCTGAGCGGCGCGCACCTCGTCCGCCGTCTTGCCGCCCTGCTTGACCATGCCCTGCACCAGGCCGGCCAGGCGGTCGGTGTCGAACTTGCCGGGCAGCAGGTTGTTGATGGTCACGCCCTTGGCCGCCACCTGCGGGTTGCGCGCCAGCCCGGCGATGAAGCCCGTCAGGCCCGAGCGCGCGCCGTTGGACAGGCCCAGCACGTCGATCGGCGCCTTCACCGCACTCGACGTGATGTTGACCACGCGCCCGAAGCCGCGCGCCAGCATGCCGTCGATCGTCGCCTTGATCAGCTCGATCGGCGTCAGCATGTTGGCGTCCACCGCCTTGATCCAGGCCGCGCGGTCCCAGTCGCGAAAGTTCCCCATGGGCGGGCCGCCCGCGTTGGTCACCACGATGTCGAAGTCGGCGCGCTGCGCGAACACCGCCGCGCGCCCCTCGGGCGTGGTGATGTCGGCCGCCACCGGCAGCACCTGCACGCCGGCCTCGGCGCGCAGCGCGCTTGCCGCTGCCTGCAGCACGTCGGCGCCGCGCGCCACCATCACCACGTTGACGCCTTCGCGCGCCAGCGCCTCGGCGCAACCGCGCCCCAAGCCCTTGCTGGCGCCGCACACCAGCGCCCACTTGCCGGCAATTCCCAAGTCCATGATTTCCAAGCTCCTTGCGGTTTCAAATTCATCCGGCCGCCGGTCGCGCCTGGCCCGCGCGGCTGAACAGCGCAATCCCGGCCACCACCAGCACCGTGCCCGCCGCCAGCCCCGGCGTGAAGGGTTCGCCCAGCAGCGCCACGCTCATGGCGATGGTCGACAACGGCCCGATCATGCCCACCTGCGCCGCCAGGCTGGCGCCGATGCGCTCCACCCCCAGCATCACCAGCAGCACCGGCGCGGCGGTGCACAGGGTGGCGTTGAGCAGCGACAGCCACAGCACCGGCTCGGCCACGCGCGCCGCACTCAGCGGGTTGACCAGCGCGAAGTGCCCGATGCAGCACAGGCTGGCCACGGTGGAGGCCAGGCCCACCAGCCGCAGCGCGCCGATGCGCCGCACGTACTCGCCGCTGAAAAACAGGTACAGCGCATACGCCGCCGCCGAGCCCAGCACCCACAGCGCGCCCCGGGCCGTGGCGCCGCCGGGCGCCGCGTGCGCCTCGAAGCCGAACACCAGCAGCGCGCCGCCGTAGCTCACCACCGTGGCCAGCACGTGGCCGGGCGTGATGGCGCGCCCGCGCCAGGCCCAGTCGTAGAGCAGCACCAGGGTGGGCGTGAGATACAGGATCAGCCGCTCCAGCCCGGCCGTGATGTAGCGCAGGCCGACAAAGTCCAGCATGCTGGCCAGGTAGTAGCCGCAAAAGCCCAGGCCCAGCACCGCCCAACGCTCTTCGCGGCGCAAGGCCGGGCGCCCGCGCCCGCCCCACCAGGCCATCAGCAAAAAGAAGGGCAGCGCCATCAGCATGCGATACATCAGCAGGGTGATGGCGTCCACCCCGTAGCGATAGGCCAGCTTGACGATGATGGCCTTGCCGCTGAAGCCGATGGCGCCCACGGCCGCGAACGCGATGCCGACTGCTCTGCTGTTGATAGCTGCCGGCGCTGGATGGGCGGGCGCTGCAGGCATTTTTTGCTTGAAACTCTGGCGCGACGCCCGGTGCCTCAGGCGCGCAGGGGGCGCAGCGCCTCGGCCCAGCGCTTGAGCTCGTCGAGCAGGCCGCGCGCCGACGCGTCGATCAACTCGTTGGAGCCGAACTTGCCGGTGTCGTCCAGCAGGCTGGCCACCATGGGCACGGCCACGCCCTCGACGATGGGCATCATCTTGAGCGTGGTGGCGTGCAGGCGCGCCATCTGCACCGCGCGCAGCCCGCCCGAGACGCCGCCGTAGCCGACGAAGCCGCAGGGCTTGTAGTTCCACTCGCGGTACACGTAGTCCAGCGCGTTGGTCAGCACCGGCGTGGGCATGTAGTTGTACTCGGGCATCACGAACACGTAGGCGTCGGCCGCCGCCACGCTGGCGCTCCAGCGCTTGGTGTGCTCGTGCTCGTACTGCTGCATGCGCGGGTGCACCGGCTCGTCGTACAGCGGCAGCTTGAAGTCGGCCAAGTCGACCAGTTCGGCATCGAAGCCGCCGTGCTGGCGCGCGAACTCGTGGAACCAGCGCGCGACGGCGGGCCCGACCCGGCCCGGGCGGGTACTGCAGATGATGACGTGAAGCTTGAGCGACATGAGGGTGAAATCCTGGATGCGAAAAACCGTCGAGGATAGCGGAGCAGCCGCTTTTTTGCCGGCGCCGGGGTGATCGGGCGCGCCGGGTGCCGCCACGTTTTGCTGCGAGAAACTATCGATCCGATAGCTACTCGCGCTTGATGCAAGCCGGCTGCAGCCCTATTTTTCTTGCAAGTTCGGCGGCGGCGGCGCATCGGTGTCGACGATGCGGTGGTGCAGGCGCTGCAGCCCGGCCCACACGATCAGCGCCACCACCGGCACGGCGATGGCCATGCTCGCTTCCACGCCCAGCGGCCAGCCCAGGCCGTGCGCGCCCTTCACCACGTAGCCCACCAGCCCGACCACGTAATAGGTGATGGCCGCCACCGACAGGCCCTCCACCGTGGACTGCAGCTTCAGCTGCAGGCCCTGGCGGCGGTTCATGGCCGCCAGCAGCTCGCGGCTGCTGTGCTGCTGCTCGACCTCCACGCGCGTGCGCAGCAGCTCGGCCACGCGCGCGATGCGCGCCGACAGCGCGGCCTGGCGCCGGTCGGCCGAGCGGCAGGTGGCCATGGCCGGCGCATAGCGCCGATCCATGAAGTCGCGCAGCGACTGCATGCCCTCGATGCGCACCTCGGCCATGTCGGCCAGGCGCTGGCGCACCAGCTCGTCGTAGGCGGCGCTGGCCGAAAAGCGCGTGTGCGTGCCGGCGTACAGGCCCTCCAGCTCGGCGGCCAGGCGGGTCAGGCGGTCCAGCAGCGCCGGTTCGTCGGCGCGCGCGGCGCTGCCGATGGCCTGCGCCAGCGCCGCCAGCTCGGCCTCGCCGCGGTCCAGCCAGCGTGCCACCTGGCGCGCCGCCGGCAGGCCCAGCAGCGCGGCCATGCGGTAGGTCTCGACCTCCAGCACGCGCTGCACCAATCGGCCCAGGCGCCGCGGCGTGGCGGCGCCGGGGCCCTCCTCGCCGGTCAGCACCAGCACGCGCAGGCAGCCGTCGGCGCGCAGGCGCAGGTCGGTGTGCAGGTCGCTGCCATGGCTGATGACGCGCGAGCCGGTCACGCCCGCCGACTCGCCGAACAGCGCCCGCAGCAGGCCCGTGCCGCCGCCGGCCGGCCGCGGCACGGCCCACAGGTGCACGCCGGTCAGCGCCTGGCCCGGCAAGGCCGCGCGCCAGGCGGCGGGCAGGCACTCGGCCGCCGTCGGCGGCGCGTCCGTGGCCAGCGCCGCCAGCTCCGCCGCCGGCAGCGGGCGCAGGAAGGACCAGGTGACGAACTCGGTGTGCAGTTCCCAGCGCAGGCTGAGCGCGCCGCACTCGGCCTGCACGAAGGCCGCGTCCTCGGCCGGCGCCGCCAGGCCGTGGTCGGCCAGCAGGGCGGCCAGATGGGCGCGGCTGGCGCGGCGGCCCTCGGCATCCACCCACTGCACCCAGTGCGTGACCGCCAGCGGCGCCTGCACGGCCTGCGGCGGGCGCGCGTGCACCTCCTGGTGCAGGGCCAGGCGCAGGGCGGGATTCAGTTCGTCGAAGGGCATGGGAGCGAGCCGAGAAAAAACCGGCATTGTGCGTTGCGCCAAAGAAAACAAAAACGGCGCCCGGATGGGCGCCGTTTTCTGCCTGGAGCGGGACGTCAGTCCTCGACGAAGGCCTCCTCGCGGCCCTTCTTGACCGAGGGCAGCACCATGATGATCAGCAGCAGCACCGCCAGGGCCAGCATGGTGGCCGAGATGGGCCGAGTCACCAGCACGCTCCACTCGCCGCGCGACAGCAGCAGGGCGCGGCGCAGGTTTTCTTCCATCATCGGCCCCAGGATCAGGCCCAGCAGCAAGGGTGCCGGCTCCATCGCCAGCTTGTGGAAGACGTAGCCGAGGATGCCGAACCAGCCCATGATCCAGATGTCCCAGGTGTTGTTGTTGGTGGTGTACACGCCGATGGCGCAAAACAGCACGATGGCCGGGAACAGCCAGCGGTAGGGCACCGTCAGCAGCTTGATCCACAGGCCGATCAGCGGCAGGTTCAGGATCACCAGCATGGCGTTGCCGATCCACATCGAGGCGATCAGGCCCCAGAACAGGTCCGGGTTGCTGGTCATCACCTGCGGGCCGGGCTGGATGTTGTGGATGGTCATGGCGCCCACCATCAGCGCCATCACGGCGTTGGGCGGAATGCCCAGCGTCAGCAGCGGGATGAAGGCGGTCTGCGAGCCGGCGTTGTTGGCCGCCTCGGGCGACGCCACGCCGCGGATGTTGCCCTGGCCGAAGGGCACCTCGCCCGGCTTGAGCTTGGTCTTCTTCTCGATGGTGTAGGCCGCGAAGGCCGACAGCACGGCGCCGCCGCCCGGCAGGATGCCCAGCATGGAGCCCAGCAGCGTGCCGCGCAGGATGGCGGGGGTGATCAGCTTCCAGTCTTCCTTGGTCGGGTACAGGTGCTGCACCTTGACGTCGAACACCTCGCGCTTTTCATCCGCCCGGCCCAGGTTGGCGATGATTTCGCCGTAGCCGAACACGCCCATGGCGATGGCGATGAAGCCGATGCCGTCGGTCAGCTCCGGAATGTCGAAGCTGTAGCGCGCCACGCCCGAGTTGACGTCGGTGCCCACCAGGCCCAGCAGCAGGCCCAGCACGATCATGCCGACGGCCTTGATGATGGAGCCCGAAGCCAGCACCACCGCGGCCAGCAGGCCCAGCACCATCAGCGAGAAGTATTCGGCCGGGCCGAACTTGAAGGCCACCTCGGTCAAGGGCACGGCAAACGCCGCCAGCACCAGCGTGCCGACGCAGCCCGCGAAGAACGAGCCGAGCGCCGCCGAGGCCAGCGCCGGGCCGGCGCGGCCCTTGCGTGCCATCTGGTAGCCGTCGATCACCGTCACCACCGACGAAGTCTCGCCCGGCAGGTTGACCAGGATGGCGGTGGTGGAGCCGCCGTAGGCCGCGCCGTAGTAGATGCCCGCCAGCATGATCAGCGCAGCCACCGGCGGCAGCGCGTAGGTGGTGGGCAGCAGCATGGCGATGGTGGCCACGGGGCCCACGCCCGGCAGCACGCCGATCAACGTGCCGAGGAAACAGCCGATGAAGGCATACAGGAGGTTCTGCATCGTGAAGGCGACGCTGAACCCCAGGGAGAGATGTTCGAAAACTTCCACGATGTCGGGCTCCTGCCGCTCAATCCGAAATGAAGCTCGGCCAGACCTGCATCTGCAGATTCAGACCCCAGATGAAGACCACGTAGCTGCCGGCCGCCAGGATGATGGCCAGGACGATCACCTCCTTCAGCTTGAACTCGGGGCCCGCATAGGCGGCCACCAGGGTCAGCACGATGATGCCGACCATCACGCCCAGTGCCGGGATGCCCAGCGAGGGCACGCCGCCCAGCAGGATGCCGAACAGGAAGTTGGCCAGGATGATGAAGATCAGCGGCTTCCAGGCCCACTTGCCGATCGGGTCACCGTCGATGGTTTCGACCACCAGGGCGCGGAACATGATGATGGCGCCCAGGATGGCCAGCAGGCCGCCCACCAGCAGCGGAAAGTAGCCCGGCCCCATGCGGGCCGAGTCGCCGATGGTGTAGTTGAAGGCCCCGATGGCGAAACCGCCGCCGACGAGCAGGTACAACAGCCCGGCGAAGAAGTCCTTTTGACTCTTGATGCGCACGAGACATCTCCTCAATGAAACAAGACAGGAACTAGACAGCTCGCATTGTCCCCAGCGGATGGGGCGCCGATCATGTGGATACCACCTACCCCGCCTAGGGATTCCCCCAGTGACGGCGTGGCCGCTGCCGGGGTATTGGCGGCCGTGCCGCTTACTGCAGCGGCGGCGTGGCGGCAATGACCTCGGCCAGCGTGGTCAGCCCGTCGGCCGCGCGCAGCGCGCCGGCCAGGCGCAGCGGGCGCATGCCGTCGGCCATGGCCTGCTTGCGCAGCTCCGCCAGGGTGACGCCGCCCTGCACCTGGGCACGAAAGGCGTCGCTCACCGCCAGCAGCTCGTAGATGCCCATGCGGCCGCGATAGCCGGTCATGCGGCATTCGACGCAGCCCACCGCCTGGTAGGGGCGGTAGTTGCCCTTGTTGATCTTCCAGGGCCGCACGGCCTCGGCCAGCAGCGCGGTGCTGGCCTCTTCGTCCACCCGCTTGCACAGCGGGCACAGCGTGCGCACCAGGCGTTGCGCCAGCACGCCCAGCAGCGTGGCGCCCAGCAGGTAAGGCGGCACGCCCAGCTCCATCAGCCGCGTGAAGGCCGAGGGCGCGTCGTTGGTGTGCAGGGTGCTGAACACCAGGTGGCCCGTGAGGGCGGCCTGCACCGCCATCTCGGCGGTCTCCAGGTCGCGGATCTCGCCGATCATGATGATGTCCGGGTCCTGGCGCATCAGCGCGCGCACGCCCTCGGCAAAGCCGAAGTCCAGCTGCGGCTGCACCTGGGTCTGGTTCAGCCGCGAGTCGATGTTCTCGATCGGGTCCTCGATGGTGCTGACGTTGACCTCCTCGGTGGCCACGCGCCGCAAGGTGGAGTACAGCGTGGTGGTCTTGCCCGAGCCGGTCGGTCCGGTCACCAGGATGATGCCGTTGGGCCGCGCCACCAGCTGCTCCCAGCGCTCGGCGTCGTGCGCGGTGAAGCCCAGCGCCGCCAGGTCCTTGACGGCGGTCTCGGGGTCGAAGATGCGCATCACCAGCTTTTCGCCGAAGGCGGTGGGCAGGGTGGACAGGCGCATCTCGATCTCGTCGCCGGCCGGGTTGCGCGTCTTGATGCGCCCGTCCTGCGGGCGGCGGCGCTCGACCACGTCCATGCGCCCCAGCAGCTTGACGCGCGCGGTGATGGCATTCATCACCCCGGGCGGCACCTGGTAGACCGGGTGCAGCACGCCGTCGATGCGAAAGCGGATCACGCCCTGCTCGCGCCGCGGCTCCAGGTGGATGTCGCTGGCGCGCTGGTTGAAGGCGTACTGCCACAGCCAGTCCACCACCTGGATCACGCCCTGGTCGTTGGCGTCCAGCGTGCGGCCGGTCTTGCCCAGCTCGACCAGCTGCTCGAAGCTGGCGCCGCCGGCCGCGCCGCCGCTCTTCTGCGCCGCGCGCACCGACTTGGCCAGCGCGAAAAACTCGGCCGTGTAGCGGCGGATGTCGGCCGGGCTGGCCACCACGCAGCGCACCGGCCGGCGCGCCTGGCGCTCGACCTCGCTCACCCAGTCGGTGATGAAGGGCTCGCTGGTGGCCACCACCACCTCGGCGGCGCTGGCCTGCACCGGCAGCACCTTGTGGCGCTCGGCGTAGCTGGCGCTCATGGTCTCGGCCACCTTGCCGGCGTCCACCTTCAGCGGGTCGATGCGCAGGTAGTGCAGCCCGGCGCGCCCGGCCAGAAAGCGCGTCAGCTCCTCGATGCCCAGCGCCGCACCGTCGCTGGCGCGCGCCACGCCCACGCCGGCCAGGCGCTCCAGCGCCGGCTGCGCGCTTTCGGCCTGCGAGCAGCGCCGCGCCGTGCGCTCAGCCTCCTCGGGCGTGACGACGCCGTCCTCGCGCAGCCACTGCAGCAGCAGGTGCCAGGGCACCGGCCCGTGGTGGCGCGGGGCCAGGGCTTCGAGCGGTGCGGAGCGGGAGTGCTTTTTCATCGCCGGGCCGTCCCAAGATGAAAGGGCCCCCTCTGGGGGCAGCGCACTGCGCGCAGCGAGGGAGCGTGGGGGTCGTTTTTCATTTTTCGATGGGCTTGAAGACTCGCAGCCATTTGCTGGCGGGCAAGCCCCAGCGCGCCTGCACCGCCTCGGCCTGCGCCTGCAGTGCCGCGCGCTTGGGTCGCGTGGGCGTGCGCTGCGCCAGCACCACGGCATTGCCCTCGCGCGTGGGCTTGAAGGCCCACACCGCGCGCTCGCCAAAGGCCTCGGCAATGCGCGCCAGGCTGCGCTCGAAGCTGGCCGAGCGGCCGAACAGGTTCACCGTCATGGAGCCGTCCTCGGTCAGCAGGCGCCGGCAGTCGGCGTAGAAGGCGGCGCTGTCGAGCACCGGCGCGGCGGCCTCGTCGTCGTACAGATCCACCGCCAGCGCGTCGACCGTGCCCAACCACTCGTCACGCCGGATTTCCGCGGCCGCGTCGGCAATCACCACGCGCAGGCGCTCATCCTCGGCCGGCAGCTTGAACCAGGCGCGGCACACGTCGGCCACGCGCGGGTTCAGCTCGATGGCGGTGCAGGTCATGCGCAGCCGCTTGTGGCAAAACTTGGTGATCGCCCCGGCCCCCAGGCCCAGCTGCATGGCGTGGCGCCCGGCCACCGAGGCGGGCGGCACGAACAGCAGCCAGGCCATCATGCGCTGCACGTACTCCAGCTCGATGTCGAACGGCGCGTCGATGCGCATCGAGCCCTGCACCCATTCGGTGCCCAGATGCAGATGGCGCACGCCGTCGTGCTCCGACAGGTTGACTTCGCTGGGCTGGGACGCGCTGGATTTCACGCGCCAAGCGTATCACCGCGAGCGCCCCTGTCCCGCCGCTGTTGCGCCCGACGGGCGGCAGGCCTACCATGGCACCCCGCCGAGGCGCTGCCCGGCGGCCCTTGCCGGCGGCAAGGCCAGGGGCGGCGCGGGAGCGGATCGCTCGAAGCCTCAGGAGGCACCCCATGATGCTCAGCCCGAAACACGGGTTCGCCGTTGCGCTGGCCGCGGCCGCGTTGGCCGCGCAGGCTCAGGACGCCGCGCCCCCGCAGGAGGTGTTCGCGCCCGCGTCCGGACCGGGACACGTGGTCATCGTGATTTCGGGCCAGACCGGCATGCCCAACTACACCGCCACGGCGCAGCAATTGGCCGACGCGGGCTTTTTCACCGTGCTGGTCGATGGCAACGATTTCTGGATCAAGGACACCCACCGCGCGTGGAACATGCTCAAGGACGTGATCGCGCGCGCCCAGGCCAGCCCGCAGGCGCTGCCGGGCAAGGTGGGTGTGGTCGGCTACTCGCTGGGCGGCGGGGTCGCCATGAGCTACGCCGCCAAGATGCCCCAGGCCGTGGCCATCGTCGTCGCCGGGTATCCGCTGACGTCCTACATCAAGGATCCGGTCGAGTACGTCGGCCGCATCAAGGTCCCGATCCAGATGTTCGCCGGCACCGCCGACACCTACAAGAACTGCTGCCTGATCGAGACCGCGCGCAAGCTGGCCGAGGCCGCCAAGGCCGCCCCCCCTCCCATGCTCACGCTCAAGGAATACGAGGGCGTGGGCCACGGCTTCAACCTGGCCAGCGCACCGCGCAAGGACGTTCCGGCCGCCCAGGACGCGATGAAGCAGACCATCGCGCTGTTCAAGCAGACGCTGACGGCGGACCCGGCGAAATAGCGTCTCGGCGCGCGTGGATGCGGCCCTGCTGCGCCCAGCCGCCGCCGGCAGGGGTACAGTGCCTCGGCATGGACAAGCGCGACGAACCGACGCTGGATGGTTCCGCCCCCCGCGGCGCGGAGCCGGCGGCGACGCTGCGGCTGCCCGGCCGCAGCCTCCTGCCGCCCGCGCTGCGCCGCCAGCTGCGCCGGCAGGTGCTGTCGGTGCTCAGCCGCAGCGCGCCGGCGCCCGACTACGACGCGCCGCTCGGCGACGCGGGCCTGTTCGGCCCCGCCAGCGTGACCTGGAAGGTGCATGCCGACTTCCCCAGCATGATGGTCGGCGGCCTGGCCGCGCTGATGCTGCAGTCGCTGCACCCGCTGGCGCTGGCCGGGGTGTGGGACCACTCCAACTTTCGCGACGACACCCTGGGGCGGCTGCGCAACACCACCGCCTTCGTCGGCCGCACCACCTATGCGCCGCGCGCCGCCGCCCTGGCCGCCATCGAGCGCGTGCGCGACATCCACCAGCACGTGCGCGGCACCGCCGCCGACGGGCGCGCCTACAGCGCCGACGACCCCCACCTGCTGGCCTGGGTGCATGCCGCCGAGTGCTGGGGCTTTCTGCAGGCCTACCAGGCGCATTGCCGCGTGCGCATCGCGCGTGCCGAGCAGGACCGCTACATCGGCGAGATGGCGCGCATCGCGCAGGCGCTGGGTGCGCCCGAGGCGCCGCGCTCGCTGGCCGAGCTGGAGGCCTTCTTCAGCGCCGCGCGGCCCGAGCTGGTGTTCGACGCGCGCACGCGCGAGGTGCTGCACGTCCTGGGCGCGATGCGCCTGCCGGTGCCGCTGCCGGGCGTCAGCCGCACGCTGTTCTTGGGCGCCGCCGCCGCGCTGCTGCCGCCCTGGGCGCTGGCGCTGATGGAGCGCACCCCCGCGCAGCGCCGGCGCGACCGCATGGCCGCCCGCGCCCTGCGGTGGATCGCCCCCAGCATCCGCGACGCCATGGCCGAAGGCGGCCTGGCTTGGCGTGCCTGCCGCCGCACCGGCACCGATTACGCCAGCCTGTGGCGCTGGGACGAGCCGCCGCCGGCTTGAACGCGCCCCGTGACAGCGGCGATGGGTTCAGCTGGACCTTCAAGCCAAATTGGCCGCTGGCGCGCACCAATCAAGCGCGAGCAGCTATCGATTGATGAGCGTCGGCGTCATGCCGCGGCGGCCGCCAGGCGCTCGGCACTGCGGCGCGCCAGCGCGCCATCCTGCGCCTCGACCATCACGCGCAGCAGCGGCTCGGTGCCGCTGGCGCGGATCAGCACGCGGCCGCCCTCGCCCAGCTCGGCCTGCACGGCGGCGGTCTCGGACTTCAGGCGCGCGTTGGCCCGCCAGTCGGCGCCCGGCTGCAGGCGCACGTTGATCAGCTCCTGCGGAAACAGCGGCACGCCGGCCAGCAGCTCGGCCAGGCCGCGGCCCTGCTGCACGCAGGCCTGCAGCACCTGCAGCGCCGAGATCAGGCCGTCGCCCGTGCTGTGCTGGTCCAGCACCAGCAGGTGGCCCGAGCCCTCGCCGCCCAGCAGCCAGCCGCGCCGGTTCAGCTCTTCCAGCACGTAGCGGTCGCCCACCTGGGCGCGCACGAAGTCGAAGCCCTGCCGGCGCAGCGCCTGCTCGACCGCCAGGTTGGTCATCAGCGTGCCGACCACGCCGGCCAGCGGGCCTGCCGGCGCGCCCCCGGCGCGCGCCAGGCGATCGGTGGCCAGCACGTACAGCAGCTCGTCGCCGTTGAACAGGCGACCGCCGGCGTCGACCATCTGCAGCCGGTCGGCGTCGCCGTCCAGCGCGATGCCGTAGTCCGCCCGGTGCTCGGCGACGGCGCGCACCAGCGCCTCGGGGTGGGTGGCGCCCACGCCGTCGTTGATGTTCAGGCCGTCGGGCGCGCAGCCGATGGCGACCACGTCGGCGCCCAGCTCATGAAACACCATCGGCGCGATCTGGTAGGCCGCGCCGTGCGCCGCGTCGACCACGATCTTCAGGCCGTGCAGGCTGAGCGCGTGGCTGAATGTGCTCTTGCAGAACTCGATGTAGCGGCCGGCCACGTCGTCCAGCCGGCGCGCGCGCCCCAGGCCGGCCGAATCGGCCCACTGCGGCGGCTCGGCCAGGGCGGCCTCGACGGCCTGCTCCCAAGCGTCGGGCAGCTTGGCGCCCTGGGCGTCGAAGAACTTGATGCCGTTGTCCGGGTAGGGGTTGTGGCTGGCGCTGATGACCACGCCCAGGCTGGCGCGCTGCGCGCGCGTGAGGTAGGCCACCGCCGGCGTGGGCACCGGGCCCAGCAGCATCACGTCGGCGCCGGCCGAGATCAGGCCGGACTCGAGCGCGCTCTCCAGCATGTAGCCCGAGATGCGCGTGTCCTTGCCGATCAGCACCAGTGGGTTGGCTTGCGCCGCCCGCAGCACACGCCCCACGGCGTGGCCCAGGCGCATGGCGAAGTCGGGGGTGATGGGCTCCTGCCCCACGGTGCCGCGGATGCCGTCGGTGCCGAAGTAGTGGCGTGCCATGGTGTTCTCCCTGCGGGTTCGATGATTTGAAATTCTATTGAAACGATAGCATCCGACGCTTGCCGGTCGCCGGCCAGCGCCTCATTGTCTTGCGGTGCGTATGTTGGGCGGCAGGGCGCCGGGGTGGCTGGTGCGCCAGGGGTTGATGTCCAGGCCGCCGCGACGCGTGTAGCGGGCGTACACCGTCAGCTGCGTCGGCTGGCAGCGTTGCCAGATGTCCATGAACATGCGCTCGACGCAGTGCTCGTGAAAGTCGTTGTGGCGCCGGAAGCTGACGATGTAGCGCAGCAGGCCCGCCTGGTCGATCTGCGGGCCGGCGTAGCGAATCTGCACGCTGCCCCAGTCGGGCTGGCCGGTGACGGGGCAGTTGCTCTTGAGCAGGCGGCTGGTGAGCGTCTCTTCCACCGGCTGTTCATGGAGCGCCGCACTCAGCAGCTCGGGCGCCGGCTCGCTGTGCGTGCACTCCAGGTCCAGCCGGTCCAGGCTGAGGCCGTCCATCTCGTGGATCGGCTCGCGGTCGAAGTCTTCGGGCGCGATCAGGCGCACCGCCACGCGCGCGCGCACCGCCTCGCCCGTCCACACGGCGGCGCTGACGTCGGCCTCGATGCGCGCGCGCACCGCGGCAGCGTCGGCGAACACCGTGCCGCTGAAGCTGTTCAGGTACAGCTTGAAGGATTTGCTCTCGACGATGTGCGTGCTCTCGCAGGGCACCAGGATGTGGGCGATGGCCAGCTGCGGCTTGCCGCGCGCGTTCAGCCAGGACAGCTCGTAGGCGGTCCACCAGTCGGCGCCGAAAAAGCGCGGCTGGCCGACTATGCCGAGGCGCTCGCGCTGCGGCGCGCGGGCGATGGGGTACAGCAGGCCGGCGTCGTACTGGTCGACATAGGCCGCGGCCTTGCCCAGGGCACTGCCCTCGGGGCTTGCGGGTGCGGGGGTGTTCATGCGGCGGGCGAGGAACGGGAATGGCCCTCGAAGTGTGCCAGCAGCAGCGGCAGCAGCCGCGGCACCAGCGCGGCCGGCAGGTCGTGGCCCATGCCGTCGATGACCTGCAGGCGCGCGCCGGCAATGCGCCGCGCCGTGTCCTCGCCGCCGGCCAGCGGCACCAGCGGGTCCTCGCGCCCATGGATGACCAGGGTGGGTGTGGCGATGCGCGCCAGCAGCGCGGCGCGGGTGTCGTCGGCCATGATGGCCAGCAGCTGGCGCAGCACGCCGCGCGGGTGGTAGGCGCGGCCGAGGGCCGCCGCCACGCGCGCGCGCAGCTCGTCCTCGGGCACCACGAAGCCGGGGCCGCCGATGAGCTGGAAGAACTTGACGGAATGCGCCAGCACGGCCTGCCGGTCATCGACATCGGGGCGCCGGAGCATGGCGCGCGCCACCGCGCGCGTGGGGCCGGGCAGGCCGCGCGCGCCGCTGGTGCTCATCACGCTGGTGAGCGACAGCAGGCGCTGGGGCGCGGCAAGGGCCATGCGCTGCGCGATCATGCCGCCCATGCTGACGCCGACCACGTGCGCCTGCGGCACGCCCAGCGCGTCGAGCACGCCCAGCGCATCCTGCGCCATGTCGTCCAGCAGATAGGGCGCGCGCACGCGCAGGCCCAGGCGCTGGCACAGCATGGCCCAGACCAGGTTGGGCATGCGCGCGTCGCCGAAGATGCGCGACAGGCCGACGTCGCGGTTGTCGTGGCGAATCACGCGGTAGCCGGCCTGCGCCAGCTCGCGCACCAAGGTGTCGGGCCAGGCAATGAGCTGCATGCCCAGGCCCATGACCAGCAGCACGGCCGGGCCGGTGCCGCCGCTGTCCTCGACCTCGATGGGAATGCCGTTGGCCTGCACCTGCATTACTCGAACACCCCTTCGCGCAGCCACTTGGTGGCGATCCATTTCTCGCCCGCCAGCACCGGCGCGCCGCCGTGCAGCGTGCGCGTGCCCGGGTGAGCCCGCGCGTAGCTGAAGAACACCGCGTTGCCGCGCTTGGGCGCCACCTGCAGGCCGACGTCCGGAAAGCTGGTGGCGCCACCGCGCTCGGGCTCGTTCAGGTAGATCACCACCGTGCCCACGCGCTGGCCGCCGCGCTGCAGCAGGGTGGCGGTGCCGGGCTGCTCGGGGTCGAAGTAGTCGTAGTGCGGCTTGTATTCGGTGCCGGGCACGTAGCGCAGCACCTGCAGGCCTTCGCCCCGCTCCACCGGCCAGCGCACCAGGCGCGCGATGCGCTCTTCGATGCGCGCCACCAGCTCGCCCTCGCCGCGCGTGAAGAACATGCCCTGACTGGTGCGGTCGGCATTGACCTCCTGGCCGCCGGTCTGCGTGGCCACGGTGAGCGAGCGGCTCATGCGCGGGCGCGCGGCGGCCATCAGGGCCTCGCACTCGTCGTCGGACAGCAGGCCACCCAGCACCACCACGCGCGGCGCCGCCATCACGCCCAACACGGCCACCGGGCGGTCGCCGCCATCCAGGTACAGGGGGGCGCCGCTCAGGTCGGGCTCGGGCACCGGCACGGCGGGTGGCAGCTCGCGCGTCGTGGCCTGCGCGTCGAGCTGCGCGCGCAGCGTGCTTTCCATCGCCTGCAGCGCCACCGCCTCGTCCCAGCCCGAGCTCTTCATCGACTGCAGCACGGACTCGGCGTCGTGGCCGGCCTGCACCTGGGCCAGGATCCACTGGCGCAATTCGGCGGTGATGGCCTGAGTCATGGCTGTTCGGCGTGGCGGCGAAACACCAGCCGGTCGGGTTCGGACGCGGCGGGCGCGAAGGCGTAGCCCTCGGCATCGAAGGCTTCCAGCCGCCGGGGCGTGGCCGCCCGGTGCTGCGCCGCCCAGCGCGCCATCAGCCCACGCGCGCGCTTGGCGAAAAAACTGACCACCTTGTACTGCGCGCCCTTGCGCTCCTCGAACACGCACTCCACCACGCGCGCCCGCAGCACCTTGCGGTCGACGGACTTGAAATACTCCTGCGAAGCCAGGTTGACGACGACGGGCGAGGGCTTGTCGGCCAGCCGCCGGTTCAGGTATTCGGCAATGCGCGGGCCCCAGAACTGGTAGAGATTGCCGCCGCGCTCGGTCGCCAGGCGGGTGCCCATCTCCAGCCGGTAGGGCTGGATGCGGTCCAGCGGGCGCAGCACACCGTACAGCCCACTCAGAATGCACACGTGCTCCTGCAGCCAGCCCAGCTCGGCCGGCTTGAGGCTGCGCGCCTGCAGGCCCTCGTACACGTCACCGTTGAAGGCCAGCGCCGCGGGGCGCGAGTTGGCCGCCGTGAAGCGCGGACCGAAGGCCGCGTAGCGCGCCATATTCAGCCCGGCCAGCGCGTCGCTGAGATGCATCAGCTCGGCCACCTGCTGGGGCGACTTCTGGCGCAGCACGGCGATCAGCTCGGCCGCCGGCTGTTTGAACTGCGCCTCGGTGTGCGGCAGCCCGGCGGGCAAGGGGGTTTCATAGTCCAGCGCCTTGGCCGGGGACAAAAGAAAAAGCATGTCGCCGATTTTGTACCAGACGAATGGCCGCGGAGCTGGCCAAGCCAGTGCACCCGTGGCCGGGGTCTCCCCGGTCACTGGGTGCGCCCCCGGAGAGGGGGAGGCGTAGCGGAACGAAGTCCGCGCAGCCTGGGGGTGAGCCCGTTACTGCGCCGTCCAGCCGCCGTCGCTGGCCCAGGCCTGGCCGCGCACGTTGTCGGCCGCCGCCGAGCAGAAGAACACCGCCATGCCGCCCAACTGCTCGGTGGTGGTGAACTGCAGCGACGGCTCCTTCTCGCTCAGCAGTTCCTTGGTGGCCTGCTCGACGCTGATCTTCTCGGCCGCGGCGCGGGCGTCGATCTGCTTTTGCACCAGGGGCGTGAGCACCCAGCCGGGGCAGATGGCGTTGGCCGTAACACCGGTGGTCGCCAGCTCCAGCGCCGTGACCTTGGTCAGGCCCACGATGCCGTGCTTGGCCGCCACGTAGGCCGACTTCTGCACCGAGGCGACCAGGCCGTGCGCCGAGGCGATGTTGATGATGCGCCCCCAGTTTTTCTGGCGCATGTAGGGAATGGCCAGGCGCGTGGTGTGGAAGGCCGAAGTCAGGTTGATGGCGATGATGGCGTCCCAGCGCTCGGGCGGAAAACTCTCGATCGGCGACACGTGCTGGATGCCGGCGTTGTTGACCAGGATGTCCACGCCGCCGAACTTTTCGGCCGCGAACTTCATCATGGCCTCGATCTCGGCCGGCTTGCTCATGTCGGCGCCGTGGTATTCGGCGCGCACGCCCAGGGCGGTGATCTGCGCGCGCGGGCCCTCGTGGTCGCCAAAGCCGTTCATCACGATGTTGGCGCCCTGCTTGGCCAGCTCGATGGCGATGCCCAGACCGATGCCGCTGGTGGAGCCGGTGACCAGGGCGGTCTTGCCTTTGAGTTGCATGACGTGATTCTCCTCGGGTTCAAAAAAATGAAAACGCAAGCCAAACGGGGCTGCATCGCCCGTCCAGCCTGCGCAAACAGCTCTTGTTATTGAAGCAGGGTGACGCCGGTCTTGCCCTGCACCTCGTCGAAGCTGACGCCGTCGGCCAACTCGACCACCTTCAGGCCCTTGGGCGTGACGGCGAACACGCCCAGGTCGGTGATGATCTCGTGCACCACGCCCACGCCGGTCAGCGGCAGGGTGCACTTGGGCAGGATCTTGAGGTCGGTGGTGCCGTCCTTCTTGCGCGCCACATGCTCCATCAGCACGATGACCTTGGGCACGCCGCCCACCAGGTCCATCGCGCCGCCCATGCCCTTGACCATCTTGCCGGGGATCATCCAGTTGGCCAGATCGCCCTTTTCGCTCACCTGCATGGCGCCCAGGATGGCCAGGTTGATCTTGCCGCCGCGGATCATGGCGAAGCTGTCGTGACTGCCGAAGATGGCCGAGCCGGGGATGGTGGTCACGGTCTGCTTGCCGGCGTTGATGAGGTCGGCGTTGACGGTCTGCTCGGTCGGGAACGGGCCGATGCCCAGCAGGCCGTTTTCGGACTGCAGCCATACCTCCTTGTCGCCGGTGTGATTGGCGACCAGCGTAGGGATGCCGATGCCGAGGTTGACGTAAAAGCCGTCTTGCAATTCTTGCGCCGCGCGGGCGGCCATTTGATCTTGAGTCCAGGCCATGGTGTCAGGCTCCTTTGGCTTCAGTGAGCGTGCGCTTTTCGATGCGCTTCTCGGGCGTGGCGTTGAGCACGATGCGGTGCACGTAGATGCCGGGCAGGTGCACGTCGTCCGGCGCCAGCTCGCCCACTTCGACGATCTTCTCGACCTCGACAATGCAGACCTTGCCCGCCATCGCCACGGCGGGATTGAAGTTGCGCGCCGTCAGGTTGAAGCGCAGGTTGCCGCTGGTGTCGGCCACGGCCGCCTTGACCAGGGACACATCGGGCACCAGCGAGCGCTCCATCAGATAGGTGTGGCCGTCGAACTCGCGCGTTTCCTTGCCCTCGGCCACCACGGTACCGACGCCGGTACGCGTGAAAAAGGCCGGAATGCCCGCGCCGCCAGCGCGCAGCTTCTCGGCCAGCGTGCCCTGGGGGGTGAACTCCAGCTCCAGCTCGCCAGCCAGGAACTGGCGCTCGAACTCCTTGTTCTCGCCCACGTAGCTGGCGATCATCTTCTTGATCTGGCGCGTCTCCAGCAGCTTGCCCAGGCCAAAGCCGTCCACGCCGGCGTTGTTGGAGATGCAAGTCAGGTTGTGCACCTTGCTGTCGTGCAGCGCCTGGATCAGCGCCTCGGGAATGCCGCACAGGCCGAAGCCGCCCACGGCAATCAGCTGGCCGTCCTTGACGACGCCCTTGAGCGCCGCGTCGGCCGATGGATGAATCTTGTTCACGAAAGGGGTCTCCTATGCGTTGGGGCCGCCAGCCGGCAGCTCAATGGTCAAACCTGGTTGCAACCATACACCTTGCGCGCCGGTCCTTCAGCAAGCCGGCGTGTGGCGCTGTCATTGGCCCTTGATGGCCAGCAACTCCACCTCGAACACCAGCGTGGCATTGGGCGGGATCACGCCGCCCGCACCGCTGCTCCCATAGGCGATGGCCGGCGGGCAGGTCAGGCGGGCCTTGCCGCCCACCTTCATCTTCTGCACGCCCTCGGTCCAGCACTTGATCACTCGGTTCAGCGGAAACTCGATCGGCTGACCGTGCTTGTAGGAGCTGTCGAACTCCTTGCCGCTGTCCGGGAAGGTGCCGCGATAGTTGACCTTGACCACGTCGGTCGCCTTGGGGCTGGGGCCCGTGCCGTCCTTGATTGACTCATAGACCAGGCCGCTGGCCGTGGTCTCGGGGCCGGCCGCGCAGGCCGACGTGGCCAGCACCAGGCCCGCCATCAGGCCGCACCACAGGTTGTTGGAAGCTTTCACGCGATCATCCTTGCAAAGACGTTGAACGAAAGCCGTGATTATGGTTGCGCCGCGCGCACCGTCCGCCGCCAGTGATACAAACCCATGATTGACCACCCGCCATCGCCGAAAGGACCCCGCCATGAGCACCCGCTACCCCCTGCCCGAGCTGAACACCCTGCCCGAGGACATCAAGTCCAAGATCCTGGCGGTGCAGGAAAAGGCCGGCTTCATCCCCAACGTGTTCCTGGGCCTGGCGCGCCGGCCGGCCGAGTGGCGCGCCTTCTTCGCCTATCACGACGCGCTGATGGAGCCCGAAAGCGTCGGCCGCTCGAGCAACCTCACCAAGGGCGACCGCGAGATGATCGTGGTGGCCACCAGCAGCGCCAACGGCTGCCTGTACTGCGTGGTGGCGCACGGCGCGCTGCTGCGCATCTACGAGAAAAAGCCCCTGGTGACCGATCAAGTGGCCACCAACTACCGCAAGGCCGACATCACGCCACGCCAAAAAGCCATGCTCGACTTTGCGATGAAGGTCTGCCAGCGCTCGCACGAGCTGGGCGAGGAGGACTTTGCCCCGCTGCACGCGCAGGGCTTCGACGACGAGGACATCTGGGACATCGCCGCCATCACCGCCTTCTTTGGCCTGTCCAACCGCATCGCCTCGTTCAGCAGCATGATGCCCAACCCCGAGTTCTATCTGATGGGGCGGGTGCCGCGCGAGAAAAAGGCCGGTTGACGCGAGCGGCGCAGCTCGCGCCCCTACATCACGAAGCGGTAGCCGATGCCCGCTTCCGTCAGCAGATGCCTGGGCCGCGAGGCGTCGGGTTCGATCTTCTTGCGCAGGTTGGCCATGTGCACGCGCACGTAGTGCGTTTCCTCGGCATGGCCCGGGCCCCAGACGGCGTGCAGCAACTGTTTGTGCGTGATCACGCGGTCGGGCTGGCCGGCCAGGTGCGTGAGCAGGCGGTATTCGATGGGCGTCAGGTGCAGCGGCTCGCCCGCGCGCGTGACAGCGCGGCGCGTGAAATCGATCACCACCTCGCCAAAGCGCAGCTCGGGCTCGCCATCCGGGCTGCGCGCGGCCTGGCGGCGCAGTTGGGCGCGCACACGGGCCAGCAGCTCGCCGGCGCCGAAGGGTTTGACCAGATAGTCGTCGGCGCCGGCGTCGAGCGCGGCGATCTTGTCACCCTCGGCCATACGTGCCGACAGCACCAGGATGGGCAGGTCCGACCACTGGCGCAGGTCGCGGATCAAGTCCACGCCGTCGCCATCGGGCAGGCCCAGGTCCAGCACCAGCGCATCGGGGCGGCGCGTGCCGGCTTCGATCAGGCCGCGCGTGAGCGTGGCGGCCTCGAACACCTCGTGGCCCTCGCTCTCCAGCGCCAGACGCACGAAGCGGCGGATGTCGGCCTCGTCCTCGACGATCAGGATGCGGGTGCGGGGCGTGGTCATCGAGGCATGTTAGTCGGAGCCCTCCGCCTGGGCGCTGCCGTCGTCCGCAGGCGGCTCGCCTACGGGCAGGCGGATGGTGAAGCGCGCACCCCTGACCTGGCCGTCGCGCTGGCGGTTGGCGCCGGTGATGCTGCCGCCATGGGCCTGCACGATGGCGCGGCAGATGCCCAGGCCCAGGCCGACGCCGGGCGTGGCGCTCTCGCGCGTGCCGCGCTCGAACTTCTCGAACACCGCCTCCTCGCGGCCCGGCGGCAGGCCGGGGCCGTGGTCGTCCACCACGATCACGACTTCGTCGCCGCGCACCTCGGCGCCAATTTCCAGCGGCGAATCGGCGGGGGTGTACTTGACGGCGTTTTCCAGCAGGTTGACAAACACGCGCTCCATCAGCGTGGCGTCCAGGTGCAGCAGCGGCAGATCATCAGCCAGATGCGTGCTCACCGCACGCGCGCCCAGCGCCGATCCGCAGGTGGCGATGGCGCTGCCCACCACTTCCTCCAGCGGCAGCCAGGCGCGGCTGAGCTGCACCTCGGCCACCTCCAGCCGCGCCATGTCGAGCAGGTTGTTGACCTGCGCGTTCATGCGCAGCGCCGAGGCGCGGATGGCCTGCGCCACCTCGGCCTGCTGCGCGCTCAGCGGTGGCTGCGTCAGCGCCAGCGTGTCGGCCAGCCCCACCATGGCGGCCAGCGGCGTGCGCAGGTCGTGCGAGATGGCGGCCAGCAGCGAGTTGCGCAGGCGCTCGGACTCCATGTGCACGGTGCTTTGCTGCGCCACCCACACGTAGTGGATGCGCTCCAGCGAAATGGCCAGCAGCGAGGCGCAAGTGTCCAGCACCTGGCGCTGGTCGGGCGCGAGCGAACTGCTTTGCGCCGGCTGCACCGCCAGCACGCCGCGCCGGCGCATCGGAGCATGAAGCGGCAGCATCAGGCAGGCGCTGGCGGGCAAGGTGTTGGTGCCGCGGCCGGCGGCCTCGCCCTTGTCGAAGCTCCATTGCGCCACCGCCGGGTCCACCTGCGCATCGGCGCCGGGCTGCAGCACGAGCTGGTCATCATCGCCCATGACCAGCAGGGCCGAGCGCGCGCCGAACTCGCCGCGCAGAAAGCGCGCGCCGATCTCGGCCACCTGCTCGGGCAGCAGCGCCGCCGACAGCGCGCGCGACATCTCGTACAGCCCGCGCACGCGCTGCTCGCGCCGGCTCGCGGCCTCGGCCTGCCACTTCAGGCCGGCGGTGAGCTGGCCCACCACCAGCGCCACCGTGAGCATGACGCCGAAGGTGATGAGGTATTCGACGTCGCTCACCGCGAACGACAGGCGCGGCGGCACGAAGAAGAAGTCGAACATGGCCACGCCCAGCAGCGCCGCCGCCACCGCCGGCGCGCGCCCGTGGCGCAGCGCCACCACCACCACCGCCAGCAAGAACAGCATGACGATGTTGGTCAAGTCCAGCACGCGCTCCAGCAGCGTCGCCAGCACCGCCACCGCCGTGCACAGCGCCGCGGCAAAGGCGTAGCCCTTCCAGTCTTTTCGAGTCGAATCGGCCGGTGGCGCTTGTTCCACCTGCGCAGGGCGCTCCACCTTAGATAGCGCTACCTGGAGCACGTCGAGCTCGGGCGCCAGCCGGCCGATGCTCTCGTCCAGCGCGGCTCGCCACGGCCAGCGGCGCCGGCTGCGGCCCATCACCAGGCGCGACAGGTTGTGCTCGCGCGCATGGTGCACCAGGGCCGCAGCCAGCTCGGGCGCGGACTCGGTGGCCGTGTCGGCGCCCAGCTCCTGCGCCAGCCGCAGCGCGCGCAGCGCCTGCTCGCGCCCGGCCTCGCCCGCGCGCTGCCCCGGCACGTCGACGAACACGGCGTGCCAGGGCACGTCCAGTTGCGCCGCCAGGCGCGCAGTGCGGCGCACCACGTTTTCGCCATTGCCGTTCGCGCCGACGGCGGCCAGCAACGCCTCGCGCGTGGCCCACACGGGCTGCTCGCCGCCGACGGCGTTGGCGCGTCGCCAGTGCTGAATCTGCGTGTCGGCGCGATCGGCGGCGCGGCGCAGCACCAGCTCGCGCAGCGCGATCAGGTTGCCCTTGCGAAAGAAGTTGGCCGCCGCCCGCTCGGCCTGCTGCGGGACATAGACCTTACCGGCGGCCAGCCGCGCGAGCAGCTCGTCGGGCGGCAGATCGACCACCACCACCTCGTCGGCGGCGTCCACCACGTGGTCGGGCACCGTCTCCCACACGCGCACGCCCGTGATGTCGCCCACGATGTCGTTCAGGCTCTCCAGGTGCTGCACGTTCATCGTGCTCCACACGTCGATGCCGGCGGCCAGCAGCTCCTCCACGTCCTGCCAGCGCTTGGGGTGGCGCGAGCCGGGAGCGTTGCTGTGCGCCAGCTCGTCGAGCAGCACCAGCGGCAGCTGGACGCCGCCTGCATGCTCGAGTCCGAAGGCCAGCGCGGCGTCGAGGTCGAACTCCTTGAGCACGCGCTCGCGGTAGGGCACGTCCTTGCGCACCTGCAGCGGCAGGCCGGTCAGCAGGGCCTCAGTCTCGGCGCGGCCGTGCGTCTCGACCAGGCCGACGACCAGCGGCACGCCCTGCGCCTGCGCCCCCCGCGCGGCCGCCAGCATGGCGTAGGTCTTGCCCACGCCGGCCGAGGCGCCGAAAAAGATCTTCAGCCGGCCGCGCCGCGTCCGCGCTTCCTCGCTGCGCGCTTGCGCCAGCAGCGCGTCGGGATCGGGGCGCTGATCATCGGGGTCGCTGTTGCGCATGGACACGCGTCGATGGTAGCGGGCTGGCCGGCGGCGCTATCGGCACTTGCGGCGCGCCGGAGGGTCGGCGGGCGGGTCGTCCGCCCCGCTCCCGCGTCCGAGCAGCCACCTCGCCAGCAGCAACGGAAGCGCCACCACCAGCAGCGCCAGCGCCAGCGCCAAGCCATCCGACAGCACCATGGTTTCAGCCCATGCCAAGCGCCGCCAGCATCAGGTCGATCGCCTTGATGCCGACGAAGGGCACGATCAGCCCGCCGACGCCGTAGATCAGCAGGTTGCGCCGCAGCAGCGCGGCGGCGGGGGCGGCGCGGTACTTGACGCCCTTGAGCGCCAGCGGAATCAGGAACACGATGATGAGCGCGTTGAAGATCACCGCCGACAGAATGGCCGAGGACGGGCTGGCCAGCCCCATGACGTTGAGCGCTGCCAGCTGCGGGTAGGTGCCGATGAAGGCGGCCGGGATGATGGCGAAGTATTTCGCCACGTCATTGGCGATGCTGAAGGTGGTGAGCGAGCCGCGCGTCATCAGCATCTGCTTGCCGGTCTCGACGATCTCGATCAGCTTGGTGGGGTTGCTGTCCAGGTCCACCATGTTGCCGGCCTCTTTTGCCGCCTGGGTGCCGGTGTTCATGGCCACGGCCACGTCGGCCTGGGCCAGGGCGGGTGCGTCGTTGGTGCCGTCGCCCGTCATGGCCACAAGCTGGCCCTTGGCCTGGTGCTCGCGGATCAGCGCCAGCTTGGCCTCGGGCGTGGCCTCGGCCAGGAAGTCATCGACCCCCGCCTCGGCGGCGATGGCCGCGGCCGTCAGGCGGTTGTCGCCGGTGATCATCACGGTCTTGATGCCCATGCGGCGCAGCTCGGCAAAACGCTCCTTGATGCCGCCCTTGACGATGTCCTTCAGTTCCACCACGCCCAGTGCGCGCGCACCTTCGGCCACCACCAGCGGCGTCGAGCCGCGGCGCGACACCTCGTCCACCGCCTGCTGCAGCTCGGGCGGAAAGTGGCCGCCCAAGGCTTCCACGTGCTGGCGGATGGCCTCGGCGGCACCCTTGCGGATGGCGCGGCCGCCCTCCAGATCGACGCCGCTCATGCGCGTCTGCGCCGTGAAATGGACGAAATGCGCGCCAAGCTGCGCCACGTCGCGCTCGCGCAGATTGAACTTGTGCTTGGCCAGCACCACGATGCTGCGGCCCTCGGGCGTCTCGTCGGCAAGGGACGCGAGCTGCGCGGCGTCGGCCAGCTGCTGCTCGCTCACGCCCTGCGCGGGGATGAAGCTGCTCGCCTGCCGGTTGCCCAGCGTGATGGTGCCGGTCTTGTCGAGCAGCAGCACGTCCACGTCGCCCGCCGCCTCCACCGCGCGGCCCGAGGTGGCGATGACGTTGGCCTGCATCATGCGGCTCATGCCGGCCACGCCGATGGCCGACAGCAGGCCGCCGATGGTGGTGGGAATCAGGCACACCAGCAGCGCCACCAGCACGGTGACGCTGACCATGGTGCCGGTGCCCGACTGCGCCACGGCAAACGCCGAGTACGGCCCCAGCGTGACGATGACCAGCAGGAACACCAGCGTCAGCCCGACCAGCAGGATGGTCAGCGCGATCTCGTTGGGCGTCTTCTTGCGGCTGGCGTTCTCGACCATGGCGATCATGCGGTCGACGAAGGTCTCGCCCGGGTTCACCGCCACGCGCACCACGATCCAGTCCGACAGCACGCGCGTGCCCCCGGTGACGGCGGAAAAATCACCGCCCGACTCGCGGATCACCGGCGCCGACTCGCCCGTGATGGCTGATTCGTCCACCGAGGCCACGCCGTCGATCACCTCGCCGTCGGCGGCGATCACGTCGCCCGCCTCGACCAGCACGATGTCGCCCTTGCGCAGTTCGTCGGCTTCGATCGGCGTCCAGGCCAGTTCGCTGCGCGCGTGCGCCTGCTCGTAGGGGCCGGCCTTGAGCTTCTTGGCCCAGGTTTGCTTCTTCAGCCCGCGCAAGCTGGCGGCCTGCGCCTTGCTGCGGCCCTCGGCCAGCGCCTCGGCAAAGTTGGCGAACAGCACCGTGAACCACAGCCACAGCGCGATCGCCAGGATGAAGCCGGCCGGCGCCTCGCCGCTGCCGCCCAGCGCCTGGATGAACAGCACGCTGGTGAGGATGGAGCCCAGATAGACCACGAACATCACCGGGTTGCGCCACTGCGCGCGGGGACTGAGCTTGCGCAGCGCATCGCGCGAGGCTTGGCGCATCAGGCTGTGGTCGAACAGAGTCAGGGGTTTTCGGTCGGACATGTGAAATTTGCCGTTAACTATCTATTTGATAGCTGTTTGCGCTTGATGGACAGGCACTGCAGGCCGATTGAGTTCCAGATTCAGGCGCAGCACGTTGACGCGCGGCTCGCCCAGCAGGCCGAGCACGCGGCCTTCGGTGTGCCGCTCCACGAGCTGCTGCACCTGCGCCGCGGTCAGGCCGCGCGTCTGCGCCACGCGGGCGACTTGCAGTCGCGCGTTGGCCACCGAGATGTGCGGGTCCAGCCCCGAGGCCGAGGCGGTGACGGCGTCCACGGGCACCATCGCATCAGAAGCCAGGCCGTTGGTCTGGCGGTAGGCGGCGGCGCGCGCGGCCACGGCCTCGATCAGCGCGGGGTTGGTCGGCCCCTGGTTGCTGCCGGCCGACAGCGCGGCGTTGTAGGGCGATGCCACGGTCTTGCTCGCGTCCTGCGGATCGGCTGCGCTGGTGGCGCTGGGGCGCGGATGGAAATAGCCCGCGCCCGTGAACGACTGGCCGATCAGCGCCGAGCCGACCACGGCGCCGCCGCGCTCGATCAGGCTGCCATTGGCCTGATGCGACAAGGCCAGTTGGGCCACGCCGGTGGTCAGCAGCGGATAGGCGACGCCGGTGATGAGCGCCACGAACACGGCGCCGCGCACGCAGGGGCCCAGCAGGCCCTTGAGCGCGGGCGTCAGGGGCGCGTCGTTGGCTGCGATGGAAGGATTCAAGCTGTTCATGATCGATCAGGGGTTCAACTGCCCGGCCAGCATCTGCAACTGCTCGACCAGGGGGCCCAGCGCCAGCGCCGGCAGAAAGGTGAGGCCACCCACCACCAGCACCACGAACACCAGCATGCCCATGAACAGCGGCGTGGCCGTGGGGAAGGTGCCGGGGCCGGCGGCCACGGTTTTCTTGGCGGCCAGCGAACCGGCCACGGCCAGCATCGGCAGCAGCGTCAGGTAGCGGCCCACCAGCATCGCCAGCCCGATGGTGGTGTTGAAGAACGGCGTGTTGGCGTTGAAGCCGGCGAAGGCCGAGCCGTTGTTGGCGGTGCCCGAGGTGTAGGCATACAGCACCTCGGAGAAGCCGTGCGGCCCGTGGTTGGCCAGGCTCGCGCCGGTGTCGGGCCACAGGCTGGCCAGCGCGGTGAAGCCGAGGATCGAGGCCGGGTGCGCCAGCACCGACAGCATCACCAGCTTGATCTCGCGCGCCTCGATCTTCTTGCCCAAAAATTCGGGCGTGCGGCCGATCATCATGCCGGCCAGAAAGACGGTGAGGATGGCGTACTGGATCAGGTTGATAAAGCCCACGCCGTCGCCGCCGAAGACGCAGTTGAGCATCATCTGCGCCAGCGGCACAAAGCCGCCCATGGGCGTGAGCGAATCGTGCATGGCGTTGACCGAGCCGGTGGTGGCCGCCGTCGTCGTCGCCACGAACAGCGCCGTGTCGGCAATGCCAAAGCGCAGCTCCTTGCCCTCCAGGTTGCCGCCGGGCTGGGCGCTGCTCATCACCTGATCGGCCCCGGCGCGCGTGAGCAGCGGGTTGCCGGCCTGCTCGGCGCTATACACGAGCGACAAAAAGCCGACGAACATGATCAGGAAGGCGCCGAAGAACACCCAACCCTGCTTCTTGCGCACCAGCAGCGTGCCGAAAGTCACCGTCAGCGCCGACGGAATCAAGAGCATCGACAGGATGTGCAGCACGTTGGTCAGCGGCGTCGGGTTCTCGAACGGGTGCGCCGCGTTCATGCTGAAGAAGCCCCCGCCGTTGGTGCCGATGTGCTTGATGGTCTCGAAGCTGGCCACCGGCCCCAGGATGAGCTGCTGGCGCGCGCCTTCGACCGTGGTGGCCACCACGTCGCTGCTCAAGGTCTGCGGCATGCCCTGCCACACGTAAACCAGCGCGACGACGAAGCACAGCGGCAGCATCACGCGCCACAGCACGCGCATGAAATCGACCCAGTAGTTGCCCAGGTCCTGGCTGCTGGCGCGCGCGAGGCCCCGAATGAAGCCGCCCGCCGCCGCCACGCCCGCCGTGGCGCCGCAGAACATCAGGAAAGTGATCGCCGCCATCTGCGTGGCGTTGGACAGGCTGGCCTCGCCCGCATACGACTGCCAGTTGGTGTTGGTGATGAACGAGGCCGCGGTGTTGAAGGCCAGGTCGGGCGACTGCGCGGGGTTGTTCAGGCCGTTGAGCGGAAGAAATCCTTGCAGGCGCAGGAGCAGATAGCCCAGCGCCATCATGGCGGCGTTGGACAGCAGCAGCGCGAGGCCGTAGCGCGCCCAGCCCATGCGCTCGCTTGGCTCGACGCCCAGCGCGCGGTAGCTGAGGCGCTCCACCGCCCAATGCCCCTCGCCGGCGAACACGCGCGCCAGCCAGCGGCCCATGACGATGGCCAGCGCCGTCATCAGCGCCAGCACCACGATGAATTCAAACCCAATGAGCGCCATGACGGCCTTTCACAAGCGCGTCAGCGCGAACACCATCGCCGCCGTGGCGGCGAAGAAGACGGCTGCCAGGCCGATGAAGATCAGGTCCTGCATGTCCAGGCTCGCCTTCAGAAGCGTTCGGGCCGCAGCAGCGCGTAGCCCAGGTAGGCGAACAGGCCCAGCGCGCCCGCGGCGGCGAGCCAGTAGATGAGGGTCAGGGAATTCATGCCGACTCCAGCGATTCGATTCATGAATGCTAGAAGCGGCCGCGTCAAGCCGTGGCAAAGATTGCGGCGCGCCGCGTCAAGAAAGCATCAAGAGCGGCGCCGCTGGACGACTCGGCAAGCACGTCGCCACGCGCCGGTTCAAGGCCCGGCGCCATCGGATGGAGCCCGTGTCAGGCGAGAAGAAAAACCGTTCGAGGCCGGGCGCGGTCAGCGCCGCCGACCCAGTGACAGCGCGCCACCCCCAGCCGCGGCCAGGTACAGGAAGATGAAACAGAACAGCGCCGCCGACTCGCCGTGGTTCTTCAGCGGCAGCCACCAGTTGCCGGCGTTGGCGTGCGCCATCCAGTAGGCAAAGGCCATTTCGCCCGCCAGGATGAAGGCCACCGGCCGCACGAACAGGCCCAGCACCAGCAAGGCGCCACCCACCAGCTCCAGCACCATCGCGGCCCCCATCAGCGAGGACAGCGGGGTGCCGCCCTGGAACTTCATCCAGCCGTGCAGCAGGAACATGTAGGCCGCTGCCACGCGCAGCAGGGCCAGCGCGTAGGGGCGCAGCCCAGCCGATCCCGAATCGCCAAATGCCATGACCAGTCTCCTGTCGAGGGGTAAAAGTGCGGCCAGTGTATGAACGTGGGGCCGGAAAGACAACCGGGGCGCGCCGCTGACCGCCATACCTCAACCCTGCTTCAGCCATGAAAAAAGGCACCGGGCCTGGAGGCCGGGTGCCATCATTCATTGGTAGGCGCGATTGGATTCGAACCAACGACCCCCACCATGTCAAGGTGGTGCTCTAACCAACTGAGCTACGCGCCTGCAAATCGATTCGAAGCCGGCAAGTATAGCAAATCGCCTTGCCCGCCCGGCCGCTTCATTTGCGCCGCGCGCGCCGCACACCGGCCACCTCCTGCACGATGCGCAGCACCTGGGCCAGGCGGGCGGTGTCGGCCACCTCGACGGTGAAGGTCATCTGGGCCCAGCCCTTGACCGACTGGGTCTGCACGCCAATGACGTTCATCTTCTCGCGTGCGAACACGTCGGAGATGTCGCGCAGCAGGCCCTGGCGGTCCACCGCCTCGACCGACACGTCCACCGGATAGGCAGGCGCGCGCCCGGTGGCGGGCGTGCTCCAGGCCACTTCGATCACGCGCTCGGGCTCGCGCGCCAGCAGGTCGCGAAAGCTGGGGCAGTCGCGCCGATGCACGCTCACCCCGCGCCCGCGCGTGACGTAGCCGGCAATGGCATCGGGCGGCGCCGGCTTGCAGCAGCGCGCGGGCTGGGTGAGCAGTGAGTCGAGCCCCACCACCAGCACGCCGCCGCGCGCGCCGGCCTCGCTGGGCGCCTTGCGCTGCAGCAGCTGGGCGTCGGCGTCGGGCGCGGGCTCGGGCGGGTGCAGGGACGTGGCGATGCTGCGCAGCGACAGCTCGTCCTTGCCCACGGTCTCGAACAGCGCGTCGGGCGTCTTGAAGCCCAGGCTGGCGGCCAGCTGGTCCAGCGCCAGCGCGGTGCGGCCCTCGCGCTGCAGCAGCTTTTCGACCATGTCGCGGCCGCGTGCGATGGTCTCGCGCGCGTGCTGGGCGTTGAACCAGGCGCGCACCTTGGACTTGGCGCGCGCCGAGGCCAGGTAGCCCAGCTCGGCGTTAAGCCAGTCGCGTGAGGGCCCGCCCTCCTTGGCGGCGCTGATCTCCACCGTCTGGCCGTTCTTGAGCGCGGTGTTCAGCGGCACCATGGCGCCGTCGACGCGCGCGCCGCGGCAGCGGTGGCCCAGGTCGGTGTGCACGGTGTAGGCAAAGTCCACCGGCGTGGCGCCCGCCGGCAGCTCGACCACCGCGGCCTCAGGCGTGAGCACGTAGATGCGGTCGTCCAGCAGGCCGTGCTGGGCGGCGCCCGAGAGGTCGCGCTCCCAGGCCAGCAGCTGGCGCAGCACGGCGATCTTGGCGTCGTACTGGCTGGCCGCGCTGACACCGGCGTAGCCCTTGGCGCCCGCCTCCTTGTAGGCCCAGTGCGCGGCCACGCCGTGCTCGGCGTGTTCGTGCATGGCGCGCGTGCGGATCTGGATTTCCCAGGCGCGGCCCTCGGCGTCGCGCACCACGGTGTGCAGCGACTGGTAGCCGTTGATCTTGGGCTTGGCGATGTAGTCGTCGAACTCGCCGGGCACCGGGGCGAAGTGCTGGTGCACCCAGTCCAGCGCGGCGTAGCAGTCGGCCACGCTGGACACGATGATGCGCAGCGCGCGCACGTCGAACACGTGCTCGAAATCCAGACCCTTGCCGCGCATCTTGCGCACGATCGAGCTGATGTGCTTGGGCCGCCCGCTCACCGCGGCGTCGATGCCCTGGGCGCGCAACGCGGTCTCGATCTGGGCGCGGCGCTGCTCCAGCGCGGCCTCGCGCTCGCTGCGTTTTTCGTCCAGCAGGCCGGCGATCTGGCGGTAGGTGTCGGGCTCCTGGGCGCGGAAGATCAGGTCTTCCATCTCCCACTTGATCTGCCAGATGCCCAGGCGGTTGGCCAGCGGCGCGAACACCTCGTGCGCCTCGCGCAGCACGCTGGGCGCCAGCGGCAGGCGCTGCGCCGTGCACCAGCGCAGGGTTTGCAGGCGCGAGGCCAGGCGCAGCAGCACCACGCGCAGGTCGCGCGAGAAGGCCAGCAGCATCTTGCGCACCGCCTCGGTCTGCTGACCGGCCAGCTCGGAGTCCGAGGGCAGCTCGGCGCGCCCGGCGCGCGAGCGCTGCTGCACCTGCTCCAGCTTGGCGGTTTCGACCGCCAGGCGGGCGAAGTTGTCGCCGAAGACCTTGCCGATCACCTCGTCGGGGCGGTTCAGCTGCGCGCAGGCATAGCTCAGGTAGGCCGCGGCCTGGATGGTCTCGGCGCCGCCGATGCCGGCCAGGATGTCGGCCACCGCGTCGGCGTGGGCCAGCAGGTTCTCGCCCGAGGGCGTGGTTTCGCCCGCCAGCAGGGGCTCGGCAAAGCTGCGCGCACGCCCGCGCACGCCGGCCTGCGGATCGGGCTCGTTGACGGCCGCGACCACGCCGGCCAGCGGCGCGCCGGAGGCAGCAGTGAGGGGGGCGGCGAGCTTCATGGGCGCGCTCCCGCCGTGGGCAGCAGAAAGTCCGTCACCGCCCGCACCTGGTCGTCGGCGATCAGCATGGGCGCGTGGCCCACGCCGGCGAATTCGATCAGGCGCGCGCGCGGCCCGCTCTCGCCCATGCGGCGCGCGGTGTCCGGCGACAGCAGGTCCGAGTCGGCGCCGCGCAGCAGCAGCACCTGCGCCGCGATCTGTTCGTAGGCCCGCCACAGGATGGCGTCGCCCTGCGCCAGCGCGTCGCGCGTGAGGCTGGCCATGGGCACGGCAATGGCGGGGTCGCTGCACAGGCGCCAGCCGCCGCCGGGCAAGGCTTGCAGCATGGGCCGCGTCAGGTTCAGCCAGTCGGCATCCGGGATCGGCCCGAAGCCCAGCGACAGCGCCCGCAGGTAGCGCGCCGCCGCCTCCACCGAGTCAAAGCGCTCGGGCGCCTTGCCCGCGTACTCCTGAATGCGCTGGATGGCCAGCCATTCGATGCTGGGGCCGACGTCGTTGAGCACCATCCGCCCAGGCGCCACCGGCAGCGGCAGGCCGGGCGTGCCCGCCACCAGCATGCCGATGATGCCGCCCATGCTGGTGCCCACCCAGTCCAGCGCGGCGACCGGCGCCTGCGCGTGCAGTCGGGCCAGCAGGCTCAGCGTGTCGGCCACGTAGGTGGGGTACTGGTAGCCCATGGGGTCTGGCAGCCAGGCGCTTTGCCCGCGCCCGACGACGTCGGGGCAGGCCACGCGCACGCTACCGCCCTGCGCGGCGGCGCGTGCCACCAGCGCGCGCGCCAGCACGTCGAAGTCGCGCCCCTGGCGCGTCAGCCCGTGCACGCAGACGATCAGGTGCGGCGCCTGCGCCGCGCCCCACTGCCACCATGCCAGGCGGTGCTGGCCGGTCGAACCGGGACAGTCGAGATGGTGCAGCGTGGGCTCGGACATGATGGATGCGCGACGACAAGGCGCCCGTGACACGGCGGGGTTTTCGCCTGCATCCTAAATCAAAGCCCGCGGCCCTTGCAGCCGCGTCACTGCGCGCGCGGTGCAGGGGTTGCCGATTGAAATACTATCAATATAATAGCTTCTCGCGCTTGTCCATCAAGCGCCAGCGGCCTTTTTGACACCCAATCAGCGCGCCTGGACGGAGCCCGACACCGTGACGTGCACGATGCCGCGGCCCGGCTCCACCGGCGGCGCCACGGGGGCGGCCGAGGCCATGGCCACGCGGTTCAGGCCGTAGGGGCGCGGCGCATCGCCCTGCTCGTCGCTGCTGATGGCGACCTCGCGCAGCGTGTAGTCGGCAAAGCCGAAGGCGCGCGCGATCTCGCCCGCCTTGGCGCGAAAGCGCGCGATGGCCTGCGCCTGCGCCTGGCCTTCCAGCCGCTCGCGCTGCTCGCGGCTCAGGCCGAAGCCCATGCCGGCCACGCTCATGGCGCTGGCACGCGCCGCCGCCTGGGTGATGCGGGTGAAGTCGCGCCCCTGCAGCACCACGCTGGCGCGGCCCTGCCAGCCGTTGATGCGGCCTTCGCGGTCGTAGCGCGGCAGCACGCTGAACTCGCCCGTGTGCACCTCCATCTGGCCGGCCTGGGAATCCTTGCGCAGGGCGGCCAGCGCCTGGTCGACGGTCTGGCTCAGCTCATTCTGGACGGCCGCGGCATCGGTGCCTTCGCGCGTGGTGGCGAGGGTGAGCGTCAGCAGGTCCTGCGGCGCCTCGGCTTGGCCGCTGGCCGACAGCTGCAGCACGTTGGCCGGGCCTGCGGAGGCGGCTGCGGCCGCGCCGGCCACGGCCAGGTTCTGGATGCCGGCCGCCTGGGCCGTGACCCAGCCGAGGCCCAGGGCCAAGGCCATCGAGGTGTTCAAGATCATGCGCATGGCGCGGGTATCCCGGTGAATTGAGGTGCCGGTGCCAAGGCGGCGCGGGCTGCGGACGATGATAGCCGCCACCCGCGCGCAGTCGCGTTCAGGTGCCGCGGCTCAGCGGGCCGAGCGCGCGTCGGTGACCGGGCTGACGACCGCGCTGGGCGCCGCGCCGCTGCCGCGCCGGATCTGCTCGCGCAGCTCCTGGCGCTGGGCCGCCGTCAGCCGCCGGTCGTCCACCGAGCGCTCGGCGCCGCGCTGGCGGTACTCGGCCTCGACGGCCATCCACAAGGGGCTGCGCTGCGGCAGGCGCTGGACGGCCTTGTCCTCGCTGGCGGCGCGCGCGCCAGCCTCGTCGGTGGGGACGGGCGCCATCTGCGCCGCCGCCGGCACCGACCCCATCATGGCGCCCAGCAGCGCCGCACCGACAAACATCACGAACTTCATGTATTTCACCTGCCACCTGCGACGATCGCACGGGCCGGCCGTGAGCGTCCTGTCGATCGCGCCTGCCTGGGGCAACAGATGTAACATGCTGAAAATCCAGCGCCGCCACGCGTCGAACCCTGTGGCATCGAGGTCACAATGGGCCTGTTACAAATCGGACCGACCCGTCCATTCAAAAGATGAACCAGGCAGTCAATCGAACCGACAAGATCGTGGTCGTCGACGACGACGCGCGCATTCGCGACCTGCTGCGCCGCTATCTGGCGCAGGAAGGCTTCGAGGTCATCGTGGCCGAGGACGCCAAGGCGCTGGCGCGCATCATGCTGCGCGAGGCGATCGACCTGATCGTGCTCGACCTGATGATGCCGGGCGAGGACGGCCTGTCGGTGTGCCGGCGCCTGCGCGCGGCCGGCGACAAGACCCCGGTCATCATGCTGACGGCCAAGGGCGAGGACGTGGACCGCATCGTCGGCCTCGAAGTGGGTGCCGACGACTACCTGGGCAAGCCCTTCAACCCGCGCGAGCTGCTGGCGCGCATCCACGCCGTGCTGCGCCGCCGCCCGCCGCAGGAAGCACCGGGCGCGCCCTCGGCCGAGGACGAATCGGTCGCCTTCGGCCCCTTCCAGTTCGACCTGGGTGTGCGGGCGCTGCACAAGAACGGCGAGGAAATCTCGCTCACCACCGGCGAGTTCGCCATGCTCAAGGCGCTGGTGCGCCACCCGCGCCAGCCGCTGTCGCGCGAAAAGCTGGCCCAGCTGGCGCGCGGACGCGAGTTCGAGCCCTTCGACCGCAGCCTGGACGTGCAGGTCTCGCGCCTGCGCAAGCTGATCGAGCAGGACCCGGCCAGCCCGCGCTACATCCAGACGGTGTGGGGCGTGGGCTACGTGTTCGTGCCCGACGGCAACGCCTGACCGGCCTCGCCGCCTTGGCCCTGCGATGACGACGGCCGCGCCGACCCAGATCGACCTTCCCACCGAACCCGGCGCCAGCCACCCCGCGCCGCTCGATCCGGCCGACTCGATGAACGTGCCGCTCGAGGCCGAGCGGACGCCGGCGCCGCGCTGGCGCCTCAGCCTGTTCTGGCGCACCTTCTTTTTGTTGAGCGTGCTGCTGCTGGCCAGCGCCTGGGGCTGGTACCAGCTGTTTCGCACCCAGGAGTACGAGCCGCGCGTGCTGGCCAACGCGCAGCAGATCGCCTCGCTGGTCAACCTCTCGCGCGCGGCGCTGATCCACTCCGACGCCATCGCGCGCGTGTCGCTCATCAAGACCCTGGCCGACCAGGAAAAGGTGCGCATCCTGCCGCGCGAGCCGGGCGACAAGTACACGCCCTTCGCGCAAAACCGGCTGGAGCAGCGCATCAGCCACGAGCTGGTGACGCGCCTGGGCGCGGGCACCGTGGTGGCCGGCAACGTCAACGGCGAAACCGGGCTGTGGGTGGGCTTTTCGATCGAGGGCGACTCGTACTGGCTGCTGATGGACCGCTCGCGCGTGGGCGCGCTGCTGGGCGGGCCCGCCTGGCTGCTGTGGCTGGCCACGCTGGGGGCGGGGTCGGTGGTCGGGGCGGCGGTGCTGGCGCGCTTCATCAACCGGCCGCTCAAGCAGCTGTCGATTGCCGCCGCGCGCGTGCGCGAGGGCAACTACATGCACTCGCGCCTGGACGAAAGCACGCGCGCCAGCGAGATCCGCGAGGTCAACATCAGCTTCAACCGCATGGCCGAGCAACTGTCGCTGATCGAGCAAGACCGCGCCGAGATGCTGGCCGGCGTCTCGCACGACCTGCGCACGCCGCTGGCGCGCCTGCGCCTGGAAATCGAAATGAGCGTGCCCGACGCCGAGGCGCGCGATCACATGGCGGCCGACATCACGCAGGTGGACACCATCATCGGCAAGTTCCTGGACTACGCGCGGCCCGACCACATCGCGCTGGCGCCGATGCCGCTGGCCGAGGTGGTGCAGGCCGCCGTGCAGCCCTTTGCCGTGCACGAGGACATGCAGGTGCAGCTGACGGTGTCGCCGCAGCTGCGCGTGGTCGCCGACGAGATCGAGCTGACGCGCGTGCTGTCCAACCTGCTGGAGAACGCGCGCCGCTACGGCCGCTCGCCCGACGACGGCATCACCCGCGTGCGCATCGCCGCCCTCGCGCAGGACCCCTGGGTGGTGCTGCGCGTGCGCGACCTGGGCCTGGGCGTGCCGCCCGACCAGCTGCCCATGCTGACGCGCCCCTTCTTTCGCGGCGACAGCGCGCGCACCTCGGCCACGGGCTCGGGCCTGGGCCTGTCCATCGTCGTCAAGATGATCGAGAACATGGGCGGCACGCTGCAGCTGGCCAACCACCCCAGCGGCGGCCTGATGGCCACCATCCGCCTGCGCCGCGCCGACGGCGACGGGCCCGACTCGGCGCCCGGCTCGGCGTAGGGCCGTTACCGCACCAGCAGCAGCACCGCGCGCGCCTCGATGGCCGCGCCCTGCCCCACCGGCCCCAGGCGCTCGGCCGTCTTGGCCTTGACGTTGACTCGATCCGGCTCGACGCCCAGCAGCGCCGCGATGCGCGCCACCATGGCCGCGCGGTGCGGCGCCAGGCGCGGCGCCTGCGCCACCACCGTGGCGTCGACATTGCCCACGCGCCAGCCGGCGGCCTGCACGCGGGCCAGGGCCTCGGCCAGCAGCGCGGCCGAATCGGCGCCCTTGAAACGCGCGTCGCTGTCCGGAAAATGCGTGCCGATGTCGCCCAGCCCGGCGGCGCCCAGCAGCGCGTCGGTGATGGCGTGCAGCAGCACGTCGGCGTCCGAGTGGCCCAGCAGGCCGTGCGTGTGCGCCAGGGTGATGCCGCCGATCACCAGCGGGCGGCCGGGCACCAGGGCGTGCACGTCCCAGCCTTCGCCGATGCGAAACGCGGGCGGCGTCCAGTCGGCGCTCATGCCGCGCGGCTCCGCAAGATGGCCTCGGCCAGGGCGAAGTCCTCCGGATACGTGACCTTGAGGTTGTGCGCGCTGCCGCGCACCAGCAGCGGTCGCTGGCCGGCGGCCTCGATGGCGCTGGCCTCGTCGGTGATGCCGGCAAAGCCGCTGCCGGCATGTGCCGCCAGCGCCGCGTGCAGCGCGCCCAGGCGAAACATCTGCGGCGTTTGCGCCAGCCAGCTGCCCTCGCGCTCCAGCGTGGCCGCCACGCGCCCGCCTTCGGCGCGCTTGAGCGTGTCGGCCAGCGGCAGCGCCAGCAGGCCGCCCACCGGGTCGTTCCAGCAGGCGTCGATCAGCGCCTCGATCTGCGCCGGGGTGACCAGGCAGCGCGCGGCGTCGTGCACCAGCACCCAGTCGGCGGGCGCGGCGCCGGCGGCCAGCAGCCAGCCCAGGCCGTTGAACACGCTCTCGGCCCGCGTGGCGCCGCCGCAGGCGCGCACCTCGACCGGCGCGCCCAAATCGCTCAGGCGCGCATCGCCCGGCGCCACCACCACCAGCACGCGCGCGATGCGCGGCACCGCCGTCAGCGCCGCCAGCGTGTGCCGCACCAGCGGCCGGCCGGCCAGCGGCTGGTACTGCTTGGGCAGCCCGGTGCCGGCGCGCGATCCGCTGCCGGCGCAGGGCAGCAGGGCAAGGCAGCGGGGGGCGTCAGGCGACATGGGTGACTATTATATTGATAGCTGGTCGCGCTGGTTCAACGGGCGCCAACGGCCTGTTTGGCTTGAAAACCGGGTTCAAGCCCCCTGCATCAAATCCCACAGCCGCGCCGGGCTCAAGGGCATTTGCAGGCGCGGCGCCAACTCGGGCCGGCCGGCACGCGCCAGCGCATCGGCCACCGCGTTGACCACGCAGGGCGTGGCGCCGATGGTGCCCAGCTCGCCCACGCCCTTCACGCCCATGGGGTTGTTGGTGCAGGGGGTGGACTGGTCCATCTCGGTCCTGAAGCGGGCGGCGATGTCGTCGGCGTGCGGCGCGCTGTAGTCCATCAGGCTGCCGGTCAGCAGCTGGCCGGACGACGCGTCGTACACCACGCGCTCCAGCAGCGCCTGGCCGATGCCCTGCACCGCCCCGCCGTCGAGCTGGCCGCGCACGATCAGCGGGTTGACCACGCGCCCCACGTCGTTGACGCTGGCGTAGGCCAGCAGCTGCACCACGCCGGTCTGCGGGTCCAGCTCGACCTCGCAGACGTGCGCGCCGTTGGGCCAGGTGGGGCCGGCCACGGTGTGCGTGTGCTCGACCCAGATGTGGCCGCCCGGCTGGCGCCCGGCCAGCTCGAACAGGTCGATCGCGTGGTCGGTGCCCGCCACCGCAAAGCGACCGGCGGCGTAGCGGATGTCCTCGGGCGCGGCCTCCAGCTCGCGCGCGGCGAGCTGCCGGGCCTCCTGCACCGTGCGCTCGGCCCCGGTGTGCATGGCCGAGCCGCCGGTGAACAGCGAGCGCGAACCCGCGCTGCCGAAGCCGTTGCCGCGGTCGGTGTCGCCCAGCACCACGCGCACGCGCTCGATCGGCACGTCGAAGGCGTCGACCACCAGCTGCGCCAGCGAGGTGGCGATGCCCTGGCCCATCTGGTTGACGGCCGAATAGACCTCGATGAAGCCGTCGCCCTTGACGTCGATCGTCACGCGCTCCTCGAAGGCGTTGCCGCCGGTCCACTCAAGGAACGTTGCGATGCCCAGCCCGCGCCACCGCCCGCGCGCCTTCGATGCGGCGGCGCGCGCGGCAAAGCCGTCCCAGTCGGCCAGCGGCAGGGCCTGCTCCAGCACGTGCTCGAAGCGCCCCACGTCGTAGGTCTGGCCCATGGGGTTGGTGTAGGGCATCTGCTCGGGGCGGATGAAGTTGCGCCGGCGCAGCTGCACGCGGTCGATGCCGGTCTGGCGCGCCGCCTCGTCCATCAGGCGCTCGATGTTGAAGATGGCCTCGGGCCGGCCGGCGCCGCGATACGCACCGGTGGGCGCCTGGTGCGTCAGCACGGCGCGGAAGTGAAAGTCGATCACCGGCACGTGGTAGACGCTGGTCTGCACCCAGGGGCCGATCAAGAGTTGGATGGCGACGCCCGTGCCCAGCGCATAGGCGCCCACGTTGGCGTGCGAGTGCACGCGCAGCGCGAGGATGCGGCCGTCGGCGGCCAGCGCCAATTCAAGATGCGCCTGCAGGTCGCGCCCATGGGTGGTGGCAAGGAATTCCTCGCTGCGCTCGGCCGCCCAGCGCACCGGTCGACCGGTGGCGCGCGCGGCCCAGGCCACCACCACGTCCTCGGGGTAGGCGCCGGTCTTCATGCCGAAGCCGCCGCCCACGTCGCCCACGCGCACGCGCACCGCCTCGGGCGCCAGGCCCAGCGCGGCCGCCACGGCAGCGCGCACGCCGGTGGGCATCTGCGAGGACAGGTGCATGTCCAGCCGGCCTTCGCCTGAGTCCCAGGCGGCGCGCACGCTGCGCGGCTCCAGCGTCAGGGCCGCCACGCGCTGGTGCGTCAAATCCAGCTTGACCACGTGAGCAGCCTGCGCGAAGGCCAGCTGCGCCGCCTCGGCGTTGCCATGGCGCGCCTCGCAGGCGATGTTGTCGGGCGCCGCGGGCGTAACCACGGCCTGGGCACGCAGGGCCGCCGCCAGGCTGGGCACGGCCGGCGCCTCGGCGTAGTCCACCCACACCGCCTCGGCGGCATCGCGCGCCTGCTGCAAGCTGTCGGCCACCACCAGCGCCACCGCCTCGCCGACGAAGCGCGCGGCGCCCACCGCCAGCGGGTGGCGCGCGGGGCTGGCGCAGTCGCTGCCGTCGGCGCGCTTGAAGGGCGCGCCCGTGGCCATGGCCGGCACGCCGGCGGCCTGCAGGTCGGCGCCGCTGAACACGCCGCGCACGCCGGGCATGGCGCGCGCCGCGTCGGCGTCGACCTTGGTGATGAGCGCATGCGCGTGCGGCGAGCGCACGAACACGGCCCAGCCGTCGCCGGGCTGGCCCAGGTCGTCGGTGTAGCGCCCGCGCCCCTGCAGCAGCGCATCGTCCTCCAGGCGGCGCACGGCCTGGCCGCTGCCGAAGCGCGCGGCAAGAGAGGGGGATGCATCGGTCATGGTCGGCCTTCGGGTTCTGCGGTGGAAGGGGGACTATAGGGCGGCGCGTCGGCGGGCGCAGCGCGGGTACTCGGGCTGGACAAAATTACTATCAACCTGATAGCAGCTCGCGCTTGCTCGATGGGCGCCAGAGCGCCGTTTGGCTTGAAAAATGGCGCAAAAGCCCCAAATCACTAAAATCACCCTCACCACCCCCGTCCCAGCCGGCCGGGGGTTTTTGTCGTTTTTGCTGTGTCACCCGCGATGCAACTGCCCAAGCTCATTCCCGGCAAACGCCATGCCCTGCCGCGCCCGCCCGGCTCCAGCGATGCGCTGGCGCTGGCGCGCCTGGCCGAGCGCGAGCGCGCCGCCGGGCGGCTCACCGCCATCGTCACGGCCGACGCCTCGGACGCGCGCCGCCTGCAGGACGAGCTGGCCTTCTTTGCGCCCGCGCTGCGCGTGACGCTGTTTCCGGACTGGGAGACGCTGCCCTACGACAGCTTTTCGCCGCACCAGGACCTGATCAGCGAGCGCCTGGCCACGCTGTGGGCCATCCGCCAGCACCAGACCGACCTGGTGCTGGTGCCGGCCACCACGGCGCTGTACCGCCTGGCGCCGCCCAGCTTCCTGGCGGCCTACACCTTCGACTTCAAGCAGGGGCAAAAGCTGGACGAGGCGGCGCTGAAAAGCCAGCTCACCCTGGCCGGCTACCAGCACGTCACGCAGGTGGTCAGCCCTGGCGAATACGCGGTGCGCGGCGGGCTGATCGACTTGTTTCCGATGGGTTCGCCGCAGCCGTTTCGGGTCGACCTGTTCGACGACGAGATCGACTCGATCCGCGCCTTCGACCCCGACACCCAGCGCAGCCTGTACCCGGTGCCGGCGGTGCGCCTGCTGCCGGGGCGCGAGTTTCCGCTGGACGAGGCGGCGCAGGCGCGCTTTCGGCACCGCTGGCGCGAGCTGCTGGAGGGCGACCCGACCAAGAGCCGCCTCTACAAGGACATGGGCCACGGCGTGGCCTCGGCCGGCATCGAGTACTACCTGCCGCTCTTTTTCGAGCAGACGGCCAGCGTGTTCGACTATCTCGGAGACGAGGCCACCCTGGTGCTGCACGGCGACCTGGAGCCGGCCTTTCAGCAGTTCACGCAGGACACGCGCGAGCGCCACCGCCTGGCGCAGGGCGACCCGGAGCGGCCGGTGCTGCCGCCCGAGACGCTGTTTCTCAGTGCCGAAGACTTTTACCTCGCCGCCAAGCCCCTGCCCCAACTGGCCTTGCGCCCCGGCGTGGGCGACGCGAATGAAAGCGCCTTTGCGCAAACCCTGCCCGAGCTGACCGTCCAGCGCGGCGCCGACGATCCGCTGCAGCGCCTGCAGGCACACATCCGCGCCGGCGCCCGGCGCGTGCTGGTGCTGGCCGAAAGCGCGGGCCGGCGCGAGAGCCTGCTGGACTTTCTGCGCGCCAGCGGCCTGAACCCGCCGGCCTTCGATGCGTTGGCCGAGTTCGAGGCCAGCAGCGAGCCAAGCGGCATCGCCACCGCCGCGCTGGCCCGGGGCTTCGCCTGGGTCGAAGGCGGCATCGACTTCGTCACCGAGACCGAGCTGTTCGCCGCCGGCCCCACCACGCGCCGGCACAAAAGGCAGGAGCAGGTCAGCGACGTCGAGGCGCTGATCAAGGACCTGTCGGAGCTGAAGGTGGGCGACCCGGTGGTGCACGCGCAGCACGGCATCGGGCGCTACCGCGGCCTGGTCAACCTGGACGTGGGCGCCACCAACCCCGACGGCAGCGCGGCGCCGCAGGAATTTCTGCACCTCGAATACGCGGGTGAGGCGGTGCTGTACGTGCCGGTGTCGCAGTTGCACCTGATCGGCCGCTACACCGGCGTGTCGGCCGACGAGGCGCCGCTGCACAAGCTGGGCAGCGGCCAGTGGGAAAAGGCCAAGCGCAAGGCGGCCGAGCAGGTGCGCGACGCCGCCGCCGAGCTGCTCAACATCCACGCCCGGCGCGCCGCGCGCGAGGGCCACGCGTTTCGCTATTCGCCGCACGACTACGAGCAGTTCGCGGCCGACTTCGGCTTCGAGGAAACGGCCGACCAGAGCGCGGCCATCCACGCCGTCATCCAGGACATGATCAGCCCGCAGCCGATGGACCGCCTGGTGTGCGGCGACGTCGGCTTCGGCAAGACCGAGGTGGCCCTGCGCGCGGCCTTCGTCGCCGTCACCGGCGGCAAGCAGGTGGCCCTGCTGGCGCCCACCACCCTGCTGGCCGAGCAGCACTACCAGACGCTGCAAGACCGCTTTGCCAAGTGGCCGGTGAAGGTGGCGCAGATGAGCCGCTTCGCCTCGGGCAAGGAAACCACCGCCGCGCTCAAGGGCCTGCAGGAGGGCAGCGTCGACATCGTGGTCGGCACGCACAAGCTGCTGTCCGAGAAAACGCGCTTCAAGAACCTGGGCCTGCTGATCATCGACGAGGAGCACCGCTTCGGCGTGCGCCACAAGGAGCAGATCAAGGCGCTGCGCGCCGAGGTCGACGTGCTCACGCTCACGGCCACGCCGATCCCGCGCACCATGGGCATGGCGCTGGAGGGGCTGCGCGACCTCAGCGTGATCGCCACCGCGCCGCAGCGGCGCCTGGCCATCAAGACCTTCGTGCGCAGCGAAAGCCACGGCACCATCCGCGAGGCGGTGCTGCGCGAATTGAAGCGCGGCGGGCAGGTCTACTTTCTGCACAACGAGGTCGAGACCATCGAGAACCGCCGCCAGGCGCTGGAAAAAATCTTGCCCGAGGCGCGCATCGCCATCGCCCACGGCCAGATGCCCGAGCGCCAGCTGGAGCACGTGATGCGCGACTTCGTGGCGCAGCGCCACAACCTGCTGCTGTGCTCGACCATCATCGAGACCGGCATCGACGTGCCCACGGCCAACACCATCGTCATCGCGCGCGCCGACAAGTTCGGCCTGGCGCAGCTGCACCAGCTGCGCGGGCGCGTGGGCCGCAGCCATCACCAAGCCTACGCCTACCTGATGGTGCCCGACGTGCAGAGCCTGACCAAGCAGGCCGAACAACGGCTGGAAGCGATCCAGCAGATGGAGGAGCTGGGCAGCGGCTTTTACCTGGCCATGCACGATCTGGAAATCCGCGGCGCCGGCGAGGTGCTGGGCGAGAACCAGAGCGGCAACATGATGGAGATCGGCTTTCAGCTCTACAACGAGATGCTGGCCGAGGCCGTGCGCAGTCTGAAGGCTGGCAAGGAGCCCGACCTGCTGGCGCCCATGCAGGCCGCCACCGACATCAACCTGCACGCGCCCGCCCTGCTGCCCAGCGACTACTGCGGCGACGTGCACCTGCGCCTGTCCTTCTACAAGAAGCTGGCCACCGCCAAGAGCAACGAGCAGATCGACACGCTGGTGGAGGAGATCGTCGACCGCTTCGGCAAGCTGCCGCCGCAGGCGCAAACGCTGATCGACGTGCACCGCCTGCGCGTGGCCAGCCAGCCCTACGGCGTGACCAAGGTGGACGCGGCGCCGGGCGCCATCGCCATCCACTTCAAGCCCAACCCGCCGATCGACCCGATGGCCATCATCCATCTGATCCAGAAGAACCGCGCCATCAAGCTGGCGGGCAACGACAAGCTGCGCATCGAGCGCGCCCTGCCCGAGCCGCGCGAGCGCGCCCAGCTGGTGCGCGACGTGCTGCGCAGCCTGGGGCAGCCGGTGCGCGCGGCCGAGCCGGCGCCGGCCTGAATAACCCTTGAATTTGTCGGACTTTGGGAACACACTGGCGCGCTTGACGTTGGCCAACGTCAAGAAACCGTGTTCAACCCACATCAGGAGACTTCGCATGTCCTCGCCTGCCCGACCCCGCCACACACCCCCGCTTGGCATCGCGCTGGCGCTCGGCCTTGGCTTCGGCCTCGCCGCCACGGCGTCAGCGCAAACCAACGGCAACGCCGACACCACCACCCCGGTGGCGCGCGGCGCCTACCTGGTGCACGGCATGGGCTGCGCCGACTGCCACACGCCGCTCAAGATGGGCGCCAAGGGGCCCGAGCCCGACCTGTCGCGCGGCCTCTCGGGCCACCCGCAGGGCCTGCTGCTGCAGCCGCCCGCCCTTCCCGCCGGCAGCCCCTGGGCCTGGGGCGGCGCGGGCACCAACACCGCCTTCTTTGGCCCCTGGGGCGTCAGCTACGCCGCCAACCTGACGCCCGACGCCACCGGCCTCGCCGGCTGGACGGCCGAGCAGTTCACGCAGGCCATGCGCACCGGCAAGCACGCCGGCAGCGGCCGCCCCCTGATGCCGCCCATGCCCTGGCCGGCCTTCGGCCAGTTGAACGATGCCGACCTGCACGCCATGTTCGCCTACCTGATGGCGCAGCCGGCGGTGCCAAACCGCGTTCCGGACTATCAGCCGCCGACGCCGGCCGCCCAGCGCTGAGGGCGTCGCCCCCCGGCTCACGGCCAGCCCCGATCCGGTGCGGGGCGATGCTGGCCTGCCGCCCGAGTCACGCGGCCCCGCGCCATCCACACACTTTCCCCGGGTGAACCATGAACCCCATCCGCCCCCACAAGTTCGCACACGTGGTCTATCGCACGCGCCGCTTCGACCAAATGATCGACTGGTACCAGACCGTTTTTGGCGCCCATGTCCAGCATCAGGATCCCGCCCTGGCCTTCCTGACCTATGACGACGAGCACCATCGCTTCGCCTTCCTGAACCTGGGCGTGCTGGACCCGGCTCATTCGGACACGGAAAAGCAGGGACTCGTCGGCGTCGATCACGTGGCCTACACCTTTGCCTCGCTCGATCAGTTGCTGGACAACTACGAGCAACTGAAGGTCGAACACATCCGCCCCTACTGGTGCGTGCACCACGGCATCTCCGTCTCGATGTACTACGCCGACCCCGATGGCAACCAGATGGAATTTCAGGTCGAATGCTTCGAATCCGGCGACAAGGCCAACGCCTTCATGACCGGGCCCGGGTTCGACGAAAACCCCATCGGAGTCGAGTTCGACCCCGAGGTCCTTCTTGCGCGGCGCAAGCAAGGCCAGCTCGGCGACTTCCTGCCGCGCACAACGCATCAGCCGGTCTCCCCGATCCGGGGCGCCCTCGGCAGCGCGGCGTAGCACACAATACGGGCCATGTTCGAAGCCCGCCCCCTCACCGCCACCGGCAAGCCCGCGCAATACCGCGAACTCGCCCGCCAGGTGCAGGGCCTGCTGCACGGCGAGCGCAACCTGGTCGCCAACGCCGCCAACTTCGCGGCGCTGGTGTTCCACGCCCTGCCCGACATCAGCTGGTGCGGCTTTTACCTGGCCGAGGGCGACGACCTGGTGGTCGGCCCCTTCCAGGGCCCGCCGGCCTGCGTGCGCATCGCGCGCGGGCGCGGCGTGTGCGGCGCGGCGGCGCTGTCGCGCCAGACCCAGCTGGTGCCCGACGTGGCGGCCTTTCCCGATCACATCTACTGCGACGGCGCGGCGCGCTCCGAGGTGGTGGTGCCGCTGCTGCGCGCCGACGGCACGCTGCTGGGCGTGTGGGACGTGGACAGCCACCGCCTGGCGCGCTTCGACACCGACGACGCGGTGGGCATGGAGGCCCTGTGCGCCGAGTTCATGCGCGCGCTGGCCTGATCGCCCTTGCGCTGGCGCTGCCGACGTTTGGCGCCTGGGCGCTGGACGACGCCGGCGCGCAGCGCTTTGCCGAGGACGTGGTGCGCAGCCACGACGCGCGCGGGCGCGCCTTTGCCGTGGTCGACAAGCCGGCCGCCACGGTGTGGGTGTTCGACGCGCGCGGGCGGCTGCTGGGGCAAAGCCCGGTGCTGGTGGGCCAGGCCCCGGGCGACGTGGCGCCACCCGACATCGGCAGCCGGCCGCTGTCGCGCGTCAAGCCGTCCGAGAAGATCACCGCCGCCGGCCGCTACGTGACCGAGCCGGGGCGCAACACGCACGGCGAGGACATCGTGTGGCTGGACTACGAGGCCGCGCTGTCCATGCACCGCGTGCGCGACGTGCCGGGCGAGCACCGCCCCGCGCGCCTGCGCACGCCGGGCACGGCCGACAAGCGCATCTCGTTCGGCTGCATCAACGTGCCCGAGCGCTTTTACGACCGCCGCATCGACCCGTTGTTCAGCCGCCAGGCCGGCGTGGTCTACGTGCTGCCCGAGACGCGTCCGCTGCACCAGCTGTTCGGCTTCGCGCGCGGCGCCGATCGGTAGAATCCAAGCCAAATCGGCCTCTCGCGCCCATGGATGGTGCGCCAGCAGCTATCACATTCATAGTTCATGACCGCGCCCTCCCTGCCCTCTCCCGCCCGCGAATTCAGCCCCGGCCTGGTGCTGCGCGGCGTGCGCCCGCCCCTGCGCCTGGCCGACCACCGGCTGATCGCCTTCGACATGGACTCGACGCTGATCAACATCGAGTGCATCGACGAGATCGCCGACGCCGCCGGCCGCAAGGCCGAGGTGGCCGCCATCACCGAGGCGGCCATGCGCGGCGAGATCAGCGACTTCAAGGACAGCCTGCGCCGGCGCCTGGCGCTGCTGGCGGGCGTGGAGGAGGCGCAGCTGGCCCACGTCTACCGCGCCCGCCTGCGCCTGAACCCCGGCGCGGCCGAGCTGGTGCTGGCCTGCAAGGCGGCGGGGCTGAAGGTGCTGCTGGTGAGCGGCGGCTTCAGCTATTTCGCCGACCGCCTGCGCGAGCGCCTGGCGCTGGACTTCGCGCGCAGCAACCGGCTGGAGATCGTCGATGGCCGCCTCAGCGGCCGCGTGCTGCTGCAGGACTGGGGCGACATCGTTGATGGCGCCATGAAGCGCCAGACCGTGCTGGACTGCTGCAGCCTGATCGGCTGCTCGCCGGCGCAGGCCATCGTCATGGGCGATGGCGCCAACGACCTGGAGATGATGCAGGCCGCGGGCCTGTCGGTGGCCTACCGCGCCAAGCCGCGCGTGCGCGAGCAGGCCCACGTGGCGATCGACCTGGGCGGGCTGGACCGGCTGCTCGAAATCTTCGACGCCGGGCGCGGCTGAACCGACGCGCCCGCGCGCATGCCGCTCAGGCGGGCACCGACGGCAGCCCCGACAGTGCCTGCGCCAGTTCGTTCTCGTCGTAGTGCTCGTCCTTCAGGCCGCCCGCGAAGTAGGCCTGGTACGCGCTCATGTCGAAGTGGCCGTGGCCGCTGAGGTTGAACAGGATGGTCTCGGCCTTGCCCTCGCGCTTGCAGCGCAGCGCCTCCTCGATGGCGCCGCGCACCGCGTGGTTGGCCTCGGGCGCCGGCACGATGCCCTCGGCGCGCGCAAACTGCACGCCGGCCTCGAAGCACTGGTTCTGCGTGTAGGCCACGGCGTCCAGCAGGCCCAGCTGCTTGCAGTGGCTGATCAGCGGCGCCATGCCGTGGTAGCGCAGGCCGCCGGCGTGAAAGCCCGGCGGCGTGAAGGTGCTGCCCAGGGTGTGCATCTTGGTCAGCGGCGTCAGGTGCGCGGTGTCGCCGAAGTCGTATGCATATTTGCCGCGCGTGAGGCTGGGGCAGGCGGCGGGCTCCACCGCCACGATGCGCGGCTTGGCGCCGCCGCGCAGGCCGTGGCCGATGAACGGAAAGGCCAGGCCGGCGAAGTTGCTGCCGCCGCCGGTGCAGCCGACGATGACGTCGGGCCAGGCGTCGGCCATGTGCATCTGCTCCATCGCCTCCAGGCCGATGATGGTCTGATGCAGCAGCACGTGGTTGAGCACCGAGCCCAGCGCGTACTTGGTGTCCTCGTTCTTGGCCGCCACCTCCACCGCCTCGCTGATGGCGATGCCCAGGCTGCCCGGGTGGTCGGGGCGCTGGGCCAGCACCGCGCGGCCGTACTCGGTCTCGTTGCTGGGCGAGGGGATGCAGCGCGCGCCATAGGTCTCCATCAGCGCGCGGCGATAGGGCTTCTGGTCGTAGCTCACACGCACCTGATAGACCGTCACGTCCAGGCCGAACATCTGCCCGGCCATGGCCAGCGAGCTGCCCCACTGCCCCGCCCCGGTCTCGGTGGACAGGCGCTTGACGCCGGCCTGCGCGTTGAAGAAGGCCTGCGGAATGGCCGAGTTGGGCTTGTGGCTGCCGGCGGGGCTGACGCCCTCGTACTTGTAGAAGATCTTGGCCGGCGTGCCCAGCACCTGCTCCAGCCGGTGGGCGCGAAACAGCGGCGCCGGCCGCCACAGGCGAAACACCTCGCGCACCGGCTCGGGAATCTCGATCTCGCGCTCGGTGCTCACCTCCTGCAGGATGAGCGACATCGGAAACAGCGGCGCCAGGTCATCCGGCCCGATGGGCTGCAGGGTGCCCGGGTGCAGCACCGGCGGCATGGGCTTGGGCAGGTCGGCCTGAATGTTGTACCAAAACTTGGGCAGCTGGCTTTCCTGCAGCAGGTACTTGGTCTGGGTGCTCATGCGTCGGTCTCCTGGGTGTTGTGGGCTTGGGATGGGGCGCTGCCGGCCCGACCTGCGCGCTGCGACGCGTGCGAGGTCGGGCCCGGCAGGGCCCTTGCGAGTATGCCAACACGCGACCGGGCCCTTGCGGCCGTGGGCGCTGCATCGGCCGGTCGAGGGCCAGTCCAGCATCACAAGCGACGCGCGCGCGCGGCCGATTCAAAAGAAATCAGGCCATGGCGCGCGCCAATCAAGCGCGAACAGCTTCTCTTTTGGTAGCGATTCAACTCTCGGGCGCCAGCTGCTCGCCCCATTCGTACAGGGCCTGCAGCACGCCCTGCCCGCGCTCGTCGTCCACCTGCTCGGCCAGCGCGTCGATGCGGTCGAACAGCGCCGCGATGGTCAGCGCCCCGCCTTCGCCTTCCATCAGGCGCGCGCTGCGGTGGGCCTGCCACTGCGCCTGCTCGGCCGCGCTCAGCGTGTCGGGAAAGTTGCGCGCCCGGTAGCGCAGCAGCAGCTCGGCCAGGCGTTCGTCGTCGAAGCCGGTGCGCGCGACGGCCAGTTCGCGCGCATCGAGCGCGCGCAACTGGCTCAAGCGCCGCCGGTCGGCATCGCCCAGAAAGCCGCCGTACAGGTCCTCGTCCACGTCCACCGCGGCCCCGTCGCCGGGGCGCGCATAGACCTGGGCCCACAGCGCGCTGAGGTCGGGCAAGGCGCGCAGCCGATCCAGGTGCGTCTGCGCCAGCCCGAAGTCGATGCCCCAGCGCTCGGCCTGCTGGGGCCGCAAGGTCTTCACGTTACCGATGACGATGGGCGACTTGTTCAGGTGCACGCCCTTGAGCGCCAGGCGCGTCACGCCCTCGGGCAAGTCGGCCGTGGCGGTGAACAGGCGCGCGCGCACCGCGTCGGGTTTCAGATCGGCCAGCTCGCTCGGATCGAATGCCAGGTCCCAGGCCAGCAGCTCGTTCTTGTTGGTGGGGTGCATCGCCAGCGGCGCCATCACCGCGATGCAGCCGCGCGCGGCACCGAAGCGGCCGCTCACATGCAGAAAGGGCCGCGCCTCGCGCAGCGTGGTGGGCAGGCCCAGCTCCTGCGCCACGCGATCCTTCTTGCGCAGCGCCAGGCAAAAGTCGAACAGCCGCGGGTTGGTGCCGCGGATCAGGCGCGCCAGCGCGATGGTGGCGCGCACGTCCGACAGCGCGTCGTGCGCGCTCTCGTGCGCCAGGCCGTTGGCGGCCGACAGGCGCTCCAGCTTGAAGGAGGTGGTGCCGTCGTCGGCCTGGGGCCATGCGACGCCCTCGGGCCGCAGCGCGTGGGCGCAGCGCACGACATCGAGCAGATCCCAGCGCCCGCAGCCATCGCGCCACTCGCGCGCGTAGGGATCGATCAGGTTGCGCCACAGCAGAAAGCGCGTCACCTCGTCGTCGAAGCGAATCGAGTTGTAGCCCACGCCGACGGTGCCCGGCTGCGCCAGCGCGGCGTTGACCTGCTCGGCAAAGCGATGCTCCAGCAGGCCCTTGGCGGCGCACTCCTGCGGCGTGATGCCGGTGATCAGGCATGCCTCGGGCTCGGGCAGGCGGTCCGTCGGCGGCTGGCAATACAGCATCAGGGGCGCGCCGATCTCGTTCAGCTCGGCGTCGGTGCGAATGGCCGCGAACTGCGCCGGCCAGTCGCGCCGCGGCCGCGCGCCGAAGGTTTCATAGTCGTGCCAGAGAAAGGTGGGCGAAGGCATGGCGGGCACCAAACAAAAGCCCCAACCGTTGCCGGTTGGGGCTTGACATATGGTGCTGGGGTCTACTGAATCATCATCGCAACCAATTGATTTTCAAAGGTTTTGCCAATGATGTTTTTTCATCTATTCCCCGTTTTGTTCCCCGGTCACAGCCCCGATACCCTTGTTTCCGGCGCATGGGTCGGGTTTGCAGCTCAGTATAAGGAACCTGCCGACGACCATGTCGCGCGGGAGATGCATTGCACCTTGAGCCGCACTCAAACCGGAAACACCCCAGTCCGAACAGCACCGAGGATTTGTGGAATGCAAAGGTCGTACCGGGACACCTTTCCATCACGGGTTTCAAAAATGACGGCCGCCTGCACCTCGTTGCCTTGAGTCATGAACGCACAAGGCCTCCCCTCGTCGCCCCAAGCAGTTCGGCCTACCTCTACTCGAACACGCGAGTTCGGATTGTTGACTCCATGAGAGCGCACCGTCCGCATCTTGCCCCGCAGGTAATTCGAAATGGCCGCCGCACCGACCAGTTCTTCGAACACCCACTGCGAGGCATAGCGTGCATCGGGTGCCAACAAGGCCAGATACCGATCAGGTTCCAAGCGGTTCCATGCCTTGGCGAATGCGGTGACGGCATCTTGCTCTGTCAGAGATTTCATGAAGGCACCTCGATTTTCGCAAGGGCAATTTCTCGCGCTCCTTCGGCGTGACAGCGCGTCTAACCCTTGACGCACACCACTTGCTTCAAGGTGTGCAGGATTCCAGTCAAATCGCTCTGGTTGGTCATCACCTGATCGATGTCCTTGTACGCACCAGGAATCTCATCCAGCACACCCTTGTCCTTGCGGCAGATCACGCCCTCGGTTTGCGCCGCCAGATCATCCTCGGTGAAATGCTTCTCGGCGGCGGTGCGACTCATGCGCCGCCCTGCACCATGTGCGCTGGAGCAAAAGCTCTCCGGGTTGCCCTTGCCGCGCACGATGAAGCTGCGCGCGCCCATGCTGCCGGGCACGATGCCCAGGTCGCCCTCACGAGCACGAATCGCGCCCTTGCGGGTCACCCATACATCAGCGCCGAAGTGGTGCTCCTGAGCGACGTAGTTGTGGTGGCAGTTCACCGCCTCGGTGGTCACGGTGAAGGCCGGCAGGTGGCGCGCCAGGGCGGCCAGCACCAGTTCCAGCATGGCCTGGCGGTTGGCCATGGCGTATTCCTGCGCCCAGTGCACCGCCTCCACGTAGTCCTGGAAGTGCTCGGTACCTTCGGGGAAATAGGCCAGATCACGGTCGGGCAGCTGGATCATCCAGCGCTGCATGTCCTGGCGCGCCAGTTCGATGAAATACGCTGCAATGGCGTTGCCGATACCCCGGCTGCCCGAGTGCAGCATGACCCACACTTGGTCGTCTTCGTCCAGGCACACTTCGATGAAATGGTTGCCCCCGCCGAGCGTGCCCATCTGGTTGGCCCATTTGGAGAACTTGCCAAAGGCCTTCAGTAGTTGCGGGTGGCGCTCGGTCAAGGCTTTCAGACCCGGCTCAAACGGGCGCACGGCATCGGCGAGTACCCTGTCGTCTTGGTGCTGCGCCCGGCCCACGGGCACGTCGCGGCTGATTTGATCGAAAACTTTCTTGAGGGACTTTTCGTCAGCGTCGTTGGCAGTGAGCGACAGGCGCGCCGCGACCATGCCACAACCAATGTCCACGCCCACGGCGGCAGGGATGATGGCCTTGTGTGTGGCAATGACCGAGCCGATGGTGGCGCCAATGCCCAAGTGCACGTCGGGCATGGCCGCCACGTGGTGGTGGACAAAGGGCAGGGTGGCAATGTTGGCCAGTTGCTGCCGAGAGCGCTCGTCCACGTCGTTGGTCCAGATCTTGACGGGCACGCGCTGCTGGGTGAGAACCTGATGGATCGGCATGTCGTGTTGCTCCTTCGTTGTGGTCGGGTTGGTCAACACCCGGTGCCTTGTTTGGTGGACTGAGCAGGAATCGAACCTGCGACGCCTGCGCCTTCAACGCAGCGCTCTACCCGCTGAGCTACCAGTCCCTGGATGCTTACCACTCCCCCGACTCGCGCACGCGCTGCGCCAGGTCGCGGTTGTCGCGCTGGCGGTTGGGGTGGCGAGCAGGTGCATGCCGGCCCGCACTCAGGGGGCGCAAGGTGAGCGCGCGAGCGACGGGGTTGCGTGGTTTCGGTGTGCGCAGCACCTTGAGCATCTTGGCCATGAACTTCTCCTGCTATGGGGGCGAGCGCGTGCACTCGCGGGCAACAAAACTATGGTTGCGGGGGCAGGAATCGAACCTGCGTGGACGGGCTTATGAGACCCGTTCGGCGGCCAGCAGCCTCCCCGCTATCAATCAGTGATGTGGAAAGACGTCATGTCTTTCCATGGACACCTGTTTCGGCTGTGCCCTCGCGCGACCATGGCAGTTGCCACGCATGCGCTGTCGCTGCACCTGGGTCGATCACTCTCGGCACATCCCGCCGGGCTGCGCATTGCGCCCTTCGCGGCGGTGGTGCAAGGACACACCCGAAACAGTTCGACGTGCCGCCATCAGCGGTGCCGTCTTTATGCCCCGGCAACACCGTCGCCACTGGGGGCAGAAAACAAAAAAGGGCCGGTGTCAAGCCTTTCGTGCAAATCACGCGAGACTTGAAACCATATACGGGACAATAGGTTAGCTCTGTTTCGTGCCGCTTGCAGGGGATGCGGTGTTGTGGGCTGGGAGCCACATAAGAGCCTGGAGAAAGCAAGCCGGGTCGCGCTGTAGCGGTGACGATTGCCAAAGGTTGGCGGGCTTGTTTGGTCATCATAGCCCATTCCTTCGCACTCTATCCAGAACGAAGAACGCGCAGCGTTAGGCTGCGCGTTCGAGGAGTGGTCAGCGTGGTTGCCGTGCATCGTCAGCCTGGTTTTGGCGGCGCGGTCTTGCCTGTACTTCCCTTCCTGAACCCCCGATCCCCCGCCATGAAGGTTTCGAGCATGTGCGGGATCAGCGTCGCCGCATCGACGGCTTCACCGTAGGTCTGCGCGTGCAGCGCGGCGTACTGGTCAAGGCGGACTTTCAGGCTGGCCGGGCAAGCGAAAGTCAGCTTTGTGACTTCTTGGCGAGGCAGCGGGCCAAGCCGCAATTTCTTGATTGATGTGCTCATCGGGATGTGCCTCGGCTGAAAAAGAGTGGCTGGTACGGACGGAGCACCAAATCGCGGCTGGCCACGATCCGCACTGGCATTCCGGGCCGGATCGTGAGCGTGGGCTGGATGTTGAGGTTGCGCCGGGTCATCTCCTGGCCGACCTGGTTGATGCTGTCCTGTGCGCTGTCCCGCCCGGCAATGACGATTCGGTTGTTGGCGCCGATTCAAAATTGACCAGACGTGCCGATTGAATTTTGACCAGGGGCTTGCACCGGGTTTTTGATGCCCGGCTGTGGATAACTATACGGTCAAAGCTGTTTCTTGAATCTCCTTTTCGCTCGGACGTGGATTGCCGCCAGCAAGCCGTGAAGGGCGTAGCCCGTAGCGGCTTGCTGGCGGCGGCGGCTTTCAGAATGGCTCTGGCTCAGATGCCTCTGCTGCTTGCACCCTGGCTTTTGCCTGCTCGCGTGCCTTGCCCTTTGCCTTGACCTGGCTGGAGCTGTGGCGGAACCGGTAGGACTCGTTGCCCGTCTCCACGATGTGGCAGTGGTGCGTCAGCCGGTCCAGCAGCGCGGTGGTCATCTTCGCGTCGCCGAACACGCTGGACCACTCGGCAAACGCCAGGTTGGTCGTGATCATCACGCTGGTGTGCTCGTACAGCCGGCTGAGCAGGTGGAACAGCAGCGCCCCACCGGCCTGGCTGAATGGCAAATAGCCCAGCTCATCGAGGATGAGCAAGTCCACGTGCAGCAGGCTGGCCGCGATACGCCCCGCGCGCCCTTGCGCTTTCTCCTGCTCCAGCGCGTTGACCAGATCGACCGTTGAGAAGAAGCGCACCCGCTTGCCGTGCTGGGTGATGGCGGCAATGCCCAGCGCGCTGGCCAGGTGCGTCTTGCCCGTTCCGGGCCCACCGATCAGCACCACGTTGTGGGCGTCATCGGTGAACGCCAGGCTGGCCAGCTGACTGACCAACGGTCGCTCCACCGCCGAGGCGTCGAAGTCAAAGCCGGCCAGATCCCGGTGCATGGGGAAGCGCGCCGCTTTCATCTGGTACGACACCGAGCGCATCGCCCGGTCCACCCCCTCGGCCTGCAACAGGTGCTCCAGCAGCCAGCGCGCGCTCTGCAGCGCCGCTGTCTCCCCTTGCCCCAGCAGGTCACCCCAGGCACTGGCCATGCCGTACAGCCGCAGGCCCTTGAGTTCGAGCAGCACATCAGTGGACATAGCCGCCCTCCCGCGTCTGGGCGCCACGCAGCCGGTCGTAGCGGTGGGTGTCGGCGCGAGGTGCCTCGCGCAGCGCCAAGGCCGTGTCCGCCGGCGGCGGGCGCTGTGGATCGCTCAGGCGCGCCAGCACGTTGCGCACATGCTCCACGCTGATGTGACCGCTGGGTGTGGCGTGCTCAAGGACCAGTTCCACCGCCACCAGCAGCGCGTCCAGCCCCGCCGTGGGCACCAGCGCCAGCACCTCCGAGAGCACCCGGTCGCCGCCCTCGTGACGCATGAGGGCGTGGCGCAGTTGCGCCAGCGGCCGGGGCAGGTCGGCAAACGGGGCGCCGTTCCTCAGCGCCCCGGGCTTGCGCTGCACCAGCTCGATGTAGTGCTGCCAGTCGAACACCGTCTGCCCCCGGTTCAATACCCGCTCGTGGCTGGCCACCAGTGCGTCAGCGGCCACCACATCCACCCGGGTGGGGTACAGCCGCGTGCTCACCATGTGGCCGGCCCACTCGCAGGGCACCGAGTAGCGGTTGCGCGCCACCGTCACCAGGCAGGTCCTGCTCACCCGCGCGGGGCGCTCCACGTAGCCGTCAAACGGCGCTGGCATGCCCATGAGATGCTCGCGTTCGGCTTGCAACACATCGGCGATGCTCAGTTCCCGATGTTCGGGGTGGGGCGTGTCCGCCCACACCGCCTTGCAACGCTCGGCCAGCCACGCGTTGAGTTCGGCAAAGCTCGTGAACTTGCGCTCGCGCGCCTCCAGCCATACCCGCCGCCGGCTGTCCTGC
>OFTX01000086.1_pt1 | contig 57747 bp, 57 predicted proteins | sample 1775051 | NCBI WGS metagenome assembly OFTX01 (sample SAMN08195772, study PRJEB24354) | sludge metagenome | isolation source: sludge from phenol fed wastewater aerobic bioreactor A | place: India: Nagpur | collected 2016-09-15 | reverse complement strand
GGCGCCAGGGCTGGCAAGGCCGTGGCGCCTTCGCTCTGCAGGCGCTTGACGGCCTGGCCGGCCTCGCGCGGCGACTCGAAGCCCTGGCTTTGCAGCAGCACGGCGCCGTGCGCGTCGGTCAGCTTGAAATAAAAGCGCCCGTCGGCTTCGCGGTATTGCTTGAAGCTGGGCAGGGCGGCGCGCGCCGTGGCCTTGTCGCCCTGGGCTCGATCGGGCTGCGCGGTCAGCGCGCGCAGGCCGACGGCGTGGCGCAGGGTCTGCATGAAGGGCGTGGCCAGGGCGCGCGCCTTGCGGGCGCCGGCCTGCAGGATGGCCTCGACCTCCTCGGGGTGCGCCATCAGGTGCTCGTAGCGCGCGCGCATGGGGCCGATCTCGCGCTCGATGCGCTCGAACAGCTGCTGCTTGGCGTCGGCCCAGCCGATGCCGCCCTTGAAGGCCTGCGCGAACGCGGCGGCCTCGGCGTCGTCGGCAAAGGCGCGATAGATGGCGTAGACGGCCGAGCCCTCGGTGTCCTTGGGCTCGCCGGGCGCGCGCGAGTCGGTCACGATGGACATGATCTGCTTGCGCAGCTGCTCGCGCGGGCCGAACAGGGCGATGGTGTTGTCGTAGCTCTTGCTCATCTTGCGCCCGTCCAGGCCGGGCAGCAGGGCCACGTTGTCATCGATCAGCGCCGCCGGCGGCACCAGGTGCTCGCCGTACAGGTGGTTGAAGCTGGCCGCCATGTCGCGCGCCATCTCGATGTGCTGGATCTGGTCGCGCCCCACCGGCACCTGGTGGGCACTGAACATCAGGATGTCGGCGCCCATCAGCACCGGGTACATGTACAGGCCGGCGGTCACGCCATCGTCGGGCTCGGCGCCGGCGGCCTGGTTCTTGTCCAGCATGGCCTTGTAGGCGTGGGCGCGGTTGAGCAGGCCCTTGCCGGTCACGCAGGTCAGCAGCCAGGTCAGCTCCGGGATCTCGGGGATGTCGGACTGGCGGTAGAAGGTGACGTGCTCGGGGTCGAGCCCGGCGGCCAGCCAGCTGGCGGCGATCTCCAGCGTGCTGCGCTGCACGCGCGCCGGCTCCTGGCACTTGATGAGCGCGTGGTAGTCGGCCAGAAAGTAGAAGCTTTGCACGCCCGGCTGGCGGCTGGCGCGCACCGAGGCGCGGATCGAGCCGACGTAGTTGCCCAGGTGCGGCGTGCCGCTGGTGGTGATGCCGGTGAGTACGCGGCGCGAGGCAGGAACATTCATGACAGCAAAAGCTTGAGCGGCGTGAGCACCGCATCGAGAAAGGCAAAGGTGAGCTGCATCAGCGGGCGCATCCACAGGTTGCTGATGACGCCGGCGACGATCAGCGCCATGACGATGAAAAAGCCCCAGGGCTCGATGCGGCTGACGGCCATGGCCTGGCGCGCCGGCAGCAGGCCGACCAGCACGCGCCCGCCGTCCAGCGGGGGCAGGGGAAACAGGTTGAAGACGAACATCACCACGTTGACCAGCACGCCGCCGCGGCACATCTCGATGAAGAAGCGCTCGTCCACGCCGGCGGCGATCAGCACATACAGCAGGATGCCCCAGCCCAGCGCCATCAGCAGGTTGGACACGGGGCCGGCCAGCGCCACCCAGATCATGTCGCGCTTGGGGTTGCGCAACTGGCCGAAGTTGACTGGCACCGGCTTGGCGTAGCCGAAGATGAAGGCGCCGCTGGTCATCACATACAGCGCCAGCGGCATGACGATGGTGCCGATGGGGTCGATGTGCTTTAGCGGGTTGAGCGTGACGCGCCCCAGGAAGGACGCGGTGCCGTCGCCGAAATGGCGCGCCACGTAGCCATGGGCCGCCTCGTGCACGGTGATCGAAAAGAGCACCGGCAGGGCGTAGGTGGCGATGGTCTGGATGATGTCGTTGAAGTCCACGGCGCGGATTGTCTCAGAGGCCAGTCACAGGCCCAGGCGCGTCGGGTCGCCCCGGCCGCGGCGCAGCAGCGCGGGCGCGTCGCCGCTCAGGTCCACCACGGTGGTGGGCACGCCGGGGCAGGCGCCGGCGTCGATCACGCCGGCCACCTGCTTTTCCAGCTCGTCGCGGATCTCGTGCGCGTCGTTCAGCGGCTCGTCCTGGCCGGGCAGGATCAGCGTGGTGGCCAGCAGCGGCGCGTGGTGCAGCTCGATCAGGCCCTGCATCACCGGGTGGGCCGACACGCGCAGGCCGATGGTCTTGCGCTGCGGGTGGCTGACGCGCCGCGGCACTTCCTTGCTGGCCTCCAGGATGAAGGTGAAGGGCCCCGGCGTGCCCAGCTTGAGCAGGCGGTACTGCGCGTTGTCGACCCGCGCGTAGGCTGCCAGCTCGCCCAGGTCGCGGCAGATCAGCGACAGGAGCTGCTTGTCGTCCAGCTGGCGGATGCGGCGCAGCGCGTCGGCGGCGGCCTTGTCATCGAGGTGGCACACCAGCGCATAGCACGAGTCGGTGGGCACCGCCAGCACGCCGCCGCCGTGCAGCAGCTCGGCCGCCTGCTTGAGCAGGCGCGGCTGCGGGTTGTCGGGGTGGACCGTGAACAGTTGGGCCATGACGGGCTGGATGAACTATTAAAACGATAGCTGTCTGCGCCCGTTCAACGGGCGCTGCAAGCGATTTTGCCTGGATTTTGATTTTTCACGGCGCTGCGCGCCCTTCGCGGTGCGTCAAACGCCAAGAGGCCCATGGCCGCGGAGCAGGCCGTGCCAGCGGTCGCCGTGGCCTGGGTTTCCCCGGCCACTGGCGACGCCCCCTGGAGGGGGGAGGCGAAACATCGCGCAGCGAGTGGAGCAACGGGGGTGGTTCATTTCAGTGGATCCGATCAGCCAGCAGCGACCACACGGGCGTGAGGTCGGCCGGCAGCGGCGGCAGGCGGCCCAGGTCGATGTGGCTCTCGTCGGGGCTGTGAAAGTCGCTGCCGCGCGAAGCGAGCAGCCCGAACTCGCGCGCCAGGTCGGCGTAGCGCAGCGCCTCGGCCGCCGTGTGGCTGCCGGTGACCACCTCGACCCCCTGGCCGCCGTGCTGCTTGAACTCGGAGAACAGCGCGTACTCCTCGGTCGCGCTGAAGTGGTAGCGCGCCGGGTGCGCCACCACGGCCACGCCGCCGGCCTGCGTGATCCAGCGCACGGCGTCGCCCAGCCTGGCCCAGCGGTGCGGCACGAAGCCGGGCCTGCCCTCGGTCAGGTACTTGCGAAACACTTCCTGCGTGTCGCGACAGACGCCGGCGTCGACCAGAAAGCGCGCGAAGTGCGTGCGCGAGATCAGCGCCGGGTTGCCGACGTACTTGAGCGCGCCCTCGTAGGCGCCGGGGATGCCGGCCTGGGCCAGCTGCGCCGCCATCTCGCGCGCGCGCGGCCCGCGCCCGTCGCGCGTGTCGGCCAGGCCCTGCACCAGCTGCGCGTCGGTGGGGTCGAAGCCCAGGCCGACGATGTGCACCGTGGTGTCGGCAAAAGTGACCGAGATCTCGACCCCGCTCAGGTAGTCCAGCCCCTGCGCCTTGGCCGCCGCCAGCGCGCGCTGCTGGCCGCCGACCTCGTCGTGGTCGGTCAGCGCCCACAGGTCGACGCCGCCACCCTTGGCGCGTTCGGCCAGGACTTCGGGCGTCAGGGTGCCGTCGGAGACGACGGAGTGGCAGTGCAGGTCGGGGTTGGTGTAAGCGTTCACCGAGCCATTTTACGAAGCGCCTCGTTCGTGTGCCGATGTTGCGGGGATGGCCGGCGGCGCGGCGCGCCGAGGACGCGACGGCTATACTTTTTGTTGACCTGCACCGGCGGCCGCGCGTCGAATCCTGACGGCGGTCAAGACCGATGCCAACAACAAGGGGCTTGGCCATGGTGCGCAGACCCGAATCGCCGGCACAACACAAGCGTGGCGCCGGCCTGGCCCGCTGGGCCCTGGCGCCGTTTCAAGGGCTGATGCGCCCGTTGGCGCAACTGTCGACCACGCGCCTGAACCTGCGCCTGGGCCTCAGCGCCGACAGCCTGACCGCCGCCGTGCTGATCCTGGCGGCCATCGCCGACGGCGGCCTGCGCTGGCCGTGGGCGCTGCTGACGGTGGCGCTGGGCCTGTGGGTGTTCAGCTTCATCGAATACGCCGCCCACCGCTGGCTGTTCCATGGCCGCCACACCGGGCCGTTCAAGCGCGGGCACGGCCATCACCACCTCGACCCGCTGGGCTACGACGCGCTGCCGTTCTTCTTGCCGCCGTTGTTCATGGGCGCGCTGGCGGGCCTGTTCGCGCTGGTGCTGCCGGCCGACTACGCGCTGCTGCTGGCGGGCGTGGTGGCGGCCGGCTACGCGGCCTACGGCATCAGCCACGTGCTGATCCACGTGCACCACTTCAAGAGCCCGCGGCTGCAGCGCTGGGTGGCGTTTCACGACGAGCACCACCGGCACGCCGACAAGAACTTCGGCGTCACCAGCAGCCTGTGGGACGTGATCCTGGGCACGCGCTACCAGCCGAAAGCCCGGCCGGCGTCTCACTGAGGCCGCGGCCAGGGGCGCTGCGCGCCGCGCAGCTGCTCGAAGGCGCGTGCCACCTTCAGCACCCCCACGTCGTCGAAGCGGCGGCCCGCGATCTGCAGGCCGATGGGCAGGCCGCCGGCCGAATGGCCGCAGTTGATCGAGGCGGCGGGCTGCTCGCTCATGTTCCAGGGCACGGTAAAGGCAATGTGTTCCAGCGGGCGCAGCGGGTCGTTGGTGGGCGAGGGGTCTTCGGCGGGCGCGGGCAGGTTGGGCGCAACGGGCGAGATGACGTAGTCGAACGGCGCGCTGGCGGCCACGGTGGCCACGCGCGTGGCGTGCGTCTGCGCATAGGCCTTGAAGACGTGCGGGCCGTCGAAGGCGGCGGCGCTTTCGGCCCACTGGCGGATGTAGGGCAGCAGCCGCTCGCGCTGCGCGGGCGCCAGCGCCTGCAGGTCGATGCGCGAGCGCATGCGCCAGAAGTGGTCCAGCCCGTCGAGCATTTCGCGCGTGAAGAAGGGGCGCACGGGGGTGACGTGGGCGCCGGCGGCCTCGAACAGGCGGGCCGCGGCCTGCACGGCGGCGGTGATCTCGGGCGCCACCGGCAGGCCGCAGCCGGGCTCCAGCAGCAGGCCGACGCGCAGGCCTCGCAGGTGCTCGATGGACGTGCCGGCCACGCCGGCCCAGTCCAGCGCCTGCTCGGGCAGGCTCATGCTGTCGCGCGCGTCGGGCTGGGCCAGCACCTGCAGCATCAGGGCGGCGTCGCTCACGCTGCGCGTCATGGGGCCGGCGGCGCGGCCCATGTAGGGCGGATCGATGGGCACGCGGCCCAGGCTGGGCTTGAGGGTAAAGATGCCGCACCAGCTGGCCGGCAGGCGCAGCGAACCGCCGATGTCGGTGCCCACGTGCAGCGGGCCGTAGCCGGCGGCGGCCGCGGCGCCCGCGCCGGCGCTGCTGCCGCCGGGGGTGCGGCTCAGGTCCCAGGGGTTGCGCGCCAAGCGGTGAAAGCTGGACAGGCCCGAGGACAGCATGCCCCAGTCGGGCATGGTGGTCTTGCTGAGCAGCACCAGGCCGGCCTCGCGCAGGCGGGCGGCGGGCGGGGCATCTTGCGCGGCCAGCGGCGCCGACGAGGCCGCCGAGCCGGCGGGCATGGGGTCGCCCGCGGTGGCGATGTTTTCTTTCAGCGTGCCGGGCACGCCGTCCAGCGGGCCACAGGGCGCGCCGCGCTGCCAGCGCGCGCTGCTGGCGCGCGCCTGCTGCAGTGCCTGCTCGGGCCGGTACAGGTAGGTGGCCTGCAGGCGCGGCTCCCAGCGCTCGATGTGGGCGATGACGGCCTGGCAGACCTCCAGCGGGGAGAAGGCGCGGCGGGCGTAGCCGGCCAGCAGCTCTTGGGCGCTCAATTCATGCAGTTCGGGCATGGTGGCGAATCTTCAAGGAAAAAGAGCCGCTGGCGCCCGTCGGACAAGCGCCAGCAGCTACTGAACAAGGAGCTTTCAAAGACGCTGTTGCATCGTCAGCCGCGCAACCAACCCAAAGAGTCGGAGGGCCGCGGAGCAGGCCGCGCCAGCGATCGCCGTGGCCGGGGTTTCCCCGGTCACTGGCGATGCCCCCGGAAGGGGGGAGGCGCAACAACGCGAAGCGTGTGGAGACTGGGGGTGATTCACATCAAGACCAGCTGAGTGCCGACAGGTCGTTGACGAAGATCGGCATGTCCTTCCACAGCCCGTGCACGCGCTTGTTGGCCACCGTCACCCACTGCGGGGCGTACAGCCAGGCCAGCACGGCGTCCTGCGCCAGCAGGGTTTGCGCCTCGCCCAGCAGCTTGTTGCGCTCGGCTTCGGTGGGGCTGGTCTTGATGCGGGCAAACAGCTCGTCGAACTTGGGGTTGTGGTAGCCCCAGTAGTAGCCCGGCTTGGCGAAGTTGCCCAGGTCGAACGGCTCGACGTGGCTGATGATGGTCAGGTCGTAGTTGTGCGCGCCGCCGTAGACGTTGGCCAGCCACTGCGCCCATTCGACGTTCTGCACCTTGCAGGTGATGCCGATCTTGGCCAGCTCGGAGACGATGACCTCGCCGCCCTGGCGCGCGTAGGGCGGCGGCGGCAGCACCAGGGACAGCTCCAGCGGCGTGGTGATGCCGGCCTCCTTCAGCAATGCCTTGGCCTTCTCGGGGTCGTAGGGGTTGATGCCGGTGGTGTCGATGTAGCCGGGCGCGCTGGGCACGTAGTGGCTGCCGATGGGCACGCCCAGGCCGTCGCCGGCGCCCGCGATGACGGCCTTGCGGTCGATGGCCATGCTGATGGCGCGGCGCACGCGCACGTCGTTCAGGGGCTTCTTGGCGTTGTTCATCGCCAGGATGGTCTTGGCGCGCGAGCCGCAGATCAGCGTCTGCAGGCGCGGGTCGCGCCTGAACTGCGCCAGGCCCCGCGGCGTGACGCGCGGGAAGGCGTCGATGTCGCCCGACAGCACGGCGGCCACCTGCGCGGCCGGGTCGCTGATGAAGCGGAAGGTGGCACGCTTGATCTTGATGGCGCCGGCGTTGCGATAGCCCGGCCAGGCCTTGAGCGTGATGGACGAGCCCTTGGCCCAGCTGTCGAGCAGGTAGGGGCCGGTGCCGGTGGGCTTGGCGTTGTTGCCCTCGGCGCTCTTGGGCTCGACGATGGACGCCGTGGCCTGGCCCAGGTAGAACAGGAAGTCGGGGTCGGGCTCCTTGTTGATGACGACCACGGTGTGCTCGTCCACCGCGCTCACGCTGTCCATGGCGGTGAAGGTGCGCTTGTCCTTGTTGGTGCTTTTTTCGCCCGCCGCGCGCTCGAAGCTGAACTTGACGGTCTGCGCGTTGAAGGGCTCGCCGTTGCTGAATTTGACGCCCTTGCGCAGGTAGAAGGTGATGGTGCGCAGGTCGGGCGAGACCTCCCAGCGCTCGGCCAGCAGCGGGGTGACGCTGCCGTCGGCGTTGATCTTGGTGAGCGTCTCGAAGACGTTGTCCTGCACCACTTCGGCGATGGCGGCGGCGGCGCCGGTGGTCGGGTCCAGGCCCGGCGGCTCCAGCGCCATGCCCAGCACCATGCTGCTCTTGCCCGACTGCGCCAGCGCGGGCAGCTGGGCCGCGGCGGCCAGGGTGGGCAGCGACAGGGCGAAGTGGCGGCGTTTCATGGGCATGGGTCTCCTCGGTTGAAAGCGGTGGCGAGCATGGTAGCGCAGCGGCCCGCTGCGCCGCCGGGGCGTCAGGCGGGCACGACCATCTCGGGCACGGCGGCCAGCAGGGTGCGGGTGTAGGGGTGGCTGGGCGCGCCCAGCACCTGGCGCACCGGGCCGTGCTCGACGATGCGCCCGCCCTGCATCACGGCCACGTCCTGGCACAGGTGGCTGACCACGGCCAGGTCGTGGCTGATGAACAAAAAGGTGACGCCGTGCGCGTCGCGCAAATCGGCCATCAGGTTGAGCACCTGCGCCTGCACCGAGACGTCGAGCGCGCTGACGGCCTCGTCGGCCACGATCAGCCTGGGCTGGGTGATGAGCGCGCGCGCAATGGCGATGCGCTGGCGCTGGCCGCCGGAAAATTCGTGTGGGTACTTGTCGAGCGCATCCAGCCGCAGGCCGACGGCGGTCAGCATCGCGGCGGCGCGCTCGCGCTGCAGGGCGCGGCTGGCGTGCTCGAGCGCGGCGGCCGGCTCAGCCACGGTGCGCCAGACGGGGCGGCGCGGATCGAGCGAGCCGTAGGGGTCCTGGAACACCATCTGGAAGTCGCGCCGGGCGCGGCGCAGCTCGGCCGGCGCCAGCGCGTGCAAATCGCGCCCTTGCAGCAGCACCTGGCCGCTGGTGGGGCGCTCCAGCGCCATCACCAGCCGCGCCAGCGTGCTCTTGCCCGAGCCCGACTCGCCCACGATGCCCATGCTGCGCCCGGCCGTCACCTGCAGCGACACGCCCTTGAGCGCCTGCAGCACGGCGGGCGGCGCGAGCAGCGATTCGCGCGGCAGCGCGTAGTCGCGCGTGAGATTGCGCACCTCAAGTAAATGATGCCCCCACGCTTCCCCGCTGCGCGTGGTTCGCTGCCCCCCGAGGGGGCCGATTTCGCCTTGGGAGCTGCCCTGCGGCGAAATAGGGCTCTGGCCGGCGTCCATCATGCGCGATCAGCTATCGAATTGGAAGCGGCCAGCACCACCTCGGCGCGCCGGCACTGGAACAGGTGGGTCGGCGAAAGTTCGACCCGCGGCGGCGCGTCGCGGCTGCAGGCCGGCTCTTCGGTGAAGGGGCAGCGGCCGGCAAAGGGGCAGCCGGGCGGCAGGGCGAACAGCTCGGGCACGGTGCCGGCAATGGTGGGCAGGCGGTCGCTGCGGTGCGCGTGCAGGCGCTGCGCCAGGTTGGGCCGCGCCGCCAGCAGGCCGCGCGTGTAGGGGTGGGCCGGGTGCTTGAAGACCTCGTCGGCCTGGCCCGCCTCGACCACGCTGCCGCCGTACATCACCAGCATGCGCCGCACGTTCTGCGCCACCAGGCCCAGGTCGTGCGAGATCAGCACCAGGGCCATGCCGTGCTCGGCCACCAGCTCGCGGATAAGCGCCAGGATCTGCTTTTGCACCGTGACGTCGAGCGCGGTGGTGGGCTCGTCGGCGATCAGCACGTCGGGTTTGCAGGCCAGTGCCATGGCGATCATCAGGCGCTGGCGCTGGCCGCCGGAGAACTGGTGCGGGTAGGCGTCCACGCGCCGCGCCGGCTCCGGAATGCCCACGCGCTCCATCAGCTCGATGGCCTGCCGGCGCGCGGCGGCGGCACCCAGGCCCTGGTGCAGGCGAAGCGGCTCGGCGATCTGCGCGCCCACGCGGTGCACGGGGTTCAGGGCCGTCATCGGCTCCTGAAAGATCATGGCGATGCGGTTGCCGCGCAGCGCGCGCCAGCCGCGGTCGGGCAGGCCCACCAGCTCTTGGCCATGCAGGCGCACGCTGCCGCTGACGGTGGCGTTCTCGGGCGCCAGGCCCATCAGCGCCAGCGCGGTCATCGACTTGCCGCAGCCCGACTCGCCGATCAGGCCGACGGTGTCGCCGCGCTCCAGCGCAAAGCCGACGCCGCGCACGGCCGGCGCACTGCCGCGGTGGGTGTGCAGGTCGACGCGCAGGTTCTGGACTTCGAGCAGGGGCATGGCGGGCAGTCAGGCACGCAGCAGGTTGGTGAGCGGGCGGCCGCGCGCGTCGCGGTAGACGTCGAAGTCGGTGTCCACGCTCAGGATGTGGCGCAGGCCCAGGCGTTCGGCGGCCTCGGCGATGGAGGCGTCGGCCAGGTCCAGCGGCAGGCTGGCGAAGCGCTGGGCCACGCGGCGCATGTGCGGCAGGCTGGCTTCGCTGGGCGTGTCCACTTGCAGGCCGCCGCGCTCGGCCCACAGCAGAAAGTCGAGCGCGGCCTGGTTGTGCACGCGCCGCGCCAGCAGGGCGCAGACCTCGGTCAGCACGGGCCAGGTGCTGACCAGCGCCATGCCGGGGTGTTGCTGCAGCCAGGCCAGCACGCGCGCATGCCAGTCGTCGCCGGCGTTGAACAGCGCCAGCAGCGGGCCGCTGTCGACCAGCACCGGGCCCTGCGGCGCGAAGGACCAGGGCGGCGGCTCGGCCACGCGGGGTGCCGCGGCGGGTGCCGGGGGCGGTGCGGCGTAGGCGCTCATCGCGGGCGGCGGCGGGCGTGTTTTTCTTGCCAGACGTCGGCGGCGTGGGCGTGGCGGGCGCTCGCCAGGTCGGCCGGCCCGGCATGGCGGCCGAACAGGTCGGCGCCCAGCGACCAGGCCGAGGGCGGCGCCTGCGGCACCTTGGCCAGGTAGGCCGTCAGGGCGTCGCGCATCAGATCGCTGATGCTGCGGCCCTCGACGGCGCACTGGCGGCGCAGCGACTGCTCGAGGCTGGGCGGGAGCTTGACGGTGGTGGTCATGGCGGATTCGATGATGTAATAAATGAAATATTACTTCATGCCCAAGCCGTGTGCAAGGGGGTGCGCCACGGCCGTCAGCGCCGCTGCAGGCGCGGGTCCAGCACGTCGCGCAGCCCGTCGCCCAGCAGGTTCAGGCCCAGCACCGACAGCATGATGGCCAGGCCCGGCCACACGGCCAGCAGCGGGGCGTCGAACATCAGCGTCTGCGCCTCGCTCAGCATGCGGCCCCAGCTGGGTTGCGGCGGCTGGGTGCCCAGGCCCAGGTAGGACAGTGCCGCCTCGGCCAGGATGGCGATGGCGAAGCGGATGGTGGCCTGCACGATCAGCACCGCCGCGATGTTGGGCAGCACGTGCTCGAAGGTGATGCTGAGCGCGCCCTTGCCGCAGCTGCGCGCGGCCAGCACGTAGTCGCGGCTCCACACGGCGTTGCCGGCGGCGCGGGTGATGCGCGCGAAGGTGGGGATGTTGTACAGGCCGATGGCGATGATGGCGTTGACGATGCCGGGGCCGTACACCGCCGTCAGCATGATGGCCGACAGAATGGCCGGAAAGGCAAAGCCGAAGTCGCAGGCGCGCATGATGGCCTCTTCGACCCAGCCGCGCCGCGCCGAGGCCAGCAGGCCCAGGGCGGTGCCCGCGACCAGGCCGATGCCGACGGCGATCACGCCCACCAGGATGGAGGCGCGCGCGCCCACCAGCAGCTGCGAGACGACGTCGCGCCCGAAGGCGTCGGTGCCCAGCCAGAAGCGCGCGCTGGGCGGCAGCAGCTTGTCGCCCATGTTGACCTCGTAGACCGAGTGCGGCGTCCACAGGTAGGACAGCGCCGCCGCCAGCAGCAGCGCCAGCGTGAGCAGCCCACCGATGACGAAGCCCGGGTGGCGCCGCGCGCGCGCCCAGAAGCCGGGCGCGGCGCGCTGTGCGGGAGCGGGCAGGGCAGCGGCGTTCATCCGGTGATCAGATTTGAGACAAAAGTGGCACTGGCCCGCACAGGACAAGCGCGAGCAGCTATTGAAATGATAGATTCATGCAGGCGACCGGGCGTCATATTTCGCTGGCCTTCACGCGCGGGTCGATGGCCGCGTACAGCACGTCGACGATGAAGTTGACCACCACCACCATCCCGGCCAGCAGCATCACGCAGTTGCGCACCACGATCAGGTCGCGGTTGGCAATGCTCTGGAAAATCAGGCGCCCCAGGCCGGGCAGGTAGAACACGCTTTCGACCACGATGGTGCCGGCCAGCAGTTCGGCAAACTGCAGGCCCATCACGGTGATGACCGGGATCATGGCGTTGCGCAGCACGTGGCCCCACAGCGTGGCGCGGCGCGACAGGCCCTTGGCGCGCGCGGTGCGCACGAAATCCTCGCGCAGCACCTCCAGCACGGCCGAGCGGGTGAAGCGCGCCAGGATCGCCGCCTGCACCACGGCCAGCGCCACGGCGGGCAGGATCAGCGCCTTCAGCCCGTCCCACAGGCCGGCCCACACGCCGTCGTCGAAGATCCAGCCGTCGAAGCCGCCAGCCGAAAACCACTGCAGCTTGACCGAAAACAGCAGGATCAAGAGGATGGCGAACCAGAAGTTGGGCACCGCGATGCCCAGCTGCGCCAGCGCCATCAGGCCGGTGTCGCCGGCGCGGTTGTGCTGCGAGGCGGCGTACACGCCGACCACCAACGCCAGCAGCGCTGTCAGCGCCATCGCCAGCACGGCGAGCGGCACCGTCAGCTGCAGGCGCTCGCCGATCAGCTCGGACACCGAGGAGCCATAGGCGTAGGACAGGCCCATGTCGCCGCGCAGCAGCCCGGCGATCCAGTGCAGGTAGCGGCCCAGCGCGGGCTGGTCCAGCCCCAGCTCGACGGCCTTGGCGGCGATAGCCGCAGGGTCGGCGTCGGGCCCCATCAGCACCTGGGCGGCGTTGCCGGGCAGGATCTCGAGCACGGCAAACACGATCACGCTGGTGGCCACCAGCGTGATGATCAGCGTGAGCAGGCGCTTGACGAGGAAGAAGCCCATGGGTGGCCGGCATTATCACCATGAACACCGGCCGCCGGGTTCATTCCTCGGGTGGCGGCTCGGGCGCGGCGGGCGGCGGCTTGCGCTCGGGCTTGGGGCGCGGCGGCTTGCTGGTGTGGATGCGCTGCGTGGCGGCGTTCATGTCGCCCGCGGCCAGCAGTTCGAAGGCGGCGGCGGCGCGGTCGACGGCCTGCTCGATGGCGATCTGCTCGTCCAGCGGCGGTTTTTTGAGCACCCAGCCCACCACCTCGTGGCGCGCGCCGGGGTGGCCGATGCCCAGGCGCAGCCGCCAGTAGTCGGCCGTGCCCAGTTGGGCGTGGATGTCGCGCAGGCCGTTGTGGCCGGCGTGGCCGCCGCCGAACTTGAGCTTGGCCTCGCCCGCGGGCAGGTCCAGCTCGTCGTGCGCCACCAGGATTTCGGCCGGTGCGATCTTGAAAAAGCGCGCCAGCGCGGCCACCGACTGGCCCGACAGATTCATGAAGGTCTGCGGCTGCAGCAGCCACACGCTCTGGCCGGCCACGCTGGCGCGCGCCACGCGGCCCTTGTAGGCGCGCTCGAGGGCGAGGTTGGCGTTCAGGCGCCGGGCGATGGCGTCGATCCACCAGAAGCCCGCGTTGTGGCGCGTGGCGGCGTACTCGGGGCCCGGGTTGCCCAGGCCGACAAACAGCTTGATCATGGAAGGCGATTATCGAGCGCCACAAAGACCGACGGCCCGCGCAAGGCGAGCCGTCGGGCAGGGCGGGCGGCCGTCAAGTGGCCGCGGCCGTCACTTCTTGTCGCCAGCCGGAGCGGCGGCGGGCGCAGCGGCCGGCGCCGCCGCAGGTGCGGCTTCGGCTTCCGGCTCGGCCTCTTCGACGGTCGGGTTGGCCACCGACACCAGCACGAAGCCCTCGGCCGTGTGGCCGCGCAGCACGGCCTCGACGCCCTTGGGCAGCTGGACGTCCTTGAGCGTCAGGGTGGAGCCCTGCTCCAGCTTGGACAGGTCGATCGTGATCGACTCGGGCAGATCGGCCGGCAGGCAGCTCACTTCCAGCTCGGTCTGCACGTGGTTGATCAGGCACTTGGCCAGCTTGACCGCGGGCGACTCTTCCTCGCCCTGGTAGTGCAGCGGCACCTTCATGTGGATCTTGTGCGTGGCCGACACGCGCAGGAAGTCCACGTGCAGGATCTGCTGGCGGTAGGGATGCACCTGCACGTCGCGCAGCAGCACGGCGCTTTCCTTGCCGGCCAGTTCCATGGTCAGCACGCTGGAGTGGAAGGCCTCTTTCTTGAGCGCCTGCCACAGGGCGTTGTGATCGAGCTCGATCAGCTGGGGCTGGCCTTCGCCCCCGTAGACGATGCCGGGCGCCTTGCCGGCGTTGCGCAGACGGCGGCTCGCACCCGTACCCTGCTTGCTGCGCTCGAAAGCGACGAATTTCATGTTGAACTCCTGGATGGGGCCGACCGCGACCAGTGCGACCCCGTTTGAAAAGGATGGCTTGCCCGAAAGGCTGGCGCCATCCGCGAAATGCTCCTCAGAACAGGTTCTCCTGCTCGCGGAACAAACTCATGACCGACTGCCCGTGCGCGATGCGCTGGATGGTTTGCGCAAACAGCGGCGCCACCGACAGCTGGCGAATCTTGGGGCACTGCGCGGCCGATGGACTGAGCGGGATGGTGTTGGTGACCACCACCTCGTCCAGCGCCTGGCCCTGTGTGATGCGGTCGACCGCGGGGCCCGAGAAAATGGGGTGCGTGCAATAAGCGTACACCTTCTTGGCGCCGCGCTCCTTGAGCACCTCGGCCGCCTTCACCAGCGTGCCGGCGGTGTCGATCATGTCGTCCATGATCACGCAGTTGCGCCCGTCGATGTCGCCGATGACGTGCATCACCTCGCTCACGTTGGCCTTGGGCCGGCGCTTGTCGATGATGGCCAGGTCGCACCCCAACTGCTTGGCCAGTGCGCGCGCGCGCACCACGCCGCCCACGTCGGGGCTGACGACCAGCAGGTCGTGGTAATTCTTTTGTCGCAGGTCGGCCAGCAGCACGGGCGATGCGTAGATGTTGTCGACCGGAATGTCGAAGAAGCCCTGGATCTGGTCGGCGTGCAGATCCATCGTCAGCACGCTGTTGACGCCCACGGCCTGCAGCATGTTGGCCACCACCTTGGCCGAAATCGGCACGCGCGTGGAGCGCGGGCGGCGGTCCTGGCGGGCATAGCCGAAGTAGGGGATGACGGCGCAGATGCGCTCGACCGAGGCGCGCTTGAGCGCATCGACCATCACCAGCAGCTCCATCAGGTTGTCGTTGGTGGGCGCGCAGGTGGGCTGCACCACGAAGATGTCGCGGGCGCGCACATTCTGCATCAGCTCGACCGTGACCTCGCCGTCGGAAAAGCGCCCCACGTCGGCGGCGCCCAGGCTGATGTCCAGGCTGCGCGCGATCTCGGCGGCCAGGCCGGGGTTGGCGTTGCCGGTAAAGACCAGAAAATCGGGAGAGTGGGACGGGTGCATGGGGATTGCGGCAGATCGAAAGATCGGTTGATCGGCAGATCAATTGCGGCCCACGGGCTACCCGCCCGGGATGGGGTTTTGGCAGGGGAGGAAGGACTCGAACCCTCGCATGCCGGAATCAAAATCCGGTGCCTTAACCAACTTGGCGACTCCCCTACACAGGAGCCCGGTCAACACCGCCGACCAGGCACCTTCAATTGTCGCTGGAGGCCCAGCCGCCCAGCGGATGAACCTCCAAATTGCTGCACAGACGCACCGACCAGCCGGACGGCAGCTGCGCTTCGAGGCGAGACACGACACCCGCCTCTTGCGCCAGCGGTGCGAACACCGCACTGCCCGATCCGGTCATCCGGCCCTTCAGACCATGCCGCGCGAGCAGCAGGATCGCCTGGGCCACCTGCGGACAAAGCCGCTCGGCAACCGGTTGCAGATCATTTTGGCCAAAGCCCAATGGGTCTGCAGCAAAGCCCAAGATTGTAGCAGCTTCCGAATCGCGTTTCAGCTCGGGCGCGCGAAAAATGGCGCCGGTGTCGAGCCCGGCCTGTGGCTTGACAACGACGAAGCGCGCCGCCGGCAGCGACAAGGGTCGGATCTGTTCGCCGATGCCCTCGACCCAGGCGTTGCCGCCGTGTATGAAAAAGGGCACGTCGGCGCCCAACTGCAGCCCGATGGCCGCCAGTTGCCCACGCGACAGGCCCAGGCCCCAAAGCCGGTTGAGGGCCAGCAGGGTGCTGGCGGCATCCGACGAGCCACCGCCCATGCCGGCCTGGGCGGGGATGCGCTTTTGCACGGCGATGTGCGCGCCGAGGGGGCTGTTCGTGGCCTGCTGCAGCGCGCGCGCGGCGCGCACGATCAGGTCGTCGGGCGGCAGCGGCTCGGTCAGGTCCTCGCGCGTGATGCCGCCATCGCGGCGCAACTCAAAGTGCAGGGTGTCGCACCAGTCGATCAGCATGATGGCCGATTGCAGCAGGTGGTAGCCGTCGGCACGCCGCCCCGTCAGGTGCAAGAACAGGTTCAGCTTGGCCGGCGCCGGCACGTCGTACAGGGCTTGCACGGGTCGGTGCCTTCAGGCGGGGTCGAGGATGACGCGCAGCTCGGCGCTGGGCAGCGGGCTCAGCCGCCGAGCCAGCAGGCGCCCGTCCGACAGGCCGCTCAGATCGGCCTGCCAGCCAGGTACCTCCTCGGGCACGCCGCGCAACCAGGCAAACAGCGCGCGCAGCGGCACCGCCGTGCCGGTGACCGCGGCCGACAGCGCGTCGACCGAGGGGTAGGCATGCGTCTGGCCGTCTTGCACCAGCAGCGCCTCGCCGGGGCGCCATTTCAGTTCGGCCAGGATGCTGCCCAGCGGGGAGCTGAGCCGCAGTTCGCCGCTTTGGGCGTCGCCGGTGAGCTCGAAGCCGGCATGAAACTGCTGGGGCGGATCGCTGGCGATGACCAGGCCCAGGCGGCCGCTCCAGCTTTGCGCCGCGCCCTCGGCCGGTGGCGCCAGGGGCGCACGCGTGGCGCAGGCCGCCAGTCCCAGCCAAGGCAGGCCCAGCGCGGCCAGCATGGCGCGGCGCCGCATGGGCGCCGTGGGCGTGGCGCTCACGGTGTGACCTGCAGGCGCTTGAGGGTCTTGGTGAGGGTCTGGTTGTTCGGGTCCAGGCGCAGGCCCTCGCGCCAGGTCGACAGCGCCGAGTCGCGCTCGCCCAGCGCCCACAGCACCTCGCCCAGGTGGGCGGCAATTTCAGCGTCGGGACGCTTGTCGAAGGCGGCCTGCAGGGTGCGCTGCGCGCGCCCCAACTGGCCCTGGCGGAATTCGACCCAGCCCAGGCTGTCCTGGATATAGGCGTCGTCGGGGGCGAGTTGCACCGCCTTTTCGATCAGGGTCTTGGCCTCGGGCAGGCGCACGCCGCGATCGGCCAGCGAATAGCCCAGCGCGTTGTAGGCCTGGGCCGAGTCGGGCTTGAGCTTGATGACGCGGCGCAGCAGGCGCTCCATCTCATCCGTGCGGTTCAGTCGCTCGGCCGCCATGGCGGCGTCGTACAGCAGGGCGTCGTCATCGGGGCTTTGCTTGAGCGCCGCATTCAGCAGGCGCAGGGCCTGCTGGGCCTGTCCGTTCTCGCGCAGCAACTGGGTTTCGGCCAGCAGCTTCAGGCGGGCGTCGTCGGGGTCGCGTTCGGGCACGGCCTGGATGGCCTGCCGGGCTTCGTCGAGGCGCCCCTGGCGGGCCAGCAGGTTGGCACGCTCGACCTGCGCGGCCAGCAGTTGCTCGGGCGAGTCGATCTGATCGAGCCACTTTTTGGCCGCCGCGTCGTCGCCGCGCCGCGCCGCGATGCGGGCCAGGGTCAACTCGGCCTGGTTACGACCGGCGGCGCGCACGTCACCCGGTTGCTCGGCCTGCTCTTTCAGCATATCGAGATAGTGCTTGAGCGCCTGCTCGGCCGGGGCGTCGTGCCGGTCGTCGGCCGCCAGCAGGCCCTGCAGCAGCCAGCCATCGGGGTATTGCGGCCAACGCGTGACCAGGGTCGTGAGCTCGGTTTGCGCATCGGCACGGCGGCCGCGCTCGAGCAGGGCGCGCACGTAGTCGAGCTGGATCTCGGGCTTGGCCTCGGCACCCGCCAGGTAACGCTTGATCAGGGGCTCGGCCTGGTTTTCTCCGGTGCCGGAAAACAGCTGCAGCGCCAGCAGCGCCGGCCACTGCGATTCGGGCCCGGCGTTCAAGCCCAGCGTGGCGGCCACCAGCGCGCCCGTGCGATCGCCCTGTTGCAGGCGCAGGCGGCCCACGGTGGTCCAGGCAACGGGGGCCAGCGCGGGATCCTTCTGGGCGTCGGCCAGGGCGGTTTCGACCGCCTGCAGGGCTTCGTCCTTGTTGGCCACGCGTTGATAGAGAGCGGGCAGCGCCGCAATGAAGCTGATTTTTTCGGATGCGGGCAACGCGTCCAGCAGGGTCTTCACCGGCGTGGCGGTTTCACTCACGCGGCCCAGTGCCAGCAGCACCTGCAGCTCGAAACGCGTGGCCTGCAGCGACTGCGGAAAGGCCTGGCGCCAGGCGCGCACCGCCTCCAGCGCCGCCGGTCCGGCACGCGACTGGATGGCCATTTCGGTGGCGCGCTGGTACACCGCCTCGTCGTTGGCGCGCCGCGCGGCATCCAGCAGGTAGGCCGCGCCCTGCTGCGGATCGCCGAGGTCGAACGACATCTCGCCCACCAGCAGCTCGTACATCAGCCGAGCCGACAGGCCCGACTGCAACGGGGGGCTGGCCACCGCCTTGGGCGTGGCCGCAGCCTCGGGGGGTGCGCTGGCCGGCGCCGCCGGGGCGCTGCTCGACGTCGCGACCTGGGCGGCCGGCGGCGCCGCGGCGGGCGCCTGGAGCGCGCACCCGGTCAGGGCGGCCAGAGCGAGCGTCGAACAGACCAGAACGGGTGCGGGGTAAGGCATCGAATCATAATAATCCATGCCCGAACCTGATCTGCCGCGATGCCCGAGTTGCCCGAAGTCGAAGTGACGCGCCGCAGTTTTGCGGACCGCATCCAGGGCGCCCGCATCGAACGCGTGCGCATGGGCAAGCCCCTGCGCTGGCCGCTGGGCGTGTCGCCCGAGACCCTGGCCGGCCACCTGATCCGCGGCGTGCGCCGGCGCGGCAAGTACCTGCTGATGGACCTGGACGAGGGCCTGCTGCTGCTGCACCTGGGCATGTCGGGCCGCCTGCAGTTCGCGGCTGACCTGCCGCCGCCGGGCACGCACGACCACATGGACATGCAGACCGACCACGGCGTGCTGCGCCTGCACGATCCGCGCCGCTTCGGCGCCGTGGTGTGGGCCGCGGATGAGGCGCGGGAGCCGGCGCGCAAGCTGCTGGCCGGCCTGGGTGCCGAGCCGCTGGACGAGGGCTTCGATCCCGCCGCCTTTCATGCCGCGCTCAAGCGGCGCCGCGCGCCCATCAAGCAGGTGCTGCTGGCGGGCGACGTGGTGGTGGGCGTGGGCAACATCTATGCGTCGGAGGCCTTGTTCATGGCCGGCATTCGTCCCACGGTGCGCGCCGATCGCCTGTCGCGCGCGCGCTCCGACCGCCTGCATGCCGCGGTGCAGGCGGTGCTGGGGCGCGCGGTGGAGCGCGGCGGGACCACCCTGCGCGACTTTGCCAACGCCATGGGCGAGACCGGGCATTTCCAGCTCGACGTGGCGGTCTATGGCCGCGCTGGCCAGCCCTGTGTGGTGTGCGCAACACCGATCCGGCTGCTGCGCCAGGGGCAGCGTTCGAGCTTTTATTGCCCGGTGTGCCAACGCGTGTGATGGCGTGCCGGCACCGGCGCGCGAGGCGATAAGATGGCGCGATCATGCAAACGGGCGCGGCGGTGGCCGGATTCAACGAGCAGTTTGACCAGCACGGGGCGTGGCGGCGCGAGACGGCGCTGCGCCTGAAGGTGCTGGGCGACTGGCTGCACGAGCAGCAACTGCTGGACGGCGGCGCCAGCGAGGGCTTGCAGCGGCTGACCGAGCAACTGCAGTCCGACAAGCTGATGGTGGCCTTCGTGGCCGAGTTTTCGCGCGGCAAGTCCGAGCTCATCAACGCGGTGTTCTTTGCCGGCTATGGCCGACGCATCATGCCGGCCAGCGCGGGGCGCACCACCATGTGCCCGACCGAGCTGGGCCATGACGCCAGCGTGCCGCCGTGCCTGCGCCTGCTGCCGATCGAAACCCGCTTGCAGCCGCAGGCGCTGATGGAGTGGCGCCTGGTGCCCGAGCAGTGGACGCGGGTGGACTTGGACGTGAACGATCCGGCGCAGCTGGCAGGCGCGATGGAGAAGGTCGCCGAGGTCAACCTCGTGTCCGTCGAGCAGGCGCGGGCGCTGGGCTTTTGGCACGACGAGCATCCGCAGGACAACCCGCCCGTCGATGCCCAGGGGCTGGTCGAGGTGCCGCGCTGGCGGCATGCGCTGATCAACATGGCGCACCCCCTGCTCAAGCAGGGCCTGGTGGTGCTGGACACCCCGGGCCTGAACGCGATCGGGGCCGAGCCCGAGCTGACCGTGAACCTGATCGCGCAGGCCCAGGCCGTGGTGTTCGTGCTGGGTGCCGACACCGGCGTGACCCGCTCCGACCTGGCCATCTGGCAGGAACACCTGGCACCGGCGCGCAGCGGCATCGGCGCGCAGCTGGTGGTGCTCAACAAGATCGACGCGCTGTGGGACGGGCTGCGCACGCCCGAGCAGATCGAAGCGGAGATCGCGCGGCAATGCGCGTCGACCGCGCAGACGTTGCATGTCGATGCGGACCAGGTCGTGGCCTTGTCGGCGCAAAAGGGTTTGCTGGCCAAGGTGCGCGGCGAAGCCGCGCTGCTGCAGGACAGCCGCCTGCCGGCCTTCGAAGCCCTGCTGGCGCGCATGGCGCTGGGCGAGCGCCAGCAGGCGCTGGAGCAGGCGGTGCACCGCGGCCTGGAGCGCCTGCAGGCCGACGCCTTGCGCGTGATCGGCGTGCAGCGGCGCGAATGGGTCGAGCAGGTGCAGGAGCTCAAGGGCCTGCGCGGCAAGAACCACGCGGTCATTCGCCACATGCGTCGGCGCGTCGAGGGCGAGAAGCAGACCTTCGACCGCAGCGCCGCCGGCGTGCTGGCCGTGCGCTCGGTTCACGTCAAGTTGCTGCGCGAGGTGTTTGCCCTGCTGAGCAGCGCCAGCATCAAGAGCGAGCTGGCGGGCCTGAGCGCGGCCTTGCGCGAGCCGGGTCTCAAGCTGGGCGTGCGCAAGGTGTATGCCGAGGGCTTCGATCGCTTGCGCGCCGTGGTGCGCCGCGTGACCGGGCAGGTGGGCGAGATCGACGTCATGCTGGGCAGCGCCTTTCGCACGCTCAACACCGAGCATGGCTTCTCGTTGCAGGTGCCGCCCGCGCCCGATCTGCACCGGCTCGAGAGCGAGCTCGCGGCGGTGGAGCAAAGCCACGTGCAGTACCTCGGTGTCGGCAACCTGCTCCATCTGGTGCGCGCCGAGTTCACCGACAAGCTGATCCGATCGCTGTTCGCCCGCGTGCGGGCCATTTTTGAAACCACCGTGGGCGAGATCGAATTGTGGAACAAGGCTGCGTCCGGGCAACTGGATGTGGAACTGCGCGAGCGGCGCCGGGCCTTCAGCCGCCGCATCGAAACCATCCAGCGCATACAGGACGCGGCCAGCAACCTAGACTCCCGGCTGGCCGAGCTCGACCAGCAGTTGCAGAGCTTGCAGGCGCGCGAGCTTCGGCTGGGGCGCATGGTGCGCGAGTTGCAGAGCTCGGTGGCGCCCGCACGCAGCGGCCAGGCCGTCGAAACCGCCCTCGCGTGAGAGCGGCCCCGGATGAGCGCGGCGATTTTGCCGCGCGGGTGATTGCCTGGCAGCGCCGGCACGGCCGCCACGATCTGCCCTGGCAGGGCACGCGCGACCCCTACCGCGTGTGGCTGTCGGAAATCATGCTGCAGCAGACGCAGGTGACGACGGTGCTGGCCTACTACCCGCGCTTTCTGCAGCGCTTCGCCGACGTGGCCGCCCTGGCGCAGGCCAGCGAAGATGAAGTGCTGGCCTTGTGGAGCGGCCTGGGCTACTACAGCCGTGCGCGCCAGCTGCACCGCTGCGCGCAGCGGGTGGTGGCCGATTTCGGCGGCCAGTTTCCGGCGCAGGCCGCCGAACTGGCCACCTTGCCCGGCATCGGCCGTTCCACGGCGGCAGCCATTGCGGCCTTCTGCTTCGGCGAGCGCAGCGCGATCCTGGACGGCAACGTCAAGCGCGTGCTGGCGCGCGTGTGGGCCGTCGACGACGACCTGGCCCAGGCCGCTGCCGTGCGGGCCCTGTGGGAGCGTGCCGAGTCCGTGCTGCCGACCACTCGGCTGCGGACGAGCATGCCGGCGTATACCCAAGGCCTGATGGACCTGGGCGCGACGGTGTGCCTGCCGCGGCAGCCGCAATGCGGGCGCTGCCCCTTGGCCAGCGGCTGCCGGGCACATCTGCAGGGCAATCCGCAGCGCTACCCCGTCAAGATCCGCAAGGCCGCGCCGCGCCCGGTGGTGGCCCTGTGGCTGCTGCATGCGGTGGACGAACAGGGGCGGGTCTGGCTGCAGCGCCGTCCGCCGCATGGCATCTGGGCCGGCCTGCACTGCCTGCCCGCATTCGATACCCGCGCGCAGGCTTTGCATGGCTTGGCCCAGGCAGGGCAAGCGTCGGTGGTGGAGCACCCACCGTTCACCCACATCCTGACGCACCGGAAATTGCACATCCATGTGATGAGCGGGGTTGTGAAAAGCGCCACGGCGCTGGGCGAAGCCGGTGCCTGGTTTGCCGTGTCGGACTGGCCGCGACTGGGCCTGCCGGCGCCGGTGCGCCGGTTTCTGTCCCAACCCGAGGTCAGCGCTTGTCCAGCTCGCGGTGGCGCTTGAGGGCCAGCCAGCGGTCGCTGAAATGCGCCGCCAGGCGCTCGACGAAGTACACCGAGCGGTGCTGCCCGCCCGTGCAGCCGATGGCGACCGTGACGTAGCTGCGGTGGTCGCGCTCCATGGCCGGCAGCCAGGTCTGCAGAAAGTGGGCGATCTGATCGAACATCAGCGCCACCTCGGCATGCTGCTCCAGAAAGGCGATCACCGGCGCGTCGCGCCCGGTCAGGGGGCGCAAGGCCGGGTCGTAGTGGGGGTTGGGCAGCATGCGCACGTCGAACACGTAGTCGGCGTCCAGCGTGAGGCCGTTCTTGAACCCGAAGGATTCGAACACCAGCGTGAGCGGCGCCGAGGGCGCCGCAATGAGCGTCTTGACGTAGTCCAGCAGTTGCGCCGGCCGCAGCTGGCTGGTGTCGATCAGGTGCGAGCGCTCGCGCAAGTCGGCCAGCAGCTCGCGCTCGCGCGCGATGGCCTGCATCAGCCCGGCCTGGGCATCGGCGTCGCTCGGCTTGGACAGGGGGTGGCGCCGGCGCGTTTCGGAAAAGCGCCGCACCAGCGTCTCGTCGCTGGCATCCAGAAAGATTAGGCGCAAGTCGATGCCGCCGTCGCGCAGGCTGTGCAGCAGCAGCGGCAGCTGGGGCAGGGCGCGGCTGCTGCGCACGTCGATGGCGATGGCCAGCTTGCTGGCCTTCAGGCCGTCCTCGATCGAAACGAAGGGCTTGAGCAGCTCGGGCGGCAGGTTGTCCACGCAGTAGTAGCCCGCATCTTCGAGCGCGTGCAGGGCCACCGACTTGCCCGAGCCGGACATGCCGGTGATGACCACCAGTTCGGTGCTCATGGCTTCATGCTCAGACACGGACGCCACGGCGGCCCGCGGGGCGGGCACGGGGAGCGCTGGCGGGCGCGGGCCTTGCCTGCTCCAGCAGCTCCTGCGCGTGCGCCAGGGTGGCAGGGGTGATCTGCTCACCACCCAGCATGCGCGCCAGCTCCTGCGTGCGCGCGGCACCGGCGATGGGGGCGACCTGGCTTTGCGGGCTGCCGTCGCCGGCCGTGGCCTTGCTGACGTGCAGGTGGTGGTCGGCGCAGGCGGCCACTTGCGGCAGGTGCGTGACGCACAGCACCTGGCGATCGTGTCCCAGGCGCTGCAACAGGCGCCCCACGGTAGCGGCCACGGCGCCGCCCACGCCGGCGTCGACCTCGTCGAAGATCAAGGTGGCGGCGGGGCCCAGCGTGCTGGTGGTGACGGCGATGGCCAGCGACAGGCGCGACAGCTCGCCGCCCGAGGCCACGCGGTCGATGGCACGCGCAGTGACGCCGGCGTGCGCCGCGACGAGGAATTGCGCGCTTTCCAGCCCGTGCGCGGCCGGCGTCGGCAGGCGCTCCAGCTGCACCTCGAAGGCGCCGCCGGCCATGCCCAGCTCCTGCATCCCCGCCGTGACTGCAGCCGACAGGCGCGGCGCAGCCTGTGTGCGGGCGCGGCTGATCTGCCCGGCCAAGCTGTCGTAGGCGAATCGCGCCTGCTCCAGCCGGGTTTGCAGCTGCTGCAGATCGCCGGCCGACTCCAGGCGCTCCAGCTCGGCGCGCCAGCTGGCCAGCAGGCCGGGCAGCTCGGCGGGCGGGCGACGATGGCGGCGTGCCAGCGCATGCCATTGGCCGATGCGATCGTCCAGCGCGGCCAACTGCTCGGGGTCGGGGTTGGCGCGCCGCAGATAGGCGTGCAGGCTGCGCGCGGCGTCGCGCAGTTGGGCCTCGGCGGCTTGCAGGGGTTCGAGCAAGGCGCCGAACTCGGGCTCGATCGCGGCCGAGGCCTGCAGGGCCTCCTGGGCCTGCGCCAGGGTCGACAGCGCGCCACCCTCGTCCTCGTCGCTTTCCAGCGCGCGGCTGGCGGCCAGCGCGGCGTCGATCAGGCTCTGGACGTTGGACAGGCGCGCGTGCTGCTGGCTCAACTCGTCCCATTCGCCCTCGCGCGGCGCCAGCTTGTCCAGCTCACTGATCTGCCACAGCAGGCGCTCGCGCTCCTGGGCCAGGCTGTCTTGCGCGCGGCGCGCCGCATCCAGCGCCGCCTGCGCCTGCTGCCAGGCCTGCCAGGCCGCCAGCAGCGGCGCGCCATCGACGCCGGCGTAGGCGTCCAGCAGGGCGCGCACGGCGGCGGGGCGCGTCAGGCTTTGCCAGGCGTGCTGGCCGTGGATGTCCAGCAATTGCTCGCTCAGCTCGCGCAGCTGCGCCACCGTGGCGGCCGAGCCGTTGATCCAGGCGCGGCTGCGGCCGGCGCGGTCGATGCTGCGGCGCAACAGCAGGGCGCCGTCGGCGCTGTCCATGCCGTTGGCCTGCAGCCAGGACGTGCAGGCGGACGGGGCGTCGAACTCGGCGCTGATCTCGCAGCGCGCCTGGCCCTCGCGCACCCACAGCGCGTCGCCGCGGCCGCCCAGCACCAGCTGCAGCGCGTCGATCAGGATGGATTTGCCGGCGCCGGTCTCGCCCGTCAGCACCGAGAAGCCGGCCTGCAGCTCCAGTTCGAGGACGGGCACGATGACGAAATCGCGCAGGCTGAGGTGACGCAGTGCCATGGCTTCAGCTGCCACCCTTGTTCCAGTGCAGCTTTTCGCGCAAGGTGTCGAAGTAGCTCCAGCCCTGGGGGTGCAAAAAGCGTGCGCGGTGCTCGCTGCGGCGCACGATGATGCGGTCGCCGCGGTGCAGCGAGGTGAGGGTCTGCATGTCGAAGCTGGCGCTGGCGTCGCGCGCGGCCACGATCTCGATGGCGATTTCGCCCGGGTCGGCCAGCACGATGGGCCGGTTGGACAGCGCGTGCGGCGAGATGGGCACCAGCGCCAGGCCCGGCAGCAGCGGGTGCAGCAGCGGCCCGCCGGCCGACAGCGAGTAGGCCGTCGAGCCCGTGGGCGTGGCGATGATGATGCCGTCGGCGCGGTAGTTGGCCACGAAGTGCCCGTCCACCTCGACGCTCAGCTCGACCATGCCCGAGGCCGCGCCGCGGTTGACCACCACGTCGTTCATGGCCAGGGCCTCGAACACGCAGGCACCGTCGCGCTTGACCCAGCCCTGCATCAGCGCGCGAGGATCGTCCTCGAAGGCGCCTGCCAGCATGGCCGGCAGCAGCCGCGCGTAGTCGCCCAGCGGGATGTCGGTGATGAAGCCCAGGCGCCCCTGGTTGATGCCGATCAAGGGCGTGCCGTGGCGCGCCAGCTCGCGGCCCACGCCGAGCATGGTGCCGTCGCCGCCCACCACCACGCACAGCTCGCACTGGGCGCCGATGCCCGCCAGGTCGAGCGCCTGGAACTGCGTCAGGCCGGTGCTGGCCGCGGTGCGATCTTCGAGGCTGACCTGGCAGCCCTGCTGCTGCAAAAAGGTGCCGATCTCGGTCATCAGCTCGCGCGCCGGCTGCGCCGCCGACGCGCTGGAAGCGTCCTGATATTTGCCCACCAGGGCAACGCGCGTGAACTTCAGGGCCATGAGGAAATTACATCATAATGGGCCGCGATGACGGCCTCTTTTTCGTGCCCATTGAACTGGTGAAATCCCCCGGCTCCATGCTCGATGACCGGTCGCGGCGATTGCTCAAGACCCTGATCGAGCGCTACATCGCCGACGGCCAACCCGTGGGTTCGCGCACGCTGTCGCGGGCCTCGGGGCTCGATTTGTCGCCGGCCACCATCCGCAACGTGATGTCGGACCTGGAAGAGCTGGGCCTGATCGCCTCGCCCCACACCTCGGCCGGGCGCGTGCCCACGGCGCGCGGCTACCGTCTGTTTGTCGACACCATGCTGACGGCGCAGCGCGCCCAGCTGAGGGCGCCCGAACTGCCCGCCGAGCAGCCGCAAAAGGTCATTGCCAGCGCGGCCCAGCTGCTGTCCAACCTGTCGCAGTTCGTCGGCGTGGTGATGGCGCCGCGGCGCAGCACGGTGTTCCACCACATCGAGTTCCTGCGCCTGTCGGAGCGGCGTCTGCTGCTCATCATGGTGGCGCCCGATGGCGACGTGCAAAACCGCGTGCTGTTCACCGAGGCCGACTATTCGGGGTCGGAGCTGACGCAGGCCTCCAACTACCTCAACGCCAATTTCTCCGGCATGACCTTCGAGCAGGTGCGCGCGCGCCTGACGCAGGAGGTCGACCGCCTGCGCGCCGAGATCGCCACGTTGATGCAGGCGGCGGTGCAGGTCGGCTCCGAGGCGGCCAGCCAGGGGCAGGGCGAGGTGGTCATCTCGGGCGAGCGCAACCTGCTGGCCGTGAGCGACTTCTCCAGCGACATGAGCCAGCTGCGCCGCGCGTTCGACCTGTTCGAGCAGAAGGCTCAGCTGATGCGGCTGCTGGACGTGTCCATGCAGGCCGAGGGCGTGCGCATCTTCATCGGCGGCGAAAGCCAGACCGTGCCGGTGGAAGAGCTGTCGGTGGTCAGCGCGCCCTACGAGGTCGATGGCCAGGTGGTGGGTACGCTGGGTGTCATCGGCCCCACGCGCATGCACTACGACCGCATGATCCAGATCGTGGACATCACCTCGCGCCTGGTGAGCAACGCGCTCAGCCAGGGCAAGCCGGGCAACCCCTAGAATCGGCCACGGTCGGGGCGTTAGCTCAGTTGGTCAGAGCAGGGGACTCATAATCCCTTGGTCGCAGGTTCGAGCCCTGCACGCCCTACCAAGCCAGATAATGAAACCGTGCTACGTAAAACATAGTGCGGTTTTTCTTTTTCCGGCCCGTGTAGCCACTGCGTAGCCATCGGGGCGGGGTTTTTGCACCAGCGCGGCCAGCACCAGCAAAGCGCCTGGGCGGCCAGCAATTCGGCAACGTTGCCGGTTTGCTCTTTGCCGGTGATGCGCTCCAGGTCATCGCCCAGGGCATCGGCGCGGGCCAGGTGCTCGTTGATGGAGCGCTTGGTCATGCCAGCAGCGGCAGCGGTTGAAGCGGCGAAGCCTTTGCCGCCACCGTCATTCCCGGCCGTAAATTGGCCGCCTTCTGACCGGGTGGAAAGACTTTTTCCACCCGGTGCTTCTGCCGGATGCAGCGCCTCCCAAATCTGCCTGCGCCGCTTGATGGCCTGCGCCCGTTGGCGCTCTTTCTGGCGCTCACGCTACCCACGTCGCACCAGGTGCAAAAAAGCCCCCTGCGGGGCTCTACGTGGTTCCTAAGCGGCTTCACTTGCTGGTGCGGCAGTAGGGCAGCAGGAAAGCGGCAACATCGGCGCGCAGGCGCAGCGGCAAGGCGGGGCAGTTCATCGCGGACAGTAGCCATCGCAGCGGGTCGGCACGCTCGGGCAGTTGCACCAGCAGCGGCGGATTGGGCTTGCGGCCAGCACCTGGGCGTGCGCCGCCCCAGTTCGGATGATGGCGGGCTTGTCGGGGCATCTTGAAAACAGCTCCACGGCGGATTTAATCTGTGCGTGAGAAACAGGGCGGTTCCCAGCGGCGAAGGGCTTTGAACTTTGGACGGCCCCCTGGGTGGCAGGCGGCCCGGCTTTTTTCAGCAGTCAGCATTGAAGCGATGGGAACAGGGCGGTTTCCAATGGCGCTGCGCCAGACTTTCGTGCCCCCCTGGGCATAGGTGCCGGCCACGGGGTGACGCCCTGCCGGCTGTCGGGCAAGTCCCGACGGACTGCTCCCGCGTCAGTTCACCAGTTCGCCCCTGTCCGGGCTTGTGCGCTTCGGTGCAATCACCTTCGCGGCCTCGGTAGCGCGATGCGCGGCGGCGCTGGCCTGGGCAAGCGCTGCATCATGCTCGGCAGGCGTCAGGCCCGTGGCAACGTAGCGCTCGCGTTCGTCCCACCAGTGACGCCAGAAAGTGCTGTCCGTGTCGCGCGGGTTGAATTGGTAGTCCCATGCGGGCACCACGAAACCCATGCTCGGCAACTGCGCGGCGCTGTAGCCCAGCGCGTCCAGTTCGTCGCGCACGGCGCGCTCGGCTTCGATGGCATCGGCCAGCGCGTTCATGGCGGCCAGCAGCGGCCCGACGGTTGCGATGTGGCGCGCTCGCATGGCCTTGCCGGCTGCGATGCTGTGCACGTTGCGGATGCGTGCCAGCTCGGTTTCCTGCACGCCGATGGCCTTGCGCAGCGCGGCAATCAATGCCTCGTTGCGGCGCTGGCGTTCGGGCAAGTCGGCAGGCATGGTGCCAGCCATCGCGCCATCGGCGGCGGCCAGGATTTGCTCGGGCGTCTCGGGCGTGCGCTGCTGAATCAGGCGCACCTGCAGGCCGATGCTTTCGGCCTCGGCTCGGGCGGCCACCAGTTGCGCGCGGTAGCCGGCCAGCTTTTCGGCGGCGGCGGCGTAGTCGGCATGTTGCGCCAGCGGGATCAATTTCTTGTCGGTCATGTCAGATTCCTTTCAGTGCCAAATCTTGGCGAGTAGGGCGGGCGGGCTTGCCCATGCGTGTGTCACGGATACGCGCAGCGCGGCGCGTGATTTGCTCGCGTTCGTGCTGGGTGATGCCACGTTGCCAAACAGGCGGCGGCCCGTATTGCGCCATGGCGGCGGCCAGCATCTTGTGTCGGGCAATCTTCGCTTCCAGCTTCATTGCTTCAATGCGCGGGCTCGGTAGCCCCTTGGGTTTGTTTTTCACGGTGCTTTCCTTTCAATGAAATCGGGTTGATGGTGCAGGGCGGCCAGCAGTCACGGCCCTTGCGCCGTCCTTCGTGCGGCTCGCTTGTCGCTGTCATATCGAACGGGCTCGGGCAGCGCGGCCAGGTACTGCTGCCACAGCTCGGCACCAGGGCGGCAGCGTCGGGCACCGGGCAGGCGGGCGGCGGTGGTGCAGCGGGTGCAGCGCATGGCGTGGCCGATGTAGCCGGCCTGGGCGGCTCGTGTTGCCTTCTTCACCGGCCGGCCTCCCATGCGTCAAAGCGCCTGTCTCGCTCGGGCGCGGCGGGTTGCATGGCGGTGCGCTTGCGGGTGACGTGGTACGCGCTCAGCACTTGCTGCACCGTGACGTCCAGTGATGCGCGCGGTTCGCCGTCCTTCAGGTAGGCGCGCGGTGTTGCGGTGCCGGCCACGGCCACGCTGTCACCAGCGGCCAGCGCCAGCAGGGCAGACACTGCGGCGGCGTCAAAGGAAATCAGGTTCACGAACACGCTCTCACCGTCGCCAGCGGATGCAATCAGCTTCGCGGTTGCGAAGGGCCTGCCGGTCTTGCTGGTGCGCTGCTGCGGCGCGGCGTGCAGGCGGCCTTGAATCAAGCAGTCAATCATGGGTGCCCCCTTCGTTGAAGTCGGCGCAATCGGTGCCGTCCGTCCCGGTTTCTGCACCAGCGGGTGCGCTCACCTCTTTGTGCGCGCGCTTCCCCCGTACCCCCTGCGAAGTCAGCGCAGTCAGCGCAGACACTTCGCCGGTTGCGCTCACTTCGAAGTCAGCGCAAGTCAGCGCAGTCAGCGCAACGGGTGGCAGCTCGGCAAGTTCGCGGCCTTGCGGCGTGACTTCCCAGACTTCTTTCTGGTGCCGGTTTTCCGCGCTGCGCATCACGCGCACCAGTTGCCCGGCTCGCTCGGCTTTGCGTAGCAAATCAAACACGTCGGCAGGCTTGCGGCCTTTCGGGTAGGTGCTTTCACCGGCCAGCAGCTTTGCGGCGTGCGTGCGGCTTGTGGTTGCCGTGGTGACGTGCTCGCCCCGTTCGGAAAACTCGGCAATCAGCCTCAACAGGGCTTTGGTGTCCACGCGGTCACTGATTCCCTGCACCATGGGCGAAAGCGCCTGCACGGCCTCGGGCAAGCCCCCCTCGGGCCATTGCAGCGCCAGCGGTTCGCGCGGCTTCGCCAGGTTGCTTTTCTGGTGCGCCAGCGTCAGCAGTCCCCCATCGTCCCGGCTCATGAATAGCCGGCTTCGGGCGCTGTTGTGCCAGGCGGTAGAACCGCTATAGCCCTCGGTGTCGCTGCGCTCGCGTCGTGACGTGCCCTTGTCCACGTGCGCCAGCAGCATCACGGCGGCGTCGCCTTCGCGGGCAATCACGGCCAGCGCGCGCATGAAAGCCCGCACCTGCCGGCGCTGGATTTCGTCGCCCCCGTAGGCGTCCGATGCGTTGTCCACAATCACCAGCCCGGCCCCGGTCTGCTTCACCAGCGCCAGCAGCTCGCCATAGGCGGGCGTCACGTCTCCCGGCCCGCGTCCATCGCTGGCGAACAGCTCGGGGTTCGCCGTGCCGTCAACGATATGCAGGTCGGCCAGCTCGGCAGGGTTGATGCCCCAGCATTGGCAGATATGCGCCAGGCGGTGGCGAACGATGTGCGCGCCATCCTCGAAGCTGGCGAACACCACCGGCGCGGCCTCGGTGGCAATCCCGAACAGCTCCCGGCCCGTCGCCACGGCGGCGGCCAACATCAGGGCAATGGTGCTTTTGCCCGTGCCACCGTGCGCGCCCAGCAGGGTGACAACGCCACGCGGTGCATAGCCGTCCCACACAAAGCGCGGCGGCGGGCTTGGGCGCGTCAGCACGCCGGCCACGTCAACGGGCATCAGCAGCGGCTCGGGCTTGAATGACTGCGCAGATTCCAGCAGCGCGGCCAGCACGTCGGCCCCGTCGCGTTGCGCCAGGTCGTTGCAGTCGAAGTTTTGCACTTCGCCCTCGGGCAGATAGGCCACGCTGCAACCCAGCTCACGCGCGATGCTTTCGGCCTGGGCTTCCTTGCCGACGTCGGGCACCAGCACCAGGGCATAGCCTTTCTGGTGAAAGCGCTTCGCCACGGTGGCCACGTTGCCCCAGCCAAAACAGCACACGGCGGCGCGGCCCGTCGCTTGCCAGCAAGCCCATGCTTGCCCGATGCCCTCAGCCAGATACAGCGGCCCGTCGCCAGGCGTGCCCACGGTGAACGATGCGCCGGCCATCGGTGCGCCGGGCAGGTTCATCTTCTTGCCCTGGGGCGGTATCAGTTGCAGGCTTTGCAGCTCGCCATCCGGCCCGTAGGCGGGCACGGCCAGCGCGCCGGCCATGCTATGCCCACCGATGCGCAGCGCGTCACCTTGAGGCACCACGTGCAGGGTATCGAGCGGCACGCCCTGGGCGGCTTTCTTGACGATGTACGGGTGCGCGTTCGTAGCGGGCACACAGCGCGCCCACACGTCGGCAGGTGCCATGCCAGGGCGCGGTGCAGGCGGTGGCGTAGCGGCCCGTTTGATGGCCTTGGCGGGGCTTTTGTGCTGCGGCTTGTCGCCATTGCGCCAGCCGTGTTCAGCGGCCATGCGGTGCAGCGTGCCAGCTCCAACACCTTTGCCGGCTTTGAAACTGCGCCAGGTGTCACGCGCGGCGCGGGCATCGTAGTTGTCAGCCTGGGCGCTCCAACTGTCGAAGGCGTCGAAGTCCAGGCCGGCAGCATGGGCGGCCATGCCAGCGCGCACCCATGTATCGCGGTCACAGTCGGGCGGTATGGCTTGCAGCGCGGCGCGGGCGCGTTCGGTGTCCGTCGCCATCATCACGCGGCCCCCAGTTGCGCCAGCGCCTGGGCGGTGTACTGCGGTGCCAGGTGGTAGCGGGCGATGATGCGGTGTGGGTTTTCTGCCGTCGGGGCGGGTATCTCGACAGTCTCAATCGGCCAGCCCAGCGTGCGCAGGTAGAACACCACGGCCCCCAGTCGCCAGCTTTGCGTGCGCCCTTCAAACTCGGGGTGATTCAAGCTCAGGCCATCCATGAAAAAACCCAATGCGCGGTCGGCCAGGGTTCCCTTGGTGGGCCAGATGGGCGAAAATGGCGGCGGCGGCAGAAAACTGAGTTGTTCGCCCTGAGCCCCGGACGTTTTTGCAGGCGTTGCCGGGGCTTGGCTTTTGGTGCGGTGCGGTTTCATCAGAATGGCACCCCCTCAAAATCATCAGCCTCGGGCTCGGTTTGCACGTTGAACAGCTCGGGCGCGCGTGCGGCCCAGTCGCGCAGCTTGTCGATACAGCGCAGCGCGTCGGCTTGGCTCGTTCCCACCGGAATCTGAATGCGCACGCCTTCGGTGTTGCGCAACTCAGCGCGTGCGCCGGCATACAGCGCGTCGCCCTCGAAGTTGGACGCGCTATCGGCCAGCTCGGGAAACGCATCGAATTGCAGGCAATACCGCACGTCTTTTTGCGATGCGGCCAGCAGCAAATCGGCCTTGCTCTCGCGTCGGACAGACAGCGCGGGGCGGCGCGTTGCGGTGTCCAGTTCTTTTTGCAGGCGCGCGATTTCGGCGCGCAGGGTTTCGGCGTTGTTCATTACTCGGTCACCCCCAGCACGCGGCGCAGCTCGGCCACCGGCCAAGCCAGGCGGCCATTGATGCGCATCGGGCGCAGCGGGCCATCCTCGGAGCACGCCCAGCCGCGCAAAGTCTGCGGGCGGCGGTTCAGGTAGTGCGCGGCCTGGGGCGTGGGCACGCCGGGGCTTGTGACGTGTTCGAGCGGCGGATATTGCGGCTCGGTGGCAGCGCGGCGGGCGCTATGCAGTGTGGTTTCCATCGGTTTGCACCTTTCAACCGAACAGCACGGGCTCGGTGTGTGCAAACCTTTTTCGGGGCAAGCTTGCCCCAACAAGTCACGCGAACGGCCCGCAAACCCGCATGAATGCTAGGTTTCGCGGGGCAAGGCGGTTGCCCTAAATTCGTTGCCCTATTTGCCCCGACGTGGTGCCGTGGATAGTTGTTTGCCTTGCGCGCTTGATATGCCCCTGAGCGCGTGGCGCTTGATGGTTGCGCCAGATAGCGGCTTGCCGTCGGTGCCCATGATGCCGTCGCGTCGGAACTCGCCTGCGATGGTGTCGGCAATGGTGCTCTGGGGCGGATACCAGTCGCTTACCTTGTGCTCTTTGATGATTTCGCGGGCGCGCTGTTGCGCCAGTTCTTGCCACTCGGGCGCGGCTTTCGGTTCTGGCGCTGCGGGCTCGGGCGGCGTGCCTGCTGCAAGTTCGTCCCCCAGTGCCACCAAATCCGCGCGGTTGATGCCGCACGCATCAAGCGAAACCGCGCGCTTCGTGCCGAATGGCATCAGCCATGCGCCGATGGTTTTGCCTTTCGAGTCGTTCGGGGCGCGCACCTGCGAAACATCAATCGCGCCATGCAGCAGCAGGTCGGTTAGCTCGGCAACGCATAGGCAATGCACCCTTGGGTGTTCGTTGCGCACGTAGAGCATTCCAGTCCCCAGCGGCCCGTGCTGTTGTTCAAGTAGCTGGTGCTCGAATTGCACTTGCTCGGTGTCTGGCATATGCCCGACAAAGGCAATTCGCGCCACGCGGCAATCAGGCGGCACGGGTGCCTTGATGATGGTTCCTGCGGTTGGTTCGCTGCGCCGTATCACGGCATCGATTACTGCGCGGGCATCAAGCGTGCGCCCGCAGCGTTCGGACAACCAGGCGGCGGCGGCGGGCAGTTGGTTCCAGGCAAGCGGCTCAGACATTCGCGCTCCTTCGTGCGCCCTTCGTTCGGGTGCCCCAGCAGGCGGTGAAGGTTTCCGCTTTTCCCCCCGTCGGGGTAGCTGGGGCGAAACTGTTATTGCCCCGCAGGGTGCCCCACGGCGCGCAGGGCGTCGCGCAATTCATCCTGCACGCCGGCCCAGTCGGGCGCGCTGGCGAAGTCCTCGGGGCTCACGTCGCGGCGGGCGTGTTCAATCGTCGCGTGCGCCGTCAGCACGGCCTGCACCAGTTGTTTGATGGCCTCGGGGTTGTCCAGGTTGTCGCAGTAGCGCCAGGCGTCGCCAGTGGTTTGCATGGTGGTTTCCTTCGTCGGTATCAGTTCACGGCTCGCAGTTTGCCCGGCTCGCTGCTGGCGTCGAATTGCACGCCGGCCTGCACCAAAATCCACGCCTCGAATTTCTCGTGGTGCAGGCGCAGCAAATCGAGCGGGCGCACGGTGTAATGCTTCTCAGCGGTGGCGCTGGGCTTGTGGCCTTGTATCTGCGCAATCACCCCCACGGGCAGTTCGAGCCATTCGCTCAGGCTTTTGAACGAGCGGCGCAGGCCATGCAGGGTAAGCCCCTCAACGCCGGCCACGGCGCAGGCTTTGCCGTTCTGGTGCTGGGGCGTGCTCATGGGCGCGGTGCCAGCGGTGCCAGCGAACACGAACGGCCCACGGCGGGGCAGGCCGGCCAGCAGGTGGTGAACGTAGGGCGTCAAAGGTATGACGCGCTCGCCCTCCACCTTGTCGCGTATCGTGATGCCTCTCCATTGCACGTTCAAATCGTCCCAGCGCAGGCCCAACAGCTCACCAGGGCGTGCACCAGTCAACAGCAGGCATTGCAGATAGGCCGATATTCCCGCGTTGCCGATGGCGCGCACGGCGGCGAACCAGACGGGCAACTGTTCGCGTAGCAGGGCGTCGGACTTCACGCCGGCCTTGCCCAGTGCCTCACGGGCGCGGCGGCTCTTTGCCGGGTTCTGCGCGGGCACGATGGTTTTGTACTCGCGGTGTTCCGCGCACCAGCTCAGGAAAGCGCGCAGCAGTCGCCAGGCCAGGCGGGCGGACGTGGGGCGGTGCTGGCCTTCGCGCTGCGCCCATGCCTCAATCGTCGGGGTGTCCAGGTCTTTGAGCGGCAGCGCCATCAACGGATACAGCGGCCCGGCCACCGTGACGCCACGGCCACGGGTGCCACGCTTGGCAGGCTCTCCACCGGCAGCAATCAGCTTGGTGTGGTCGCTGCGGTGCCATTCGCCCCAGTGCGGCGTGCGCTCGGAAACGTAGGCGGCCCATGCTTCGCCCACCGTGACGGCCAGCGCGGCGGCGCGGGCGTTCTTGGCTTCGCGCTCGGCTTGCTGCTGGCGCTCTTGCTCGCTGGGGTTGATGCCTTCGTCAATCAGCACGGCCAGGCGGCGCGCTTCGGTGCGGGCTTGCTCGATGCTCCAGGCGCGCACGTCGCCAATGGTGCGGCGGATGGTTTGCCGGTTCAGCTTGGTTTCGTACACGAACGACTTGTGCCCGGTGTTCGTGACGCGCACGCGCAGGCCGGGTGCCTTGGTGTCGCGCAGGAAAGCCTGGGCCTTGGTGTCGGTGCGGCACGTCAGGCGCTCGATTGCGCCAGCCGTCAATTCAATGGCTTGGGCGGTGTCTGGTGCGTCAGTCTTTTTTGGGCGTGCCATCGTGTTTTGCCTTTTTTTACAGGTAGTCCCTTGGTTGCCGTGTAGCCATGGTGTAGCCACTGTGTAGCCAAAAACCCCCTGTTTTGCCGAATTTCAATCAACACTGTGGACTGTTCAAATTACCAGTCATGTTCCATAACGTGTTGATTTGCATGTAGTATATCTACATCAATCGACACTTGCAAATGTCCCATGTGGGCGACTCATAATCCCTTGGTCGTTGGTTCAAGTCCAACACGCCCTACCACGGTGATGCGCCTCATGGGTGACGCGCCGGTTGTCTGCTGGCGAGATCCGAGCCGCATTCGTACCAGCCTTTGCTCTGGTTGACGATCCGCACCACCAGCAGCATCACCGGCACCTCGATCAGCACGCCGACCACGGTGGCCAGCGCCGCGCCGGACTGGAAGCCGAACAGGCTGATGGCGGCCGCCACGGCCAACTCGAAGAAGTTGCTGGCGCCGATCAGCGCCGAGGGGCAGGCAATGCTGTGCTGCTCGCCCGCCCTGCGGTTGAGCCAGTAGGCCAGGCCGGAATTGAAGAGCACCTGGATCAGGATCGGCACGGCCAGCATGGCGATGACCAGCGGCTGGCGCAGGATGGCCTCGCCCTGGAAGGCGAACAGCAGCACCAGCGTGAGCAGCAGCGCCGTGATCGACAGCGGCCCGATGCGCTCCAGCGCCTGGTCGAACGCTGCTTGACCCCGGCGCAGCAGCGCGCGGCGCCAGAGCTGCGCGACGATGACCGGGATGACGATGTACAGCAGCACCGACACCAGCAAGGTATCCCACGGCACCGTGATCGCGGACAGCCCGAGCAGCAGGCCGACGAGAGGCGCGAAGGCGAACACCATGATGGTGTCGTTCAGCGCCACCTGCGACAGCGTGAACGCCGGGTCGCCCCCGGTCAGCCGGCTCCAGACGAACACCATGGCCGTGCAGGGCGCGGCGGCCAGCAGGATCAGGCCGGCCACGTAGCTGTCGAGCTGGTCGGCCGGCAGCCAGGGCGCAAAGACCTGGCGGATGAAGATCCAGGCCAGCAAGGCCATCGAGAACGGCTTGACGGCCCAGTTGACGAACAACGTCACGCCGATGCCGCGCCAGTGCTGCCTGACCTGGCCGAGGGCACCGAAGTCCACCTTGAGCAGCATCGGGATGATCATCACCCAGATCAGCAGGCCCACGGGCAGGTTGACCTGGGCGATTTCCATGCGGCCGATGGCCTGAAACACGCCGGGCGCGAGCTGGCCCAACGCAATGCCGCAGGCGATGCACAGCAGCACCCATACGCTCAGGTAGCGCTCGAACAGGCTCATGGATGGCGGGCTGCCTTGGCTCATGACGCTTTCCAGTTCGCCAAAGCCCGCAGACGCTCCACCCCCACCGGCTCCTCGGTCAGCAGCGGCACGACGGCGTGGCGCCGGGCATGTAGCGTGACCACGGCGTCAATTTCGCGCAGTTCGTTGCGCGCGCGCTGGCGCAGTAGCTGGGACTGCGGGTGCGCGGCCGCCACACTGTTATTGACGACCCAGGCCCAGGGTTCAATCCCCGCGCGGCGCAGGTCGTCTTGCAGGTTCGCCGCTTCCAGCACGGGCGTGGTTTCGGCCAGGGTGACGATAAGCACCTTGGTCTGCTTCGGGTCTTGCAACTGCATCATCGGCGTCGTGAAGTGAACGCCCGTCTCGCCCATCTGCCGGGCGATGTCGCGGTGGTAGGCGCCGGTGGCGTCGAGCAGCAGCAAGGTGTGGCCCGTGGGCGCGGTGTCCATCACCACGAACTTCCTGCCCCCTTCGCGGATGGCGCGGGAGAACGCCTGGAACACCGCGATTTCCTCGGTGCAGGGCGAGCGCAGGTCTTCTTCCAGCAGCGCGCGGCCTTCGGCATCGAGCTGCGCACCCTTGGTGTCCATCACATGCTGGCGATAGCGCGCCGTGGCTTCCTGGGGATCGATGCGACTGAGCGCCAGATTGGGCAGTGAACCTTCCAGCGTATCGGCCAGATGCGCGGCCGGGTCGGATGTGGTCAGGTGCACGGGCAGGCCGCGGCTGGACAACTCTACGGCGATGGCGGCAGCCAGCGTGGTTTTGCCCACACCGCCCTTGCCCATCACCATGACCAGCCCGTGTCCATCGGCGGCGATCTCATCGACCAGGGCGGACAAGTCTGGCGCATTGATCTGGTCGGGCAGCTCGATGGCGGCAGGGCTATGCGTGATGTCGGTATCGATCAACAGATGATGTAGCGCATCAAGGCCCACAAGGTTGAACGGCTTGAGCGCGATTTGATCCCGAGGCAAGGCTTGGAGTACCTGCGGAATGGCCGCCAGTGTGGCCTGCTCTCTTCGGTAGATGGCTGTGGCCAGAGCGTCGTTTGCGGCCTCGCCGGCAGGGAATACGCCGTTGATGACCAGGTATTGCTGCGACAGGCCGATGGCGGCCAGTTCTTCATGGGTGCGCGCCGCCTCGCGCAGCGTGGGGCGCTGCGCACGGGCCACCAACACCATCCGGGTGCGCAGAGGGTCGGCCAACGCCTCTACCGCAGCCTTGTACTGGCTGCGCTGTTTTTCCAGGCCTGCCAGCGGCCCCAGGCACGACGCATCGCCTTTGCCTGCTTCCAGAAAGCCACTCCATGCGCCCGGCAGTTGCAGCAGGCGGATGGTGTGGCCGGTGGGGGCCGTGTCGAAAATGATGTGTTCGTAGTCCTGCGTCAGCGCCGCATCGGTCAGCAAGGCCGTGAACTCGTCGAAGGCGGCAATTTCCGTGGTGCAGGCGCCCGACAGGGATTCCTCGATGCCGCGCACCACGTCGTCGGGCAGCACGCCACGCACCGGCCCGGCGATGCGGTCGCGGTAGGCCTGCGCCGCCGCCTGCGGGTCGATCTCCAGCGCCCACAGCTTCGGTATGGCAGAAATCGCCGTGATGCGGTTGCCGATCGTCTCACCGAACACCTGCCCCACGTTGGAGGCCGGGTCGGTGCTGACGAGCAGCACACGCTTGCCCTGGGTTGCCAGTTGCACGGCCGTGGCGCAGGCGATGGAGGTCTTGCCGACGCCCCCTTTGCCGGTGAAGAAAAGGAAGCGGGGCGGCTGGGTCAGGAAGTGCATGTGCTCTCCTCGTTCAGCAGCAACGGCCGCCGGAGCAGCAGGCGCCTTGGGCTGGGGCGGCTGTGGGCGCCTCGATGCCCGCCCAGCGGGCCAGTTCGCTGCGGCTGGGGTAGCGGCCGGCCAAGGCCACCTCGCCATCGACCAGAACCAGGGGCAGCGCCTCTTGGCCCGAGCGTTGCAGAAAACCCTTCACGGTGGGGTTGTCGGCGAACACCAAGGGTTGCTGGGCCAGGTTGAAGCGTTCGACCTGGGCGCCGTTTTGCCGGGCCCAATCCACGTCGGCGGCAAAGCTCACCAGGCTTTGGTTCACGTTAACGCCGCATACGCCCGTGCTGCAGCACAGGGCGGGGTCAAAAATCTGGATGTTTGGCATGGAATGTCCTTTCAAATCTGGTTGTTGATGAAGTGACGCTCTTCACTCTTGGCCGATGTTTCGCAACTCGCGTTGCAGCGACATGGCGTCCAGGCGTTGCAGTGGCAGCGACAGGAATAGCTCGATGCGCCGGCGCAGTGTCAGCGCCGCATCCGTGAACGCCTTGCGCTGCTGCTCCTCTGTACCTTCGACGGCCGCAGGGTCGGGCACGCCCCAATGCGCTGACATCGGGCGCCCCGGCCAGACGGGGCAGACCTCGCCAGCGGCGTTGTCGCACACCGTGAAGATGAAATCGAACTCCGGCGCGCCAGGTGCGACAAACTCGTCCCAGCTCTTGCTGCGGTAGCTGGTAGTCGGCATGTGCAAGCGTTCGAGCGTGGCGAGCGCCAATGGGTGCACTTCACCCTTGGGGTGGCTGCCCGCCGAATACGCATGAAACCGGCCTTTGCCGAGTTCGTTGAGGAGGCCTTCGGCCAGAATGGAGCGGGCCGAGTTGCCCGTGCAGATGAACAGGGCGTTGTAGGTTTTTCCCGTGGTCATAAGTGCCTTGCATCAGCAGCAGGATTTGGAGCGCGGCGCGGCGGCGCAGCAGGCCGTGACGGTGCCCGTCGTCGGCACCGCTTCGTTGAAGACCGGGATGTTGCCCAGCGTGTGGAAATGTTCCCAAGCCACGCCCTGTGGGTCGGTGATCCAGTGTTTCTCGCTGCGCGCGTAGCAGCAGGTGGTGGTGCCCTCATCCAGCAGTGCCATGTCGGCTGCCTCGGCGCGGGTCTTCAGCATCGCCAATTCCTCGGCGTCGTCGGTCTGGATGCCCAGATGGTCGATGCCCGGCTTGCTGCCGCGCGTGGAAATGGCGAAGCTGACCGGCGGGTCTTCGAGCATCCACTTGGCGTAGTCGCTCTCGACGCGCGCTGGCTGCGCGGCGAACAGTTGCGAGTAGAAGCCGATGCTGCGGTTCAGGTCATCGACATGCAGGTGGACGTGAAAGCGTTTCATGGCAGTTCCTTTCAGCAGGAGGGGCAGGTGGAGGGAGATTCAGTGACTTCGCATGCACTGCCTTGGCAGCAGTGCTCGCTCAGGTAGCCGAGCAGGCCGTTCATCTGCCCGAAGTCGGCGCGGTAGATCAGGTTGCGGCCTTGCTGCTCGATGGTGACCAGGCCGGCATGCGCCAACTCCTTGAGGTGGAAGGACAGGGCGTTTCGGGCTATGTCGAGCTGTTCGGCCAGTACGCTGGGCGTCAGCCCATCGTGACCGGCGACGACCAGGGCGCGAAACGCCCGCAGGCGCTGGGTGTGGGCCAGGGCGGCGAGCGCGGCAAGAGTTTCGGTTTCATTCATAGTTCAATAATACAATAAATATTGAATTAATAGGCATCTCGGTACTCGACTGCCACGCACGGGGATCGGGTACGCTCACCATCGCAGGCGTTCTCAGCTTCTCATTCAGAATGCCATGCTGCAAGGAAAAGTCATCCCCCATGTTCACAGGCATCATCACCGCCGTCGGCCGCATCGCCCAGGTGCGCGAGCTGGGCGCCAGCAGCGCGCATGGCAAGCAACTGGACATCGAGGTGCCGGCGGGCTACCTGGACGACGTGGCGCTGGGCGACAGCATCGCCATCAACGGCGCATGCATGACGGCCACCGCCATCGACGCGCCGGCGGGGCGCTTCGCCATCGACATCTCGGCCGAGTCGCTGGCACGCACCGCCGGGCTGGACCGGGTGGGCCCGGTCAATCTCGAGAAAGCGCTGCGCGCGCACGACCGGCTGGGCGGGCACATCGTGTCGGGGCATGTGGACGGCGTCGGTCGCGTGACCCACTTCGCGCCCGTGGGCGAGAGCTACGAACTGCGCATCCTGGCGCCGCGCGCGCTGGCCAAATACCTGGCCTACAAGGGCTCGGTCACCGTCAACGGCGTCAGCCTGACGGTCAACGCCGTGGCCGACGGGGCCGAGGGCTGCGAGCTGAGCATCAACCTGATTCCGCACACGGTGCAGAACACGGCGCTGCACACGCTGGCGGGCGGCAGCACGGTCAACCTGGAGATCGACCTGATCGCCCGCTATGTCGAAAGAATGCTGTCAGCCGGCGTCCAGTCTTGACGGGCCGCTATCGAATCGGTAGTTTTACCAGGCCCGTGGCCAGCACGGTGCCGCACAGCACGACGGCGCCGCAGCCCAGCATCCAGGGCGTGACGGACTCGCCCAACAGGGTGGCGCCGTAGAGGATAGCGAACAGGGGCACAGCGAAGGTGACCGTGAGCGCGCGCGCCGGGCCCATGTCCTCGATCAGGCGAAAGTACAGCACGTAGGCCACGCCGGTGCACAGCACGCCCAGGGCGACGACGGCGCCCCAGGCATGCAGGCTGGGCAGGGTAGAGGGCCACATCCACAGCGCGGGCAGGGCCAGGCCCAGGGCGGCGCCGATCTGGCTGCCGGTGGCCGTCATCAGGGGGTTCAGGCCGCTCAGGTATTTGTGGGTGAAACTGGCCGCCAGCGCGTAGCACAGGGTGGCGAGTAGGCAGGCCAGCACGGCCCAGCCCGCCATGACGGCCGAGCCGCCGCCGTGCGGGGCGACCTTGTCCCACGCCAGCAGGGCCACGCCGACAAAGCCCAGCGCCAGGCCCAGGCTGCGCGACAGGCCGGGACGCTGTCCCAGCCAGGACCAGGCCACCAGCGCGCCGAACAGCGGCACTGCGGCGTTGAGAATGGATGTCAGCCCGGTGGACAGGTGCAGCAGGGCAAAGCTGAACAGCGCGAACGGGATGCCCGAGTTCAGCAGGCCGCAAAACAGCACCGGCCGCCAGTGGCGTCGCAGCGCCGGCCCCTGGCCGCGCGCCAGCATCAGCGGCAGCAAAAACAGCGACGCCACCGTCACCCGCACCGCGGCCGTCGGCAGCGGGCCGAATTCGCCCACCGCCTGCTGCATGAACAAAAAGGACGCGCCCCAACTCATCGACAGCAGCAAAAAGGGCCAGGCTTGCGCCAACGGCAGGGCGGGAAGGCGGCGGGCGGCAAGCGCGGTCATGGTGCGCCAAGTATCGCCGGGCGCCGGCCCTCTCCGAGTGCCGCATTGATGAAGAATGGCCCGGGCATTGATGCGCGCCGTCGATCAATGCCGGCGCTGCCTACAATCGCCGGCCATGCACCTCACACCCAGCATCTTCAAGGCCTACGACATTCGCGGCACCACGCCGACCACGCTGAACGAGGGCGTGGCCGAGGGCCTGGGCCTGGCCTTCGGCACCCAGGCGCTGGCGCTGGGGCAGCAGCAGGTGGCCGTGGGGCGCGACGGGCGCCTGTCGGGCCCCGCGCTGGCGGCCGCGCTGGTGCGCGGTCTGGTGGCGGCGGGCGTGGAGGTGATCGACATCGGCATGGTCACCACGCCCATGCTGTACTTTGCCGCGCACACGCTGTGTGCCAGCGGCATCCAGGTCACGGGCAGCCACAACCCGCGCGACGACAACGGCTTCAAGATGGTGCTGGCCGGCCGCGCGATCTACGGCGAGGACATCCTGGCGCTGCGCCGCACGATGGAGGCCGAGGGCTGGCAGCGCCGCGCCGGCGGCTCGGTGCGCACGCACGACGTGTTCGCCGCCTACCGCGAGCGCATCGTGGGCGACATCCACCTGGCGCGGCCGATGAAGATCGTCGTCGACTGCGGCAACGGCGTGGCCGGTGCGTCGGCGCCCGCCGTGTTTCGCGCGCTCGGCTGCGAGGTGGTCGAGCTGTTCACCGAGGTGGACGGGCGCTTTCCCAACCACCACCCCGACCCCAGCAAGCCCGACAACCTGCGCGACGTCATCCGGGCGCTGCAAGACACCGACGCCGAGCTGGGCCTGGCCTTCGACGGCGACGGCGACCGGCTGGGCATCGTCACCAAGGACGGCAACACCATCTTTCCCGACCGCCAGATGCAGCTGTTCGCGCAGGACGTGCTGTCGCGCGTGCCGGGTGGCACCATCGTCTACGACGTCAAGTGCACGCAGCGCCTGGGCCCGGCCATTGAGGCGGCGGGCGGCGTGCCGCTGATGTACAAGACCGGCCACTCGCTCATCAAGGCGCGCATGAAGGAGCTCGATTCGCCCCTGGGCGGCGAGATGAGCGGCCACATCTTCTTCAAGGAGCGCTGGTACGGCTTCGACGACGGCACCTACGCCGGAGCCCGCCTGCTGGAGATCCTCAGCCGCTCGCCCGACGCCAGCGCCGTGCTCAACGCGCTGCCGACGAGTTTTTCGACGCCCGAGCTGAACGTGGCCTGCGCCGAGGGCGAGCCGCACCGCCTGGCGGCCGAGCTGCAGACGCTGGCCGCCCGTGCGTTCAAGGCGCCCGCGCAGGTCAACACCATCGATGGCCTGCGCGTGGACTGGCCCGACGGCTTCGGCCTGATCCGCGCCAGCAACACCACGCCGGTGCTGGTGCTGCGCTTCGAGGGCCACACGCCCGAGGCGCTGGCGCGCATCCAGGCCGAGATGACGGGCCTGCTGCGGCAGCTCAAACCGGATGCGCAGCCGGGCGGCGCGCAGCATTGAGATTGCAAGCCATTTCGTGCCGCAGCCCGCACCAGCAAAGCGCGACCAGCTCCTTATTCGATAGCTGACGAGTGGCGCCCCTCATCCCCGTCCTGTACGACCTGGCCACCTGGGCGGCCCAGCCGCTGCTGCGCCGCAAGCTGCGCCGACGGGGCGGGGCCGAGCCGGGGTATCTGCAGGCGGTGGACGAGCGCTTTGGCCGCTACGGCGCCACGCCGGCACGTCCGGTGCCGCAGGCGGGCGCGCCCGTGGTGTGGGTCCACGCCGTCTCGCTGGGCGAGACGCGCGCCGCCGCCATCGTGCTGCCGCAGCTGCGCGCCCAGTGGCCCGGCATGCGGCTGCTGCTGACCCATGGCACGGCCACCGGCCGCGCCGACGGCGCCAAGCTGCTGCAGGCGGGCGACGTGCAGCTGTGGCAGCCCTGGGACACGCACGCGGCCACGCGCCGCTTCGTGCAGACCTGGCGGCCCGACATCGGCGTGCTGATGGAAACCGAGGTCTGGCCCAACCTGGTGCGCGCCTGCACCGACGTCGGCATGCCCCTGGTGCTGGCCAACGCGCGCCTGTCGGCCAAGTCCCTGCGCGGCGCCCAGCGCACGGCCGGGCTGCTGCCCGCGGCCTACCGCGCGCTGACGGCCGTCTATGCGCAGACCGAGCCGGACGCCGCGCGCTTTCGCGCCCTGGGCGTGCCGACCGTGGAGGTGCTGGGCAACCTCAAGTTCGATGCCCAGCCCGCCGCGCCCTTGCTGGACCTGGGCCGGCGCTGGCGCGATGCGGCGCCGGGCCGACCGGTGCTGATGCTGGCCAGCTCGCGCGAGGGCGAGGAGCTGGCGTTTTTCAAGCAAATCAGGGCTGCAGCGCCCGCCGAATCAGCGCAGAAAGCTATAAATAGCATAGTAAACCGGCCGCAATGGCTGGTCGTGCCACGCCACCCGCAGCGCTTCGACGCCGTCGCCGACCTGGCCGCGCAGCAGGGCCTGAGCGTGAGCCGCCGCAGCCAGTGGGGCACCGGCGCGCCGCAAGCCGCCGACCTGTGGCTGGGCGACAGCTTGGGCGAGATGGCGGCCTACTACGCGCTGGCCGACGTGGCCCTGCTGGGCGGCAGCTTCGAGCCGCTGGGCGGGCAAAACCTGATCGAGGCCGCCGCCTGCGGCTGCCCGGTGGTGATGGGGCCGCACACCTTCAACTTCAGCCAGGCGGCCGAGCAGGCCCTGGCCGCCGGCGCCGCCCTGCGCGTGGCCGACCTGGCGCAGGGCCTGCAGGCCGCCCAGGCGCTGGCGGGCGATGCGCCGCGCCGCCAGGCGATGGCCGAGGCCGGACGGGCCTTCGCGCGCCAGCACCAAGGCGCCGCGGCGCGCACGGCGGCGGCGCTGCAGTTGCTGTGGCAGGGCGCGCGCTGAGCGGAGAAACGGCGAGCAGGCGGCCCTGTCTTGTCGTCGTGTGAGCGGTGCGGCGCAGCGCCAGTGGCCGCGATCCGACGCTCTCGCACAAGCACGACAGGCTTTCCCTCCTATAAGTCGGACGTCATACGATGATGTCCTGACGTTGCGGAGTCGATGGCTCGTGGCGACTCCTATCGAAGGCACCGAGCTTCTTCAACATCAGCGTGATGATTGGTTATATGATGTCCGATATCAAGGATGTCCATGGCGAGGTTCCTTGACCGCAGTGTCTTCCCGCGGTGGGCCGCTTCAAGCGCTGCAAATTTCGCCACCATTGGAGACAAACCATGAGACTGTTGTCCAAGCTCGCAATGAGCACCGCCGTCTGTGCCGCGCTGGTGTCTCTGGGCGGAGTCGGCTCTGCGCAGGCCGCCCAGGAAATCACGATCACCAAGCAGCCCAGCATCATTTACCTGCCGGCGCTGGTGATGGAAAAGCAGGGCCTGATCGAGAAGGCCGCGGCAAAAGAAGGCATTGCGGATCTGAAGGTCGACTGGCGTTCGTTCAGCAGCGGCGGCGCCGCCACCGACGCGCTGCTGTCGGGCAACGTGCAGATCGTCAACAGCGGCCTGGGCAACATGCTGCTGTTGTGGGACCGCACCAAGGGTCAGGTGAAGGGCATTGCCACCAATTCCGCGCTGCCCGAGGAACTCGTGACGCGCGACCCCAGGATCCACTCGCTGAAGGACTACGGCCCCAAGGACAAGATCGCCGTGCCGACGGTCCGCGTGTCGACCCAGGCCTTGCTGCTGCAACTGGCGTGCGAGCAGGTTTTCGGCCCCGATCAGTGGTCCAAGCTGGATGCCAACACGGTGCAGATGGGGCACCCGGACGCGACGGCCATGATGGCCAACCCGGCGGGCGAGGTGAGCTCGCACTTCGGCGCGCCGCCGTACTCGTATCGTGAGCTCAAGTCCGTGCCGGGCGCCCACGTCGTGATCCGCTCCACCGACATCATCAAGGGCGGCCTGTCGCAGTCCACGCTGTTCACCACCACCAAGTTCGCCGACGCCAACCCGAAGATCATCCAGGCGGTTTTGACGGCGTCGCAGCAGGCGGTCGATTTCATCAAGGCGCACACGCGTGAATCGGTGGCGATCTACCGTGAACTGAGCGGGGACAAGACCAGCGTCGACGAAGTGATGGACATCCTGGCGCAGCCGGGCATGATGGACGCCTACACGCTGCAGCCGCTGGGTTCGATGGTTTTTGCCAAGCACATGCGCAAGGTCGGCATCCTCAAGACCATGCCGGCGAGCTGGAAGGACTATTTCCTGCCCGCCTCGGCCGCGCTGAACGGCAACTGATCGGGCAGGGCGTGTCATGCCGCGCTTGCTCGAGGTGGACTCGGTCACCCTGCGCTATCGGACCTCCGATAGCGTGATCACGGCGACGTCGAAGGTCAGCTTCGACGTCGACGGCTCGGACCGCTTCGTGCTGCTGGGGCCCTCGGGCTGCGGCAAGTCGACGATCCTGAAGGCCGTGGGCGGCTATCTGACGCCCGATGAGGGGCAGATTCGCATCAAGGGCGCCGAGATCAAGCGGCCGGGGGCCGACCGGATGATGGTCTTTCAGGAGTTCGACCAACTCCTGCCCTGGAAGACCGTGCTGGAAAACGTCATGTTTCCGCTGGTCGTGACGCACAAGCTGAACAAGAACGAGGCCCGCGACCGGGCCCTGGAGTACGTGCGCAAGGTGCACCTCGAAGCGTTTGCCGACAGCTACACGCACACGTTGTCCGGCGGCATGAAGCAGCGCGTGGCGATCGCGCGCGGCATGTGCATGGAGCCGGACATCCTGCTGATGGACGAGCCTTTCGCCGCGCTCGACGCCTTGACGCGCCAGCAGATGCAGGACGAATTGCTGCAGCTGTGGGCCGACACCAAGTTCACCATCCTGTTCGTGACCCACTCCATCGCCGAGGCGATCCGGGTCGGCAACCGGATCCTGCTGCTCTCGCCGCATCCGGGCGAGGTCAAGGCCGAGGTGAGCGACGTGGACCGGGTGTCATCCGAGGACGGCTCCGCCGCGGCGCTGGAGCGCGAGATTCATGACCTGCTGTTCGCGCAGGCCCTGCCGGAGCATGCATGATGGCCCGCGCCACGATCACGCTCAAGAAGACCGGCACCGACGAGGGTGCGCGCAAGCCCGTGCTCGAACGCCAGTTCTCGCTGGCGCGCCGGCTGTGGAATCACACCGCCCTGCGCAAGTTCTCGATCATCCTGGTGCTGGCGCTGGCCTGGCAAATCTACGGCATGGTGGTGCACAACGACCTGCTGTTCCCGACCCTGTCGGACACCTTCAACTCCTTCGTCAGCAGCATCCGCAGCGGGGTCTTGCCGGATCGCGCCTGGACCTCGCTGCGCATCCTGGTCATCGGCTACGTGACCGGCATCCTGATCGCCGGCGTGCTCACCATCCTGGCGATCAGCACGCAGATCGGCACGGATTTTCTCGAAGTCATGACGGCCATGTTCAATCCGCTGCCGGCCATCGCGCTGCTGCCGCTGGCCCTGCTGTGGTTCGGGCTGGGCACGACGAGCATCGTTTTCGTGCTGCTGCATTCGGTGGTTTGGGTGGTGGCGCTCAACACCCAGGGCGGCTTTCTTTCGGTGTCGCAAACCCTGCGCATGGTGGGGCGCAACTACGAGTTGACCGGCCTGCGCTACGTGTGGCTGATCCTGGTGCCGGCGGCGTTTCCATCCATCCTGACGGGCTTGAAGATCGCCTGGGCCTTTGCCTGGCGCACGCTGATCGCGGCGGAGCTGGTGTTCGGCGTCGCCTCCGGCAAGGGTGGCCTGGGTTGGTACATCTTCGAGAACCGCAACCTGCTCGACATTCCGGCGGTGTTTGCCGGCTTGCTGACGGTGATCATCATCGGCCTCATCGTGGAGAACTTCTTCTTTCGCCTGATCGAGAAGAAGACCGTGCGCCGCTGGGGCATGCAGAGCTGACGATGAAGCTCGCGGCGGTCAAGCTCACGCCGATTGCCTTTCGGGATCCGCCGCTGCTGAACGCGGCGGGCATCCACGAGCCCTACGCGCTGCGCTCCATCATCGAGCTGGAAAGCGACACCGGGGTCATCGGCTTGGGTGAATCGTATGGCGACGCGGCGTTTCTGCGGCTGGCGCAGGCGCTGCAGGCTTCACTCGTGGGCATGGACCCGTTCGATCTGAACGGCTTGCGCGAACGCGTGCGCGCCACGGTCGGTGCCACGCCGGTCGAGGCCGGTTCCGGATTCGTTCTGGCGCCGGGTACCGACCCCGTGAAGAACTTCCAGAAGCTCTATGCCGCCTTCGAGGTCGCGCTGCTCGACATGCAGGCACGGCATCTGGGCTTGCCGCTGGTCGATTGGCTGGGCGGGCGGGTGCGCGACGCGGTGCCCTTCAGCGCCTATCTGTTCTTCAAGTACGCGCGCCACATCGACGCGGACTATGCCGACGACGCCTGGGGCGAAGCGCTCGATGCGTATCAACTGGTGGCCCAGGCGCGCACGATGGTGCAGCGCCATGGCTTTGGCAGCTTCAAGCTCAAGGGTGGCGTGCTGCCGCCCGAGCAGGAGCTGGTCTGCATGCAGGCGCTCGCGGCCGCGTTTCCGGGCAAGCCGCTGCGCATCGACCCGAACGGCAATTGGTCGCTGCCCACCGCCGTCGCCATGGGCCAGCGGCTGCAAGGCCTGCTGGAGTACTACGAGGATCCCTGTCCGACCCTCGCCGACATGGCTGCGCTGCACCGCGCGACCGGCTTGCCGCTGGCCACCAACATGGTGGTGACGGACATGGCGCAGTTTCGCGCCAACGTGGCGGCCCAGGGCTGCCAGATCATCCTGTCCGACCATCACTATTGGGGCGGCTTGCGCGAAACGCAGCTGCTCGCGCGCATGTGCGAGGTGTTCGGTCTGGGCCTGTCCATGCACTCCAATTCGCACCTGGGCATCAGCCTGCTGGCCATGGCGCACGTGGCCGCGAGCGTGCCGGTGCTGAGCTACGCCTGCGATACGCACTACCCCTGGCTGGACCCGGATGAAGAAGTCATCCGTGGTGGGCAACTGCGGTTTCACGACGGGTCGATCGTGCTGGGCCATGCCCCGGGCCTGGGCGTGGAAATCGATCAGGCGGCGCTGGCCCGCTTGCACCGGCAGTATCTGGCGTGCGGCATCCGCTCCCGCGACGACGCCGCGCAGATGCGCAAGTACCACCCCGGCTGGAGCGGGCGGGCGCCGCGTTTTTGAGCGGTCGGCGCCTGGGTGGATTCCCGGGTCGCTCGGCCTGTACCTGCCGTTACACTGCACCCCGTACCCGGGCTGTGTGGGCGTGCCCCGCGCGGGCCATGAGGCAGCACTGCGGAGGCCGTCGTGAAGCGTTTTTTCCTGATCTTTCTGACCGTGCAGGCGGTGCTGTTCGGCATCGAGATGCTGAACCCGGTGCAGGCCGCCGTGGTGCATCCGTGGACGGGCTGGCTGGCGCGGGCCAGCGCGGCCATCGTGCACGTCATCGACCCTTCGGTCATCTCGTACGACCGCGTGCTGCAAAGCGCCAGGACCGGTTTTGGCGTGTCGATCGAGGCTGGCTGCAACGGGGTCGAGGCCACCATCGTGCTGGTGGCGGCCATGCTGGCCTTTCCGTCCAGCTGGGCGATGAAGTTCTGGGGCATCGCGCTGGGCTTTCTGGCGGTGCAGGGCGTCAACCTGCTGCGCATCGTCAGCCTGTTCTTCATCGGGCAGTGGAACTTCAAGGTGTTCGAGTTCGCGCACCTGTACATGTGGCAGGCGCTGATCATGCTGGACGTGCTGGTGGTGTGGCTGCTGTGGATGCGCGTGGTGGCCAAGCGCGACAAGCACGCCCTGCCGCCGGGCGCGGCCACCTGACGGAGGCCGGGGCATGCGCAACACGCTGATCGGCCGCTTTCTGCTGCTGTCCATCCTGTGGCTGGTCGTGCTGCTGCCGCTGTGGTACGTGCTGGCGCGCTGGTTCGCGGCGCCGGCCATCTGGCTGGCGGGCACGGTGATGAAGGCCTGCTTTTCGTGGGTCGAAGGCTGGCACCAGGACGGCGTGACCGCGGTGCTGCACACCCTGGTGCAGGTGCGCATGAAGGGCCCGCAGGGCGACGTGCTGGGCGAGCTGGCGCCCGAGGCCAGCTACCCCACCTACGGCTACGGCCTGGTGCTGCTGTGGGCCATGCTGCTGGCCTCGCGCACCGAGCGCTGGTGGCTCAAGGGCCTGATCGGCAGCCTGATTTTGTTGCCGGTGCAGGCCTGGGGCATCAGCTTTCAGTGGCTGCGCGACGTGGTGCTGCTGTCGGGCCCCTACGGCGCGGCCTACCTGAAGTATTCGCCGCTGGCGGCCAACGCCATCGCCTACGGCTACCAATTCGGCTTTTTGATGCTGCCGCCGGTCACGCCCATCCTGCTGTGGCTGGCCTTCAACAAGCGCTTCGTGGCGGCGCTGTGGCTGGAGGCGGCGCTGGAGGGTGCGCCCGAGCAGCGGCATCAGACGCCGACCAAGGCGGTCGACTAGAAAGCTATTGATTCAATAGCTGTCAGCGCTTGATCGGCGGGCACCAGCGCCCGATTTCATTCAGATTTTTCAGCCGCCGGCTCCGCCTTGGCCAGCAGCGCATCGACGCCGTTCAGGTCCTGCGCCGACAGCGCGCCCGCCGCCTGCTTCAGGCGCAGCAGGCCCACCAGCACGTCGTAGCGCGCGCGCGCCAGGTCGCGCTGGGTCTGGTAAAGCTGGCTTTGCGCGTTCAGCACGTCGATGTTGATGCGCACGCCCACCTGGTAGCCGATCAGGTTGGCCTGCAGCGCGGTCTGGCTGGAGTGCTCGGCCGCCTCCAGCGCCTTGACCTGCGACAGGCCCGACTGCACGCCGAAGAAGGCCGCGCGCGCCGACTGCGACACCGTGCGCTGCAGGTTGTCGAGGTCGGCGCGCGCCCTGTCCTGCAGCGCCAGGGTTTCCTTGACGCGGTTCTCGATCGCGTAGCCGGCGAACAGCGGCCAGTTCAGCACCACGCCGATGCTGGCGTTGTTGGTGCGCGCGCGCGTGGTGGGCGCGATGCTGACGCTGGGGTTGCCGTTGGGGTAGCGCGTTTGCCCCACGCTGGCCTGCAGGTCGACCGTGGGCTGGCCGGCGGCGCGTGCGCGGTCGGTCTCCATGCGGGCGATGTCCAGCGCCATGCGCGCCTGCACCACGCCGGGGTGCTGCTCGGCCGCCTGGTTGACCCAGGCGTGCACGTCGGCCGGCTGCGGCGCCGGCAGCACGATGGGCTGGGCCAGCGTCAGCGGGTGGATGCCGGCCTGGCCCACCAGCTGCTCCAGCGCCAGGGTCTTGACGCGCAGGTCGTTTTCGCTGGCGATCTCCTGCGCGCTGGCCAGGTCGAAGCGCGCCTGCGCCTCGCGGCTGTCGGTGATGGTGGCGTTGCCGACCTCGAAGTTGCGCTGCGCGGCGGCCAGCTGCTGGCTGACCGAGGCCTTGAGCGCGCGCACCGAGGCCAGCGCGTCCTGCGCGGCCAGCACGTCGAAGTAGGCCTGCGCCAGGCGCACCATCAAGTCCTGGTCGGCGCCGGCCAGGTTGACGCGCGCCGACTCATACGCGCGCTGGCCCTGGTCCCAGGCGATGCGGTTGGCCGGGCGGTACAAGGGCTGGCTGCCCACCAGGCCGGCCGTCAGCACGTTGAATGAGCTGCTGCTGCCCCCGCTGCCGATGCTGGTGTCGGCCCAGTTGTGCTGCGCGCCGGCCTGCAGGCCCAGCTGTGGCAGCAGGCCGGCGCGCGCCTGCTCGGCCCGTGCCTGGCTGGCCTGCAGCTGCGCGCGGGCCGACTGCACGGCGGCGTCGTAGCCCTGCGCCTGCTGGTACAGCTGCAGCAGCGACTGGGCGTGCGCGCCGCCGCCGGCCAGGGCCAGCAGCGCCGCCAACGTCAATGCAATTCGGCGTGGGGGGCGGGCGGGCAGGCGCATGTAGGGCGATGAGAGATCAGTAGCGGGGGAGGCTGGGGTCGAGCTGCAGGGCCCAGGCGTCGATGCCGCCGGCCACGTTGGCCAGGTGGTCGAACCCCTGCTGCTGCAGGAACAGCGCCACCTGCATGCTGCGTCCGCCGTGGTGGCACAGCACGGCGATGGGCCGGGCGCGGTCCAGCTCGGCCAGGCGCGCCGGGATGGTGTGCATGGGCCACTGGCGCAGCTCGGCGCCCTCGGGGTGCACGCTGGCGGTGTGCCATTCGGCCGGCTCGCGCACGTCCAGCAGCAGGGGCTGGCCAGCGCCGGCGGCGGTGGCCAACCAGGCGGGCAGGGCGGTGGGGGGCACTTGCTCGATCATGATCAAATGGGGCTGCAGCGCTGGCCTGGCTTGCGCAAGGCGCTTCAAAAACGAAAGCGCTCGGGCTCGGGAAAGTGCAGCAGGCGCGGTGCGTTGCAGTCCCAGGGCTGGGTGACGATCATGCCGTTGCCGGCGTGCTGCACCAGCGTGGCGCGCATCACCGGCTCGTCGCCGACGATGCCCATCAGGCGCCCGCCGGGCTTGAGCAAATCCAGCAGCGTCTCGGGCAGGTCGGCCACCGAGCCCGACAGCACGATGACGTCGAACGGGCCGTCGGCCGACAGGTCGGCGTGGGCCGCATCCTGTTGGCGCACCTCGACGTTCAGCACGCCGGCGCGCTGCAGGTTGGCGCGCGCGGTGGCGGCCAGCTCGGTGTCGATCTCCAGGCTCAAGACGCGCTGGGCGCGGTGGCCCAGCAGCGCGGCCATGAAGCCCGAGCCGGCGCCGACCTCCAGCACCTTCTCGTGCTTGGCCACCTGCAGGTCCTGCAGCATGCGCGCCTCCACGCGCGGCGGCAGCATCACCTGGCCGGCGACCACCGCGGCCTCGCCGGGCTTGAGCGGCAGCTCCAGGTCGGCGAAGGCCAGGGCGCGGTGGGCCGGCGGCACGAATTCTTCGCGCCGCACCACGGCCAGCAGTTCCAGCACGCGGGCGTCCAGCACGTCCCAGGGACGGATTTGCTGCTCGATCATGTTGAAGCGCGCTTGCTCGACATTCATCTCAAAGGCTCCGGTAGGCGTATTCAAATCAACCATGGATTATCGGTCAGGCGCCGGCGGCCTTGGGCCAAGGCGGCGCTTGAGCCAGCCGGCCAGGTCGTCCAGGTAGCAATAGACCACGGGCACCACCACCAACGTCAGCAGCGAGGAGGTGATGACCCCGCCGATGACGGCCTGCCCCATGGGCGCGCGCTGCTCCGAGCCCTCGGACACGGCGAAGGCCAGCGGCACCATGCCGAACACCATGGCCAGCGTGGTCATCAGGATCGGGCGCAGGCGCACGCGCGCGGCCGCCAGCAGCGCCTGCTCGCGCGGCAGCGGCTCCGTCACTCCACCTTCGCTCACGCTGCCGGCGCGCGCACGGATGGCGAAATCCACCAGCAGGATGGCGTTCTTGGTCACCAGTCCCATCAGCATGACGACGCCGATGATGGAAAACATCGACATCGCCGAGCCGAACATCAAGAGCGCCAGCACCACGCCGATCAGCGTGAGCGGCAGCGAGGTCATCAGCGCCATGGGCTGCAGAAAGCTCTTGAACTGGCTGGCCAGGATCATGTAGATGAAGATCACCGCCATGGCCAGCGCCTGCAGCGCGTAGGCAAAGGACTCCTGCATGTTCTTGGTGGCGCCGCCGAAGCTGTAGCCGTAGCCGGGCGGAAAGGCGATGCGCTGCAGCAGCGTGCGGATGTCGCCCGACACCTCGCCGGTGGCGCGGCCCCAGGTGTTGGCGGTGATCTGGATCTCGCGCAGCATGGCGCGGCGGTTGATCTGGTTGGTGCCGCTGCTCTCGTGCAGGCTGGCGAGTTGGTTCAGGCGCACGATGCGTGGCGTGCCATCAGGGTTCAGGCCCGCGGTGAGCGGCAGGCGCTCGATCTCGGCCGGCGTGCGGCGCAGCTCGGGCGGCAGGCGCACCACCACGTCGTAGGTCTCGTCGTCGGGCGCGCGCCAGTTGCCCACCGTGGTGCCGGCCAGCAGGGTGCGCAGCGGGGTGGCGATCTGCGCGGTGGACAGGCCCAGCTCGGAGGCGGCCTGGCGCTTGACGACGATGTCCAGCGTGGGCTTGTCGGGCTTGCTGCTGGTGTCCAGGTCGACCAGGCCGGGAATGGCGCCCAGCTGCGGCATCAGCGGCGCGGCCAGGCGCTCCAGCTCGGCCTGGTCGGGGCCGGTGAGCGAGAACTCGATCTGCTTTTGCCCGCCCACCGGCTCCAGCAGGCCGGCCTGGGTGACGGTGATGCCCGGCACCTGGCGCAGGCGCTGGCGCAACTCGGCCGACAGCGCCTCGGCGCTGCGCTGGCGCTGGTCGCGCTCGGTCAGGCGGATGTAGATGCTGGCATTGGTCTTGCCCTGCGCCGCGCCGGTGTTGAGCGTGGCCAGGGTGTAGCGCACCTCGGGGTAGCCGCGGATGATCTCGTCGACCACGCGCGCCTTGGCCTCGGTGGCCTCCAGCGAGGAGCCCTGCGGCGTGTAGAAGGCGACGTTGGTCTCCGAGAAGTCGGCCTTGGGCACGAACTCGGTGCCCAGCAGCGGCACCATCACGATGCTGGCGGCGAAGATGGCGGCGGCGATCAGCAGCGTCGGCAGCTTGTGCACCAGCGCCCAGCCCAGGATGAGCTGATAGCCGGCGGCCAGCCGGTCGGTTGTGCGGTCGAACCAGGCGGTGACGCGGCCGATGGTCTTCTCGTACAGCGTGCGCGGCGGCCCGGGTTGGCCGTGCGCGTGCATGGCCGGGTCGTGCCAGACCGAGGACAGCATGGGGTCGAGCGTGAAGCTGACGAACATCGAGATCAGCACCGCCGCCACGATGGTCAGGCCGAACTCGTGAAAGAACTTGCCGACGATGCCCTGCATGAAGCCGATCGGCAGGAACACCGCCACGATCGACAGCGTGGTGGCCAGCACCGCCAGGCCGATTTCCTTGGTGCCTTCCAGGGCGGCCAAGAATGAGTTTTTGCCCATCTGCGCGTGGCGCACGATGTTCTCGCGCACCACGATGGCGTCGTCGATCAAGAGGCCCACGCACAGCGACAGCGCCATCAGCGTGATCATGTTGATGGTGAAGCCCAGCAGCTGCATGAAGAAAAAGGTGCCGATGATGGAGATCGGCAGCGTGAGGCCGGTGATGACGGTGGAGCGCCAGGAGTTGAGAAACAAGAAGACGATCAGCACCGTCAGCAGGGCGCCTTCGATGAGGGTCTGGCGCACGTTGCTGACCGCCACGCGGATCGGGCGCGAGGCGTCCTGGATGGGCACCAGCCGCACGCCCGCGGGCAGCTCGGCCTGCAGCGCGGTGGCGGCGCGCTGCAGGCCGTCGACCACCTCGATGGTGTTCTCGTCCTGCGCCTTTTGCACCGTCAGCAGCAGGGTGCGCTGGCCGTTGTAGAGCGCGCTCGAATCCAGCTCCTGCGCGGCGTCGCGCACGCTGGCCACCTGCTCCAGGAAGACGGGCGCGCCGCCGCGGCGCGCGACGATGATGCGACCGAACTCGCGCGGCCGCTCGATGCGCCCGTCCAGCTGCACCACCAGCTCCTGCGTGGCGGTGCGCAGGGTGCCCAGCGGCACATCCTGGTTGTCGCCGCGCACGGCGTTCATCACCTGCTCGGGCGTCACGCCCTGCGCCTCCATGGCGGCGGGGTTCAGCTCGATGTGGATCTCGCGCCGGGTGCCGCCCACCAGGTTGACGGCGCCCACGCCGCGCACGTTTTCCAGCCGCTTTTTCAGCACCTGGTCGGCCCAGTTCGTCAGTTCAACGGAGGAAACAATGCCCCCACGCTCCCCCGCTGCGCGTGCTGCGCTGCCCCCCGAGGGGGCGCTCGCGCCTTGGGGCGGCCCGGCGGCGCTCGAGGTGCTGGTCGGGTCGACCGGAAGAACGGCCAGCGACCAGATCGCGCGGCTGGCCGGGTCGAAACGCAGCACGCGCGGCTCTTTCACCTCGTCGCGCAGCAGCGGGCGCACCTGGCCGATCTTCTCGCGCACGTCGTCGGCGGCCTTGCGTCCGTCGATCTGCAGCTGGAACTCGACGATCACCACCGACTGGCTTTCGTAGCTGCGCGAATACAGCGCGTTGATGCCGGCGATGGAGTTCAGCGCCTCCTCGATCTTCTTGGTCACCTCGCTCTCGACGATGGCGGGCGCCGCGCCGGGATATTCGGTGGTAACCACCACCACCGGAAAGTCGACGTTGGGAAACTGGTCGACCTTGAGTTGCGCCAGCGAAAACAGGCCCAGCACCACGAAGGCCAGCATCACCATGGTGGCGAAGACGGGGTTGCGCAGGCTGACCTGGGTGAACCACATGGCGGGGCGGGCAGGTCAGCGGGTTTTCAAGCAAAAATGACCGCTGGCGCCCGTGGGACAAGCGCGGGAAGCTATCAAAATAATAGTTTTCGATGGCCTCATGAAGCGGCCCCAGCCACCAGCCGCACGCGGGTGCCGGCGCGCAGCGCACCGGCGGCGGCGCGCAGCACGCGATCGCCAGCGGCCAGGCCGGTGACGGCGACCCAGGTTTCGCCGTCGGCCGCGGCGCGCGCGCCCGGCGTCACCGTGCGGTGCGCGATGCGTGCCTGCTCGCCTTCGCCCTCGACGATCTGCACATAGGGCTGGGGCTTGTCGGTGCGCACGGCCGTCAGCGGCACGGCCAGCGCGCGCTCCTGCCCCACCGCCAGCTGGCCCTGCGCGAACAGGCCCTGGCGCAGGCCGGGCGCCGGCTGCACCGCCAGGTAGACCATCACGCTGCGGCTGCCGGCCTGGGTGCTGGGGTTGATGCGTGCCACCGTGGCCACGACGGGCGCGCTGGCGCCTTCCACCTGCAGCGTGGCGCGCTGGCCCACGCGCACGGCCACCGAGTCGGCCGGGCTGAGCGCGGCCTCCAGCTCCAGCTGGCTGGCGTCGACGATCTCGACGATGCGGGTGTCGGGCGCCACGCGCTCGCCCGGCTGCGCCAGGCGCTGGGCGATTTGGCCGTCGATGGGCGCGCGCAGCACCGTGTCGGCGACCGACTTGCGCGCCACGCCGGCGCCCGCCTGCGCGGCGCGCAGGTTGGCGCGCGCAGCCTGAAGGTTGGCGGCCGAGGTGTCGAGCGCGGTGCGCGAGATGAAGCCCTGGTCGACCAGCGCGCGGTTGTTGTCGTACTGGCGCTGGGCAATGTCCACCTGCGCCTGCGCGGCGCTGGCCTGCTGCTGCGCCTGGCGCAGGCGGTCGTCGTATTCGGTCGACTCGACGCGCGCGATCACCTGGCCGGCCTGCACGCGGTCGCCCTCGCGCAGCGTCAGGCCTTGCAACTCGCCCGGCACGCGCGCCTTGACCATGGCCGAATGCACCGCGTGCAGCGTGCCCGACAGCGGCACCTCCAGCGCCAGCTCGCGCGGCTGCACGGTGGCCAGGTCCAGCGCGCGCAGCTCGATCACCGGCGCCGGGGCCGGCGCGCTCTGCGCCTGCTGCACCGCCTGGCGCGCCCGAATGCCGCGCCAGACCAGCGCGCCCGCAGCCAGCAGCGCCAGCAGCACGACGAGCGTGGTGAGCGCGCGGCGCGTCATGGCGCGTCCTCGGCGCGCAGGGCGCGGATCAGCGGGTCGGCTTGCGGTTCGAGCAAGGCCATGGGTTGGTCTTCTTCCTGGTCGGGGCAGCCATGGCCCCGCGTGTGGGTGCTGACCGCCCACCCGGTCCCGCGGGCGGCCACCAAGTGCATCGGACGCGGCGTGTGCAGCACGGCAGGCCCGCCGCGGCCGATGCGGCGCCGACTATAAGGCAAGGCTGAACCAGCCTCGCGCGCGGGCAGCGGGGTTCAGGCTACCAGCGGCGGCTCCTGCATGGCTTCGAGCTGCGCCTGCAGCACGTCGATCTGCTCGCGCCAGTAGGCCGGCGTGCCGAAGTGCGGAAACGCGGCCGGAAAGGCCGGGTCGTCCCAGCGCCGCGCGATCCAGGCGCTGTAGTGAATCAGGCGCAGCGTGCGCAGCGGCTCGATCAGCGCCAGCTCGCGCCGGTCGAAGTCGCGCACCTGCTCGTAGCCGTC